>JAABUH010001897.1_pt1 | contig 21542 bp, 13 predicted proteins | sample 5559121 | NCBI WGS metagenome assembly JAABUH01 (sample SAMN10711871, study PRJNA513364) | rock metagenome | isolation source: Antarctica rocks | place: Antarctica: Victoria Land, Battleship Promontory nord | collected 2015-12-28
CCTCCCTCTTTCGCGAAAAACCTACCCCTAAAAGCCCCCCGTCCCCCCGGCCTCGGAGGGCGCCGGCCTTAGTGATGCGATGATAGGAGAGCGGCGGACGCGCGCCTATGGGAAGATAGGGCTACCCTCCGATAGGCTGTCTGGGGAACGCGCGCGAATGCGAAGACGTATGAGCCATCGGCCGGACAGGCCGCGGGCTCGCGCGCTGCCCCGCCCGCGCAGTGCGGCGCGCTGGCGTATGCTAACGTCAGGAGCGGGTCGGCGAGCAAGCGCGGCAGGCTGAGGTGGCGCGTGGCGTCGGGGCGTATCGCCGCCCCGTAGTAGACGTAGCGCACGTTGTATTGCTGGATGTACGCGGCCGCGCGCGGGGGGAGCGGCGCGTCGGCGACGTGGCGCGCCAGGTACAGGCGCTCGACCGGCGCGCCCGGCGCGGTCCCCCGCGCGAAGACGGGGCGCGGCCCGCCCAGGATGTCCATCCAGCGCCCCGCGTCGATGGGTGGGTCGAAGGTGTCCGTGTGCGCGAAGCTTCCGTCATTCAGGACGAGCGCGCCGGGCGGCGCGTGGCGGGCCAGCCAGGCGATCGCCCCGAGGTCTGACGGCGCGGCCACCCGGAGCGCCCTCGCGTAGGCGGAGATGCGCCCGCTGGCGACGCCGAACGGGAGCGCGAGGCCCAGCAGGATCAGCGGCGAGGCGACCAGGGCCAGGAACATGGGATCTCGGCCGCGCAGCCGTCCGCCGATGCCGCGCCCCGCCGCGTCGAGCCCGATCGCGGCCAGCGGCAGGACGAACCAGTAGTGCGTCGGGCACAGGCGCTCGAGGTAGGCCCACGGGAACGACACGACGTAGAACGGGCGCAGGATGCTGTAGCTCGTCACGTCCATGAAGAGCAGGAAAACGATGGCGTAGGCGACGGCCAGCCCGATGTGGCGGTGCCGCGCCACGCACCAGGCGACGCCGATCACCGTGGCGATCAACAGCGGATAGCTGAGGTTGCGTCCGTAGATCCATTCCACGTAGGCGGCGAGCGTGGCGCCCAGGTCCACGTGGGGGAGCACGGTGAAGCTGTGCCGCGCCGCGATCTCGCTCTGCGCGCCGGTGGTCATGGTGCGGCGCACGGCGACGAGCGCGGGGGCGGCGGCGATCGCCCACGCGGCGGCGACGAGCAGCCCGTACCCGCCCGCGCGAGCCCACGCGCGGCGGTCGCGCAGCGCGCCGGGCAGAACGGCCAGGGTCAGCAGCCCGGCGGTGACGAATTCGGTCGGGTGAGTGTAGAAGAGACCGGCGCCGAGCAGCGCGGCGAGGGCCACGGCGCGCCGGTCGCCCCCGCCCAGGCCGTCGCGCAGGGCCACGGCGATGGCAGGGATAGACAGCATCGAGACCAGGAAGGGGTAGATGCCGACCTCCTGGGTGAAGTAGGGCAGGGGCTCGAAGGCGAGCGCGGCGATCGTGGCCAGCCCTCCGATGCGCGCACTGCTGGTCGCCGCGCGCACGTAGGCGAACAAGGAGAGCGGCAGCAGGGTCATGGCGGCCACGACGCTGTAGAAGACGGCGCGGTACGGGGCGATCGGCGCGACGGCGAGCACGAGCGCGTCGAGGGCGTGGAAGGCGGGGGGGTAGAAGGCGCCGTTCGCGTTGTCGCCGAGGCGCGCGGTCAGCAGCGCGATCGGGAAGACGTGCGCCCGCGCGATGGCCTCGGTCCACAAGACGTGCAGAGGCGTGTCGAAGCCGCCGGGCGTGGTGTCGCGCGCGTAGACGAGCGCGGTGCTTACGAGTTGGATCAGCGCGACGCCGACGGGCGCCAGCCACCAGCGTCCGAGCCCGCCGTCGATTCTCCCGCCGGGGGCGCCGGCATCGTGGTCGCGACCACGGGCCGGCAAGATGCCGGCGGTCCCAGCGGGTACGCCACGTTGTCCGGGCAATCCATGATCCCTTTTAGAGCGTGCATGAACGCCCAGTGCGACGGCCGGCACGGCCACCACGGCGTAGGCGGGCAGGCCGAAGGGCAGATGTAAGAGGGCCGTGGCCAACCCGCACAGGACGACGAGCGCGTAGGCGCAGGGGATGGCTACGGCCAGGCGCTCGAGGCGCGGCGCCGCGGGCCGCGCCCAGGTGGCCACGGCATAGCCGGGCACGATCGCCACCAGCAGGTAGGCGAGGATGAACAGCCCCGCGTCCGTGGGCGCAATCAAGCCGTCGGTCGACATAAAATCAGGCATGCCTTCTAACCCTCCTATCCGCGACCGTGGCGGCGGCGGTCTCGAACGTGAATACGTAGGCGCCCGGCAGCCCGCAGGCTGCGGGGCGCGGGGGACTATCCCCGCGACACGCCGGCGCGCTGGTGTAGACGAGGCGTAGGCGTGGATCGGCGAGCAGGCGCGGCAGGCCGAGGTGGCGCGCGGCGTCGGGGCGTATCGCCGCGCCGTAGTAGACGTAGCGCACGTGGTAGCGGTCGGCGAAGGCGGCCGCGCGCGGGGGCAGCGGGTCGTCCGCGACGTGCGCGAGCAGGTACAGCCGGTCGGCGGCCGCGCCGGGGCCGTCGCCGCCGTGCCCGAACAGGGGCCGCGGCGCGCCCAGCAGCGGCAGCCAGCGCCCGGCGTCGATCGGGGCGTCGTAGAGGATGACGTGCGACGGCTCGAGGTCGCCGTCGTTCAGCGCCACGGTCCCCGCGGGCGCGTGGCGCGCCAGCCAGGCGGCGGCGGCGAGGTCGGCCGGCGCGACCGTATGCAGCGCGCGGGCGTAGACCCCCGCCTGCGCCGCCGAGACCGCATAGGGGACGACCAGGCCGAACAGGGCGACCGGGGCGACGCAGAGCGCCATGAACAGGACGCCGCGCGGGCGGCGCCGCGTCAGGCGTCCCACAGCCGCCGCCGCGCGGTCGAGTCCGACGGCGGCCAGGGGCGGGACGATCCAGTAGTGCGTGGGGACCAGGCGTTGCAGCAGCGCCCACGGGAACGAGAGCACGTAGAGCGGGCGCAGCAGGTTGTAGGAGTTGGAGTCGACGAACACGGCGAAGGTGACGACGAGGACAGCGACGAGCCCGCGCAGGCGGCGGCGCCACAGCAGCCAGGCGGCGGCGCCCGCGGTCGCGGCGAGGAGGAGATAGCTGAGATTGTGTCCGTACAGCCATTGCACATAGCTACTCAGTACAGGACCCAGGCGCGGCTGCGCGGGCGGCGCGAAGTCATGCCGGGCGCAGATCTCGGCCTGGGCTCCGCGCACCATGGTGTGGCGCACGGCGACGAGCGCCGGCCCCGCGGCGACGAGCCTGGCGGCGGCGATGGCGATGCCGTACCCGGCCGCGCGCGCCCCCCGATTGTGAACGAAGTCTGGCCTCGAAAGAAGGGGGCAGGAGACGGACCCTGAAGGGCCGGCGCGCCGGAGATCGGGCCTGGGCTTTTCAAGGTCCGGTCCCTGCTCAGGGTCCGGTCCCTGCCATGCGCGCGGAGCGGCAGGCTTGTAGGGGGGGGTGAGGGCCTGCCGTCCGCCGAGGAGGGCCAGGCCGGCAAGGGCGACGCTCACGAACTCGGTCGGGTGTGTGTAGAAGAGGCCGGCGCCGAGCAGCGCGGCCAGGGCCGCCGCGCCGCGCTCGCCGCGCACGAGCCCGTCGCGCAGCGCCACGGCGAGCGCGGGGACGAACAGCAGCGAGGCCAGGAAGGGATACAGCCCGATCTGCTGCGTCGCCAGCGGCGCCCCGTCGAAGGCCAGGGCCGTCAGCGCGGCCAGCGCCGCCACCCTGGGGGCGTGCAGGCCCGTGTCCGCCCGGTCGAGCGCCGCGCGCACGTAGGAGAAGAGGGCCAGCGGCAAGAAGGCGGCCGCCGCGACGACGCTGTAGAACACGGCGCGGTAGGTGGCCATGGGGGCGAGCCCGAGCGTGAGCGCGGTGAGCGCGTGGAAGACCGGCGGGTAGAAGCCGCCGTTGGCGTCGCCGGCGTGGTTCGAGAGCAGCGCGATGGGGAAGAGGCGCGTCCGCGCCACGGTGTCGGTCCAGGCGACGTGCGACACGACGTCGAACCCGACCGGCACGGTGTCGCCGGCGTAGACCAGCAGGCAGGTCGCCACCTGCGCCGCGGCCACGCCGATGGGGACCACCCACCAGTAGTCGCGCGCGACGCGCGCGGGCCGGGCTGGCGCATCGTCGCTACTGCGCGCGAGATCTGGGAGAACAGGCACCCCACGCCGGCGACCTCCGCGATACAGGGCGGCCAGGGTGACCGGGGCCGCGACGGCCGCGTAGGTGGGCAGGCCGAACGGCAGGCGCACGGCCAGTGTCCCCAGCCCGCAGAGGGCGACGAGGGTATAGGCGCAGGGGATGGCCAGGGCCAGCCGCTCCGGCCGCGGCAGGCGCGGGCGGGCCAGCGTGGCCAGGGCGTAGCCGGGCAGGATCGCCACGGCGAGGTAGGCCAGGGCGAAGCGCGCCAGGTCGAGCGGCGCGATCAGGCCGTCTGCGCCGTCTGCGCTGAGGGGTGTCATCGCCTCAGGCGTCCCGCGGATGGTCGACGGCCGGGCGCAGCGCGAAGAGGTACGATTGCCCGCGGGGGCAGGCCATCCGGCGGACCCCCCGCGTCGCACTGGCCGTGCGACACGCCGGCGCGCTGGTGTAGGCGAGGCTGAGGCGCGGGTCGGCCAGCAGGCGCGCCAGGCTGAGCAGGCGCGTCGCGCCCGGCGGAACGGCCGCCCCGTAGAAGACGTAGCGCACGCGGTAGCGCGCGATGTCGCGCGCGGCGCGTGGCGGTAGGGGCCGGTCGGCGATGTGTCGCGCGAGGTAGAGCCGCTCGTCGAGCGGACCCGGCCCGGCCCCGCCCTGCGCGAAGAGGGGCGAGCCTGCGCCGAGCGCGGGCATCCAGCGCCCCGCGTCGATGGGGACGTCGAAGATGGCCGGGCGCGTGGGGTCGGCGTCGTCGACCACGAGGGCGTCCGGGCTACCGTGGCGCCGCAGCCAGGCGAGCGTCCCCAGGTCGGCGGGGGCGACGACGGTGCGCGCCGTGTTGTAGGCGATGCTGTGCCGCGCGGCGACGTCGAGCGGCAGCAGCAGGCCGAGGATCGCGCAGGGCGCCGCCAGCAGCGCGACCAGCGCGCGGTCGCGTGACCAGCGCCGGCGGCGGAGCGCCCTGAGCGCCGCGTCGAGGCCGAGCGCGGCCAGGACCGGCGTGACCCAGTAGTGTGTCGGGGCTAGCCGCTCCCCCAGCGCCCACGGGAACGACAGCACGTAGAGCGGCCGCAGCAGGTTGAGGCTGCTCGCGTCGAGGAAGACCGCGACGAGCGCGAGTTGGACGGCGACGAGACCTGGGTGGCGGCGCCGCACGAGGAGCCACACGATGCCGGCGAGGGCCAGCGCGCACAGGGGGTAGCTGAGGTTGCGCCCGTACACGCCGTAGACGTAGCTGTCCAGCACGGCGCCCGCTCCGGTATGCGGCGCCGCTGCGAAGTCGTGCCGCGCCTGTATCTCGGCCTGCGCGCCGCCCACCATGGTGCGGCGCACCGCCGCGAGCGCGGGGAGGGCGGCCGCTCCCCAGGCGGTGGTGACGACGGCGCCGTAGTGGCTGACGCGCAGCCACGCACGGCGCCCGTGCGGCCACGTGGGAGTGAGGGCGAAGAGGAGCAGGCCGGCGGTGACGAACTCCGTGGGGTGCGTGTAGAACAGCCCGATGCCCAGCAGCGCGGCGAGGCCGGCCGACCGGACATCGCCGCGACCGAGGCCGTCGGACAGGGCCAGGACGAGCGCGGGGATGAACAGGCACGAGACGACGAAAGGGTAGAGCCCCTGCGCGAGGGCGAAGAACGGCAGCGGCTCGAAGGCGAGCGAGGCGAGCGCGGCGAGGGCGGCCAGGCGCGCGCTCCCCAGGGTCGCGCGGACGTATGCGAAGAGGGCGATGGGCAGCAGCGGGACGGCGAGCACGGCGCTGTAGAACACGGCGCGATAGGCCGCGACCCCGCTCGCGCCCATGAGGAGGGCGGCCATGGCGTGGAAGGCGGGCGGGTAGAAGGCGCCGTCGCGCGCGCCGGGGTGGGCGGAGAGCAGCGCGACGGAGAAGGCGTGCGACCGGGCGATACCATCCGCCCAGACGACGTGCGAGAGGACGTCGACGGCGGCAGGCACGACGGCGCCGGCGTGGATCAGCAGCGCGACGAGCCCGTCGAGCAGAGCCACGCCGGCCGCGGCCAGCCACCAATGGTCACGCGCGCCGGGCGCGCTCGCGCCCTCGCTCCCCCGGCGCCGGCGCCGCTTGTAGGCGTGGGCGACGCCCCCCGCGCCGATGGCGGCGACGATGATAGCGTAGCCGGCGGTCGTGAACGGCAGGCGCAGCAGGGCGGTGGTCAGGCCGTAGAGCGCGACGACGGAGAGGGCGCACGGCAGCGCGAAGGCGAGGCGCTCGATGCGGGGCGCGCGCGGGCGCGCCAGCGTCGCCAGGGCGTAGCCGGGCAGGATGGCGAGCAGGAGATAGGCGGCCGCGAAACGGGTCAGCTCGAGCGGCGCGATCAGGCCTGTCCCGTCCATCGCGCCCATCGCGCCCATCGCGCCCATCGCGCCCATCGTGTCTCCTCTCGCCAGGCTTTTTCGCGCGTGAGGCCGCGCCGGCCGCGCGTGTCCTTCTAGCCAACCTATCCTAAGGCCTATTAGTCACGGCGCCTATCCCCCGAAAGGGCTGTCCGCGCGAGGGTCGGAGGCAACCTGACCCTGAAGGACAATGGTTAGGGACGGGACCGGGACCGGGACCGGGACCGGGACCTCAAAAGGTCTGGCTGGTCGTCACGCCACTACAGACCATTTATGGTCCGTTCCCTGCGATGGTCCTTCAGGGCCAGGTCCCTGCCGGCGTCGTATAGACGCCAACGCGTAGAGGGGTGAGAGAATGCGACAGGAGGCTATATGGCGGCAGACGCGGCAGACGCGGCAGACGCGATAGGCGCGCCTGCCGGGGTGGCGGGGGTGGCGGGGGCGCTGGCGGCGCGCGGCGAGACGCTCGCGGTGGCGGAGTCGGCGACAGGCGGACTGATCTTGTCCCTGCTCACGGATGTACCCGGCGCCAGCGCGTGGCTGCGCGGGGGGCTGGTCCCCTACACCAACGAGGCGAAGCGGGACATCCTGGGCGTGCCGGCGGAGATCCTGGCGGCGCACGGCGCGGTGAGCGCGGAAACGGCCCTGGCCATGGCCCGCGCGGCCGCGCGGCTGTTCGGGGCGACGTGGGCCGTCGGCGAAACAGGCATCGCCGGTCCGCAGACCGGCCGTCGCTCCCGCAAGCCGGCCGGCCTTTCCTATATAGCGGTGGTCGGCGCGCGCGACGGCCAGCCCGTCGAGCGGGTCGAGGAGATCCTTCTGCCGGACCCCGCCGGCCGCGTGGCGACGAAGCGAGCCTTCGCCGATGCCGCGCTCGCGCTCCTGCTCGACGTGCTGGCATCGTGATGCGCATCCCCGGATTCAACGGCCAGGTCCCTGCTCTCCGCAAGCCTTTTCGCGCCTAACATGCAGTTGTAGTTGCAAGAGGACCGCATATTTGTTACAGTAGCTGACGGGACCGGCGCTCGCCGGTCACCCATAACCCCAGGGTCTGTGCATTGTCGGGCGGCCGAGCCTGTTTGCCCGCACGCCTCGTGGATGGCGGGGGTCTGGGGGGAGCCATCTCCCCAGGTTCCCCCGGAGGTGCGCTGGGCTGTCGGACCCGCGGCTAGGGTCCGGGAGACCAGTTAGCCAGGGGCGGAGGGGGCGAGAGGGGCGCGGGCGACTTTTTACAGACCCTGCCCATAGCCCGTCGTGACGCGACGAACGTACGACGAAAGGAAGAGATTGTGCGGAAACGGTCCCTCTTCGCGCTCCTCGGCGCCGGCGCCATCATCGCCACCCCCACCCTGGGCTTGCATGGTACCGGGGCGCACGCCGCGCCCCCGCCCCCGCGCGTCCTCGTCGGGCAGACCCCCGACATCGTCGTCAACGGCGCCGCGCCCCTGCACGGGCGCCACGATCCGCGCGCATCGCTCACGTTCGACATCGGGCTCGGCGTGCACGAGGGGGCCGCTCTCGACGCCCTCATCGCCGCCGCGAACGACCCGACCAGCCCGAGCTACGGCAGCTACCTGACCAACGACCAGTACATGGCGCGCTTCGCCCCCACCGACGCCGAGGTGCAGGCCGTGCGCGACTGGGCGACCGGAGCCGGCCTCGCCGTCGATGCGGTCTCGCCGGACCACCTGCTGGTGACGGCGCACGGTACCGCCGCGCGGGCCGAGCAGGCCCTCGGCGTCGCCATCAACGAGTACACCGTCCCCGCGCAGGGACGCCTGTTCCAGTCGAACGACCACGACCCCGTGGTGCCCGCCAACCTGGACATCCGCGCCGTCAGCGGCCTGTCCACGCTGCACGTTTTCCACACCGCGCTGACCCGCCCCGGCCACGCCGGCCATACCCGCGCGCACGCGCTCCGCTCCGGCGGCTACTATCCGGGCGACTTCCGCGCCGCCTATAATATGGGTCCGGTCGGCGACGGCAGTGGGCAGACCATCGGGCTGACCCTCTGGGGTAGGTCGGTCGCGCAGAGCGACCTCAACGCGTTCGCGAGTAATTCGGGGACGGCCACGCTGGTGGGAGGTCAGGCCGGCGCCGACGGCATCGACTGGATTCCGGTCAACGGCGGCAGCTCCGACTCCCACGAGCTCGGCGAGACGGCCATGGACGTGGAGTATGCGCACGGCGTGGCCCCGGGCAGCCACCTCAAGTACTGGCTCGCCGACTGTACGACGCAGGCCACCGCGCAGGGTGTCGTCTGCAACCCCAGCGATACGGGCCTGGAGCAGGCCATCAGCGCCGCGGCCAACGACACGAGTCTGCACGTCGTGTCCAACAGCTGGGGCGGCGGCGAGGCCACCAGCGCGACCGATCCATTCGTGTCCAACACCAACGCGTCGTTCCAGCACGCCGCCTCCGCCGGCACGACCTTCTACTTCTCCAGCGGCGACAGCGGCTCGAACTCCGGCGGTACCGGCCAGGCCAGCTACCCCGCCGATAGCCCCTACGTCGTCAGCGCCGGCGGTACGTCGCTGAACACCGGCGCGGGCTACGCCTACGGCTCCGAGAGCGCCTGGAGTGGCTCGGGCGGCGGCTGCTCGACCGTCTTCGGCCGCCCCTCCTGGCAGACCGGCGTGGGCGCGGCGACGTGCTCCGGCCGCGCGGAGCCCGATGTCGCGGCCGACGCCGACCCCAACACGGGCGCCGACGTCTACTATGGGGGCTCCGCGGGGCAGATCGGCGGCACCAGCCTGGCCGCTCCGCTGTGGTCCGGCATGGCCGCGATCACCAACCGCTACCTGGCGGCCAACGGCAAGGCCCTGATGGGCTTCGCGGCCCCGCGCATCTACCAACTGGCCACCAACGCGACGACCTACGCCCGCGACTTCCACGATGTGACGAGCGGGAACAACGGCTACCCGGCCGGGACCGGCTGGGACGAGGCCACGGGCTGGGGCTCGCCCAACCTCGCCAACCTCGCCGCCGACTGGTCCGGCGCGTCGAGCGCGCCGACGGCCACGGCGACCGCCCCGGCTGGCCCGACCGCGACGCGCCCTGCGCCGACGAGCACCTCGCTGGCGCAACCGACGAATACGCCGACGCGCCCCGCGCCGACGAACACGCCCGCGCCGCCGACCGCGACACGGCCGGCCGCCACCAACACCCCGGCGCCTCCGACGAGCACGCCCGCGCCGACGAGCACGCCCGCGCCGACGGGTGGGGCCTCCTCGGGCACGCACTCGGGGTCGATCGCGAGCTCGGGCGCCTCGGACAGCTACACCTTCACCCCCGGCGCCAGCGGCGCCTCGACCATCGGTACCTGCGCCACCAGCACCGCCAACGACTACGATCTCTACGTCTACAACAGCGCCGGGACCCAATTGGCCAGCTCCACCACGAGCTCGTACTGCGAGTGGGTGGGCGTCAACGTGGTCGCGGGCCAGACTTATACGGTCAAGACCCTGTCCTACGCCGGCACGGGGACCTATCGCTCGGCCTGGAACGTCAACGGCGCGCAGGTGGTCTGGAGCGTTTCCGGCTCCATCGGCGCGAGCGGCGGCAACCAGACCTTCAGCTTCCCCGCCCTGAGCTCCGGCGCGATCAGCCTGTCCTCCTGTGGGCCGGCCGGGGCCGACTTCGACCTGTATCTGCTCGACGCGGGCAACGCGCAACTCGCCGCCTCCACGACCTCCTCGAACTGCGAGGCGCTCACCTACACACCGAGCGCGCGCGGGCTCTTCCGCCTAGAGGAAGTCGCATACAGCGGGACCGGCGCCTGGTCCGGCACGATCAAGACGTATTAGCCGCCGGCGGCTGGCCGCCAGCGATCAGCCGCTAACCACCATCGGGCGGGCCGCGTAGCTATGCGGCTCGCCCGCTGGCCGGCCCTGAGCGCGCCCCACAACCCCCCTTCCGTTCCCCGCGATGGTCGTAGTCGAGAACGAGATGGCCTGGATCGCAGGGCAGGGCTCGTGAAAAGTCGAAACCTGCGGCCGCGGTCGGGGGCCTATAGACGCCACTAATTCACGAGCCCCGGGACGTCAGCGAGGGCGGGCGTCACATTGTGTGCGGTACACTGCGAAGCGTATGGGTAAAATAGATCGCTTTATCGTCCCCGGCACGGTCGTGGCCGCCATGCTGGCCATGTTCCTCGTCACCAACGCCTGGATCGCGCGCCCTGTCGACGCCACGCAGTGGAAGGTCACTATGGGGCCGCTCGGCATCACCTTGCTGCGCCACACCTACGGGCTACGCTTCACGCCGCGCAACATCCTCTCGGGCCACGCCATCAAGACGCTGATCCCGCTGACACGAGATTGCCCGCCACCCTACCATGAGTGCGTCGACGTGACCATCGTCAACAGGTCGCTGACCTACATCTATCGCGCCAAGGCCTATCGCTACATGGACGGCAGCTACAAAATCTATAAAGGATATGCCTTCCCGCGGGACGACGACTACGTGATCTTCGTCGAGATGCAGCCGCCCAACGGCCCTTATCAGGCCAACCGCATCCCCGCCGTTGGGGCCTTGCGCCTCGGGCGCTGCCGGCCGCGCGGCTGCGCGACGCGGACGACGCTGCGCGGGAAGGAGGACGTGCGCAGCCAGAGCGTCGGCGGGCTAACCGTCGTCCTGGGCGCGCCGATGCGCGTCGCGGAATCAGGGCAGCTGGCCGCGTTGACGCTCGTCGCTCTGCGCGGGAGCCGCACGGCGCTCGACGTCGGCCCCCCGGCCGAAACGGCCGGCGACGCGATCGCTATTTCGATGGATACGTACCACTTCGTCCGCCTCAACGTCGATCGAGCGAAGAGCGGCAGGGGCGTCTTCGCCTACACTGGCTCGTTCAGCGTGCCGAGCATCTACCGCGTGTGGGCGCGCGTGCCCGTCGCGCCCGTCGCGCCCGTCATGCCCGTCGCGCCCGTCGCGCCCGTCATGCCCATTCATCGTCGAACGGCGCGGCCGCAGGAGACGGCGCAGGCCAGCTTCGTCGTGGACGTCGACCGGGCGCCCACGCCCACCCCGGTGGGACAGTAGTCGATGGCCGGCGGGCCATAGCCCAATAGGCATGTGTCTTGCGCGGCAGGCGGCGAGGGCGCTTTCTCGCGGTCTCGATCGACGTACGACGTAGAGGGAACGGGCGGTCATGCCCATTCTGTACCCAATCGCGCTGACAGAGTACAAGGGGCTAGGAGAGGTTTCGATGTCCAATAACGATCCCGGTATCCAGAACATCGCCGCGGACACGGCCGAGCAGGGCAGCGGGATAGCCGGCAACGGCGTGCTGGGCGGGCCACCAGAGCCGCCGATCGACCCCAACATCGGGAACGGCGTGGAGTCTGTCGCGCCCGACGACACCGGCGCCGCGACCGGCGCCGAGGACGACCCCGGGTACGAGTCGAATACGCCCCATGGGCGGCTCGATCGACCGCGATGCGGGCGCGTAGCGACGTAGGGGGGCCCCTCTCCTCGAGGTGGGAGAGGGGGTAGCTTACAAGGGTAGGTTTTTTCGTGAAAACCCTACCCCCAAAGAGAGAGGGGTAGGGGTGAGGGCCGTCGTGCTACACCTGCAGGTTCTCGAAGATGCCCGTGGCGCCCTGTCCGCCGCCGATGCACATGGTGACCATGCCGTAGCGCGACCCGCGCCGCTTCATCTCGCTCAGGAGCTGGATGGTGAGCTTGGAGCCCGTCGCGCCCATGGGGTGGCCCAATGCGATAGCCCCGCCATTGACGTTGACCTTTTCCTTGTCGATGCCCAATTCCTTGATCACGGCCAGGATCTGCGAGGCAAAGGCCTCGTTGAACTCGATCAGGTCGATGTCCGCGAGCGAGAGGCCGGTCAGCTTGAGCGCCTTTGGGATCGAGTAGAGCGGGCCGATGCCCATGACCTCGGGCCGGCAACCTGCCACGGCGAAGCCCATGAAGCGCGCCAGCGGCTCGAGCCCCAACTCGTCGGCCTTGCCGCGCTCCATCACCACCACCGCCGCCGCGCCGTCACTGCGCTGCGAACTGTTGCCGGCCGTCACCGTGCCTTTGACCTTGAAGACCGGCTTGAGCTTGGCCAGCCCCTCCGGCGAGGTCTCGCGGCGCGGCCCCTCGTCGCGCGCGAAGATGGTCTTGCTGCACTGCAGCCGGCCCTTCTCGTCGACGTACTCGACCGCCACGTCGACCGGGACGACCTCCTCGTCGAACAGGCCGGAGTCGACCGCGCGCGCCGCGTTCACGTTGCTGCGCAGGGCGAAGGCGTCCTGCTCCTCGCGCGTGATGTTGAATTCTTTGGCCACCTGCTCGGCTGTGAGGCCCATGCTCATGTAGTACTCGGGGTGGCTCGACACGAGCGCCGGGTTCGGTGAGAAGGTCGGGTTCTCGATCGTCATGGACATCGATTCGGTCCCGCCGGCCACGATGGCGCCCGCGCCCCCGGCCATGATGCGCTCAGAGGCGCTGGCGATGGTCTGCAGGGCCGAGGAGCAGAACCGATTGACGGTCTGCGCCGGGACACTGGTGGGCAATCCGCCCAGGGCGGCGGCCAAGCGCGCCACGTTCATGCCCTGCGGCCCCTCGGGAAAGGCGCAGCCCAGGATGACGTCGTCGACCTCGGCCCCCTCCAGGCCGGGGGCGCGGCGCAACGCCTCCTTGATGGCCACCCCCGCCAGGTCGTCCGGCCGGGTCGTGCGCAACACGCCGCGCGGCGCCCGCCCCACGGCCGTGCGCGCCCCCGACACGATCACTGCTTCTTTCATCGATGGATCTCCTCTACCTACATAGGGGCGCCGGCGCGCGGGCCCCTCCCTCCCTATAGTTTAATTCCTCAGTGGCTTGCCCGTCGTGAGCATGGCCGCGATGCGCGCGAGCGTCTGCTCGTTGTGCAATAGCTCCAGGAAAGCGTCCCTCTCCAGTTGTAGTATAAATCGTTCGGGTACCCACTGGGACGCGGAGAGCTCGCCGCCGCATAGGACGCGCGCGAGTTGCCTCGCGACGACGCCGTCGTAGCCGGTGGCGAACCCACCCCACTGCAGTTCGTTGACGCCGATGCGCAGCGCCGCGGCCACGGCGCTGCCCGCGGCGTACACCGTGGCGCCATCGGCCGGGCGCTGGTACCCTTCGGCGAGCTCCAGCACCTGGCGCTTGGCCGCCGCGACCAGGTGGTCGGGGTTCATCACGATGTGGTCCTCGTCCGAGAGGAAGCCCATCTCCCGCGCCTCGACCGCACTCGTGGAGACCTTGGCCATGGCGATGGTCTCGAAGACCCGGCGCACGAAAGGCAGCGGCGGCGCGCCCGGCACGGCCAGGGCCGGCGACACGACGCGGCGCAGCAACTCTTTGCAGCCGCCCCCGGCCGGGATCAGTCCCACGCCGGTCTCGACCAGACCCATGTACGTCTCGCCGGCCGCGACGACGCGCGCGGCGCTCATGACGATCTCGGCGCCGCCGCCGAGCGTGCGCCCGTGCGGCGCTGCGACGACCGGCGCGGGGCTGAAGCGGAAGCCCATCAGCAGATCCTGTAACGCCTCCACCGCCGGGCCGACCGCCTCGGCCCCGCCCTCATTCATCGCCCCGGCGACCTCGTACAGGTTGGCCCCGACGCAGAAGTTGGGCGCGCTGTTGGCGATGACCAGCCCGGCCCAGCGACCGCCCTCCAGCTCCTCCAGGGCGCGGGCGCCCATCTCGACCACGCCTGTGTCGATGGCGCTGGCCCTGGAGTGGATCTCCAAGGCCAAGACCCCGTCGCCGAGGTCGAGCAGGCTGGCCGAATCGTTGCGCGCGACCTCCTTGCCCTCGGCGCGCAGGTCGTCGAGCCGGATAGTCTCCGGGTCGACCGGGACGGGCGCGTACGCCTGCGACACGGGGCTATACACGGTCTCGCGGCCGCCTTCGCCTTGCTCCCTGTAGAAAGAGTCATGGCCCGCGTCGAGCATCACGCGCACCCAGGGGGCGACCGCGATGCCTCGCGCCTCCATCAGGCCGGCCGTTTCGCGCACGCCCAGCATATCCCAGGTGCGGAAGGGGCCGGCCTCCTGGCCGAAGCCCCACTCCATGGCGCGGTCTACGTCGACGAGCCAGTCGGCGATCTCGGGGACGCGCCGGGCGGCGTAGGCGATTGACGGCAAGAGGGTGTCGCGCACGTAGCGCGCGCCCCGATCCTCGTCGCCACGGGAAACCAGGAAGCGCAGCCGCGCCGCGAGACCGTCCCTCTTCTGGGCCTCGGCGATGATGGGCAAGTCGGGCTCGTGCGCCGGGCGATACTCGTGCGTCTCCAGGTCGAGCACGTCGAAGACCGTCTTGCCGTCGCGCGTCGCGCGCTTGTAGAAGCCGCCGCCCGTCTTGATGCCGAGCAGGCCGGCCTCTTGCAGGCGCAGCAGGGGCGCGGGCGGGCGCAACTCCTCGCGCGACTCGTCGCCGGGCACGGCGTCGTAGAGGTTCTGGGCCACGCCGACCATGATGTCGAGCCCGACCTGATCGGAGAGGCGGAACGTGGCCGTGGAGGGACGGCCGATCAGGGGGCCCGTAAGGGCGTCGACCTCCTCGATACCGTAGCCCCCGTCGAAGGCGTAGCGCATGCCCTGCATGCCGGCGTAGCTGCCCAGGCGGTTGCCGATGAAGTTGGGCGTGTCCTTGGCGATCACCGCGCCCTTGCCGAGCACGGTCTCGCCGACGTGGCGCATGAACTCCACGACCTCGGGGTCGGTATCCTCAGTCGGGATCAGCTCCATCAGCTTGAGGTAGCGGGGCGGGTTGAAGAAATGCGTGCCGAGGAAGCGACGCCTGAAGGAGTCGGAGCGCCCGGCGACGATGCTGTGCAGCGGGATGCCCGAGGTGTTCGACGACACGATCGCGCCGTCTTTACACACCGCCTCGACCCGTTCCATCAGGGCGCGCTTGGGCTCGAGCCGCTCCACGATGGCCTCGACGATCCAGTCGGCCTCGCGCAGGCGGTCGAAGTCGTCCTCGAGGTTGCCCAGGCGGATACGCCCGGCCAACGCCTCGCTCATCAGGGCAGCGGGCTTGGCCTTGCGCATGCGCTCGAGGCCGGCCTTGACAATGCGCGCGCGCACGGCGGGCGACTGTAGCGTAAGGCCCTTGCGCTCCTCGTCCGGCGTGAGCTCGCCGGGCGCGATGTCGAGCAGATCGGCCTCGAGCCCGGCGTTGACGGCGTGGGCGGCAATGGCGGCCCCCATCGTCCCCGCGCCGAGCACGGCCACTCGCCGTATCTGGTAGGTCATTATAGCTCCTTCGTCGCGAGAAGTCTTTGACGTGTAGTGGGGCGCGCTGGGGCGCGATATGGTACAACGCCTCGCGCGCATATACCGTGCCAGGACGCCATGCGTTTATAGCAGGCGATGCGCGTCATCCGCCCACCTCTCGCATGGCCGCGTGCGCGTGCAGTATACTAGCCGATAGATCGGGCGCTATAGCGATAGAAGCCGTGGCGGTGGCGATAACCGCACGAGAGGCAGTGTCGGCCACGAAAGATGGACGAGGGAGACTGGAAATATGAGCCAGGCGCGCGCGTTCCCGCCGGACTCCGTGGCGCCATGGGCCGAGATTGTGCCCAACACGCCGCCAATGACGGAGGACGCCTTGCTCGCCCTACCGGACGACGGGTGGGCGTACGAGCTTGTAGAGGGGGTGCTGGTCCGTATGCCTCCCAGTGGTAAGCGGGCGACGCGCATCGCGCGCCGATTATCCGCACGCTTGGGCGACTTCGTGGACGAGCGTGGGCTGGGCGAGGTGACCGGCGAACAGGGTGGTTATCGGCTCGCCCCACGGACGGACCTCGCTCCAGACGTCGGCTTTATCCGCGCCGACCGCCTCCCCTCTCTGGACTCGCCCGAGTACGATACCCTCGCCGATGGCGCCCCGGACTTAGCAGTCGAGGTCGCGTCGCCGAATCAGTGGCGGCCGGGTCTACGGAAAAAGGCCGAGCGGTATCTGACCGCGGGGACGCGCCTGGTGTGGGTCGTCTGGCCGCGCTGGCACCAGGTTGATGTCTGGCATCCCGGCGATACGGCTCCGGCGACACTGGACATCGGGGCCATGCTCGACGGCGAGGATGTCGTACCCGACTTCACATACCCCGTTGCCGACCTGTTCGCCTAACCAAGAAGGCCGGGCATACCCGCGCCCTGCTGCATCTCGACTACCACCCGCTCAACGCGCTGGCGGACGGAAGGCGCATCCTCACTGCCCGGATAATCCATTGACAAATATAGAACAAGTGTTCTATACTCGCAGATATTAGGCCATAGGCGGTAAGTCGGCGACTCACGTAGATCGGAGCGGGTATTATGGCGGTCATGCGGCGCGAACTGCCGAGCGGAACGGTGCGGATGCGCGAGCATCGCCCCACCTTGTGGAACCATCCCCTACTTACGGCGACGCTGGGCGCGCTCGCCGTCATCGTCGCCTATCAACTCCTCTCGGGGACTCTCTTCTGGGCGCGCGTGAAGATCGACGATGTGCGCTACGGCTACCCGCGCTCGTACCAACTCGACGGCTTCGTCGGCTTCGGCGAGTCCAACGGCACGCCGACGCACTTCGTGGCCCTCAACCTGCACCGCCAGATCGTCGTGCTCGTCACCGCGGGCGACGACCCGGCGCACACCAGCGTGCTGAAGGGTCCCTACCTGTTCGGGAACGACGAGGAGTATTCTCCCGTGACGCTGCGCCTCGTCGACGTCACGGGCGACGGTTACCCGGATGTCGTGCTCAACGTCGACCACCAGCAGGTGGTGTGGGTCGATCAGCCGCGCCAGGGCCTTTTCCGACCGCTCACGCCGCAGGAGCGACTCGCCGCCGCGCAAGTGCTGGGGACGGCCCCGTGAGCGCCGCGACGCCGCGCAGGCGACCCATGGCCACCCGCCGCCCGCCGGCGCGAAGGGGCCGGCCGACCTTACTAGGCCTGGCCGGGGGCACGGTCCTGCGGCGGCTAGTGGCGTGCGCGGGGCTCCTCCTGGTACTGGCGCTGGCGGGCGGCGCCATCGCCACGGGGCTGCGGCGCGACACTCCATTGCCGCGGCCCCCTCGTGCGCCGGCCGATGTCGCGCGGCCCGCCGCCCTCGCGCCCGCCCCATCACCCGCCTCCTCGCCCGTCGCGGCGCGACGCGTCGCGCCGGCGGCCGGGGTCGCGGGCGAGGGCGAGGGCGCTCTGCCGGTCGTGGCGCCCCCGAGCGTGCCGGCCGCGCTGGTCGACGCGGTGCTGGCCCGCGAGGGCTCGCCGCTGGCGGGACAGGGCGCCTACATCGTCGTCGCGGGGCGTCGCTCGGGCGTCGACCCCGTGTTCCTGCTCGCGTTCGTCTCCCACTTCGACCTGTCGCATCCGCTCCCCGCGACGGCGCACAACGTCGGCCACATCCGCGCGAGCGGCGGCGAGCCCGCCGTCGACGGCTACCGCGTCTACCCGACGTGGCAGGCGGGGGTCGACGCCTGGTACGCCCTGATCCACGACCGCTACGCGGGGCAATGGGGCCTGCGCACGCTCGACGCCATCGCGCCGGTCTACGCGCCGTCCACGCAGGCCGGCGTCGAGGCCGAGCTCGCCGACCTGCGCGCGATGATCGCGGCCTGGCGGGCCGGTAGCAGGTAGGTGTCTGGCGGCGCGCGATGCGGGCGCGACGGCGCGACAGATTGGCCGCCGGTCAGGCGACCGCGCCGGACTTCTCGCGCACCCAGCGCTCCACCTCATCGGCGGGCATCGGACACGCGAGGTAGTAGCCCTGCGCGGTGTCGCAGCCCGCGCCGGCCAGCAGCGCCCACGTTTCCCGGTCCTCGACCCCCTCGGCCACCACGCGCAGCCCCAGATTGTGGCCCAGCCCAATGGTCGACGAAACGATCGCGGCGTCGGCCGGGTCGACGGCCATGTGGCGCACGAACGAACGATCGATCTTGAGCTCATCCACGGGCAGGCGCTTGAGGTAGGCGAGCGAGGAATAGCCCGCCCCGTAGTCGTCCACCGACAGGCCAATACCGAGGGCGGCTAGCCGTGTCAGCACCGCCTGCGCGCCGGCGGGATCGATCATGAGCGCGCTCTCCGTAACCTCGAGGCGCAGCGACGCCGGCGGGACCGCGTGCTCGCACAGCAGGCGGGCCAGCGCGTCGGGCAGCCCCACGTCGCGCAGATCCACCGCGGAGAGGTTGACAGCCATGTCGAGACGCAGGCCCGCTCGGCGCCACCGCCCGGCCTGCCGCAACGCCGCCATGAGCACCCACCGCGTCAGGGGCGCGATGAGGCCGGTGTGCTCGGCCAGCGGGATGAACTGGTCGGGCGGGATAGCGCCGCGCTGCGTATGCGTCCACCGCACGAGGGCCTCGACACCCGTGACCCGCTTGGTCACGAGATCGGCCTTGGGTTGGTAGTGCAGCGCCAGGCCGTCGTCTGCGATGGCCCGGCGCAGGTCGGCGATGAGCGCGAGGCGATCGGGGGTATACGCGTCGCGCTCCGGCGTGTACACGGCGCTGCTCTCTCCGGTCCTTTTCGCGACATACATCGCCACGTCGGCGTGCCGCAGCAGCGTGTCGACGTCTTGCCCATGGTCCGGGGCCAGCGCGATCCCGACGCTGGTCCCGACATGGACCGATACCGCCTCCAGGTCGAAGGGTAGGGCGAGGGCCGCGACGACCTTATCGGCCGCCGCGCGCGCCCCCACTTCGTCGGTGGCGGGGAGCAGAACGGCGAATTCGTCCCCCCCGAGGCGGGCGATCGTATCCGAGTCCCGCAGCGTCGCGCACAGCCGCTCCGCGACCTGGCGCAGGAGGAGGTCGCCGTGGTGGTGGCCGAGGGTGTCGTTGACCTCCTTGAAGCGGTCGAGGTCGAGGAGCAACAGGGTCAGTGGCGGCGTCGTGGCCGGCAGTGTCCCGCGCCCCGCCGCTCGCAACGCCTGTTGAAGGCGGTCCTGGAGCAGTGTCCGGTTCGGCAGGCCGGTCAGGGCGTCGTGCAGCGCCTGACGCCGGAGCAGAGCCTCCATCTCCGCGCGCTCCGTGATGTCGCGGCTGTTGACCACCCAACCGCGGATGGCCGGATCGTGGAAGCGATTGTTGCCGATAGCTTCGAGCAGCCGCCACGAGCCGTCCTTGTGGCGGCCCCGGAACACGACGGTCGCCACCCCGTCCCCGTTGGTTATGGTCGCGACGATGCCGCGCCGAATGGCCGCACGGTCGTCCGGGTGGATGAAATCGAACAGGTAGCGCCCCTTTATCTCGCCCGGCTCGAACCCCAAAACACGGGCATGCGAGGGACTGGCGTAGCGGACGGTGCGATCCCGGTCGACCACGAGCACGAGATCGGTGGCGTGCTCGGAGAGGGCGCGGAAGCGCTCCTCGCTGGCGCGCAGCCCTTGCTCCGCGCGGTGGCGCTCCGTCACGTCGGTCGCGACGCCGATGACCCCGGTGACAGCGCCGTCCGCGTCGCGCTGAGGCATGTAGCGGGTCTCGAACACGACGCCCCCCACCTCGCTCGGAGCGGTAAAGGTGTTTCCGGCGAGTGCCCGGCGCAGGTTATCCAGCACGGCGGGCGCGTCGCGGTAAACGTCGAAGGCCGAGCGCCCGACTATCTCGTCCTGTTCGCGCGTGAGCGCCGCGAGGCCGTGGCCTTGCGACAACGTGAAGACCCCATCGCGGTCGCAGGCGAACAAGACGACCGGCGCGTTGGCGATGGTCGCGCGCAACCGCTCCTCGGAGGCCGCGAGGTCGCGCAGCAAGCGGCGCTCGTCCGTCGTGTCCGAAAACACGACGACGGCCCCGGTGACCTGCCCCGTGGCGTCGTCGCGCAGCGGCGCAGCGGAGGCCCGGCACCAGCGATCCTCGGACTCCCCGGGACGGCGGTGCAGCAGCGTGTGACCCTCCACCAGCTCGCCCGCCAGGGCGCGCCCGAGGGGCGTGTCCGCGGGGGCCAGGGGCCGGCCGGTCTCGGCGGCGCGCAGGTTGTACAGAGGGGCGTTCTCGGGGACGGCGGGCAGCGCCGCCTCCGACGTCCCGGCCAAGCGCCGCCCGGCCTCATTCATCAGGAGCACATGGCCCCGCCGATCTACCGCGACGACGCCGCTCGGCATCTGCTCCACGATGGCCTGTAGACGCGCCTCGGAGCGGGCCACATCCTCGGTGCAGGCGGCCACCTCGGCCACGAGGCGGGCCTGCTGTTCCCCGGCCCGCGCGCGTTCCACAGCGGCCGCCGCCAGGTGCGCGTACAGCGAGAGCAACTCCAACTGCTGGGCCGTGGGCCGGCCGGGCCGATCTTGATAGGCGGCGAACGTCCCCAGCACCCGGTTCTCCGCGCCGCACAGTGGGACGGACCACACGGCGCGCCATCCATAGGGCGCGACCAGGGCTCGATACGGCGCCCAGTTGGGGTCGATCCGCAGATCCTCGGTGACGACAACCTCGCCCCGCCACGCCGCGACCCCGCACGTACCAGCCATTGGTCCGATCGGAAGGCCGTCGATGGCCGCGATGTAGTCGTCCGGGATGCCGACCGTCGCGGCATGGCGCACGGTGCGGCCCTCGTCGTCGAGCAAGAGCAGCGAGTTTATGGCCAGGCACGCGCTCTCGGACGCCGTGCGCACGATGCGGTCGAGGACACGCGGCAGGTCGGCCTCCCCCACCACGGCGGCCGCCACCTCCGCCGCCCGGCGCAGGTCCGCCCCGTAGGCCGGCAGGGCGTCGACCAACCGCAACTCCTCGTGCCGCGCGGCGGCCGTGTCCCCCGCCCGCACGATCGGGCCGGCGCCACCTCGCCGGCGCGAGGACAAACCCTGCGCGTACGTATCGAGATCGGCCGGGAGGAAGCGGAAGGCCCCGCCCGGTGTCTGCCGGGCCGGCGCCACGTCCCCGCGATGGACGGCGCGCAGGAGCGTGCACTTGGACATCCCGAGGCGCCGCGCGGCCTGGGCCGAGCTCAGGTAGGCGTCTGTCGCGGCCGTGTCGCTCGGTGGCATAGCCCCTCCACCCGTGTCATTCGTATCATCTCTCCTAGTAAATCAGGCTTCGTGGTCCGCCGCAATCCCCCACCTGGGGACTGACAGAGGTGTGCTTTTTGTACGGAGGGGTGGGC
>JAABUH010001899.1_pt1 | contig 21519 bp, 18 predicted proteins | sample 5559121 | NCBI WGS metagenome assembly JAABUH01 (sample SAMN10711871, study PRJNA513364) | rock metagenome | isolation source: Antarctica rocks | place: Antarctica: Victoria Land, Battleship Promontory nord | collected 2015-12-28
CCGGCTCAAGCAATGGCGCGGCGTCGCCACCCGCTACGACAAGTACGCACTGACCTACCTCGGCGGCGTCACCCTGGCCGCGATCGTCATCCACCACCGCGTCCGCAATTAGCAGACACGCTCTAGACGGATCGTCGCGGGAGTACGCGGTACGTGCAGGGTGATTACATTTGAGCGCTCGGCCAGTTCGAGTAGCTCGACGAAGGACACGTGCGGGTGCATTTCAGGAGCAGGAACCGTGCGCGTCGTACAGAGGACGTCCATGCCGAACGCGACGGCGTACCGCGCCACGCGTGCACCAATCGCGCCGAAACCTACGATGCCCAGCGTGGCACCATCCAACTGCATGCCGTTCCACTGCCAGGGATCCCATCCGGTCCACCGGCCGCCCAACAGATCGTTGGCCGCCGGCAATACTCCGCGCGCGGCCGCAAGCACCAGCGCCCACGTCAGCTCCGCGGTGGCTGGAGCCGTGACAGATCCGGGTAGATGCAGCACCTCGACGCCAGCTTCGCGCGCCGACTCCCGATCGATGTGGTCGACGCCGGTAGACATCGACGACACCACCCGCAGCCGCTGACCCTGGTCCAGGCCGTTGAAGAACTCGTCGTCCAAGTGTTCGGAGATGGTGACCACCAGCGCGTCACTTCTGGCCGCCTCGGCACGCAGCTCGTCGATGTCGGGCGGCTCGCCCCGCGGTACGGCAAGCTGGAGATCATCGAGAGCCAGCCTGGCCCGGACACTGTTGGGCAGCGCACGGGTTACGTACACCCGCCTCATGTTCATGCCGACCAGTCTGCCGACGCCCCGCTACCGGCCTCACGGCTGCGCAGCAGGTGCGCCTTGGCCGAGTAGACATGGGAAAGCATCACCGACCCTGCCCACTCGGCACTGCGCGCCCGGAACGCCGCGAGCATCTCGCGGTGGTGAGTGTTGCTGCGTGCCTGATCCTCGGCCGTGTAGTCGTAGACGGTGCGCAACACCAGTGGCGATAGCACAACACCTCGGCGCATGGCCGCGATAACCTCGCCACCTGCCGCCAGCGCGATCGCTCCGTGGAACTCGTGGTTGAACTTCGTGGTCTCGTCAATCAGCTCCTCGGCACCCAGCCGCATAGTTTGGGCTGCCTGTTCCATCTGATCGCACAGCTGTGACAGCCGGTCGATCTCTGCCTCGCTGATCATCAGGGCGGCTCGGCGAACAATGATGCCCTCGACGGCCGCCCGCAGGTCATAAATCGTCGCGATGTCCAACTTCTTCCAATCGAGGACACGGGCGCCCCGGTGCGGCACGACCTCGACTAGACCCTCGGACTGCAACCGACGCAGGCCCTCGCGGACCGGGGTGCGGCTGAATCCATAGTGTTCGGCCAAGTTACTTTCGCCGAGGCGCGATCCACCTACGAGGGTTCCGGACAGGATATCGCTGCGGATCATACGGTATGCGCGATCGGCTGCGCGTTCAGATGCTGAGTTCACTCCGCAGGACGATACAAGAGAACCGTGGAGCAACGGTTCAGCCCGAAATACAAGCAACGCTGCCTGTCCGGTTTCGGCGGGCATTGTGCACACCACGCCCTGCTCCGACTCGACTCCAGTTGGCATGGCAACCGTCCCGCCCTGCGTTCCATCGGGCCGAACCTCGCTCGTCCATGTGATCGACCGTTGACGAAGGACTTCCGTATTGCATACAGTGACTGCCATGCTCAAATTTCGGGTTCGCTAGCGTTTCAGGAGGACAGCGGTGCGAGACCTTAGGTGCCCAAGCACTCCGGAGGATCGACCTCAGACCGAAACTACCGACCAGTCGAGTGCTGTAAAGGCCTGGGAGATGGCGCACGCTCGCTGCCTTGCCTACGACGGGCAGGTGCAGGCAGTGATCACTTGGATTGACGGCTCGCGACGCGATGCCGAAGCAACTGACGCGCGTGCCGCCGTCGGGAAGTCACGCGGTCCGCTCGACGGCTTGCTGCTCGGCCTCAAGGACAACATCGACACCGCCGGCGTGGTGACCACCGCGGGTGCGGGGTTCCTCCGCGACAACGTTCCCGCGACCGATGCCACCGTCGTGCAGCTTCTTCGGCGCCAAGGCGTCGTCGTACTGGCGAAACTCAACATGGCTGAGCTGGCTTGGGGAGCGACGACGCAGAACGCAAACTACGGCTCGTGCCGCAACCCGTGGGACCTCGACTGCATTCCCGGTGGGTCCAGCGGCGGTTCGGGCGCCGCCATCGCCGCGGGATACTGCCAGGCGGCACTGGGCACCGATACAGGCGCTTCGGTTCGTATCCCGGCCGCACTGAACGGAGTGGTCGGACTTCGGCCAAGCGTCGGCGCCATCTCGAATCGTGGCGTCTTTCCGGCCGCTTACACGCAGGACACGGTCGGACCCATGGCGCGAAGTGCCCTTGACGCCGCGCGGCTCACTGAGGCGCTAATCCATCTCGACGCAGCTGACCCATACTCAGTCGCCAGCGACGGCGCCCCAGCAACTTCACTGATCGGCGAGCCAATCGATGGACTTGTCGTCGGCGTCGGACGACAGTTCTTCTTCGACGATCTCGACGACGGGGTTGGGGAGATCGTCGAAGACTTCCTGGCGTGGCTAGGAGCCAACGTAGAGAGCACGCGGCCAGTCGGCGGCTTCGGTGCGGCGGACGTGTCCGAACATTGGACGCGCATTGTGCAATGCGAGGCTGCCTCGATCCACCGCGACAGGTTGCTGACGTCCCCCGACGATTTCTCCGCCGATGTCCGTGGGCGTATCTCGGCTGGCCTCGATGTGCGTGCGCCCGACTTGGCGCGTTCGCTGGACTTTCGCGTCCGTTACCGGAGTCGGCTTGCTGCGCTGTTTAGCGAACTGGATGTAATCGTTACGCCCGTCGTCCCAATCGACGTTCCACTGGTTGGAGGGTATGACTCGCGCAAGACGACCGCAGAACTCGGGCGAATCACGTACCCCTGGGCGTTGCATGATGGCCCGACATTGACGCTGCCGATCGGCTTTCACCCACGTAGTGGCAACCCGATTGGCATTGCGCTCGCAGCCTCGCGCTTTGCTGAGGCGCGGCTGTTCCAGATTGGTACCGATTACCAGGCTGTGACCGAGTGGCACCTTAGCCGTGCCGAGATTCCGCGACGCTAGAGGAATCCAACAACATCCCGGTACTACCGCTGTTCCCCACCCCGAAAGGTTTTTCGATGGCAAAGCAGTCACCGATCGACGTCGATTCTCTGCGGCCCGCCGCCATGGGCCCGGGCGCCCTGGAAGGTCTGCGGGTGCTCGACCTTGCGACGATGATGGCCGGGCCGTGGGCCGCGACTTACCTGGCCGACTACGGCGCCGACGTGGTCAAGGCCGAGCTACCCGGCCGAGGCGACCCAGTTCGTCACTGGGGTACGCAGTATGAGGGCACCTCGTTGGCATGGAAAGGGTTGTCTCGGAACAAGCGGCTTATCACCCTCGCGTTGAACAAGCCAGAGGGTCAGCAATTGCTGCTCCGCCTCGTGTCGGAGTTCGACGTCGTCATCGAGAACTTTCGGCCTGGGGTGATGGAGAAATGGGGCCTGTCGCCCGAGCAGCTCCATGCGGTAAATCCACGATTGATCATTCTACGCACGTCCGGATTCGGACAGACTGGGCCGTTCGCGCACAAGCCGGGATTTGGAACGCTAGCCGAGGGATTCTCAGGTCTGTCATACATCACCGGCGCCGAGGACCGCCCCCCTGTGCTTACCGGCTACCCGCTGGCCGACGGCGTCGCGGCATTGGCCGGTGCGATGGCCGTCCTAGCGGCCCTCTACTGGCGTGACGTCGCCGGTGGAACCGGCCAGGTCATCGACAACGCCATTACTGAAGCCACGTACCGCCTGATCGACTACACAATGCTGGACTACGAAAAGCGGGGTATCGTGCGGAGCCGAACGGGCAACCGGCTCGGTGACCTGGCGCCACGCAACACATATCAGACCGCCGATGGGCACTGGATCTCGATTTCGGGCGGCACCCAGGCCATCGTCGAGCGGCTCTTCATCGCGATGGCGCGCCCCGAACTGATCGACGATCCGCGCTTTATCACCAACGCCACCCGGCTCGCGAACGTGGAGGATCTCGACGAAATTATCTCTCAATGGCTTCTCGGCTACCGACTGGATGAGGCCCTGCAGCGATTCGACGAGGGACGGGTTGCGGCGGCTGCAGTGCACGACATCAGCCAGATCGCGGACCACGAGCAATTCCGGGCCCGTAACGTACTACTCCGCTTCGACGACCCCGAGCTGGGACCCACGTCGACGACGCACGTCCATCCGAGGCTGTCCGAGACGCCCGGCGGCGTCCGGAGTCTAGGTGGGCGTCTAGGGCGTGACAACCAGGCGTTCTATTTGGCCGAAGTCGGACTCACCAACGAGGAATACCAGAAGCTGCAAGAGGGCGGTGCAATTTAGCCCGAGCTCGCCGCACCGCGGTGAGGCTGGTCAGTTCATTACAGGTCGGAGACGACATGTCCAACGAGGGAGCGCACCATGTACGACTTGATCATCGCCAACGGGAACGTGGCCGACGAGCGGGCTGTCCTGCCACTAGACATTGCAGTGAAAGACGAGAAAATCGTTGCAGTCGGTACCCACGGTCAGTTCTCCGACGTGGGGGCTGTCTCCGTCATCGACGCGGCGGGTAAACACGTCCTTCCCGGTGGTATCGACAGTCACGTGCACTACGACTTCAACATCTCAGCGGCGATGCGCGCGCAGTCCGCCGAGGCCGGGTCTCGGGCCGGCATCTGGGGAGGCACCACCACCTACATCGACTTCTCACGGGCCGACGGCGACGAAGACCTGATCGAGTCGATCGAAAGCAAAATTGAGACCACCAACAAGCAACACCTGTACAGCGACTACGCGCTACATGCGATCATGACAGGTCACTGGCAGCAGTCCAACGCCGACCGTATCGGGGAGGCTATCAGTGGTGGCGTGACCTCGTTCAAATTTTTTACAACGTTTTCCGGCGGCGAGGCCATCGGAGGCATGATGTCCGACGATGGGCGGATTTACTCGGCGATGCTAGAGACCGAGAGGCACGGTGGCAGCACCATGGTGCATTGTGAGGATGACTGCATCATCGACTATAACGTGCGCCGGCTCTATAGCGAAAACAGGCAGCACTTTTCCAACATCGGCGAGGCGCGCCCCCCGCTGGCCGAGGAGGCTGCGGTCCGTCGCATGCTGCTCCTGGCGCGGCGCAGTGGCTCACCGCTCTATGTCGTCCATGTCTCGGCCAAGGAGTCAGTTGAGGCAATCTCAGAGGCGAGGCTTCTCGGCGTCGAAGCCTTCGCCGAAGTTCTACACCCAAACCTAGTATTCGGTCCTGAACTATACACGCAGGAGCATGGCCAACGGTACATGAATTACCCGCCCAACAAACCCGTTAAGCATCGCGACGCGCTCTGGGCTGCATGCCAGGACGGACAGATAGACACTGTTGCGAGTGACGACTTCACAATTCCATGGGACCGCAAGATGATGGGAGATACGGTCGACAACGTTACTGGTGGTACGAACAGCGTCGAGACGCGTATGTCGGTCTTATGGTCAGAGGGTGTCGTGAAGCGCAAGCTTTCGGTGCCTCGCTTCGTCGAACTCAGCTCCGCGAACCCTGCCAAGTTGTTCGGTATCTACGGCCAGAAGGGCGTAATTCGTCCGGGCGCCGATGCAGATATCGTCGTGATGGACGACGGGTTTAACTTCACCTACCAACAGGGTCAGAACCTGCACTCCGACTGCGATTACAGCAACTGGGACCAATGGGAGGTCAAGGGGTTTCCTGTTACCACGATCCTGCGTGGAAATGTCATGATCGACAATGGGCAGTTCGTCGGACCGGATAACATCGGCCGTTTCGTCCCAGCCTCATCTCCCCAGACAGTCTGAGGGCACTCTAACATGGGTGTTATGGATGACGACCACACTCTTAAGGCCTACGAGTCCAAGGGCATGCGCGCTCGAACTGGGTACGGGCAGCGGTTATGCATGCTCGTGATCGATTTTCAGTACGGGATGACCGATACCGAGTGCCCACTAGGTTCCAATCAGAACGGACCGATCGACGTTTCGCGGCGCGTGCTCACCGTTGCCAGAGAGAGGGCTATCCCGATCATTTACACCAGGGTTGCGTATCGCACAGATCTAGCCGATGGCGGCCTATTTATCGAAAAGGTTCCTTCACTACGGATGCTGACGATGGGGAGCCGGTGGGTAGAAATCGACTCGCGCGTGGCTCCACAGAAGGGTGACTACGTCCTTACAAAGCGTCACAGCAGCGCGTTCATTGGTACCGAACTTCAACAGGTGCTGCAGCGGCGGAGCGTCGACACTCTCATCACCGTCGGATGCTCCACGTCCGGCTGCGTCCGTCAGACTGCGGTCGACGCGAACGCCTACGGTTTTCGATCGGTCGTTGTCAGTGACGCAGTCGGCGACCGCAGTTGGGAGCAGCACCGTGCGAACCTGATCGATCTCGATGGCAAGTATGCCGATGTCGTGACCAGCGATAACGCGATTGCCGCGCTGAACGCCCACATTGGAGTGGGGGGGCCCGAATGAAGGCGATCTTGTTCAATACGTTCGGGGGCCCGGAGGTGCTGCGATACGAGGACATCGCCGACCCGGTTCCGGGACCTGCCGAGGTCGTTGTGGACCTGCGGTGCGCCGCATTAAACCATGTTGACATCGACGTGCGCAACGGCGTGTCGCGCTTCGACTTCGTGCTGCCGCACGTTCTCGGCGTTGAGGGCGCGGGTGTTGTGTCCGAGCTCGGCCCCGATACGCAGGGTATCTGTGTGGGCGACAGAGTGGCGGTGTCCTACATCCGCACTTGCGGCCGCTGCGAGTGGTGCAAGCGCGGGCAGGACAATTTATGCGACAATCGACGGCTGTTCGGTGAGCATATTCCAGGCACCTACGCTGAACGGATGGTGGCACCCGCGAACCACTGCATTCCCCTGCCCGACGAAGTGTCGTTCTCTGACGCAGCCGCATCGCTCGTCGCGTTCGGCACGGCGTGGCACGGTTTGGTTGCGCGCGCTCAGCTGCAGGTCGGCGAGACGGTGCTCATTCACTCAATCGGCAGCGGTGTCGCCTCGGCCGCATTACAGATCTGTAAAGCCGCCGGCGCCACCGTCATCGGTACGGCCAGCTCAGACGACAAACTTGCCCGGGCAACCGCCGACGGCGCCGACCATGTGATCAACTACCGGACGTCGGAAGACGTTTACGATGCGGTGCGAGGCGCGACCAACGGTCGCGGAGTTGATGTCGTGTTTGATGTGGTCGGCGGCGAGGCGTTCCAGAAGTCAATGTTTGTCATGCGGCCCTACGCGCGCCTCATCAGCATCGGCGCACATTCCGGTGAAGTCGTGCCCTTCGACATCGTCGAGTTCTTCCGCCGCCATATCTCCTACATCTCCTCGCACACCCAGACGCGGGATGAACTGGCCAACGTGTTGCGGCTGATCGCCGCCGGAACACTTTCACCACGTGTCTACACCACCCACCCGCTGCGCGACGCAGCGACCGCCCACCAGGAACTATCTGCACGCGTCAACTACGGCAAGATCCTGCTCGACATCGCCGGCTAACCCTTGGCTAACCCCGCTCGGACGGATCATGGCGGCGGCGCAGGAACCGCAGGCGTGACGGATGATGCTGCTTCAGTGTCCGTGGCGGTCGCGTTGTGGGCGCATAGCACAAACAGCACCGTCGCGGCCAGGCCGAACTGGGCCGCACATAACGACCACGCACTGCTGTAACCGGCGTGGCTGACGACAGCACCGAAGAGCGCTGGACCCACCACACCACCGACTGCTGCACCGACCATAATGTAGGCCGATGCGCGCGCGGGTGCCTGCGGTTGCGAGCTGACCACCGTCTGGGTAAGTAAGCCATTCCAGCCCCATCCGGCGCCGAAGGCGACAACGGTGCCTGCGATCAGCACGACGCCATACCCGTGAATCGCGAAGCTGATTGCCCCAGCTCCCCCCAGCCCAACCAGGCCGGCGACGGCAGCGTAAGGCTGCGCCGACTGCCCCAGCCGCCACGAAAAGAGAAATCTCCCAGCGATGCCAAAGACGCCGCCGAGTGCGAGCAGGGTTCCCGCCACGCGGATCGACGCACCGCCGACCACCGCGGATTCGACGTAAAAGGCGCCCATCGACGAGACGCCGGCCATCGCCAAGCCGACCGCGATGGCCACCGGAACAACGTTACCGAGCATGCCGGGACGCGAATCAGCGATGTCGCCTTGCGTTCTGTCCCTACGCGTGCAGTGCAGTTCATGCCGCGGCATCGCAAACAATGCCGGAACGGCGAGGACGGTGCCCACGATGAAAGCCCACCGCCATCCAACGGTGAGCACGAGCAGCGGCACAAACCCCCCGGCAAGCAGTGAGGCACCCGGCAGCGATGCCTGCTTGACGCCGTAGACGATCCCACGCCGGCCCGGTGGCACAACGCCGAACAACGCCATGTCACCGGCAGGAGTAACGATCGAGCTACCGAACCCACCCAGACTGGCGAAGATCAACAGCACTGCCCAGGACGGAGACAGCGCGAATCCGAGCAGTGCGATCACTGATGTACCGACGCCGGTATAGATCATGACCGTGGCACCGAGCTCCTGGGCCAGGCGCCCACCCACCAAGCCGCCGAGCGCCATCGTGATCCAGAACGCAGAGACAACTAAGCCCAGTCGCCCAGCGTCGAAGCGCAGATCACCGCGGATGGCCGGTGCGGCCGAGCCAAGCAGGAAAACCGGCAGCATCGACACGGTTGCCGCGGCTGTGACAGACACCAAGACCCGAGCCCAGGGCGGTCGTTCGCTCATGCCGCTATGTACAACGTGTATGCGACTACGCCGTTGGTTGACTTAGATTTCCACACGTTCACAGTTCGCTCATCACCGATTCGTCGCCAATACGGTCTCCTACCGTGCGTGTTCATCTATCTGAACTTCATGAGCAGCAAACCCCGACCACGAAAGCTAGTCGAGTAGAGACATCATCGTATACACTTCAGTTCCTAAGACACCAGCGCCCGGGCACCGCCGTCGGGCTGTGGAGCCGTGACATCCTTTCAAGCTTTGGGAGCAGCCGATGGTCTCCTCCTCCGCCAGCCACATGGCTGGTACCCAGACTGTCCAGGGACCGCTCGCGGGCTACCGCGTGCTGGAGTTAGGGCAACTGATCGCGGGCCCGTTCTGTGGCCAGATGTTGGGTGACATGGGTGCTGAGGTGATTAAGGTTGAGGCGCCTGGTGTCGGCGACGCGATGCGCCAATGGGGTCAGGTTCGCCCCAAGGGCGAATCGCTCTGGTGGTCCGTCGTTGCGCGCAACAAGAAGTCGGTGACACTGGATCTCCGGACCGAGGACGGCCGCGCGACGGTCAGGCACTTGGTCCGCAGCTGCGACGTCGTCGTGGAGAATTTCCGGCCCGGGCGAATGGATGCGTGGGGCCTGAGCTACGACGATCTCGCGGCGGTGAATCCTGGCGTGGTAATGGTGCGCGTGAGCGGGTTCGGCCAGACCGGCCCCTACGCACACAGGGCAGGATTCGGGGCGGTCGGCGAGGCCATGGGCGGCTTGCGTTACATCGTCGGTGAGCCGAGCGAGCCGCCGGTGCGTACGGGCATTGCGATCGGGGACGCGTTGGCGGGAATGATGGGCGCCTACGGCGCCCTGGCCGCACTCCTGGAGCGGGAGCGCTCTGGGCGCGGTCAGCAAATCGACGTCGCGATCTATGAGTCCGTGCTCGCGTTCATGGAGTCGCTTATCCCCGAGTATCAGGTAGCTGGTCACATACGTGAGCGGACGGGCGGCACTCTGCCCGGCGTTGCACCATCCAACGTCTACCCGACGGCAGACGGCGTACCGGTGCTCATCGCGGCGAACCAGGACACCGTGTTTCGGCGGCTGGCCACTGCGATGGGCCGACCGGAGCTCAGCCAAAACCCGATCTACAGCACACACACAGCACGTGGCAACCGACAGGTAGAACTGGACGCCATTGTCGCTGGCTGGACTGCGACCATCGACTCGCGACAGCTCGTCGAGCTAATGGCCGACCACGGCGTCCCCGCAGGGTTGATCTACCGCGCTCCAGAAATGCTGACCGACCCGCACTTCGCCGCGCGAGACGCGATCGTCCAGGTCCCACACCCGCAGTTCGGCCACGTTGCTATGCAGAACGTCATCCCGAGGATTTCCCGTACACCGGGGTCGATTCGTTGGGTGGGTCCCCGGCTCGGGGAGCACAACGACGAGATCCTCGGCGGTTTGCTTGGGCTGTCCAACGAACGGGTACAAGCCTTGGGTGCCGGCTATGGCGATACCCGGCACGACGCGCGCAGCAGTCCCACCCCACCACCTTCTCGAGAGGACGAATAAATGAGCAAGAACGAAACCGCTAAGGCCCACATTGTTGAGGTACTGCTACGCGACGGGCTGCAGACCATGGTCCACGAGTCGGAATGGCACGTGCCCACGACTGCAGAAAAGCTAGAGCTGATCGCGCGGTTTGCCGACGCCGGAGTACCCGAAATCGAGGTGACCGGGTTCGTCCACCCGAAGGTCATTCCGATGCTGGCCGACGCCGACGAGGTGGTCCGCCGGCTGCCCGAGCGGCCTGGCACCATCTACCGCTCGCTGGTACCAAACCTACGCGGCGCGCAACGGGCACTGGACGCCGGCTGCACCAAGATGTCGTCACTGATCGTAGCCAGCGAGACGTACAACATAAAAAACTCGAACATGACGGTCGCCGACAACGTGGAGCAGATCCGGCTGATCGCCGAGCTGTGCGCCGCCGAGAGCATAGAAACAAACGTCAGCATGGGTATCTGCTTCCTATGCCCCTATGAGGGAGTTGTGCCCGAGGAGCGTGTGCTCGGCCTGATTGAGACGTTCATGGGATTCGGCGTACGCGAGGTCAGCATCGCCGATAGCATCGGCATGGCCAACCCCCGCCTGGTCGGCCAGCGGGTCAAAGCAATCACCACCCGCTGGCCGGAACTCGCACTGGGCGTGCATCTGCACGACCGGACAGGCATGGCATTGGCTAACATCGTCGCCGCGTACGACAACGGCGCGACCATCTTCGAGTCCTGCACCGGCGGCTACGGTGGCGGCATCTCCATGCCGGTCTCCGTCCTGGGTATGGGCAACGTCCCGACCGAGGACGTCGTGCACCTCTTCAGTGAGATGGGCGTTGAAACCGGCGTAGACCTCGACGCGGTGCGCGCGACCAGCGACCACGCAGCGAAAATCATCGGCTTGCCGTCCCGGGCGAAGGTGAGCCAGTACGGCACGTTCGCCGAGTTCAACGCGATCGCTCAACAGTACAGCCACGCGCCGTCGAAGGGTGACTCGTCGCTGGCCTGACCCCGCGCCTGTAAGCCGAGCGACGTCACTGGATCGCGTCACCCATCCGGAACTGTGCCGTGATGGCGTCCAGCTGCCCGAGCAGAACCGGCTCGAGGTGGACGTCGCTCGCCGCCAAGGCTAGATCGAGTTGCTCGGGACGCGTGGCGCCGAGGATGACCGATGTGACTCCTGGGCGTCCCATGACCCATGCCGTGGCCAGCGTCGGTAGCGACAGCCCAGATTGCCCGGCGAGGGCGCGAATACGTTCCACCGCGTCAAATGCGCTGTCATGCCAGTAGCGCTCACGGTAGAGCGCCGCGGTTCCTTTCTCGGCGAACCGCGTTCCAGTGACCGATCCTCCATCCCTAACGTGCTTGCCGGTGAGCATCCCACCGGCAAGCACGTTGTAAGGCAGTACGGCCAAATCCTCCTCGCGGCACAGTGGAAGTAGCTCACGCTCGTGCTCACGAAACAGCAAGTTGTAGCGCGGCTGAACGGACGCCAAGCGGGCAAGTCCACGCGCCTCGGACTTCCCGAGAGCTTGCGCTACCTGGTAGGCGAGGAAATTCGAGCAGCCGATGTAGCGCACCTTGCCGACGCGGACAAGGTCGGTAAGCGCCGCCAGCGTCTCTTCGATCGGCGTCAGCGGGTCGGGCCGGTGCAGCTAGTATAAGTCAAGGTAGTCCGTCTGCAGTCGCCGCAACGACGCCTCGACCGCCCCGACGATGTGTCGCCGGCTCAGGCCCGCGTCCCACGGCCGTGAACCAGTCAGACCGTGCACCTTGCTGCCCAAGATGAACTGATCGCGGCGGCCACGCCACCAGCGGCCGATAATTGACTCCGTGACGCCGGCGGCCTCCGCGCCGCTTCCGATCGGATACTTGTCCGCGGTGTCGATGAAGCTGATGCCGATCTCCTCGGCGCGATCCAAGATTGCGAAGGAAGCGTCCTGATCGCACTGGCCCCCGAACGTCGCGGTACCCAGACAGAATCTCGTCACTTCTAGGCCCGTCCTACCGAATGGGACATACTGGATATCGGTCATGATGCTGGCCATACCGTGCTCTCGGTGTCGGGCTGGATACGGCTGCCCGCGACGACGACCGCACCTAGCAAGCTGACCACGGAGCATGCCGACCAGCCCCACCCCCAGCTGTGCGTGACCTGCACTACCAGCCCAATCAGCAGCGGACACAAGACAGCACCAAAATTGATCATCGTGAGCGATGCGCCGGTCGTCCAGCCGACCTCGTGCGGCTCGCCGGCCTCCGCAACTGCGGCGACGTATACGCCGTTCCAGCCGACCGAGCACAGGCCCACAACAAGCAATGCAACAGGCATAACAACGATGGGCACCGTCCAGATCCCGGCGATAGAGACAGCTCCAAGCAGCGAGGCCCCCTGCAGGACGCGCAACCGCTGCTCCGGGTATAGGTCTGATAACCAGCCCCAAAGCGGTCGTCCGACTATGCCGCCCAGCAGCAATAACGAGACACCGAGTCCGGCGCGGTTTGCCGACAGCCCGCGGACCTCGACGAGATAGACAGCGGTAAAGGCGAAGATGCTCACCTGCGCTCCGGCCATGACAAATCCGTATCCGAATCCATGCGGCAGCCGCATGTGCACTGCGGAACGGGCGACGTCCGTCGCCAGCCCGTGCAGCGCGACCCGCCGGCGGCCACGCCACCACATCAGCACGGCGACGCCGGCGCACAGGAGCAGTGGAGCTAGGAAGGCCAATCTCCACCCGTATGCCGAGCCGATGGCCGGCAGCACCGCCCCGGCGATAATGCCTCCGAGCGGGACGCCAGCCTGCTTCGCGCTCATGACCAGCCCACGCCTGCGGGCAGTCACCGGGTTGGCCAACACGTTGGTTGCCGGGTTGATCACGCCGTATCCCAGTCCGGCTAGCAAAACGCCCAGATAGAACACCACCACATGCGGGGCAATGGCAGCCACCCCACTTCCGGTAGCGAGTACTGCCAATCCAATAAAGATCACAATCGTGGGACCGCACCGATCGGTGGTCCGTCCACCGAGGCGCGATGTGAGCATCGCGCCGAGGTAGGCGATCGACGCGATGGCACCGACGCCCAGCTCCGACAAACCCAGAGCGGTACGAATGAGCGGGGCGTTCTCCGAGGCACCGACGACCGTGAATCCTCCGGCGGCCAGCGTCAAGATTGATAACGCAATGCCTTCACGGATCGTAAATACACTCCGCCCCGTCGCGGTCAAAAAACGGTCACCGTGATACCGCCTAGCGCACCGAAGTTGAAGTCCCATCGTCCAGGCCAGCAGTCGAGCATGGCGGTGATGGAGCCCGTTGCGACCTGATCGACGCTGCTGCGGTCCGGTAACAGCGACAGACGCGCCACAGCCTGGACCCAGCTGCCTCGACCAGACACAACCGGCTCGTCGTCTCGCGTGACGACGACCTCGATCTCCGGCTGGATGTCACCAGGCAAGCCAAATATCATCCGTCCCTGCAGCGCCAGATCCACCGTCATCCCAAACGGCGGCAGCTCCCAATCGGCGAAACGGCAGTCCGCCACTTCGACGCATGGAACGCCAAGCAATGCTTCGCCGTCGAACACGATGCCGATCTCGGCTTCAAAGCGCGGCGCGACCAGGTCCGCCAGTCGCACCACCGTCTCACGCACATCGGTCTCGATAGCGCCATCCAGCAGCGGGATGCAGACCGGGCCGGATAGCCCGAGCCGCCGTTGTGTCAGCGTATCGAGCGCCCCGAGCTTCCACGCCCGGCTGGTGCCGGCACGCTGGTACAGCACCTCGGCGATCTCCTGTGCGAGCGGCGCCGTAAGCCCCAGCCACGGCTTCATATGGGGGTCGACTGCGTTAGTGGTTCGACGACCAGCGCATAGCAGATCGGCCAAACGCTCGCTTTCGGCGACACGGGCATCATCGGACACGGTCGAGTCAGATGCCCTTCTTGGCTCGGCGCCGTTTGATGATTTGCGAGAAAGAGACCGCGATAATCAGAGCGCCGCCGTAGAACAAGCTCTGCACATACGACGCAAGGCCCAGCAGCTGCAGCCCGGTGATGCCGGTGACGAGAAAGTAGACGGCGATCACCGTGCCCCACGGATTGAAACGCCCCGGCTTGATGGTGGTCGAACCGAGGAAAGCAGCGGCGAACGCGGGCAACAACAAGTCGATCCCCGTGGTCGGCCCGGCAGAGCCGGACGTTCCCACGATCAGCACCCCGCCGAGTGCAGCGAGGAACGAGGACGTGACAAGTGCGCCGATGCGCAGCCTTGAGACGCGCATGCCCGAGAGCCGGGCCACGTCGCGGTTGCGACCGACGACAAGCAGCCGCTGGCCGAGGGGTGTGAACTGGAAGACATACCAGAGTATGAAAGCCAGAATGATCGCGTAATAGAACTCCAGCGGGATGCCGAGGAAGCGGTCGATAATGACGACGTTGATTAGCGTCTGCGAGACGCCAGTAATGGTGTTGGCGCTGCTAACCCCCAAAGTGATGCCGGCGAGGAGTGTACTCATGCCCAGCGTCACGATGAGGCTGTCGATACCAAGCAGCACAGTTAGCGAACTGTTCACCAGACCAACGATTAGCCCGACAACCAGTGCCGCCACGATAGCCAACCCGATGGGCCAGTCGTGCTGCACGTTGAGGACCGCGATAGTCAACGCGGACGCACCCACCACTGCTCCGACCGACAAGTCGAAGTCGCCGGCGATGAGAGGAACGATCAGCCCCAGAGTCACGACCACGAGCACCGCTTGCGACGCAAGGATCGACGACGCGTTGTCGGTCGTGAAGAACGTACCGGTCTCGGTGATGCTGAACACGACGATCACGGCCAGCCAAGTGATCGGCAGCGCCATCGCCTCCAAGCGCCCGGAGGACCGCTTGCGTGCCAGCTTCTGTCTGGCCTGCTCGCCTTCCCCGCCCTGCTCGACCGGCGCTCCGGGCGCAGTGCCCACGTCACCACTGCGCATCGACATCATTTCGCTACCTCCGTGGTCGGTTCCGACACGTGCGCGGGTGCTGGCGTCGACGTGGCTGGCGACGGCTGACCGTGGCACAGGTCAGCAATACGGGCTTTGGTGATGTCAGCGCCGGTCACAAACGTGACCAGACGCCCGCGGACGAAGATTCCCACCCGGTCGCAGACCGCTTCCAACTGCTCGTACTCCGAACTGGCGCAGATAGTCGCACTGGTGGCTGTGCTACTTCGGATCATGTCGAAGACCTGCTGGCGCGCGCCGACGTCGACGCCCTGCGTCGGCTCGTGCAACAGCAGAACCTTTGGCTGGATCTGCTGCCACTTGGCCATTAGCGCCTTCTGCTGGTTGCCGCCGGAGAACGAGCCGTAGTCCAGATCCGGCAGAGCTGGCCGCACGTCGAACTCGTCGATGAGCTGGCGAGCGTTTTCGCGCAACTTGCTCTTGCGCAGCCGACCGCGGCTGAAGTGCCGGTCCAGCACCGTCAAGTTGATGTTTTCCGACAACGACAGTGTCGCGACGCTGCCGTCGTTCTTGCGGTCGGCGGGAACCAAGCCCATTCCAAGCTGCATCGCCCGGTGCGGGCTGAGAGTGTTGATCTCCACCGTCTTATTGGCGATGGCGATGCTTCCCCGTGCACCAGGCTCCGCACCGAATAGCGCGTAGATGACGTCCTCATAACCTGAGCCGACCAGGCCGGCAAATCCGAGCACCTCACCCTCACGCAGATCAAAGTTAACATCAGTCAGGAAGCTGCTGACCAGGTCACGTACGGACATCACGATGCCCTTACCGGTGGATGCAGCGTCGACAGGAGAGGTTCGTTCCGCGAGGTCGCGCCCGATGATCATTTTGATGAGATCACGGGTGGACGTCTCGCATGTCTCCGCGGTTCCGATGGTGCGCCCGTCCCGCAACACAGTGACGCGATCGGTGATCTCACTGATCTCGTCCAGATCGTGCGACACAAATAGCACGCTCGAGCCACTTTGCGTGAGGCGCCGTATCAGCGAGAACAACACGCCCACCTCATGCTTCGGCAGGAAAACCGTCGGCTCGTCGAGGATGAGCAGGCTCGATTCTGCGGGCCCCGCGCTGCGGAGGGATTCCACCGCGCGGATAATCGCAAGCATGGCACGATCGACAGGACGGACCATCTCTACAGACATCGACGGCTGAATGTCGACCTCATAGCGTTCGAACGTTTTAATCGCCCGCTCTCGCGCCGCAGACCACGAGAATTTCATCGACCGCGATCGTGCTATCTCGGCCATGTACAAATTCTCGGTGACGCTCAACGATGGAACCAGGCCAAGGTCCTGATGCACAAACTCGAAACCCAATCGCCGGTACTGGCCGGGCACCAACGGCAGCGGTACGTCGACACCGCCTACTTCGAGCGTGCCACCGTCGGGCCGGTGGAAACCAGACAATGTCTTTATCAGAGTGGACTTGCCCGACCCATTCTCGCCGAGCAGGCCGTGGATTTCGCGTGGCAGTATCGCGAGATCTACACCATTGAGGGCTCGCTGGCCGCCGAAAATCTTGGTAAGCCCGCGGATGCTGACGAATGGAGTGATTTGATGCATGACGTTCCCCTTTCCCACCGCGCCTACCTTGCAGGGTCAACCTTCGGCGAGCGGTCGGTGTGCCCAACTCGAATCTCGACGGTAGGCTGGAAACGCCGCGCGACTCTGTCGCTAGCGCCAAGCTGTCGGGTTATGCGGCGGGCAGGCCCCACAACTTGCGGTAGCCGTTGACGTAAGCGTTGCCATAGCCCTGTCCGGCCTTGGCTGGGACGCCCGCCTCGCTCACGTTGCTATTGTCCCAGATACGGATCGGAGTACGCTCAGCAGCAGGCGGTTTGCCGAGCAGTATACGGAAGGCTTGATCCATCGTTGCATATCCGATGCCCACCGTGTCCTCACCAACGTCCATGGCGACGAGGTCGCCCTTTGACTGGCGGATGTAGTCGAGCGCGAACGGTGCGCCGTTGTAGCTGGTGATCTTGACCTTCCCTGTCTTGCCCAGTGTCTGAACCGCAGGCACTGCACCACTCACCATGACGTCGTACAGCGGATACACGTAGTTAATTTTTGGGTTGGCCTGCAACTGGGACTGGATCACACCCTGTGTCTTAGTGTTCCAATCGGCGACCGGAATGTTGGTGACTGTAGTGGTGCAGGCCGGGCAATTGGCCGAAAATTCCTGTTTCATCGCGTCGATCGTGCCGGGACTCGGCACAATGTCGGACCCACCCACAAGCAGAACGTTGGCCTTGCCCCCGGAGTCTTTGATCATCCAGTCAGCCGCCGCCTTGCCAGCATCGTAGAACGGCGCGGTGACGGTGGCGGTGACACCGGTACACCCCTCACATGCAGGAGGAAGCGGCGCGCTGTTGTCGTGAAAGTGCATCACGATCACCGGGATACCCGCAGCCTTCGCAGCCTGCAGTTGCGGTTGCAAAGACCGCGGGTCCGGCGCGCCGTTCAGGACGATGACGTCCTGCTTAGAGGCGATGGCCTGATTGATGCCCTGGATCCACTGCGACACCTGAGACTGGTTCTCGAAGCGGGTGTACTGCATGCCCACTTCCTGTGCCGCCGTCTGCATCGCCGCGGAGACGCTTTGTACAAACGGGTTCGCCGCCGACGGAATGTCGAAGACCTTCTTGTCCTTTAACGTTGAGACGTCGATCGGCGGCCCGGGGGATGTGAACTCCGGGGGACCCATGTACTTCGAGATGTTGGCCTGGACGACCTGCGGAACCGGTCCGCCGCCAGCGGCCGGCCCAGACGACGATGAGCTACTACCCGTCGAACAAGCCGTGAGCGTTACCGCGCCGACGGTGACTAGCACGCCAAGCACCCATCGATGCCCTCGTAATGTATACATCTGACTCCAACCCTAGGGCCGACCGGGCGGACGGAATGAGCCTATAAAACCGCGTAACCACGCTGGAGTCAACAGAGGCTCATCAACAGATGGTAACGATCGGGTTGCGACTCTCGGCCCGGAGACGGGGATCGGTATGCAATCTGGTCCAACCCGTCCTTCGAGATCGGCCTGCTAGGCGCGCGGCGGCGGCCGCCCTATCGCTCCACGCGGTCGTTGTAGGTAGTAAACGATCCGCTGCTGCGGTGCGCAGTACGGAGGCGGCCCGGACCGCGGCCTACACCCCCAACTGGCTCGACGCACTGGGGCAGCCCAACGTTCCTGTAATGGCAGGGCGACGTGCCGCTATGAACTGGCCCCGTGCGCTGGCTGGTGGAGGCCGACTGGTCACGTGCCCGAGGTGGAAATAACGCAACGTCACCACCTCGCGAGCATCAGCTTGGCCGGCGACGGCGACCTGCAGGCCGCCGCTGACCAGGTCCGTCGGTTCCTGTCCCTGGACGTCGACGCGCGTGGTTGGCCGGACGTCGCTCGCCGCGACTCGGACATCGCCGAGGCGCAGGCGCAGCTACCCGGGTTGCGTCCGTGCGGATTCCACTCACCGTACGAGGCAGCGGCCTGGTCGGTGCTGTCCCAGCGCATCCGCATCGTGCGGGCTCCCCGGCTCCCCGGCTCCGCCGCGACCTCGTCGACCGCCACGGCGATGATGGCGCCTTCCCGGCCCCACGAGTTCTGCGCGCCCTGGATCTCGATCTGCCCGGCCGCAAGACCGAGTACCTGCACGCCGTCGCCGACGCCGCGCTCGAGGGGCGCCTCGACGGCACCGCACTGCGGGCCGTCGACCCCGACGACGCCCTCCGATCGGTCCAGGAGATCAAGGGCCTGGGGCCGTTCGCGGCCGAGCTGGTGGTACTGCGGGGCGCCAACGCTCCCGACGTCCTGCCCCACAACGAGCGGCACCTGGACGCTGAGATCGTCGAGCGTTACGGCACGGACCGGACACTGGCCGAGGTCTCCGAGACCTGGCGTCCCTACCGCACGTGGGCGACAGTCCACCTGCGCGCACTGCGCGAGCAACGCACCCACGAGATCGGCGGACCCCAGCGCCACTGAGGCGTCGGACCTACCGCAGCGCCCTGCGCCGACGCCGAGCCGAGCTCGATTACCCCTCGTACCCGGGCGAGAAGGTCGAGCCCGACGAGCTGCAGGACGCGATCACTACCGTCGAGGCGATCATCGAAGGTGCCGAAAAGCTCCTGAGCCACCTCGGAATATTCAGCGCTACCTGAGCGGGGTGTGTGGGCTCGATCTCGAGTCGGTAGCGCGCCAGGTCAGGCAGCACAGTCGCGGCAGATCGGTAGTCCTGCGCGTTCGCCGGCGTAGCGGTGCCGGTGGTGGACGAGAAAGCAGACCGAGCAGGTGAACTCGTCGGCCTGCTTCGCCACGATCCGCACCGAGAGCTCCTCACCGGACAGGTCCGCCCCGGGCAGCTCGAAGCCTTCCGCGGTGTCCGCCCCGTCGACGTCAACGAGGGAGGACCGTGCCTCGGTGCGTCGCTCACGCACTCCCGGCCGGTCGACGGCGGTGTGCAGGTATGGGGGTCGCAGACTTGAGGGTCACCGCCCCGGTTACTTGGATAGTCCACACTATCCGTGGACCGGCGGTAACCTCGGCCGGTGGTCTCCCCTGCTCCCCCGACCCTTGCGGACGCGGTGGAGCAGTGGTTGACGGTGAAGAGGGCTGGGCGGGGGTTGAGCCCGCACACCGTGCGGGCCTACCGCGCCGACGTGGCCACCTTCGCTGCGCACCTGTCCGGGGTGTCCCCCACCGACCGGGGGGTGGCTAGCCGGGTCGCTCTTTCCGAGCTGAGCCCGGCGGCAGTGACGGCGGCGCTGTCGGCGATCCAGGCGGCCGGGGCCGCGGACAAGACCCGGGCCCGGCTGCACGGCACCCTGTCGGGGTTGTTCGGCTACCTGATTCAGCAGGGCCTGCTCGAGACGGACCCGTTGGTCTCGGCAGGGGTGGAGCGGCCCAAGGTCGGTAAACGTCTCCCCCGTTATGTGGACAAGCCAGATGAGTTCGCCCAGGTGATCCGGGCGGCAGCCACCCCGGATCCGGGGGCCCGGGATCCGTGGGCGCAGCGTGATCTGGCGTTGGCGGGGTTGTTGGCGGGCACCGCCGCCCGCGCCGGTGAGGTGTGTGCGCTGACCGTGGGTGATCTCGTGCTGGGCGGGGAGGAACCCTATGTGCGGGTGATCGGCAAGGGAAGCGTCACCCGGGACTGTCCGCTGAGCCCCGAGCTGGTCGGCGTGCTCGAGAGCTACCTGACCACCCGCGAGGCGCGGACCGGCACCCCAGCCCGCACGAAGGACCCGGTGTTCCTCAACACGCGGCTGGCCCCGTTGAGCACCGCGGCCCTGGACCATTCCGTGCGGGGATGGTTCGCCCGCGCCGACGTACCCCTGCCCCCCGGGGCCGCGGCGCACGCCTTCCGGCACACCGTGGCCATGCAACTCATCGGCTTGGGCGAATCCGCCACCGTCGTTCAGGACCTCCTCGGGCACGCCTCGCTGAGCTCCACCCAGGTCTACACCAAAGCCGCCGGCCGGCACGTCCGCGCCGCCGCCAACGCCCTGCCCCTGCGCCAACTCGTCCGCGACCTCCCCGAGCCATCACCGGTGACCGACTGAGCGGTCTTATCGACCCACGTGGGCCATTCGGCACTGTTTGGATCGGGCAGCGCGATGCTCGCGGGAATCATGGTTGCCTGCCTGCCAGCCGTGCATCAGGCCTGCGGTGGGAACGCATCGCCCGCATCACGGCAAGGCGATGCGTATTGCGGCGCTCAGCGGTTCATTCAGGGTGCTGGCGCGGCGGGCAGCGTGCTCAACGGTGGGGTGTCGATGATGGTGATCCCGCAGTTCAGCGTCAGTTGCCGGCGCAACGTCACTGCGGGCGTTGGGGTCTGGGGAACCGGCCAGGTCCAGGGGTTGAGGCCGGTCGGTCCGAACACGGCGAGGCCGCGGGCACTGGGGCCGGGATCGAAGCGGGTGCGGTAACGCAGGCCCCAGAAACCTGCCTCGAGCAGGGCCGTAGCCCACTGCTGGGGGCAGCGGTAGGGGGTCATGGTCGACAACTCGTTGGTGACCCCGTACCCGGTGGCGCGGCGGTGCGCCAGGTTGGCGATCGGGGTGGGCAACTGTGCCGGGTCGAGGGGGTAC
>JAABUH010001900.1_pt1 | contig 21512 bp, 37 predicted proteins | sample 5559121 | NCBI WGS metagenome assembly JAABUH01 (sample SAMN10711871, study PRJNA513364) | rock metagenome | isolation source: Antarctica rocks | place: Antarctica: Victoria Land, Battleship Promontory nord | collected 2015-12-28
TTAACTCAGATGCAGGGGCTGACATGCGCTTGACATATGCAGGGCTTTGGCAACGTGGGGTCTTGGGCGGCCGAGATGCTGCACTACCATGGAGCAAAATACGTACCCCTCTTCCTGCACCTCTGTATTGCATGAAGAAGGAGCACTGCCAATGCAACCAATGAGCGCATGCCCGTCGCTGCATGTGAGCCTGTCTATCAAGGTACCCGCGCACCTAACTCTGCGCTGGGTGCGCGTACAGTGATCGGCGTGGCAGACCGCACGGGCGGCATCATCAACGAGAGCGGCCTCGACGTACCTGCCTTGCGGCACCACGTGAAAGCGCGGCCGCCGTTTGGCGGCACGCTGCGCACCTTCCCAGGCGGTGCGCACGGGCCTGGGTTAGGGGTATGAACCCCATGCAGCCTGCCGCGCTCCATGTGGCGCATACCTTTTTCCTCAGCCTGGCCACGCCAGGCCCGAGCTGCATGTCGTCAAGCATCACATGCAAGCTGCACAATCGTGAGGCCCCTGCCACAAGTGAGCCATGATGGTACGGTCAGGGTCAGTGTTGCTGGGAGGACCGAGGTACATGAGGCGCGCGCGCTTGTCTGTGACCCGGCCAGCTAGCCTGTCATGCGGCAGGGAAGCACCCAGCGCCCTGCCGGCGCTGCGCCGAGGCTGCCCCAGCGCGCAGGCACGACCGCGAGCACCGACGAGCTGCTGCGGCTGCCCTGCGACGTGCTCATCCCGGCCTCGGTGTCCGGCATCATCACAGCGGAGAACGCGCCGGAGCTGCAGTGCAAGGCGCGCGCCTCTCGGCTGGCGGCTGGGCGCCTGATCGGCGTCGCTGCGTGCGCACCTGTCCCAGTCTTTGCACCACCCGTCACTGCCGCTGCCTGTCAGAGCCATCCTATAGCTGTGCACCTATTCGGACGTTTTCCTGAGTGAGCCGCGCTGTGTCCGGTGCGGCAGTTTCTTGCGGAGGCTGCCAACGGGCCGACGACGCCCGAGGCCGACCTCATCCTGCGCGAGCGTGACATTCCAGTCCTGCCGGACATTTACGCCTCTGGCGGTGCGCTTCTCGGGCCTCCGTGGCATGCAGAGTGCGGCCGTGTGCTGCAATGCCCGCTGGCTCAGCAAGGATGCCCAGACTCGGCGACTTATGAGAGTCCACACAGGAAGGCTGACACTGGTGCTCGGCTCGTGCGCAGGCGGCGTCGTGGTGAGCTTCTTCGAGTGGGTCCAGAACCTGCAGAACCTCAGGTGACCCGCCGCGGTCGGAGATGCATGGAAACTCTGTATGTGCATGCAAGTGCCTGACGCCTGGACTGGCAGTCACATGCATCGATGAGAAGGGACAGGCCCCAGGCACTGCCGACTGGTCCCATGACATGTCGCAGCAGCCTCCATGTGATCGTCCTCGCTGCAGGTGGGAGGAGGACGAGGTAAATCGGTCGCTGGACAGGAAGATGCCGAGTGCTTTGCAGAGATCTGGCGGGTGCGCCCCTGCGTCCGCGCGCCGCTCTCCTACTGCCCAGTCTGCTGGTCCTGTCTGCGCGGCCTGCTGGTCCTGTCTGCGCAGCCAGCTTGAGCTGTGCGGCCGCGGGCGCGGCGCAGATCCACAAGGACCAGAAGGTGCCGCTGCGAACGGCGGCCTACGTGCGCGCGCTGCAGTCTGTGACACGCGCGCACATCCAGCGCGGCTTCGACTAGCCGCGGGCTCGTCCCCCCCTTCTCGGGGCCTGTGCATAGGTTTGGAGCCAGGAGGGGGTTCAAGCTAGTAGGGCGCAGCATGTCACTTACAGCTTGTTACTTGCACTCGCACGCTGCACAACTGGGCACAAGCTCGCATGAGCGCAAACGTCTGTTCTTCACCAGCCAGCCAACAGGGACCCCGGCTGCCTCACACAAACACAAGGCTCTTGCACAAAACGCTCTACACACACCGTCGTCGGTTCACTCAGCATGTGTCCCAAACGCTCCCTACACTTGTGCTCCAGGTCAGCTGCACGCCGCCGCTCCCTTCTTGCGCTCCTTTTACCAGAAGATGCCCGACTTTCCGCCGTGTGTCTGCGACCCCACACGCGCGCACGCTCAGTCAACCTGGCCGCTGCTTGCAACTGTCAAGTGCTGCAGTGTATGGAGCAGGTGTCCAGCGTTAGGCAGCAGATGCGGGGGCCGCGCACGTCGCCCAGCCGGCGGAAGATGCCGCTCGTGTAGCGCTTTGACCTCGCCAGGGAGTTGGGGTCGTCGTCGCGCTTCTCCTGGTCCATCCGGTGCCCCTTGCTGTACGTGATACCCGGGTTGTTGAAGATGTTGTTGCCCCAGGCGTATGCGCACATGCCTGCCGTGGAGGGCGCCAGCTTGCCACTGCAACCCTCCATGGACTGACGGCACGCAAAGCACCTCCCGGGATGCCAGGGCGCGCACCCACACCAAGCGCCATAGTTATGAAGAGCGGATAAATCTGCGACAGCGGGGGTTATGGTCAGTCCTTCTCTGCGCCACCGGCGAGCGTGGCGCAGGACCGTGTCAAGCAGCTCCCAGCACAGACCAAAGGCTGCCACTGGCGCTTGGAGGACTCCTGTGCCTCAGAGGTTGCTGAGGGTAGAGGGCGCGCACCTCCGGCTTGATCCACTTGTACTGGGCGGCGCGCCCTGTGGCTACAGCTTTCTGCACTGCTGTCTTCGCCGACATAGTTCCCTGTTTCTGCTTCCACTTCAGAGCTAGAGTCCTTGTCAAGCTGCGCTGCGCCTGAGCTTGCCCTGGTCGAGCACTCTGCAAACCCAGCAGCCTTTTTAGGTGACTTTTTTTGTTGATGCCTTGCAAAGCCCAGACTCGCTTGGGTGCAGAAGTGCTTTGGCTGAGCGACGGTGTAACATCTGGAGTCGTTGCCAAGCTGCAGTGCTGTTCTGGTCAGGCAGCCATATGCTTGCCACTACTCACGTGTAGAGTTGCGGTGTGCTGAAAGGTGAGGGAAGGGACATGTGCGTGTGAGCAGTTCTGTGTTGAGGCGCGCTACAGTGCGGAGGTGGCCAGTGCGGGTGAATGCTGCGGGGCTGGCGAGCACGGGGCGGCGTGCGGAGCGTGCTTTCGGATGCCGCGGCAGCCGCCTGCGCGTGCCGCTGCCCGCCGCCGCTGCCGCCCGCGGCCCTGAGCTGGGGCGCCCTGCTGGCGGGCTTGCCGGCCTCGACCCGCGCGTATGTGGCCAGCTGCGCCGCCCAGGGCCAGCTCGCGGCCGCGGCCGGGGCGCTGCGCAGCCGCGCACACGCCGGTGCGCCCTGGTCGCCCGCGGCGCCAGCGCCGGGGAGGCTGGCGGCCGAGCGGCGGCGGCGGCGGCGGCGGAGGGCGGGCGCCGCGGCCGTGGCGCTGAGCGGCGGCGGCACGCTGGCCGCGCTGGCCGCAGCGGACTTTGACACGGCGCGCACGCGCGCGCTTGCGGCGAGCGCGCCGCGCACGTTTGCGGCCGCGCGGTGGTGCGCGCGCGCGAGCTACCGGTACCAGCGGTGCCGGTCGGCGCACCCGGTGCCCCGCCCTCGCCTATGCCACGGCGTTGCCCCCCTGCGACCAACCTTCATATGTGAACTTGCCTGACCTGCACGCTTCTGTGACTCTTGGTGAAACACGGCAGGCTGTGCACAATCAGGGAGGGTGCTGCTGACAAGGGGCAAGGCGCTTTGCGCCTGGGGACGTGCCAATCTCACAGGACGCTGCGAGGGCGTGTCAGGCAGAGGCGGAGCTCTGCTGCCTCTGCAAGACCACCGTTTTCTCAAGCCCGGCCGTGCTTTGCGCAGGACGCCGGCAGCACGGAGCACCAGGCGGCGTTGGCGGCCGTGCACCGCGAGTGCGCGGCGCAGCTGCTGCGCCTGTGCCAGGCGAACGGCGGGGTCTACATCAAGGCTGCGCAGCTGGTGTCCACCATCCAGTCCGTGCCCAAGGAGTACAGGGAGTGCGCGCCCGGCCCCAGCTACAGCCAGCGTGCATCTTGTGCGTGCAAGCGCCCACATCTTGGGGGCCTCAAGACACTCTCAGGCGGAAGCAGCCGCACCTCGAGTGCATGCGCGCCATGCCATCACCTGCTAAGGCATAGCAGCTGTTGCGTCTGGATGCCGGGATGCCTGCGGGGAGCCCGCGCACACCTTTACCAATGCGCGGCACTGCCGCTGCGGCGCCCGCGCCGGCGGGCTGGCGGCGGCGTGAAGCGCGGCGCGCGCGCGCGCAGGACGCTGGAGGTGCTGCAGGATCGCGTCGACCCGCGGCCGTTTGAGGAGACGCGGCGCATGCTGGAGCGCGAGCTGGGCGCGCCCGTGGCGGAGCTGTTTGCCGAGCTGGAGCCGCACTCGCGCGCGGCCGCGTCGCTCGCGCAGGTCGCGCCCGCGCCCCTGCGGTGGCCGGGCGCCTGCCTGGCCGGGCAGGGCTGGCGCGGGCGTGCGAGGGGTTGGTTTTGAGTAGACAGAGTTAGGCGTGCAGCCAGGCGCTGTCTGTTCTCATGCGCGGCACAGGGCTTGTATGCGTGCCCGTCGTGCCTCTAGGCACACTCGCATATCGCTTGTCGCGCCAGGTTGGCATGTTCGGTTTCTGGCCGATGGTACCCTGGCGCGTAGGAGCTCTGGCTCAAGGTGGCTGTGGCGCGCAGGTGCACCACGGAGTGCTGTGGGACGGGCGAGAGGTGGCCGTGAAGGTGCAGTACCTGGGCCTGGAGACCGCAGTGACAGCGGACCTGGCATGCCTGGCGGGGATGGCCGCCGCGGCTGCGCGCCTGCTCCCGGCCGCGCCGGACCTGCGCTGGATGGTGGCCGACCTGCGCAGCAACCTGGCACAGGAGCTGGACTTCAGGTGCAGCGCATGCGCTGCGCGTGGCTACAAGAGTGTCGCATGTGTCAAGTGCCTGCTGTGCAGCCATGCAACAGTTCTGCACGTGGTTCTCTGAAGTCACTGTCAAGCTGCTGCTCCGGTGCGCTTGTCCTGCTGTGGGGGATCACGCTCATGCTGAGGCCTTCAGCGCTGGGACAGGCGAGAAGCGGAGAATGCAGCCACGTTGGGGGCTGCTCTCGCCGACCACCGCGGCATGACAGTCCCCGCTCCGGTTCCAGAGGCGCGCCTGCTGGTGCAGTGCAGCAGCAGCGAGAGGCAGCAGACTCTTGTGCATGCTCGCTATGCGTTGCACCTGTGTGTGTGGTGCAGGGGCCCTGCCTGCTGACCAAATTATATCCAACTTACGTATGACCGCTTTGGTGTGTATGCAGCTCTCCGGACAGCGCGTGTTAACAATGGAGTTCGTGGATGGCTGCCGGCTCACCGACATTGCCGGCCTGCAAGGTACTGTTCCTGTAAACAAAGTCGCCCCATGCGCGTGCATGTACCTGCAGTCTGTTGGCCAATGCTTTGCTGCTTGAAAGTGTGCAAGTTTGACGCTCGCGTGCGCCATGTGTGGGCAGAGATGCGCATCCGACCACGCGATGTTTCTCTGCTGCTGCTGGAGGCGCGCTCCCGCCCCGTCCTCAGATGCCCCGCAACTGTTCCGAGCGTGGCTACTTGAGTGCCTGACACATTCAGCAACGCAGAGCAAAGCGTGTCCACATGAGCGTTTGCTGCTGCGCGCCTCCAGGCATTTGCGGACATGGCGTTCTGCGCGGGCTTTGTGCACTCGGACCCGCACTCTGGCAACGTCCTCGTCAGGCCCCACCCTGGCCGTCAGCGTACGTCCCTCTCCCCGGATATACTTCCATGCAGTGCAGAACAGTGCACGGAACGCAGCAGCGTGTCACACGTCATGTTCACAGCCGGAGAAGCAGGCCGCCGGGCTGCCTGTGCCTTTGCTGGAGTGCCTGTGAGCAGGTGCGGCGCATATACGCGGCTGACCGCCGCTGCAGGCTGGTGGTACCGCGTGCTGGGCGGCTGCGGCGGGTACGTCGAGCCCCAGCTGGTCTTCCTGGACCACGGCCGGTATATCGTGCTGCCGGACCCCATGCGCCAGCGGTACTGCCAGCTCTGGTGCTCCTTCATCGCGAACGACGCGCGGACCATGCGCGAGGTCGCGACCGGCATTGCAGGTACCGGCACGTCCGTGTGCCGTGGGGGGGCGCAGCCTGTACATGACAGCACGGCTGTAAGCATGCCAGTGTGTCTGGCTGCAGTGTGGCGCAGCTCCTGGGTGCACACGGCGCGCGTGCGCATCAGTTGACAGCGCATGCGCGGTGCCTGGGCGAGCGAATGCGGGCGCCGCGCGGCAGGTGCGCGCGGCGGCGAGCTGCTGCCCCTGCTGCTTAAGCCGGGCAGCCTCACCAAGATGCCCAAGGCCGAGCGCGCTGCGCTGCGGCGGCGCGTGGGCATTGACTCCTTTGCCGACATGGCGCGCGCCCTGCTGTCCGGCGGGGTGTGCCTGTGCAGGCCGACCACAGACCGTGCAACATTGTCGTCAGCGCAGGGCGTGAGTGGGCTCCCCGCAAAGCGCGGATGTTGCCCTCCTAGCTGGGTCGGAACCTGGCTCATCGAGCCTGCCAGACGTTGTGTTGCTGATTTTTTGTGCGCATCATTTGCATGCCCTGCAGCAAAAAGGTGCAACATGTAGGATGCGCTGGAGACAGCACACCGTAGCGCTGGGCATGGCATATCTCAGGTGCATGTCCACAATTGTAACATGTACATGTGTGTTCACGCGCCTGATGCCCTTGTTCGGGTGCGCCAGGGGCGCCTGCTGGAAGAGCTGCCCCGGGAGCTATGCGAGTATCTGAAGGTCAGCGCAGTAGTGCGGAGCGCGGCTGCTGCGCTCGGCGGCACCATCTACGACCGCCTACGCATCAACGCCGTCTATGCACTGAAGGTGCCCTCCGCTTTCAGCCGTGCGGCTGCGCCTGTGCCTGCTGTGCAGCAAAGGGGCTCCAGGCGCGAGGCGTGCAGGGCATCGCCACGGACATGGTACGTGTTAGGTGAAGAGCGTCACTAGGAAAGGTACTGAGAAAAGTACTGCAGCATTTGTGGCCACATTTGCAAGCTTCCCTGGCTTCCGCCGCACCCTCTTTATTTCACGGCAGACATATTGCCAGCTGTGCATGCTGTATATGAAGGTTGTGACTTTGGGGCCTTTCGTCCTGCAGCATCAGATTTCGGGTCTTTTCAGGTACTGCGCCATGTGGCGGACTGCCTAAGACATGAAGTTTGGCAAGACAGTTGGCAAGTCACTGTGTTGTTGTGCATGCTGGCAGGGCTTGGATGAGGAGCGCTGCCAGGATGGCCATGTGGCATATGAGGGACAGCTGCGCTCGCGAGCGTCACGGGCCGTCATCATTGGCAAAGTGTGGGGCATGTCAACAATGTTCTGGGTGGTCTCCACAGCGTCGGAGATGTGGGCCGGTTTGCTTCACTGGCTCAGGCCGCACGTACAGGGTTCCCCTGCAATAGGTTAGGCGGTCCCCTATTGTACTTTACAGACAGGTCCATGGTTTGGTTGCAACGCATGCCTGCGTACTTGCTAGCCGTAGGGCAACATGGGGACACGCAAGAAGGCACATGCACTTTAAATTTACCGTTCACACTGCTCTCTTGCACCTAGCTATGTCACAAGCCAGGCGCATCCTTCTCAAGCGCCATTGGCATCAGCATGCCCGAGCCACCCCTCGCGCTCGCCAGCCGCCTGCAGCTCCGCAAACACCGCCCCCGCGCCCGGGTAGTCCAGCTCGTAGTCGTCCAGCAGCGCGCACACTCTGTTGAAGCCCGTGTGCATCTGCGTCTGCGTGATCTGCCCGCTGCTGGCAAGCGCGGCGAGCAGGCGGCGCAGCGCGGGCGCGTGCTTGGGCGCCGCGAACGCGGCCGCCAGCGCGCGGCGCACCAGCTCGTGGTGGTAGCCGGGCACGCCGAGCTCGCGCAGGCAGCGCGCGGCCTCCGCCACGTCACCGCTCGTCTCGTACTCTTCCAGCAGCGCCTGAGCGCGTGCACACGCTTCAGCCTGTGTGAAAATGAGGAGCATTCGTTTGTGTGCCATTGACCTGGCATGGAGCTCTGCTCAGCAGATTAACGAGACAGTCTTCATGTGCATAACACATTCATTGAGGGGCATGTTGTTCGGAGTGATCGGCTGCTGCTAGGATGAGCCAGTACATTTACTGGCCTTAAGGCAATCGCAGATCGCGCACCTGCATGCTCTCCCGCAGCTCCTCTGTGCTCCCTGCGCTGTGCCAGCATGCAAGGACTCGCTCCGCCGCATGCCGCGCGCTCAGCGCTGTGCCTGCTCGCGCACCCACTCCCTTGTCAGCGTGTCTCTCATGCTCACATTGCGCTCACGGCCCACTCTTGGGAGCTTGGAGGATGATACCAGGCTTGGGGTCATTCTGCACATGGCAAATCACTTCGTGCAGGGTGTCACTGCAGATGTGGACGGACGCACCAGTCGCCTGCACGACTGAGACGCCCAGCGAGTCGTTGCGCAGGTTTGCCAGCACCGACGTCAAGAACGATGGCGGCAGGGCCTGCGCGTCACCACTAACAGTATTTAGCCTCCACCTCAGCAAAACACCATATAAGGAGGAAACCTTGAGATGACCTTGCCACGCAACTCATCAATTGGCATGCGTTTGGCTAGATGCTGTGCAGCCGAAAGCAGTGGTGAGCTAGCACCAAATGTTCACGTCCAGGTGAAGATGCAAGCACAGAGCATGCCACTCGTGGCAGCAGCGCTCACCTCGTCCACAATGACGCGGCCCAGGAACAGCGACAGCATGTGCGCCGCGTCCGGGATGTCCAGCGCCATGTCCTGCAGTTTGCAAGCCCTCAGCCACTCTGGCGACCACTTTAACATGGAGTTGCCAGGTTGTCAATCAATGGTAGTTGACTCAAAGCTGTTCATTTGGCTTTCTCTTTCGGAACAGCACACTCTCTGCTGGCTGCCAAACATGCGCCAGGCAGACTGGTAAAGGACGCGCGCCTCGACAGAGGCGAGCAGGCGTGTGAAGCCCAGCGCAAGCTGCTCGTGCGTGAGGGGCGCAGGGACCAGCCCGGCCAGCAGCACGGAGGTCAGCTCACGCTCGCGCCCCCGCCGGTCCATGGCGAGCTGCACTGCCTGCGCGTGCGTGTCGCCCAACCTCGAGTCAGCAAGCCGCTGTCATCAAAGTGGGTAACCTGGTCATAAGGCTGCCAGCCGCTGGTCAGAAGCAAGAAGCAAGAAGCTATGGTTTACTTCACTATCTTTGCAAACGGGCGTCACTAAATGTGCTGGTCACCCCAGGGAGGCCTGGTTTCGCATGTCAGCACTCATATACTTGCAGACCAGACCACGTGTGGCCATCGACTTCATCAGGCGCCTGTAGCAAACCCCACCGCACGAAACCCAATTAGAGCTGTGCAGATATGGTTGGTGCGCTGCAGGGCAGGCACCAGCTTGACCAGGATGTTGTGCAGGCCGGGTTCGCCGAGCTCCTCCAGGCGGCGCGCGACCTCAGCGGCATCGGAGGACGCAAAGTACTCGCGCACGGCCTCAAGCGCTGCCGCCTTGAAGGCCTATGGTGCACAGAGACAGTGTGGGCTGCTGCGCACTGAGGGCTCATTGCATCCGGAGCAACACGCCAGGCATAGTAATGATGTGTGTGCGTTTGCAGAGCACTGCGCCGCACCACCATAGTTTCGGACCATCAAGCTGGCCACAGCAGCTGAGCACAGCCTTCAATGATGCACCGATGTAAATAGCAATTAGGTGACTTGGTGTACGCCTGGGATGAAAGGCTGCTTGAGACAGCAGGCGCTCTTGTGTCTGCCATGCTGCAGGCAAGGCCGAGGGTACCAGGCCACGCCTGCGTACCTGTACGCTGTGGCTCATGGCGTCTGGCAGGGAACCGGCGGCTGCAGGCACGTTTGCAAGCTCGCTGCAAGCTCCAGCGTCAAGCCAGCCGCCTCTCTCAGCCTGCAACATACAAAATGCAACTTGATTGCTTGCTTTGTGTCCACATTTGTTCCAACGCAGATGCGGAAAACAAGCATGGTGTTGTTGTGCCCTGATACATAGAGAGCTGATAATTGGGGGAGCACAGGGTGAGCGGCAGCGCTCAAGTGCGTGCTTCACAGGCAACAGGAAGCATAAAAGCGTGGAGACTTTCACAAGCTGTGAGTGGAAAGGCCTGACAGGCGTGCCTTGGAGACAATCTCCATGAAACGCTCGCGCGCGGCAGGGTTGTCCAGGCATGTGTCGGCCAAGCCGTCTGCGACGCGCTGGAAGCCCTGCAGCGGAGCGCACGCGCAGCTGACCCACGATGATGGTGGAGAGCTGATACGCAGGCAGCCTGCCTCACTACACCTGCTCACATGAAACAAGAACCAGGACTGGCTAGGACTGCCTCCTACGCTGGTGGCTGCTGCAACAACGCAATCTCCCTTCCAGGGCAGGCAAGGGCGCGCGCCTTCTCCATCTGGCTTCCAGACACCAGCCCAGTGCCTGCCATGTGCGCAAGCAGCGCCAGCAGCGGCGCCTCGGCGCTGGGCGCCTCCATCGCCAGCAACAGCGCCTGCTTGACAACCTCGTGGTGGAAGAACGGAACCGCCAGCTCGCGCAGGCAGCGCGCGGCCTCCGCCTTGTCCTCGCTCGCGATGTACTCCTGCCGAGGCAGCCCAAGCCGCAAGTTCAATGAGGCACCGAGCCGCAGCGTACTGTGCGACCCGAAGCTGAAGTTACGCTCTCAACAATGGAAGTTGTCGATGGCACTCAGGCATGTGCACTGCTGACCTTGCCGCCCGTGGGCCTCATATGCTAGTCGACAGAATTACCTGCGTGGCATCAGTTCTCATTTTACATGCAGTGAAGATGCAAAGCTGCCCATCCCGCCCCAGGAATGAACACGTAACACAGATACACTGGCTCGCCTGAAGCATGGCCGCCACAGCGCCGCGCGTCTCCATCAGCCGCAGGCCGGCACCCGCGCCCCAGCAGCGCTGCATGCGCTCGGCAGCGTGCCGGCCTCTGAGCAGGACGCCGCACTTGCGCCGCACCTCCGCCGCACCCGCACTCTCTGCTGCCCATGACGCCGCACGCAGTATTGAGTCGGGGGTGTACTAATGTCAATGGTGTATGTTTTGATGATTTTGATCACCAAGCACTTACAGAGTTGACAAATGTTGTAACACGCCAAATACATGCGGCGCGTGCTGCAGCTAAACAGCGGACGAGCACACAGGTCAGTTTCCACACAGACGGCATGAGAGTGTGAGACACTGGGACAGGCTGGTTACAGAGACCCTGTGCGTGCCGGCGGGGATGCCTTCCACGAAGGAGGGCGGCAGCACGTCGTCCACGACGGCGCGCGAGATGAAGGTGGCGAGCACGTCGGGCGAGTCCAGCACGTCCAGGCGCAGGTCCTCCACCGCCGCCACGGCCTCCAGGAAGCCGCGCGCCACCGCCTCGGGCGCTAGCACCTGCATCGTCACCATACATTCCTTGCATGCACCCACAGGGGACAGCCGCAGTGCACAATGCAGCGTTCCAACACAAGCAGCGCATCACTGCTTGAGCGCCGCAGTGAGCACTGCCACATGAAGCGCATGGTGTGATACGGAAGACCGACGCGCATGTGTCATGCGGGCTGCCGGTGGCGCAGCCAGCACAGCTCAATGCGCTGCTTAATAAGAACACAGGGTCCCAACGCCGTCTTGCGCATGAGCGGCCTTCCACAAGCACGCGGCCAGGGCCCCTGCAGCGCGCCTGGCTGTACAGCGTGGACAGCAGGCTGCTGGCCATCTCGCGCTCGCGCGCGTGGCGGTCCATCGCGCGCGCCACCAGGCGCTTGACAAACAAGCGGTGCAGCTCCGGCTGCCCCAGCTCCTGCGCGCGCGCTTGGCACGCTCGCGACCACCCACGCGCCAGGGAGTCGCTGCCAGGAGGCCTTGGACCAACAAATGGCCAGCAAACACAGCAGGCCCTTCGCACAAGCAAAGCACTGGCTCACAGGCATCCGCAGGCATACCATTGAAGTGCGGCGAGGCGTAAACTGCGTTGCCAAATTGAGCATCTGCAGCCACGCAGTGCATTATCGCAACACCTGCAGAGCCGTGGCGGTCTCGCCAGCATCGGCGCTGCTGAAGTACTCCTCCAGGATGACATCGACCTGCGCGGCCAGCGTGAAAAGCTCTACTACATTTAACAACCCCATTGCTGCAGGCAAGCATGTCAGGCTTTGAGCATGCTCCAGGTGCCCTCACCGCCTGCTTGTATGCAGCCACGTCCGCATCCTTGCCTGCGTGAAGGTCGACGGGCGCGCGGCGCGGCTCGTCCTCGTCGGGGTCATAGTTGGGGTCGTTCGGGTCCATCTGCCAGCGCCGGCTTGTGAGCATTACATGATACACCCTTGCACACACCTTTGCTTGAGAGGCCTTGCCCGAGTCATGCATGATCCTGTGCGTGATCCGTGCCCCCCGTCACCTCCAGGGCGTCGCCGGAGGTCAGCGCGCCGCCCGCGCCCTCCCAGGTGTACTTGCCGCCAGCGCCGCCCTTCTTCGCCTTGCCTGACCCCTTGCTCGAGCGCGTCCTGCCCACGCAGTACACACATTAATGCATGCCTAAAGTCTTATGATGGTGCAGCACACAGAGATCATGTCATACTTGTTGTGCAAGACTTGTTCTGCCTCAGAACTGCCTCAAGAGGAGGTTCTGCCTTCAGAAATTCCCTTGGGACTTGCAGAGTGCTTGCCGCACTGCAGAGAAGGTCCCAAGGCATTCACCCCAAAGCAGAATTGAGCACCTGTGGCGGTCGTGCAGCTGCTCACTCTTGCTCCGCGGCGGGTCCACGTGCGTTGCTTTGCCACCCCCCGACCGCGCCCCGCGCAGCTCTTCGGTGCCGCTGCCCAGGCGCAGCAGCCGGCTGCTTGTGCTCTCGCTGCCTGCCGCCGCTTACATAGCGGCTCGTCCTGCCAGCATCCCGCAGTACTCGACACTATTGAGGTCATTGCAGCGCAACAATTTCCTAGAGTCAGGTGTGAGTCAGAGTGGCGCCAAAAAGTGTCCAAGCATACAGCTGTGTGCTTGGCACTGAGTTCAGACGTGAAGTGGTCTGGAAACGTCCGCCTGGCTCATCCTACACACAGCGGTAAAGCCAGGAAATCGTGTATGAAGCATGGAGTGGGGCACCTGAATTGCGCTGCTTTGCGGCCAGCGCAGCATCGAGGGCGGCGCGCTGCGTGTCTGTCAGGAACGGTAGAGAGCTCTGCGACTCCAACGCACCCCCTGCGCCCACCTCAGCGATTTGCGGTCATGCAAAGTGGCACTCTCGCTCCTTCACGCTCTCCAGAAACTGTACAAGCTCTAAGAACAGAGCGCGTGTGTTCGTACCCCCGCCGTTTGCAAGCTCTTGAGCGTCCCGGGGCATGGTGCACCGCAGCAGGCTTTCAACAGGCTGTCTGCTGGTGCTGTGACACTTGCACACCTTCACCAGCCAATGCGTCACACCGGTGCTCCGATAAAGCGATCTCGCCGTGCAGGAGTCAGCAACTCCTCGCTTGCCCCTCAGGGCAGAAGCCCTCACCCGTTCAAAGCGCAGCTGTTGCGCCGAGGAGTTTCTGGGCTGGGAAGCCTGTAACAAGAGCGCCGGGCCCAGCACCAAGTGTTTCACGGCAGAGATGTGCGGCAGCGTGCGGGAGCGCAACAGCAGAGGCGAGAGTGATACGTGCAAGTCCTGCACGTTTTCTGCTGGCCCTGCAGGAGTCCCTGGGCTGCTGAAGCGTGCGAGCTCGGTCTAGCAGATCTGCCATACGGCAGCGGCCGACCTTGCGCGGCCGAGGTGGGTGCGGGCCGTGCGTGGCAGCGGTGCACTTCAGCCCTGCACGTTGCCCTGCATTGCAGCCGGGCAGGCAGGCATGCCTGTGCCAAGCACGGTGAGCTTGCGTGCATACTGAGCTTTGCTTCGCCGCACAGCGCGATGGCCGACCTAGATGGCCCAGACTTTGCGGTGCTGGCGGGCGCGCCTGCGCAGTCTGTGGTGGGGTCCATCTTCCCGCAGTTCAACTACAGCCAGGCGGCGGCCAACCCGCTGGTGAGGCTTCTGTTGCTGCTGCCTGTGAGCAAGGCCGGCCTGCGCTGCGCCAACAGAGTGCGCGAGGCCGCCGCAGGTGCCTTTCTGCCCGCCGGGCCGCATAGACTGCCTGAACGTCCGTACGTCCGACAACCAGATCTTGACAGCGTGCGTGCTCTTCTCTTCTACATTCCCAAGTGATGCAATTGCTCTTCTCGCTCAAACCTTGTCTTTTGTCCTCTTGAGAGATGCAGCTGTGTGCCCACAGCTCTCTTGGCCGCCGCGCTTTGCCCCACAGCTGAGGCGCAGAATCGCACTGTAAGGGATTGTTGTGCGCGCGTTCACGTGCAGGCTGTGGGTGTCCACGCTGGTCGGGGCAACCTGGCTGCTCATTTTCGGCATATTCAGGGACAAGATTGCAGTCTACCGCACACGCCTGGTGCGCCTGCTTGGCAGCCCGTTCGTATGGCCTGGGCACACACCCTCCCAGTGCGCTGCAGCCAGCGCCCGGTGCGCAGGACATGCCCAACGTCTGGATCAAGCCGCCGCCCCTGCCCGTCGGCGGCATCAAGCAGCTCTGGCACGCACCGTCCGCCCGATGGGCCGCCCGCACACCACGGGAATGATCAGGCTGCTTTTGCGCACCGGCCTTTTGAGCCGCTGCAGAAAGCCTGACAGCACATGCCGTGTCCAGGAGCTGGCTGTACCCTGTGATCATGACCTCGGACGCCGAGATCATACACACAGCAGGCCTGGACTCCCTGGTGCGGGCGGGTCTGGACAGCTCGGGTGCCCTGACAACCCCGCACCCATTCATGGCGCTTGCGTCTGTGCACCGCCCCTCTACCCCAGAAGACTTGCAACTGCGGATTCGATGCAGCCCTTGGCGCGCATGCAGATGCTGTGCTGGACCAACACGCTGGGCGTCCAGATCTTTGCGCCGCTCACAGTTATCGGCATGGTCCTGCGTACGCGGCCCAATGCGCCCATGCGCCCACGCTCATGCACGCATTGCAAAGAGCTACGTTTGCGTTTATTTGTAAAAAACGCTCTTGCCGATGCCGGGCGCGCCTGACGCAGTGCTGCCAATCAACTTGGCGGGCGTGCGCGTTGAGGAGCTGAGAAAGGCGGCCGCTGCAAAGCATGTGCCTGCGCCCTTCGGCACATTTGTAAAGCTCACGCTGTCCAACCTGCAGAAAGGGTCCAGTAGCTATTGGTGCGGGCCGCAATTAGGGCCCCTGTCCTCTCCTCTGCAGCTAAGCATGAGCATCACCCGAGTACATGCGCTCTGTGCCGACTGAAGAGCAGCAGCGAGAAGGCTCCTTCCCTGCCCGCGTGTCAGCGCATGATGCAGCAGGAGGCTGCTGGCAGGATGACTGACTCCCGGTGCCACGTGCGGCAGGTTCGCCTTTGCGTTTGTGTACCTGGCGACCGCCTATGTCTGCTGGCTGCTGGTCCAGTACTACCAGGTGCGCGCTTCTGACACAAGCGCTCTCGTCCTGGCAGTGCCAGGCTGCGCAGGCTTGGGACATGTGGCTCCTTGCACCTGGACACAGGGCCTGCTGCTGGATCCTGCCGCATGGTGCTGCGCTCTAAGGCTCCCGGCCCCGCGTCCTGTGAGGCTGCCTGTCCAGCGCGGAGTCCGGCGCGCCGCCTCCGGCCGGCAAGCAGCCTCAGGCACCACCGGGCCCCGCGCGGCGCAGCGCTACGTGGTCCTGCGCCAGCACTACCTGGTGGGCGGCGAGTCGCTCATCAACGAGTGGCACGCGCTGTTCCTGGCGGAGCGCCGGCGCAGCGCGAGCGAGTCGGCGCGTAGCGCGCACCCCGCGCGCGGCAGCGCCGTCCAGCTGCTCTCCGCGCTCCGCGACCGCCTCAAGGCAGGCGCCCCGGAGCAACCCCAATCAGCTGGCAAAGTGCACCGCGCCTGTAGGGCCATGCCGCGCGCCATGCAGACGGCCCCTCGATGCTGTCATCCCAGACATCGCACCGCGCGCGCCGGGCTGGTCAGCATTCATTTCAACTTGGGCTGAAGTCGTGCTGACGAGCATGACAGTGACATTTCGAGCGAACGGTGTGCTCAGTGCGCACAGGCTGCACCGCAGCTCTGCGTGCCTTCGTGGCGCGCCTGCTCTGCAGGCCGGCGCGCAGACGCGCGCGCGCGCGCAGGCGCCGCAGATGGACGTCATCGACGAGGAGCTGGACGAGCCAATTGCGCAGGCGGCCGGGCGCGTGCCGTCCTCGATGAGCCAGCTCTCGCAGCTGCCGGCCTACGTCCGCCGCAACTCCTTCGATGTGCAAGGCCGGCGGTGCGCGGCGCAGACATACTGGGCAGCGCTGGCTGCACAGCCGCAGTGAGTTTGCACCTGGAGTCTAGCGGTTGTCTGGATTTTTTGCCTGTTGCCGCAGAGGCAAACGCTGCATGAGCTGGCTGGATGCTGGTGCTTGACTAGTGTGCCCATGCATCATGCCAGGCGCATGGTGTCGTCCCTTGCAGGTCGCCCACGCCTCTGTACCAATCGGCGCATGCACGACTGTCACCAGTTGTATGAGCTTGCCTGCGCTACTGCTTGGCCCCTAGGGTGCAGATTGAGGTCTGCATGCGCGCCGCGCAGGAGCAATCTGGGGCTGCGCCAGCGCGCGCCGCGCGCGGGGACGCCCATGCCCGCCGACCCGCGGCCGGCAGGGGCGCGCTGGGGCGGTTCCGGCGATGGCAGAGGCGGGGCGCCAGGTGCATGCTCTGCCATGCATGCAGGATGCGCTGCAGCCCATACGCATTTGGCGGCTTCCCTGCTCGCTGCCGCACCCGCACTGGCAGACACGTTCGACGCGCCGACCAGCGCGAGCGGCGCCCTGACAGCGCGCATGGTCCCGCAAACGGCGCGGCCGCGCGCAGGCGCGCACGTGCCCACGCCCTTCCCGCTCGCGCACTCGCTCAGCATCTTCTCCAGCCGCGCGCCGCGGCCCCCGCCGGCGCCCGCCGCCGGCGCCTCGCCGGCGCTCGTGCAGCCGCCGTCCGCGGCGGCTGCGCCCGGCGCGCGGCCGCGCCCGCGCAGCAACCTGGGTGCGCCCAGCCCCCACGCGCTGCCACGGGCGGACGGCGCTGCCACCCTTCCCTGCAGCGAGGGCGGCGCCGGGCCGTTCCGCTCTCAGGGTTGACGGGGAAATGGCCTGGCAGAGAGCCAATGGCGGGTGCCACTGGCCTAGGCATCTGCGAGTGGGGCGAGCCACCCCTGGGCTGCCAGTTCGGTCAGCGCATGGTGGGGGCAGAGGGCGGCGCGGAGGGCGTCGTGGAGGTGCACACACGTCTGCTTTCAGAGACGCGCGGCAGGAGCGGCTGGCTGCAGGACCTTGGCACTGCGTGGCGAGCCGTGCGCGCGCGTCCGCCGCGCAGGAGGGGAGCGGCCACGCTCCGCGGCGGCGCCAGCGCCGTCCCCGCCGCCGCGCGCTGGGCCGCGCGCGCCCTGGGCCTCGGCCGCCGGGGCCCGTTCGCCGGAGCGGCAGCCTTGCGCGCGGGGCGGGCGGCCGGGCCTGGAGCGCAGCCGCAGCCTGAGTGGTGGCGCCGCGTGGCGCAGCAACCCGCTGGCGGATGCAGCAGGCGCGCCCGCAGCCTGGCTGTAGTCGGCACCGCGCCGAGCGCGCGGCCCGCTGCATGGGCGCCATGGCGGGCAGCGCCCGCTGCTCGCCTGTCAGGCGGCAGACACGCGGGCTTTTGAGCCAGCGACGAGCGCAGCAGATCGCAGACAGCCCATGTCCGGTGCAGGCCGGATGTTGCAATCATGCAGCAAGGCTGGTCCAGTCAGTCCCGGCGTCGCTGCCGTGCAGGCACCGGCGGCGGACCCGATTCGCCTGCAGCAGCGCCGCCAGCCGTGGGCCCGCGGCATGCAGTTCAGGCGCACACAGAGCACGGAGCGTGTTGCGGGGACGCTGTCATGCGCGCCGGGGACCATGCTGCAGCTGCATTGCCCCTTCCGGAGGTGGGGCTTCAGAGCTTTGCGGGCGCCGCCAGCGGCCCGGAGCGGCCTGGCGCCCAGGATGAGGTGCGTCCAGCCTGCGTTTGGCTTGAGCGCCATGATACATGCTTGTACTTTGAGAGCCTGCCCATGATTCGAGTTGACGGCGGACGGCCCTTATGAACAGCGCTGTCATTGGTTCACCTGCGCCCTGGGCCATGATGCGGCAGAGCTGCAATCCAACCCTTGTCCTGGGAGTCAGCCACTCTGTAAACACTCACCCGCAGAACAATGTGCCCCGCCCAGGCCGAAGGCCGCCGCCACACCAGGAGGCACCAGAGGCAGCGCTCGCGGTCTGCCTCGCCCCGGCGCGCGTCTCACGAGGCAGATCAGCACGGCGTCGCTGCGGCCGCGCAACCCACGCTGCCGCTGCCCGGACGGACGTCCCACCGTGGTCCGCCGCCTCCTGTTGAGGCTGCGGTGACATGCAAGCATGTGCAGCGAGACTTGTTCTGACATGGCGAGAGTCACGATGAGCGCTGGAACCGGACCAGGGGTGCGCGGGCCGACAGGCGTCTGGCTGCAGCCGCCCGAGCTGCAGGAAGTGGCGCAGCGGGCCGAGTCGCTGCCCAGCGGCACGGTCACGCCGTCGCCGGCGGCGGCAGCCCCGCCAGAGGGCCCGCGCGCCGCGATGGCCGCGCCCTGGGACCGCCCGCCCGCACCGTCCGCCGACGCGTGCGCGCGCAGCGGCGGCCTGATCAGCCCCTACGAGACCGGCCCTCCGCAGTCCTCGGAGCCCGGTGAGCGCCACCACGCCTACGAGTCGCGGCGCCGCGAAAACGCCTGAGCAAGGCTCGTTCCGCGCATGCCTGGCTGCTGCACGGCTGCCTGGGCACTGTCCGCGTGCCGGAGCGGCCAGTGAGGGGCGCGAGGCGGGGAGCAGCCGCCCGCGGCCCATGCGCCGGCCGGTCGCGCGCGCAGGCGCCGAGCGCGTGCTGCGCTGGTGGAGCCTGGGCGAGGCGTCTGCGCACGTGGACGGCGCGCAGATGATGGGAAAGCCCGGCGTGGCCTTCCGCAAGGCGCGCTGCCAGCGCCCATGCCTGCCCGACGCGATGCCGCAGGCCCCGCACTGAGCCCCGCATCGGGCACCCAGTGTGGCCTTCTGCATGGCGCGGCGCCCATGACGTGCGTGCATGTGCCTGACAGGCCGATGCTGCAGGCCCCGCACTGACCCGCTTTGGTTTACACGTAGCCGCTTCTGCTCCGTTCCCTCTTCAGAGGACGCTGGGAGGATGGCGTGCCTGGCCCCATCGCGCACTCCAGTCACGGTGCACACCTCAGGGCAGGGACGGGGCGCGTGTCTGCGCCACGCCGCGCCCAGCCCGCGCGCGTGCGCGCAGACGGTGAACGCCGTGCTGGAGGATGGTCGCACGGTGGGCGTGCAGGCGCAGCAGTATGCCGTGCTCGTCATGGACGTGCCCGACTTGCGCGCCGAGGCCGAAAAGCGCGCCCTGGCAGCTGCGCTGTCAATTTGTCTGCTCCTCGCACGCAGGACCCGCCTGCTCTGCTTCTTCCGCGTCACCTCGCAACTCTCCGTCACACTGCCACACAAGCACATGCGGGGCACGCACAAATTCTTCAGATGGACACGAAGGGCATAACTGTGACGTGATGTACTGAACGGCGGCAGTGCGGCGGTGCCTCAAGTGGACAGCCAGTCAGGGATGCGGATCGCGCTTGCCGTGGCAAGCATGCTGTTGACGGCCCCGAGTGCGATCGCCCGCGCAGGCTGCTGGCTCAGGCAGCGCGTCAGCACTGGGCGTTGCGGGCCTGGCGGAGCCTGTCCGCCTTCGTCCTGCACCATGTGCGCCTTGCGCTGCACGCTCGCGAAGACCGTGACATGCAGCCCTGCTGGGCTGGCGCTGCCCTGTGAATCGAATCGCTTTATGAGCGCCATGCGTGGGGCTCTGCGGGCAGAGTAGGCGTCCTTGTCTGGGTGGAGATGTCGAGAGGCATGTATGAAGGAGCTCCTGCCAGGCTCTTCCGGACGTCGTGCTTGCATGTCTGCTTGTCCACGCGGAGCATCGCTGCCTAGCGCAAGTACGCACCGCCGCCTCCGGCTCACCACGGGTCGCTGCCCGCAGGTGCTACTCCGCAAGCGGCCGCCCACGTCGCCCCGCGTGCAGCGCGCGTCCGAGCTCGCCCGGCGCAGCAGCACCGGCGAGCGCAGGCGCGGCGCGCGTGTGCTGGCGGCGGGGCGCCCGGGCGACCCGCTGGGCACCGAGAGCGTGGGCCTCATGAAGCCGCCGGCGGACGCCTCGCCGACGCCCTCGCCCTGCAAGGGGTCCGCGGACGTGCGCCTGCACATCAGCGGTGCGCCGGGCGCTCCGCGCGCCCACCGCGCCACTCCCTGCTCCACCTACAGCGCCCCTCCTGAAACGGCAGCTTGCCTCCCCTGCTCATGCAGGCAGAGACGTGCTTTGCAGTCCAGCCATGCCTCCTGCCTCCCCAGTACGCATAAGGTGTTTCCAAGCTGCACAGCGACAGCTGACCCACTGTTCACACCCGCTACCAGGAACGCCCAGCAAGGCACCCGCGCCCTACGTCATCCCGATCACCGCGCGCGCTGGGCCCGCGCACGCCGCGCCGGACCCCGCCAGCGCGCAGCCTGGGATTGCGCTGCCGCCGCTGCCCGCGCCGGGCGACGCGCTGCCGGGCCACGCGGTCGCCTGGGCGGCCGGCGGCCTCGATGGCGGCGCATGCGGAGCTGCGGGGCCGGGGCCGGCGCTGCAGGGCTTTCGCAAGCCGCTCATCATGCTGCCGGACGCAGAGTCGGACCCCGACGCAGGCAGCATGGCGGGCACAGCGGACGCGCCCGCGTCGGGCAGCGAGCGCGGCGCCGACAGCGGCAGCAGCAGCGGTGCGCTGCGCATGCAGCGCCTGCACCCACGCTCCCACGCTGCTCTCTGTGCCACACAGGCCTTACGCGGCGCCGCGCCCGTCGATCTCTCCTAAGGGACGCGCCTAAGGGACGCGCGGCGTGTTTATGCTCCTAGTGTGCCGCACCGGGGTCTTTGTGACGCCCTCTCTGCCAGGCAGCGGGGGTATGCTTGCCTGGTCCTGCTGTGCAACCGTGGTCAGAAGTGTGCGTTGTTCGCACAGGCGATCAGGCCACGTGGCTGCCGCCCGTCGCCAGGCCGGGGGCCGACGACGCGTCGGACGGCCGCCTGCCGGACCGGCGCGAGCTGGTCGTGTCCACGTTCCGCCGCCTGTTCCCGCACTCGTTTGTGGGCGTGGCCGCGGTTCGCGCGCACAAGGCGCGCCCCGTCCCTGGCAGCGCCGGTCCGGGCTATTGGCCGGGCAGGGTGCATGGGACGCGGTGAGGCACCGCCTTGCGGCTGCGACCCCATAACAGGTACTGGCGGGCAGCGCTCTCAGCGGCCACGGTCGCAGGATGTCGTGCTGATCACGTCCTGAGGCGACAGCCGCCGGCTCGCGCGCATGCATGTGTGTGTCGTTCAGGCGGCCCTGAAGCGGTCTCGGCGCGCCGCGGCCAGGAGGTGGACCTGCTGCTGGCCAAGTGGGACCAGGCATGGGC
>JAABUH010001902.1_pt1 | contig 21479 bp, 35 predicted proteins | sample 5559121 | NCBI WGS metagenome assembly JAABUH01 (sample SAMN10711871, study PRJNA513364) | rock metagenome | isolation source: Antarctica rocks | place: Antarctica: Victoria Land, Battleship Promontory nord | collected 2015-12-28
AGCAAGAACGAGGAAGGCTCTGGACGAAGGGGATGACCGATCCGAGCTGAGTCGGGCGGCTGGTCAATGCTCAGCTCGGTCCCCTTCCCAACGGCTTGTCCATGGCCCCCTCTTCCCCGGCCGCTGACTTCTTTGGCTCGTGCGTTGTTTTGCCACGTACGCCACTGACGATATCGCTTCACGAGCTGATCAATACCCTTCACAGCATGATCGACCGACCTGCATCGTCCCATATTACACATTCGGGATTCAAAGATCTCGTCAATCTCGTCGCTTCGACTCCTTCTCGTCTCGCTTCGAACTCCAAGCACTTCGCCTTACCACCTTCTGAGGTCTCGCCGATTCGCAGAAGGAGACAGCAAAAGGGCGCAGTGGTGGGAGGATCCGCTGGTTGGGGTGCGATACGAGGCGGTTGTGGCGAGACCGAACATCGATCCGGACGAGCCGCGCAACAAGGGGAAACCGGGCTACAGCTCTAAAGGGAGGAGAGGAGCTGCGACTCGAGCACGAAGAGCTAAAGTACCGGTAAACGGGAGAAAGTCAGAATGAATGGAGTCAAGGAAGGAACAAAGAGCGGGGAGCTGAGGAGGAGGAAGGTGGACAAGGCGGTGATAGGACATCCGACGGACTTCCGGTAACTGCCGCTCCATTACTGACGTCATTGTCTTGTGCTGACACAATGCAGGCATATCTTCCACGCCTCGACATTCGAGGAAGCGACTGAGCTGCTCCTGCGGTGGTCATTAGAAGGCGTCGGCGACAAGCTTGGCGGTATGTGGCGATTCCTCAGGGCTCAAACGAGATCTGACGTCGAGCAGATCCCAGCTGGGCCAATCGGATCAAGGAGCTCGTGAAGGCCAGAGCGCGAGAACAACAAGCAAGAGCGGTCGCCGCTGTTGTGGACGCTACCATACGGAGTCGGATGCTTGGAAGTGCAGGTCATCCCCCTTTGTAAGCTTTTTTCACCGAAGTCCTTGTCACGCCGAAGCTTATTATTCAACACGCAGGAAATACCCCGGCGAGTTGCAAGTCGTCAATGGTCTCCCCTCATCCATCTATTCCACCGCAAACACCGTTTCATCCGCTCTGCTCCTCGATCAACGCTTGAAGGACACCTCGGTCTCCCCGCTTCTTGGAGGCGCTTCTACGCCAAACCTCATCGCGAATTTATCGAAAATCAACTACTTCGCTCGGCTCCCATCTGGCCTCACGACGCCGACGAGTCCGCTTGTGAATCCTTTCGCAGCTCCGGTGATCAAAGAGCTATCGCCTAAGCCGGCGGACGATTCGAAACCTACCAAGACGATCTTGCCGAAGCGCAACGGTACTCAACCACTTCGGATCAAGAAGCGGTCCAAGTCTCCTCCGATCGCCCTGATTCAGCAGGAGGAGCTAGATGTCATCGCGAGCGAGATCTCTGGTCTGCCGGAACCTCGTAAGCCCCCGGCGCCTAGGAGTCTGACGTCGAGAATTTCGGCTCCAAATGTCCCGTTCCGGGTGGTCAAGCCGTCCTTACCGACACTCGAGAAAGCGATGTCAGTAGCCCTCTTCTTCGAGCAGTACTACCACGCCCTTCTCAAAGCGCCAGTCAGAGCTCAGTCGAAAGCAGTGCATCCCGGAAACTACGTACTCAACCGGGCTCGCCGAGCCGCGCAACTGGAGGCGACTTTCTATTCTGAGGAGAACAGGTTCATGAGTGAGGGAGAGAAGGAGGCTCGCCGGGACGAATTGACTCGGGAGGAGAATCGGATTTTGAGGGAGAGAAGGGGGAAGGTGGATGTCAAGGGCTTCGAGATGGGACGGGTGATTGGGCATGGGGCGTTTGGAGTGGTCAGGATCGCTAGAGAGAAGCGGACTGGACGGCTTGTTGCGATGAAGCAGGTAAGTCCAGCTTGAGACTTGGATTGCACAGCTGACGCGGTTTACATCGATGTGCTCAGCTTCGTAAAGCAGAGTGGGTGCTCGATGTCGATTCTAGACCATGAGCTGACTCGTCACAGCATGCTACGAAAGTCGCAAGAAGGCCACGTCAAAGCTGAGAAGGACCTCCTGGCCGCAGCAGCCAATCAGGCTCTCCCCAATGGCGGTATGGCCTCCTGGATTGTACAGCTCTTCTACGCGTCTCAAGACGCCGACCATCTGTATCTCGTGCTCGAGTACATGGGCGGTGGTGACCTGCTCAGCCTCCTCGTCGAGCGCGATACCTTCCCCGAATCCATGACGCGCTTCTATGTCGCCGAGATGATCCTCGCTCTCGAAGAGACCCACTCTCTGGGGTACATCCACCGCGATATCAAACCGGATAACTTCCTCTTCACGCCCGATGGCCATATACGGGTCTCGGACTTCGGCCTAGCGACAGACCTGCATTGGGCACATGACTCGGATTACTATGAACAGCAGAGACGGGCATTGTTGAAGAAACATGGGATAGATCTGGAGCTGGGCGAGGGGAAGAAGACAAAGAGGATGAAGAGGGAGGATGTGGAGCGGATCATGGGGAAGGAGTGGGTGGAGTGGGTGCAAGAGGGGAATGGGGTGTTGACGTGGAGAGATAAGAATCGGAAGATGATGGCGTACTCGGTCTGTGGGTGAGTCACTTTCATCCATTCGACGAGAGGAATGCTGGATCACGCGCAACCGCATGTAGAACGAACTCGTACATGGGTAGGCGAAGTAGTGGCGGTGCGGTCATATGCTGAGAGATGGCAGCACCCGAAGTCATCCGAGGTCAGGGATATGGCTTCAGCTGTGACTGGTGGAGTTTAGGCGTGATAAGTGAGTAGCTCAATCCATTTAGATATGATGGATGATGCGTAGCAAGTGTATGAATCGCTCTATGGCTACCCGCCCTTCGTCAGCAGTTCGGTGAGTCATCTTCAAGCTCGACACGTGTCTTGCTGACATTGTCTTTCTAGCGACATGTCACTCGGCAAAAGATGTACGAAGAATCCCCAGTGCTACGAATCAGCTGATCAACTTCAGCCTGAACTGGAAGACTACACTCAAGTTTCCAACCAAACCCCGGCTATCAGCGGAATGTACAGACCTGCTCACGAAATTCCTGTGCGAGCCGGAAGATCGCCTCGGCTCGGAGTCAGCCGTCAAGCCGTCCGTCTTGTCAATCCGAAGCATTGGCGCCCGCTCGGTCTTCCTGGGCCTTGGGTCGGATGGAGCAGAGCAGATCAAGGCGCATCCCTGGTTTGAGGGACTCGACTGGGAAGGCGAGAAATCCAGGAAATACCGGTGCGAGTGCTGAAGTCGGAACAGGCCTACATAAGATGACGCCACCGTATCACCCTAATCTCCAAGCAGACGACGATACGAGGCACTTCGACGACGACATTCCCAATGAGGTACATCAGTCCCTACTTCCATGTCTATTGGCTAAGGATGACAGCCTCTCGTACCGGCCGGCGGACCAGCTGGCAATGCCACGAACGACCCACTTTTGTCAGACAAGACGCACGGGGCCCACCTCCTTGAAATTCGAAAGGAGTATGTCAGACGAGCTCGTCAGCCAAGCAGCAACTGACATGCTTCTAGTCTCGCTTTCAAGGGCTGGACTTTCAAGGCTCCTCAACCCGATGCGCGATATGGTCATATCGCTTTAATGTCGTCCGAAGACGATGTGGAACACACGAGGGACTCAACTGAGGAAACGATCGGGCGGGCGAGGCTTCGAATTGTGGAATTGGGTGACGGGATGGGTACTGTAAGGTCAAGGGCGCTGTCTCTATAAGTGATTGATGGAGTACGTTTGGACGATCTGGGCCAGTCTCGCTTATGCTCGTCAACATTCAGACAACAATACAAGCCGCACATGAGCTGCGCAATTCTGCTACACTCATTCGATGCGCAACATTCACAGAGACGAAATCTGAATCGGGAAAGTCGCTCATTGCAAGATATTTGCGGACTAACGAGATGAGCTGTGGGATTCTGCTACACTGATCTGAGGCCTCCTACAGCAGATCGAACCGAGATCCACATCGCGAAGGCTTCGAGCTTCCACGCGTCGCTCTCCTTTCAGCGTCCCGCTCTCACGACGCGTGACCTCTGTCGGACCTTTACGATGGTACGATCTGACTCGTTTCAGGTCACAAAAGCAAGTGCGATGCGGAAGTCCTTTGGTGGAACGCGAGAAGATGGTCTGCCCGCGAAGAATTCGGAAGCATGACACAAGCGCTTCAAGGAGTGTCTTGCCCTTCGATGTTTGGGATATATGCTTACCTTTGACACTCAGAGTACGGCTTCGGTGTGATGGATGAAGAATGGAATGAGGATTTCGCCAACTTCCCCACTCATCCTTAATGTTTGCGATTTTACTGAATCCATTTACGTCAGTCATTCAACCATGTCTGCTTATTCCGATGTCAACTTCGACAAGGATGATGAAGATGCCAAGACTATCACTGGGGATGACTGTTCGGTCATCTCCTGTGATCTGGAGTCCGATGTCACCAGCAAGAAGACGGTCATGACTTCTGACCCTCCTGAAGACCAATTTGAAAGCGACAAAGAGGACGCCAAGGACGGTATGTCTCTTGGCTCATGATATTGGTTGTGCTGAGTCTCGTGGCGTGGCAGCTGTCATAGCCGCGGCTAATTTTGGGACGGAATTTGCCGAGGCTCTTCAGAGCAAAATACCCTTCTGGAACGGTGAGTTTTCATCGGTTGTCAGGCAGTGGAGCAAGATCGAATCATCGGTCACACACAACCGCGCATTGATTGGACAGCCCTGTGCCGGTTGTGAGACTCTCAGGACAGGACTCAATCTCACCCTGCAAGCAACCGCCAAATTCGTCCTGAAGGCTGGCATTGAGCCTAGAGGCGTCAACAAGAATCATGTGGAGAAGTTGCTTACGAACTGGTGTGACCTATCTGATGCAGTCTCAAGCCACTGCCTCGACAGTCATAAGGATGGTTTGTACCGTTTGGATGGTCATCAATCTGGTTGCATCGATGGTCTTTACTCAAGCCTGGATGAAGATGAAGAACCTTCCACAAGACATCTTTTCGATCGGCTTCACAACACATTGAATGATCCATACCATGAAAACCCTAAGTACGATCAGTTCGGGTATGCAAGCAAAATCCAAACCAAGGCGGGGCTTAGAATCAAGGCTCACAAGGACAGTCTGGCTGCAAGTACTCGTGTCCTGAAGACAATGTACGATGTCAACAAGACGGACCGTCGCAGGCTAAGGGATTTAGCAAATCTGGGAAGTCTTCTCTCAGGCTTTGCCGACCTACGTTGACTTGTCAAGATCTGCATGAGTGATGGTGTACAAGTATATGAGCTTTGTTCGTAGATAAGTTTGACTATGTTTACATGCTAACACGTTGTCCATGATGTGATACCGAGTCGAGTCGCACACCGTACAGACTTTGAATTTCTGACGCCTGACCTTCCTTTCGGCATCCCGTTCTCCAGGCAAGCGATTCATGTTAGACATTGTGATGTGATCACTCAACTCATTTTGCGTCTGCAAACCAAAGCGCGAAGCGGAGATCCAGCCGATGGAACGCGGGAAAACGGCCTGCTCCTGAAGGTACGGAACCTTGAAACGGCACTATATGTGTAACAAGTGGAAGGAAGAGTAATGCATCTACTCTTCTAGTCGCAATCATTTGAAACTCGCATAATGCATCTGCCCCATCCCGTGCCGGTACCTGATAGCGTCCGGCAATGCTACACACTGAGCATGTCACGACTTTCTCGGCCTAAGGAGTGTCTTCTCATTCGGTGTTTGACACGGATGCCTACCTTTGACGTGGACTATGCTTCTGCGTGTGAGCTGAAGAACGAGAGGAAGCTTCACCGCTTTGATTCTCGCCAGTCTATTTTGTCCTCTGCCCAGTCTATCAGATCTCCGCACAATTTTCCACTCAGAATGTCGTTGTCGAATCTCATTGAATCAACTGCGTCCCTCGCACTACCGTGTCTGATTCCTACGTACAATTTGAAAAAGACAATGAAGATGCCAAGACCATCCTTGGAGATGATCGGTTGGTCACCGAGAAGTCGGTTCCATCATCGACTCCCCCAAAGTACTTATTTGAAAGCTTCCACTCGAAGCTATGTCCTCATGTACGGAATTGATCCGGCTATTGACTAAGAGGTATAATTTGGTAGATATGATCATCAAGTCCAACAATGGGAAGGCTTTCACGAAGAGTCTTATCAGCAAGATACCTTACTGGACGGACAAAGACTCCGCCATTCCTAGGGAATTCATCAAGTTTCAACCGTCTGTCATATATGATGACGTTACAAGCGGACGCCTATGCAGTGGCTGCAATTCCCTGGACAGCAGGAAGAATCCCACGTTCCAGGCAACAGCCGAATATATCCTTGCAGTCGGCCCTAGCCCATACGAGGTTGGCGGCACGGTATTGTGCAAACACTTGTCTGGAATTGTCGGATGCAGTATCCACCCACTGTATTACTAGTCACCGGGACGGCAAGTATTTCAACGAGTTTCAGAACAATTCCCTCGATGGTCTCCATGCAGTACTGGACAAAGGGAAACCACCTTCTCTCGAGCAGCTTCACGAGCGTATTCTCAAGACCATGTACATGACGATATTTACTCAGCCAACATTCACCGGCAGAATTACGGTACGATGCTCCAATCAAGGGCTCACAAGTATGACCTTGCTGCTGCGACCCTGTCTTGTGGAGGAACTGCATGACTCAGACAATACCAAAGGCGAGGGCTTCAAGCTCTGTGACATGAATGACATCCAGGGTGTTCTCTCCACCTTCGCATAGTCGATGAGAGTGAAGAGGCCTTGAATTATCAGCTTCGATGGAGTGGAATCAAGCTGCGACGTCTCGTGATCAGAGGATTGATTACAATATACGTATTTTACTGTCCACGCAATGTCTACTGCCAAACTGCCACGAAGGAGACCGCCACCGTTCCGGCTCACCTCTCTTCCATCCATCTACAGCTCCATCATTTCACCTCGCGCCTTTCGACGCTCTCGCATCATGTCCGACCCTCGACCTACCTCCCCACGATCCCCTCGACCCGGTCCACCCCGTGTCGAGATCGCCCCATCCCTTCCGCCAGGTACGCTCGTCGACCTCGGAGCTCCCCCTCCCGCACCTCGACCATCCCTCTCCTCCATGCTCTTCCTCACGGCATTCTTCTTCTTCATGTCAGGAGGGAACAATATCCCGGAGCAGCAGATTGTCATGGGTCCGAATGGGGAAGTTCAGCCGAGAGTCACCGAGTTGGATTTGGCGAGGACGACGGTGGAGGAGTATAAAGGGTGGATTCATGGGACTGGGAATTGGTCAGAGGTGAGTGCATCTTGGAGACTCAGACTGATGAAAGCCTGTCGAGCCAACCATTCAGGCTTTCAGGTTGATACCTCCGGAATATGATCACCAGCCCCAAGACTTCTTCACCAACATCACCGGCTTCTACCGCGAGGCTAACGTCCATCCCGTCAACCTCCTTTCCCATCCTTCCGATTCACATTTCTTCCAATACGTCCACCTACTGGATCTCAATACGTCTGCGTTCAATGAGACAAGAGCCGAGGAGATGAGGGGTGCTGTGAACTGGACGGGATTGACGACATGGAGCATGAACCTGAGAGAACGGACTATCGAGGGGAATTACACAGACTGGACATGGGTCAAGGGAGGGGCTACCCTCGGTTCGGCGGACGACAGCATCGAGTACAGCTTCTATGGCTTGCATCACCTCCCGAATGGGACATACAACCTCTTCGCGCGGCCTGATGGGGTGAGAATCGATTTCCGGGACATACCCAGGCTCTATCCGGAACACCACAATATCACGAGCCAGATCATACTGGTCGAGCTGGAGAAAGAGTTGAGGGGTCTGCAGGACAATCTGATGCTATCGGAACTCAAGCCGGATGGTGAGCTTGCCTCAGTGAGCCGAGCTGATGGCAGACCGAACGGAGACGACTTGTCCGTTGCTGGTTTACCTTACCGTACCACCCCTTCCGCCAGGTGTGTCGGCCGATGCTGTCGCGTTGTACGAGAACGAGCTTCAGCACCCGTCTGGTATCGCGACGAGTCTCGAGAAACCGCCGGGATATTGGGAAGGGTTGGGATTGGGTGGGGTCGTCGTGGTGGATGAATGTGGATGGGCTTTCGGGATCGAGGGCGGAACGGGCGTGAAGATCGATGACTTCTGGCGGAAGTCGGTCAACTGTACGTCTAGACCGCTCGCTTAGATATGTGCTGAAATTCCTAGACGCGGCAATGGCTACCGCCTCTCAACTCCTCGTGCTCGTCCTCCTTGTCCGGCAAATGGAATCCACCCGGACACCTTCGACTCTCGCCAAAGTCTCCCTGTGGACGATCGCGATGATGTTCATCGCCGATTCCTGGATCTTCTCGGCACACGCGGTCATTGGTATCATGTCGGACAACAGGACTTCGATGCCTATGCTGGTTCCGGCCTTCCTGTTCCTGTGTTCGGCTGTAGTGTTTGGACCTGTGAGTGAGACCACGGCGACGAAGCTGAGTGTAGCGATATGCGGTACTGCTACATCGCATACAAGCGCCGGAGAGGGTCATCTCCCCCAGCCCGCCAAGACCCAGTCCACCAGCGGGTTCGGCGGGAGGGTCACCTTCTCCCCCGGCGACGACACAACCAGAGGAGCCTTATCAACCCCCGGTAGAACGTCTGCAGAACCTCGTGCAAGAGTACCCCATCCTCAAATGTGAGCATGTCACTGTTCGTAATAAGCTGACAACTCAGGGCTCGTCGGTTCCGCGCTCTTCTTCATCGTCTTCCAGCTCGCAGTCCTCCCTCCGCTCATCCCGTTCTTCCTCTTCGCCATGTACTCCTTTTGGCTCCCTCAAGTCTGGCGGAACGCCCGCCGCGGCACTTCGAATGCTCTAGATCACAGCTTCGTCATCGGGACGTCTGTCGGACGCCTCGCCCTACCCCTCTGTACGTCATCCAAATATCGCCCGGTTTCAGCTGATTGACCGGACCAGACGTGTTCGCTTGCCCGGATAACGTGTTCTTCTTCAAGCGGCAGGACGGGGTCTGGGGATTGGTGGCGTGGCAGTGGGCGCAGATCCTCATGCTGTTCGCTCAAGAGCGATTTGGCCCGGCATTCTTGTGGGGTTCCTGCCAAGCTATAACGCTGCTATCGCTGACGATTTGTTCAGTTTACCCAAAAGCGTAAGCTGACACACTCTGTTCGAATGATCTAGTAACGTGCTGACGTTGGTTTCCCAGCTCGCCCCAGCCGAATCCTATAACTATCACCCTCTCCTTCCCCCATCGGATCCCGAGAACCCGCCTCCATCTGCCGAGGAGACATGCTCGATCTGCATGGACCCGGTGGATACCCGTCCCGGCCCGTCTGGCGAGGTGCTACTCGGCATCAATCTCCGGAGGGCATATGCCTTGGCCCCGTGTCATCATCTATTTCATACCAAATGTCTGGCACAATGGATGGCCGTCAAGGTGGGGTTCGCTTCCCTGCTCGTCAAACGCGTGGAACGTCGCTGATGGGGCACAGACGATCTGTCCTTTATGTAAGAGGAGTTTACCACCACTTTGATACCCCGCACAATCATACCCCGTTGTACTCGTATCCATTCCAATCCGCATGTAACAAACGATTCCCGAATTAACGGAAGCCATCATCAATCCCTGGCAATGATGTAGGGAAGAATGCATGATGAATCCAGTCCCATGGGTATGATCTAAAGGACATGCACGATGACTCCTGTAATCCCCGTTCCCGGACGCGCTAAATCCCATCATCCAGCACAAAGTCCATCGTCGATCTCCGATCCGCGACCAACCTCGCCCATTCCAGGTAGAGCCTGAAGACATACGCCGTCATATCCTCCTTCCTCCAATGAGTGAGTGACCAATCCCGGCCCGCATTGGCGATCTCCCGTGCGAGGTCGATTTCACCGCCCTTTCCATTTGGTCCGCCTAGGAAGTGGTGAAACGTCAGCTCTGTTCTTGTACGAGAATTGAGAGGGCAAAGGGGACTTACGAAGACGAGCGCGTTGTAGAGGTCAGAGTAGTCGAGTTGAACGGGAGCGTAGTGCACCCATGGTTGGATCCTGTCTGTCCACCACTCGGCTGTGCCCAATATCAGAATTTATACAACGAAGAAGCGAGGCGTGGACTCACGAATGATGGTGCTCTTGAAGATCAACGAGCCAGACGTTAGGAGACGCTTGAATCGAGCAGACCAGGCATTCCCATCCCTGCGAGAGAAATCAGGTCATATCAATCTCGGATGATGTCATGCGTGGAGAGAGGCAGGCTCACACGTCGACGACGTTTTTATATCGCAGCACCTCGTCATGTGTCATCCGGTCCCGCAACAACCTAGTTCGATGACTACGTCGTGGTCATATCGTGATACACCCCGGTATTACCCCACATCCGTAATCGACGTTTCATCGCCTGTCCAATCAAGCGGAAGAATAGAGTTTCAAACGAGCTCGTGCCTGACGTCGAAATCCCCCGCAAATGGCCTATAAGGTTCAAGTACGTGTTATTTTCTCCCTCAGCAGGAAGTGAGTTGATACAAAGAACGCGTCGGAAAGCTGCTACGGTCAAACTCCCTTAGACTCGCTTGACGACTACTATCTTTGGCTGTAACCTTTTGAGAACCATACAGTGACGAGATATCCACCTTTTGATGATCAAACTGCGCAAAGGACTCGAACGTGGGTCTTTCGACTCCCTTTCAAACGGAAGGCTGATCTTGGATTGTGTACTATAGCATAAGCTGGTCCCTCGATCCGCGTGGAGTGGTGCAGCATCTCGTCATCATGACGACACTCAGCACCTCCCCGTCTTCCAATACCTCCCCTTCCTCCACCATCTCAAACCCCGAGAGCGCCCTCCCTACTCCTGACTTACCATATACGAGCCGACGAGGATCGCTCGCCTCGCCAAGCCTCGAGCTTCTTGACGTACCCGATGGACCGAAGACTGTCGAGGATGTCTTCACCGCCTCCGGAATGCCGCCAACCCTTGCTCGACCGCCCTCCGTCTCACCTCCCGCTGACCATCGACCCGTACCCCTCATAATTCCTTCTGTCACCTCCCCAAGTCCCCTAACCCGGCGAAGCGCCACCCTTCCACCATCCTCATCCACCCGCGCACCGCCACCTCCGCCGATACTCGTCCGGCGTCCCACCGACCTAGGATCCACCATCGTTGAAGTCCCCATACCCAACGGTATCTCAAGCGGGAGTCCCCGCAGTCGAGGCCTCAACATCTCCGGTCTGCCCGAGCTAAGCGAAGCGGCGGACTCACTAGCCGAACTCATCCCGACACCTCGACGGACGGCGTTCGGTAATGGGGCTTCCGTACCCGCTTCACCCGCTTGGCAAAGTCTCGAAGCGCCATGGCCCACTCCGAATCGGCCAAGACCCTCCCCGTCGCCCCGACCACCCGGACGTGGAAGTCTAGCTGTCGCTGGACCTCCGTTGTCTCCGCTCGGACCGAAACGCTTCGAGCCCACCCCAATGCACGGCCTGCATTCGCGGAACCTTTCGCTCTTCTTCCCCCAACCTGGAGAAGCTGCGACCGGGGTGAACACTCCTGGGACACCGCTGTTCCGCTCGCCGGAGGAGGTACAGGAGGCGGTGATGATTGAGGGGACGACGGCGTTTAGCGGGAACGGCGATTGGAAATTCGGCAAGTCCAATGGAGGGGGCTCGGCGGTTCTGGAAACGCCTGCCGGGGCCAAGCGGAGTCAGCGGCGTGGTCACCACGTATGGCTTCTCCCATCCACAAGACCTAACGCGCTGATGTGGTTGATCCCTAGCACAAACACTCCCTGTCCCACAATTTCTTCTCCTTCCTCGATCCGACCCAGACCGACCCGTCCCTTGTTACTTCTCCTATCCCTTCCCCAGGCCCATCCGCCAAGCCTCAACCAGTCCCGATGCCGCTCTCCATTCCCTCCCTCTCCCCTCTGCCGCCGCCCAAATCGGATCCGAAACGCCACCTCCTCCTCTCGCTTGGTGTGCTGGAGTTCCTCATCGGCGCCGGACTATGGGTGGAAGGCCAAATGTCGGGTTGGCGATGCCTAGCTGGCGTGGGGTATCTCGTAGTCTTCGATGCGATAGGTTTGGGAGTGAAACTCGTTGGCGGAGAACCGGGCGAAGGGGCGAGGAGTCTGAGAAGACCATACGGGTGGGTCTCCTTTGTCGTCTTCGTTCGAACGGATCTGACTTATGAGCTATTAGCGCACCCCGCCTGATGGCGCTGCTCAGCTTCGCTCAATCCCTTTTCCTCGTCTTTGCGGCGGTCTACATCGCCAAGGAATCGATCGAGCAGGTCATCCTCGGTTCAGCCGCCCATGAGCACGCCGTAGGCGGATCCCACGGACACGGCGAGGCGATCATTGATGGCGACGAGCGGTCTGTCCACCTCCTACCTATAGATGGGGCACAGCTGACGCTATACAGTCCCTTCCCGCACTTCCTACTCCTCTGCGCAGCGGTGACGAGTATCTGTTCCGGTGGTGTCCCGGGTAATCACAGCAAGCTCGTAGCAGGTGGGTGTCTTACTCTGTACTTGCGATGCTTCGAGCTCACAGAGGGTTCAGCTGTGGGACCGCTCTTCCTCCCCGCGCGATTCATCGCGTTGCCGATTGTAGAGACTTTCGCACCGCTGCTTGCCAATCCTTTCACTCTGACCGTGGCTGGCTCGAGTGCTGGAATCCTGTTGGGAAGCATCATCGTACCACCGTGAGTCCAATCGTCATTTCGCCACGATAAACTTCGGCTCAGCATTCGCTAGGTCATCCCTTCACTCGCTCGACTCCGCTCTTTCCCTCGTCCTCACCCTCCTCACCGCTGCTCTCTCCCACCCGCCGACCCTCGCTTTCGCCCACGTCCTCCTCCAGACCGCCCCTTCCCCCTCCGCTCCCCAGATGCGCTCCCTCCGCCGTGTCCTCAAGGACGTCACTCTCGATCGTCGCATCCTCGGTCTTGGCACGATGCGGTGCTGGTGCATCACCCCTGCCCTCGTCCAGCCTGAGCCCCATACGCCGTCTATCACCCATACGCCATCTGGCTCGGTGAGCTCTAGTCCTCGGACGCCTAACTTCAGTTCCCCAGGTACTTCGCCCACGCAAGCGGAGTTTGACATGCGTCCATCGACTTACCCTTCGCCGTATGGTCTGGACAAGGGCACGGAGGCACCGATGGTCGTGACGCTCATGGTGCATGTTCATCCTGATGTTAGCGATAGGGACGTGTTGGAGGTGACCAAGATGGTATGGGGGAAGGTCAATGGGGCGGTCAAGAGTGGGGGTGGCGGGGAGGTGAGCGTGGGCGTCAAGAGGGGATGGGGGGGGTTGGATACGTAACGATGTTGATGACAACGACCGTTATGACTGCATGGCATTGCATAATTTAGGGATCGGACAGTATTTTCCGTAGCTGGTGTATTCGTTCTTCGGCCAGACCCCATGCTTCACCGATGACTGCCTGCCCGCTGAGCCCGGTGATCCCGCCGAGACCTTCATGACGCACCAGGCATCCTCGATCGTCCTCGTCGAGCGCTATGGTGATTGTCGTGGGTAGTAATGGTGTTTCGAAGGATGTGGGGTCAGGCAACAGGTGGGTGCTACAAATCGGAAGATCAACCCTCAAATCCACCTGAGAACGTGCGTCAGGGGACGTGAACGTACGATTGAAAGATCCCAAACGAAGCGACCAGCGGTATCCGTCCAAGCGGTAACGGGTACATCTCATCTCTTGAACACGTCGTCCGACCCGTCTCCTCATCGAAGTTCGCTCGCGGTAATCTTGCTGATCCAAATTTAGTGCTTGTCGCATGGGTTCTAAAAGGTCAACCCACTATTCCGTAGCGCGGCCATCACGGCCAGGACCGCCGCGTCGAAGGCGTTACCGTCGTAGTTTATGCATACGACGTCGATGTAAAGGGCCCATACTGACTTGCCGGGGGAGATGCAAAGTCGTTCGGGAGGAAATGTTCGAGATCTGGAAATCCATTTCAGCTTGACACATGTCGGAAGAAGCGGGGAGGAAGCGCTGGGCAGGCGAAAACGGATCAGACATACGAGACGAGGAGGTCGTTGAGCCAATTTGAGAGTGTTTGCGCCTCGTCACTAGGTGGACCAGGCTTGAATCGCGGGGAGCACAGGGCTGGAAGGTCGATATTAGGTACTGCAGACCACGGTATCAGCTCACTTCCCTCCCGGTCGGTCCAGGGACGACCATGTCATAGTAATGAGGAATGGGAGAGAGCTGACCCACCAAGGAACCCCTCGTCGGGTTTCACCATATCCGGCTCCGCAACCTCCGCTTTGATCCCGCACACCATCGTCGTGTCCCCCATCCTCACCAATGCCGAGCCGTCCGCTGTCGAGATCGACCCTGCATTCCCGTCAGCGCTTGGCCCCTTCTCGACTTGTCCGTTTACGGCTGAGCATAAAGTGAGAGCTGACGCACCTGCGTTGACGCTCACGTCTCGCCATGCCCGACTCTTTCGCCCGTCGGGTCGATAGTCCTTTGCGAGGAAGCGGGAGAGGTATTGGGAGGGGTGAAGGCGTTTAAATACAGCTGCGGAAGATGATGGGCCAGCTGTGGTGGACGAGGCTTCTGCCAAAGGCTGAGCAGTCGTGACTGCCATTCTGAGAAGTTTAGAGGGATGTTTGAAAGGCAGAATCGTGGGAGTCCTACTCCCATTGTGACTTCTATTACGTAACGCAAGGAAGGAGCAGTGACATGTTCGGAGTTTGCGGAGAAAGAACCTCGTCTCACACGATATCCTCACTCGACATTTCCCTGCATCCACAGCTCAAACCCGTTTCTGTCCCGCAAGTTTTGGATTGGAGTCCAATGGTAGCGACCCTACACCCTATACGCTTTCGCACCGTCTCCCCTCGACCATCCCGCTCGTCCCCCTCAGCCTCTGCATCCGTCTCCCCTCCTCCCCCATCCCACGCGTCCCCACGACGATCACTCGCCAAACCCCGATCAAGCGGCGAATCTAAAGAGAACGTCGAGCCGCTTCCGGTCCAGATGTATGGGTACGCTGAGATGTCAGCTTCTCGGCTATCGAAGAAAGCGAACGGGAAGCTCCCCGTGTCAGAGGAGAAGGAAATGAGCAACGGAGGGGGTAGGACATGGCGCGATGGATCGCGCGAGCTCTCAGATGATACCGATGGTGTACCTCGACCTCGACGGACAAGACCGACCAAGTCGCCGGCTTACGACGGTCTCCCAACTCTATCCACGATGCCCGACTCCGAAGATGAGGCAAGTTCGAGCACCAGTAATAGCAATAACAATGCCAAACCTCCGCCACCGGCACAGTCGGCGGCTACGGCGAAGAATACGCCGGAACGACCAGTGACGAGGAAGAGGCGGTCGAGTAGTATAAAGCGGAAACCTAGTCCGGGAGTGAAGCCTACGAAGGTCGTCGATTGGGAGATTCCGAGAAAGACATTGCATTCCTCCATCGGTAAGGGTATTCTGAGTGCATCACGCCTTTGTTGTCGTCCATTGTGATACCCGACTGTGGAGTCCTTGACCTCCCGGATAGAGCAGCTCGAGATCTGCAGTATTGTCGCTGACACTCAGCAGGTATCGTCACCCTTCTCCTCAACTACCTCGATCCCCCAACCATTCGCCCCCTCCTGATAGTCCTCTCATCCATGCTAGTCGCCGTCCTCACCGCCGACTTCTTCCGCCTCAACTTCCCAACCTTCGCCGAGTCTTGGGAGCTATACTTTGGGTTCCTGATGCGGGAATCTGAACGCGGCAAAATCAATGGCGTGGTCTGGTATCTCGTGGGGGTCATCACCGTGCTCGGGTTGTATCCGCGGGATGTCGCCGTGGTTTCTGTACTCACGTGCGTTCGCATTGCCCGTCTTCCAAGCTTTTGCTGACAGGGGGTAGTCTTGCGTGGTCAGATACAACTGCCTCGACGATTGGGCGATTATGGGGCCGACATACCCCTCCCTTACCCTCAAATTTCCCGGGGATCAGAGCCCTTCGCTTCGCGCCTCGAAAATCCTTGGCGGGCTTCTTAGCAGCCACCTTCACCGGGATGATGATTTGCATCGGTTTCTGGTGGAATGGGAGTGCAGGGAGATGGAGCGTGCTTAATGGTCATGCGGGCTTGGGGCTTTGGCTCACAGCCGTGGTGGTGGGGCTGGGAGGGGCAGTCGCGGAGGCTCTCGGTGAGTCGTCTATGGGAACAAAGAGGATAGCGCTGATGGGAGTAGATCTCGGACTGGACGACAATCTTACACTGCCGATCTTGTCCGGGACGATCGTCTGGATCTGGCTGGGTTTGACGAATATCATCCTTTGACCCGCTTCCAACAAACATCTCGCCGGTCCGGTCCCGGGTCGTTCACCTCCTTTCGACTCCTTCTCCCCTCCATATCGCGCTAGAAACGGTCGATCATCTCATGCAGTCTGTACGTGCCGCGTCTTCGATCAATGCCCAGCCCTGTGATACACTTTCACGAGCCTAGACGATCGTTCATGTCGATTCCCGAATACCCGCATGTGATTCCATAGATTTGTTCGTGCTTGTTTATATCTGCCATCGTCACGACGAGTATGCGCGCACACTCTTCCCTTTAGCCCAACCCCTCGACATCTTCAATTCCACTCTCCATTACCCTTCCTCCGACTCAGACCCAGACCCACCGTTTCAGATCACCTGTATCATCCTATCCACCACCCTCGAACCCGTGCAGTGCGATAGCGGACTCGTCGTCGTCCCCGACATGACGTACGATGCGGCCGAGAAGGAGGGGGAGAAGTGGGATGCGGTCTTGGTTCCTGGTGGGAGAGGGGTGCGGCCGGAGATGCCGGGCAAGGATCGGACGATTGAGTTTCTGAGAAGGGTCGTTCCCGACTGTCGATTCGTCCTCTCTGGTAAGTTCAGATTAGGATGGGCATCGGGTTAAGGGTGATGGGTGATGAGCTAGTTTGTACGGGAATTTATTTGTTGGCTAGGAGTGGTTGTTTGAGTGGAGAGAGGGCGACGACCAACAAGGCTGCCTACAAGACGTATATGGCAGGTCCAATCCATGCACGTGGGTGACTCCGATAATGATGGATTAGGCAAGAACACTCGACACCGGCGTCGAATGGGTCCCCAAAGCTCGGTAAGACCATCCTTGATACATCATGACTTTGATATTAACCGGGGGACAGCTGGGTGGTGTCGCATCGGTTCTGGACGAGCTCAGGCGTGACCGCCGGTATCGACATGGCCGCCGCGTTCATCCGGCATCTCGTGAGCTTGCAGGTCCCCCCGGACCAGGTTGGGGCGATCACCCATGAGCTGCTCGGGATCCTCGAGGTTACGTAGGTTTCGAGTTCAGTCCTTGACAGGACGCTCGTTGAAGCTGAGCGTTCGTGTAGGGCGTCGCAGGCGGGAGATGATCCGTGGGCGGAGTATTATGGGCTTACTTGACGGTTCTTCATAAACCCTGCTAGATGTAAGCCTGCCGTTAGATTCTTCGTGATGGAGATCGTCAGAATCTTGTGACATGCAGTATCCCACATTTCGCTCAGTCTCAGTCTAAGCTTTTCGAGTCTTCTCCTTCCTCCCACCCTCAAAACCTGGTCTCCCCTTCCCCTTCCCCTTCTTCCCCTTGCCCTGACCCCCATCCTTCTTTCCCTTATCCTTGATCCCCATCCTCTTGTTCCGCCTCGCCTCCGCTCTCAGCGCGATATTGTCATTCCGTTTCTTGACCGCCACCTCCCGTCCCTTGTCCAACGTCTTCTTCCTCTCAGCCCTACCAAAATCATCCATCAGACACACGACGATCAGTCAAGGTAGGGGAGGAAGGGATGTACCACTCTTTACCCGACTTGAATTTCCCCTTCTCAGCCCTCTTCACCGCCTTCCTAAGTACCCCTTCCTGATCGGCCACTTTCCCCCCGCTCGCCCGCTCTTCCGCTTTCGCCCATCGTTCCCTCTCCTCCGCGACTCGTCGACGGTCTTCGGGAAGGGACGCGAGTTGAGCGTTGTGTTTGGTCAGGTGGGCAAGCGCCTGGGACGGGTTGGAGAGGTTCTTCAGCGGGGCATTGGGTTTTGACGAGCTGGAAGGGAGTGATACGGCCGGAAAAGAGAGAGAGTCGCCCTCCCTCGGTAATTCGGGCAACAACAATTGAGTCTTTGACACCATCAGCTGGTGCCGAGTGCGGGATTGTGTGAAAAGCGGACCTTTGCAGGCTGACCAACACCCCGCTCCTTCTTCCTTTCCTTCCTCCGGCGATCCCCCACCTCCCCCCTCTTGGCCCGCCTAGAAGCCTCGAGCGTATCCCTGCTCTGCGGTTCGGTATCGTCGTCGAGTCCCCGATCCCTGCGGAAGGAATCGAGTTTGGACTGGAGTTTCGCTCGAAGTTCGGAGATTGAGGCGGCAGGAGGTAGCGGTTGGATGGTCCTACTCGAGGGTCCAGCTGTGATTTGGGTCGTAGGGGCGGTGGAGGCGAGGATCTGATCGGTAGTGAGGTTGTTGGCCGGGTCGAGCTGTGATTTGAGATCAGTCGACCGGTATCTTGTCTAGGGAAAGCATGGATGGTCATGAATCCCACCTTGTCAAGTTTGACCCTCCGTTTATGCTCCTTCAACTCCTCTCCAGTCTTCCTCTTCTTACTCTTCATCCACCGATTATCCGCCTGGACCGTCATCCAATCATCAGCCTGGCTCAACCCAACCTTCGAAGGGTTGAGGGTGGGACATACCTCCTCCGGGGTCGGGGTTATATAATATCGGGGCGGGATGAGGGAGAGGAGTGTCGTGAACGTTGCATTGTGTCTCTCGAGGGAGATGAGGAGCTCGGATCGGGGGGTGAGGGTGGTCATGGCGATGATGTGCCTGGAGGAGTTACAAGCAGGTCTGGAGCAAATATGACCAGTAAATTCGTCTGCAAAAGTTAACGAAACATCCTTCGCCACGTGTGGATATGATTATACAAAGAATCGCAAATTCTTTAATTCCTAGGTGTGCCCCGGGGATTCTACCTATTGTGCGAGAACTAGCCGTGATTTACCGATTTGATTGGACCACGCAGGCCTTGTTTGACGATATCAAACACAGCACCAGGTGCAAGAGTACAAGGAAACGGAATCAAATACAAAGCGAGCGAAACGGGATCAAACGGGATCAAACTTGCCTTCTCGGCGAGTTGGGAACGGTCCCGAACAGCTCAAAACAGCTCGAAAAGAGGTTTTGATGCCTGAATCGCATTCCTTGTATTCTACTCTTGCATCTGGTGCAGTATCGAGGTTGTTCGATGGATCTTAGATATTACAGCTAGTTCTCGCACAATAGAGCTAGAATCCCCGGGGCACCTAGGAAAATTAGAGCACAATGCAGTAAATAAAGAGTATGACCTTGATATCGTGAGCGTATTCGACGCGTTCGTCCGGGGCCTTATTCAGTTCGGCCTCCTTGACATGATCGAGGTGTGCGTTCTGGCCCTGGTTGGTAATGAAATGGGTGTTCATATTGACGCGAGGAAGCAAGTGCTTGAGGGGGAGGAGTGGGGAGGGGGAAATGCAAGGGGATCATGGGAGTTGCCGGTCAGTATACCATCAGGAGGTACGGTATTCGCCGGTTAGACCACAACCGAATGCCAAGGCTTGGCGACCTTGACCTCTCCACCATGTCGTGTCGTCTTGGTATACCACCGGTTACCCCGCCTCTCGGTGGTCTGGGGTCTTTTGGCGCACACCGTCAGGCGGAGATACGCAAATCCCGAGAGGATCTCACTCAATGAAGGGGACTGAGGGATCACGAGAGAGCCGCAGCGCCAAGAGAAACCTCAGCAGTGCGGGAATCTTGGAAATCTTCCAGATCCGCTGATCGATCGCTTCGCCATCCGTCCGGGTATCCCGGCTAGCGTGTTGGACAATCCAATATTGACATGAAACGACCTTTTGGTAGGTGTTTAGAAGAGGTTCTGAAAGGTGTGATGCAGGAATGAAACTGGGGAAAGCTGCGCTACCTGGAGAGGCGGGCGGCTTTGACGTCGAGTGGTAGAGTGTGGCTGACGAATGAGTCTAGGGCGGAGAGGAAGAAGACGCTGGAGAAGGGAGATGCGGTCGCAGTGAAGAAGCGGAACGACATCATCGCTGAAAAGGCCGGGGCCAGGCAAAGTAAGAGATTGGGGATCAAGGATAAGTGGAAAGAAAAAGATGGGAATAAGGGGAAGAGCAAGGGGAAGAAAGGGAAGGGACGGGCGGGATTGGAGGGCGGGAGGAAGGAGAAGACGAAGAAGGCTTAAGCGGAATGGTGATAGTGGGATGCCGGCCCCAGTGATGGAGTGGGTACCGTGTGAGGACGTGCTCGATGCCTCGTTGTCTGGGTCATCTTATGCTCAGCATATCGGATGCTCAACATGTCGGACGCTCAACATATCTTGACAGCTCGAGGATGTGCAAAGGGGAGCAGCGGTCTCGAGATACTGGTACATCTGATCCCGTCATATATACACCCACGATCGTTTCATTTTGCAATATCGTCCCAACAGTCGTCAATCCCTATTCTCATAACGGTATAGGGCAGAGTCCTACGACAGAACACGCCAATGGGGGGCATGGACGATCCTTGGGAGCGCCCCGAGCGCTTCCTTGAACCAGGGTCTCAAAGAGTCAACCTTTGACCGAGTCTTGTGTCTCAAGCATTGCAAGCACCTTCTACGTGCGTCGAGGAGGTCAATGAGATCACCTTTGATCCCTACTTTTATCGTCTCGAAGGGCGTGAAGGGATTGACCCTTTGATTACAGCTTCAGCCTTCTTTCGAGGCGTTGGCCCCGCCGACGAGCTATAAATCACGCCTCTCACCTTCTTCGGGCGGTTCTTCGAATACACTTCATTGCTCATTCTTCTTTCTTTTCCTTGGCATTGACGCGCTGACACAGTAAGTAAGGGCATTGACGCGCCGACACAGTCTGCTGACTTACTTACTGTGTCAGCGCGTCGATGCCGTCATCACCACGGGAGAACCCAACATGTACCGAAACCACAAATTACGGCTCAGTGCATCTACCACGTCGGCATCGGCGAATCGACTCAGCCGGAACCTCGGTGAGTGTACCAGTCGTTGTCATGATCGAAACTAAAGATTCCAGACCGGCAGGCTTCAGCTCGACTCCTCTTCATGCCTTCAAGAACACCTTGGCTTCGATGTCAGTCCATTTTCTTACGAGTTCACGGTGCCTGGCTGATCTCACAGAGCTCCGCGGAACGGTCAGTCAAGCACGCCAGCTAGAGTATTCGGTTCTCTCTTCATACAGATCCGCCATCCTCTTCAATGCCGTCGAGGACTATGATGACGGCTTTCGAGACACTGGAGCTTGATGAGGTATCATCCGTCCACAGACGCACGTGACTGTGACATCTGCCTTGGGCATCCACTTCGCTGGTCGTGCCGCCTCAAGGAAGCTGCCAGCATGATGCGTACGTATCAGGATGAGAGAC
>JAABUH010001904.1_pt1 | contig 21458 bp, 16 predicted proteins | sample 5559121 | NCBI WGS metagenome assembly JAABUH01 (sample SAMN10711871, study PRJNA513364) | rock metagenome | isolation source: Antarctica rocks | place: Antarctica: Victoria Land, Battleship Promontory nord | collected 2015-12-28
GTGCGCGCCGGGGGGGGCGCCGGACGCCGGTGACGCCGTGGCCGTGGCCGTGGCCGTGGCCGTGGCCGTGGCCGTGGGTGAGGTCTGCGACGCCGTCCGCGTGGCGGCTGCCGACGCCGAAGTCGAGGTCGACGGGGTCTGCGCGGACGGCGTCGGCGTGCGCGCGAAGGCGGGCGGTGTCGCCACCGGCGCCAGGTTGACCTGGAAGGGGGTCGGGAAGCCCGGCGTGGGCTCGAACGTGAGCCAGCCCCGCCCCCCGATGAACAACTCGGGCCAGGCATGCGCGTCGGCGGTCGTCACCAGGAAGCGGCCTCCGACGGGGTGGCCCGCCGCGTACCCCGTCACGAGCCGCGCGGGGATGCCGGCGGCGCGCGCCAGCACGACCATGGCGGTGGCGAAGTGCGTGCAGAAGCCGCGCCGCGAGGTAAACAGAAAATAGTCGACGGGGTCCCGCCCCGCCGGCGCCGAGAGCGGCGCCGTGTCGTATCTGTACGTGGTGTGCAGATACAGCTGGATGTCCCACGCCTGCGTGTAGGGGTCTTCGCTGTACGATATCAGCCCGCGCGCCAGGGCGGCGACGCGCGCCGGCAGCGGCGGCAGGGCCAGATCGAGCGCGCGCAGCGTCGGGGGTAGCGAGGGCGAGGGCGAGACCGGCGCGAGCGGGGCCGCCGCTGAAACGGCCGTGTACTGGCCCGGCGCGGCGCCGGAGCCGGGCGCGACGGACAGGATGTCGGACGGCGCCGCGCCCGCCAGGCTGACGATCGTCGCGACGCCCACGCGCAGCGGCGGCCCAGCCGTGAACAGGACGTCGGACGGGCGCAGCAGGTCGACCTCCTGCGTGATCGGCGTCCCGAGCGCCACCCCGGCGGGCGCGGCCAGCGCCGCGCCCGCCGCGACCTGGGAGCGCCGCGCGGGGAGCGCGCGCCACGCCCCGCCCGCGTAGCGGTCGTAGAGCGCGCCGCGCCAGTACGGCGAGCGCGACGGGTCGGCGACCCGGGCCAGCAGGACGGGCGTGTTGTCGGGCCGGAAAATGCCCCCGACTGGCACGTCGCCGCCGAAAGAGGCGAGCCCGGCCACGCCGCCGGGGTCTCCCGCGTGGCCCCCTTGCCCGACGCGCGCCACCACGCGGCTCACGGCGGTCCCCCACGCCGCAAGGGGCGGGCGCACGGCCCGCAGCGCGCGGACCCCCGGGGCCGAGTCGGGGACGGGGATGGCCCACGCCGCCGCGACCAGCGCGCCCGAGAAGGGCAGGAGCAGGGCCAGCGCCAGGCGGGGACCCGCGCTGAACGCGACCAGCCGGGGCGCGAGAGGGACGGAGCGCGCGCCGTGCACGGGCGCGGGGCGCCGCCGCTCGCGCGCGGCGGTAACGGCGACGATGGCCAGCCCAACCAGGCAGAGCGCGATGTAGAGCGGCCCGTCGCCATGGCCGCGCGGGCGCGCCGTCAGCAGCGGCGTGGTCACCACGAGCGCGAGCGCGAGCCAGGGCCGGCGCTCGCGTACGACCAGCCACGTCGCGGCGTAGGCCAGTTCCCAGGTCAACCCGAGCGAGAGCGCGACCCCTGTCGCGGGCGTGACCGCGTCTCTGTGGATTGAGAGGGGCGCCACGCCCGGCGCCAGCGCGACATGGGGAAAACTCCACGGGAACGTCGCACCCGGGAACGTCACCGCGAGCAAGCCGAGACCCTGCATCACCCCGAGCGAGAGAGTTATCCCTGCCAGGTGCGCGGCAACGTACCCGACGATGGCGGGCGCCCGCGCAGCTGTGAGTCCCAGGGTGGCCGCGACCGCCAGCGCGGCCACCAGCGCGAGCGTGCGCACGTCGAGCAGGCCGCCCGCGATAGCGGGGTGCGGCCAGGCGACGATAAGGATCGCGCACAGCACCGCCAGCCACGTCAGCAGCGCGGCCAGCGCGGCCAGCGAGTGGAAAGCCCTCACCACTCCTCCTACGTCGTCGGACGCCACCCCTCCACCCACGCGCGGGAGAGGGGCCAGGGGTGAGGGCGTCGGGGGGTGAGGGGGACGCATCAGGCGCCCCCCCGCGTCAGGGTGCAGACGGCGACGCGCTCGGTCTCGAGGCGCGCCACGTCCTCAGCGAGGATGGCGCCGCCCCCGAACGCGGCGCGGTCGAGCAGCACGACGACCACCCCGCAGCCGAGGCGGCGCAGCCGCGCGGCGCACTCTTGCAGGTCGGGCGCCGCGTCGGGCGTCACGACGACGATGGCGTCGGACGGGCGGACGATGCGCTGCCCGTCGAGCGTGGCGACGAGCGCGGGACCCACCCCGGCGCGCGCCACCGCCAGCAGGTCGCGCAGGTGCTCGCGGTGGACCTGCCCCCGTCGCGGCTCGGCCACCAGGGTCTCAGCCCCGACGACGACGAGCCCGACGTCGAGTCCCTCCTTGTAGGAGAACTCGGTCACGTACGCCGCCGCCTCGACGCCATACTCGATGGTGCTCTCCTCACCCGCGCCCGCGTGGGCGGGGCTGGTCAGGTCGAGCGCGACCCACAGGCGTTGCCCGGCCGACTGGTCGCTGTCCTTGACCATCAGGGAGCCGTGGCGCATGCTGGAGAGCCAGTGGATGCGCGTCGACGAGTCGCCGGGCGCGAAGGGGCGCACCGCGCCCGCGACGGGCATGCTGGCCCAGGAGCGCCGCGCCGGCAGCAAGTCGCCCGCGCGCGCCGCCGCCCGCGCGAAGTCGGGGACGATGCGCGGCAGCGGCCACACGACGACCTCGGCGGCGGCCCGGTAGCGCCGGCGCTTGACCACCACGCCGAAGGGGTCGGACACGGCGGCCATGGTCGCGCCGACCCGGTAGCGCCCGCGCGCGGACGCGGTCGCGAGCGCGGTCAGCTCCTCGTGCCCGCGCGGACCCAGTCCCACGATCCAGTACGGACCGGCGGCGGCCACGCCGTCCCGACCCACGACGTGGAGGTTGAAGACCGGCCACGGCGCGCGCGTCGACAAGCGGTACACCTCGAGCAGCCGCTCGCCGGCGTAGAGGCGGGTCGTGGCGACGCGGTGCTCCAGGTGGGTGAGCCGCAGCGAGAGCGCGGCATAGAGCAGGCACAGCAGCAGCAGCAGGGCCAGGAGGTAGGCCACGTGCGCCAGCTCGGGGTATCCGCCGAGCGTCCCCGCGGCCAGCGCTGCGAGCGCCAGCGCGGCGACGGACGGCCACGCGCCGCGCCGGGTGATCACAGTAGCTCCTCGTAACCCTCTGGGAACACCGGCGTCTCGCCGTCCACAGTCGCGCCCGGCGTCCTCATTGTATCTACTGGGATCGCCGGCGTCTCGCCGGCATACCGTTGCAGGCGAGCGGGTTGGCGATGGCAAACGCCGTGGCGGCAGCCGGGGCCGGCTGGAAGCCGGCGCTCCCACCAGAGACTAGGCTTGCCGGATAGGGCCATGGATCGTTACCCCCCTCTACGGGCGCCGACGCCCGTGGCGTCTTCGGTGACGAGGGCGCCGGGAACGGGCACGGCGGCAAGGATCCCGCGCAGCAGCTCCTCCGCGGGCGCGCGGCCGCCCCCGGTCCCCCGGCGCAGGATCAGCCGGTGCGCGAGCGCGGGCGACGCCACGGCCTTGACGTCGTCGGGCAGAGCATAATCACGCCCCTGCAGGGCGGCGTGGGCCTGCGCGAGGCTGTAGATGGCTAGGGAGCCGCGCGGGCTGGCGCCGAGGTAGATGTCGGGGTGACGGCGCGTCTCGCCGACGAGGGCGACGATGTACTGGCGCACCAGCGGGTCGACGCGGACCGCGCGCACCGCCACCCGCGCCGCGAGGATGTCGGGGGCGGCGCAGACCGTCCCCAGCAGGTCGACTGGCGCGACGGCTCCGCGCCCCGCGAGCACATCCATCTCGTCTTGTGGGTCAGGGTAGCCCAGGCTTAGACGGATCATGAAGCGGTCGAGTTGCGCCTCGGGGAGCGGGAACGTGCCCTCGTACTCGACGGGGTTCTGCGTGGCCAGCACGACGAACGGTTGCGGGACGGGGTGGCTGACCCCGGCGACGGTGACCTGCCCCTCCTCCATGCTCTCGAGTAGGGCCGACTGCGTCTTGGGGGTGGCCCGGTTGACCTCGTCGGCCAGCACCAGTTGGGCCATGATCGGGCCGGGGCGGTACTCGAAGGCGCTGGTGCGCTGGTCGTAGATCTCCAGCCCCGTCACGTCACCGGGCAAGAGGTCGGGCGTGAATTGGATGCGCTTGAACGAGGCGTCGATCGAGCGCGCCAGCGCTTTGGCCAGGACGGTCTTGCCCACGCCGGGCACGTCCTCGATGAGCACGTGGCCGCCCGCCAGCACGGTCGCCAGCACGAGGCGCACGGCGTCGCCCTTGCCCACGATGGCGCGCCCGACGTTGGCGGCGATGCGCGCCCCCACGTCGCGCACGGCCCACACGGGCGGGGCGCCCGCGCCCGATGGTCCCTTAGCCACTCTCTCTTCTCCCCCCGGCACCCGGTCGTTGGGCTCCATTATACAGCACACGGCGCGGCGCGCCCATGGGAAGCGAAGATCGCTGTAGTCCTTTCGGCCCGTCGCTCGTTATACTGATGGAGGACGTGAGAGTGGAGAGCGCGTTGGGGGGCGACCAGGCCTTTGGAGGCCCGATGCTGAAAAGGGTAGCGGGGTCGGCGACGGGACCGTTACAGGGACAGGTGGCCGCGCCGGCTGTGGTGGCGGCGGCGGGCCAACTGGCGATCGACGCCCTGTTCGACGACATGTTCGCGCGCTACCACGGAGCCATCTACGGCTACATCCTCGGCATGGTCGGGAGCCCCGAGCAAGCGCAGGATCTCGCCCAGGACACCTTCGTCAAGGCGTATAAAGCGCTGCCTGGTACGCACGACCTCGCGCTCCCGGCCTGGCTCTACCGCATCGCCACCAACACGGCGCTCGACGCGCTGCGCCACCGCCGCCGCCTGACCTGGCTGCCGTTCGCCCCCGGCGACGACGACCGCATCCCCGCGCCCGAGCTCGACCTGCCGACACGCCTGGCCGAGCACGAGGCCGTGCGCCACGCCCTCGCCAGGCTCACCCCGCCCCAGCGCGCCTGCCTGCTGCTGCGCGCGCGCGACGGCCTCTCCATCGACGAGATTGCCCACGCCCTGGGCATGTCGAAGGGCAACGTCAAGATCACCCTGTACCGCGCCAAGGAACGTTTCCGCGCCGCCTACAGCTGCGTCGAATGAGAAGAGTTGACCAACCCATGACCTGCGATCGCATCCGTCCCCTGCTCTCGGACTACCACGACGACGCCCTGTCGTCGCGGCGGCAAAGCGACGTACGCGCGCACGTCGTCGCGTGCGCCTCCTGCCGCGCCGCGCTCGAGGGGTACGACCGCCTCTACGCGACGCTGCGCCGGGTGCCCGCCCCCGTGCCGCCGGACCTGCGCCGCGATGTCTACGCAGCCATCGCGCAACGCGAGCGCGCACGCCCCCCGCTCCCTTTTGCCGTCCCTAACGCATGGGGCTCGCTACGCGCGGCTGGCGGGACGGCCGGGCTGCTCGCCGTCCTCGGCGGGCTCGTCTATGCGGCAATGCACGCGCCCGGCGCGCCTGCACTCACCCCGTCCATAGCGTCGGCCAAGGAAGTGACGGCGGCGAGGACGATGGTGAGCGGCGTCGTCAGCCTGCTGGGCGCCGGCCACACGACGAGTTTGCCCCCTGATGCGCAGACCGCCGTCGCGCCGGTGCGCACCGCGCTCGCCGGCGCCGTGGCCCTCACCGTGGGTAAGGGCGCCCGTACGGGCAGCGGCGTCTCCCTCCCGCTGCGCGGCATACGCAGGGCGGCCTCGGGCGCGCCCCTCGCCTACCTGCAAGGGCATGCCGCCGTCGCAATGCGCTCTTCCACACCCGTCGTCAGCGACATGGTCGTGACACACTCGCCGGCCCCCACCATCGCGCCGGGCGATGGCCTGGCCTACCTGCGCTTACAGAGCCCCGCCCCACTGCTACGCCCGGCCGAACCCGGCTACGGGAACGCCTGGGCCGATGTCCACTTCCATGTGTTCGCCCCCCGCACGGAACCGATCACCCTCGCGACCCACGCAGAGAATCAACTTTTTACCGGGCTGGCCGCGTTGCGCGACGGCCACGCCCTCGCCGTCGCCGCGATGGGCCAGGAGCAACTGGGCGGCGTCTTCCAGTATGACCTGGACACGGGCGCGCGCCGGAGTTCCCAACTGCTGCCCTTCCCCGATGTGTCCCCGGTCAACAGCGAGGGGCGCCATCGTTATGTTAGGCAGGTGTACGCCACATCCAACGGCCCCTTGCTCTTCACCGTCGTCGACGCCGCCACTGGGGGGACGACCGTCACCGTCGCCATGACGACATCGGGCGCCCTGACGCGCACCGTCAAGACTATAGAGGCAGGAGACGCCTGGTTCGACTACGTCGTGTCGCCGGACCATCACTACATTGCCTGGACAAAACATCCGGGTGGCCCGTCGTCCGTGGGTACGCTCGAGGTCGCGCCCCTGGACGCGCGCCCGGTCACGGTGACGGTGGGAGCCGGGGCGCACCCCGTCTGGTCGCCCGATGGCGCCAGGCTGCTGTACGAGAGCGACAACCCCCCGGGGCTGTACATCTGGTCGGCGAGCAGAGGCGCGCGCCGGGTCGTCCCCCTCGACAGCATCGAGCGGCCCGCCCTGGGCGACGTCGCATGGTCGCCGGACGGCCGTTTCTTCGCCTACGTCCAATCCACACTGGACCCGGGGCGGGGTACCAGTACGGTGTCGCTCGCCGCCACGGACTCGGGCGTCACTTGGCCGGTGTTCCACGACGCATGGATCGGCTCGATCGCCTGGACGCGCGCGCCGGCGCCGGCCGCCACCCCCCCGCCGACGATGACCCCCGGGCCACCTCCGGCCGGGGCGTCACCCGCGCCGCGGGCGACGCCGCTCGTGAGTGTAGCGGCGCTCGCGCGGACCCTTTTCGACAACACGGACGGCCCGGCCAACGTCGTGCACAGCTTCTACAACGCTATCAACCGGCGCGAGTACGCGCGCGCTTACAGCTACCTCTCCTTCCTGCCGGGCGACGCGCAGGACCGCCAGAAGTTCGTGGATGGCTACGCCACCACCAGTGCGGTGACGCTGACGACGCTCCAGCGGGCCCCCTACACCAACGACGCCAGCTTCAACGCCACGACCTGCGTCGCGTTCGGCCTCACCACACAAGAGACGACCGGCGCGGCCAAACACTACGGCGGCTGGTACCTGGTGCGGAGCACGACGGGGGAGGCGCCCACCTACGGCGGCTGGCGCATCGTGATGGACGGCGCTCACAGCACGCAGGGTGGGCGCGCGACGATACCCCCACAGGCGCGGTGCGCCATCCCGTCGAGGGGTCGATCCACCAGGACAACGGCGCTACCGCCGTCCGGGGCCAATCACTAACAGAGTCCGCACGCGATCACTGGCAGACCGTGCCCACGCTGTGGAAGGCGTATGCGCTGCCTGCGACTGCGGCTGCATGGCAGCGTCACGCCGACTGCAGTCGGGGCTGAAAGGGCGGGCGCGCTACGCCGCCCGCCCGTCCCGGCACCGCAGCGCCCGTCCGCTGCCATGCGATCGCAATCGCAGGCCGCATCCCACTATTTCGAGGCGCGCCAGGACTCACTTGGCGCGCATACGCTATACTGACCCTGTCGGCGATAGTAGGAGCGATGTGGATGACGCGCTAACAGGGGTAGAGTAGGCGGCGTGGGCCGCGGGCGGATGTGTGCCGCGCCGCGCGACCGTCGTCATCCCCTGGCGTGTCATCCCGAAACCTCGCGACAAGCCCTTTCGCCATACCCCCTGCCGTACTCTACCCACATCCAGGACCACGAGCATGCTTGTGCCATGCTCGTGGTCTTTTTGCATGCCACGAGAATACACGCTAAGGATTAGGATAGAGGAACGCGCTATGCTGCACGTCAGCAACATCGACAAATACTACGGCGACACGCCGGTCTTGCGGGGCGTCTCGTTCACGCTCGGGCGCGGCGAGCGCGCCGGCGTCGTGGGCCCGAACGGCAGCGGCAAGAGCACGCTGCTGCGTATCATCGCCGGGCTGGAGCGCCCCGACAGAGGCTCGATCGCCCTGGCGCCGGGCGCGCGCACAGGTTACCTGCGCCAGGGTTTCCTGGGTGACGAGGCGGCGCCGGTCGCCGCCCTTCTCAGACCGCACGGCGCCGCCTGGGCCGCCTACCAATCGCTCGAACACGCCACCCAGGGCCTCACCGCGCGCCCGGAGGACGCGTGGGCCCTGGCGCGCTACGAGGCGGCGGCCACCGCCTTCGAGGAAGCGGGCGGCTACGCGGGCCTGGCCGCGGTCGAGGACGCGCTGGGCGGCCTCGACCTCGCGGGCCTCGAGCCGGCCCGCGCGCTGGGTACGCTCAGCGGCGGCCAGAAGACGCGGCTGGCCCTGGCCGCGTTGCTGCTGGGCGCGCCGGACCTGCTGCTGCTCGACGAGCCGACCAATCATCTCGACGTCGATGCGCTGCGCTGGCTCGAAGGGTTCATCGCCGGCTTCCGCGGCGCCGTGCTCGTGGTCTCGCACGACCGCGCCTTCCTCGACGGCGCGGTGACGACGATCCTGGAGCTCGACGACCGCACCCACCTGCTGCGCGCCTGGCCGGGCGCCTATAGCGCCTACGCCGAGGCCCGGCGGCGCGAGGAAGACAGGAGGCTGGAAGCGTATCGCGACCAGCAGGCCGAGATCGCGCGCGTCGAGCGCGACATCCGCCGCATGAGCGAGGGCGCGCGCGCCGTCGAGGCCAAGACCCAGGCGGACTACCGGAGTACCTCGCGGGGCATGAAGGGCGCGGCGCGCACGCGCGCGGCCAAGGTGGCGCGCACGGCCAAGGTACGCGAGCGCAAGCTGGAGAGGGAGCTGGGCGAGCACACGCTGGAGAAGCCGCGCGCGAGTTGGACCCTCAAGCTCGACTTCGCGCCCGTCGCGGGTGGCGCTCGCGAGGCGCTGCGCGTCGAGGGCGCGCGCAAGAGCCTGGGCGGGCGCGAGGTCCTCGCCGGGGTCAACCTCGCGCTGCGCCATGGGGAGCGCGTCGCGCTGACCGGACCCAACGGCGGCGGCAAGAGCACGCTGCTCAAGCTCGTGACCGGCGAACTCGCCCCCGACGCGGGCACGGTGCGGCTGGGCGCGGGAGTCACACCCGGCTACTACGGACAGGAGCAGGGGGAACTTGACCCGCGCCTGACCCCGCTCGAGGTCGTGCGCGCCGCTGCACCGATGACCGAAACAGAGGCGCGCTCCCTTCTGCACACGTATCTCTTCGGCGGGGACGAGGTGTTCACGCCCGTCGGGAGGCTTAGCTACGGGGAAAGGGCGCGGCTGGCGCTGGCGCGGCTGGTCCTCTCGGGGGCCACCCTGCTGCTGCTCGACGAGCCGACCAACCACCTGGACATCCCCTCGCGCGAGCGATTCGAGGCTGCGCTGGTCACGTTCACGGGCACGGTGCTGGCCGTGCTGCACGACCGCTACGCGATCGAGCGGCTGGCTACGCGCGTCGTCGAGCTGCGCGACGGCACGCTGCGCGAGCTGTGACGTGTGGCGCGAGCGTCTCTGAGAGTACAATCCATGCTCGTCACGCCCCTATTATGGCGAGGGCGGGGACGTGATCACGCCGTTGCCGGCGAGCAGGGCCAAAAGCTCTCGCGCCGCCGCTTGCTCCGCGTCTTTCTTGATCGCACCTGTCGCGGGCGGTGAGGTCACCGGAACCCCGTCGGCCACCACGGTCGCGACGGCCTCGAACAGCGGCCGATGCGGCTCCCCGTACCGCACGCTCTCGTACCGTGGCGCGGGCCAGCGCAGCGCTTGCGCGAGCTCCGAGAGCTTGCTCTTCGCGTTCGCGGTCGCGGCCGGGGCACCATTCGCCCCACCTGTCGGAGAGGCAAATTCAACCGCGTCACGGGGCAGCTCGACGATGAGGGTGTAGCCCGTCACCTCGACGAAGCGGGCGCGGGCCGCGGCAAGCTCGTCCACCGACGCCGCTCCGGTGGCGACGACGACGACCTCGCCCCGATCGAGATGGACGCTCACAGTCCCGCGCGGGACAAGTCCGGGCGGTAGGCAGCGCACGGCGGCCTCCTGCACGAGCCCCTGGTCCGGCGTCGGGCGCACCTCGATGCGCCAGCCCGTTTCGCGGCCGAGTTCGGCCAGCGCCGCCCCGTAGATCCGCTCGGCGACGCGCGGAAAGGCGAAGCGCGCCTCGACCCGCCCTTCGAGCGGGTACGCGCTGGCCTTGACAAACGGCGTCGCCGGATCATCGCCGATGAGCGCCTGCACGGACGCCTGCGCCTCGTCGGGGGCGAGCTGACCCACGCCGACCAGCCGGTACGCGTCGGGCCGGTCGGTTCCCGCGACGAAGGCCGGGTCCGACGCCAGGATCGCGCGCACGCGGGCGAGCCGCTCGGGCCGCACGACTCCGTCCAGGCGCCCCGCCAGCTCGTAGGCCGTCCAGCGCCGGCGCGGCGGTCCCACCCGCACGATGGACGCGAGCCCCTCGGCCGTGATCGGGGCAGGGGATGGGTCGGGCAGCGCGCGGGCGAGACCGCTGCGGCCGCGACCCGGCAGCGCGACGGTCTCGCCGTTTCGCGGCGCGACGCAGGTATGGCCGGCGGCCACGAGCTTCTCCATGAGGGCCTCGCGGGCGCCGCCGTCACCATGCACGAGCGCCACGAGGCGCGGCCTCAGCCCCGCGGCGAGGCTGGCCAGCTCATCGCCGTCGGCGTGCGCGGACAGGTTGTAGCGGTCGACGGCGCAGCGCACCTCGATCTCCTGCCCGTCGAGCGTCAGCCGTCCGGGGACCGCTTGGCCGGCCGCGGCGAGCGAGAGCAGGGCGGCGCCGGCCGACTCCTCGTCCTGATAGCCCGTGATGAGGATGGCATGCCGCGCGTCCTCGGCCAGACGCCGGGCGTAGTAGACGCTCGGGCCGCCGGTGAGCATCCCCGAACTGGCGACGATGACGGCTGGCTCGCCGGCGAGGATCGCCTCACGCTGGGCCGTAAACTCGACCGCGCGCACCCCCTTCTCGGGCGCAATAAAGGGATTACCCTGGCGCTCGATCAGCCGGCGCAACGACGGCGCGACGGCGGTCGGGTTCGCCCTGTAGACGCCGCAGACGGTGCGTACGAGGCCATCCGCCCAGACGGGCGCGGCCAGTTGTCCGTTGCGCCGCGCCTCCGCCAGGATCAACAGGACCTCCTGGGCCCGACCGAGCGCGAAGGTGGGGATGAGGCAGTGGCCGCCGCGCGCCAGGACGGCAGCCACCTGGGCCAGGAGCCGCTCTTCCTCGGCGGCGCGCACGCTGTGCAGCCGGTTCCCGTAGGTGCTCTCCAGGATCAGGGCGTCGACCCGACGCCGCGGGGGCGCGGCGGGCGAGACCGTGCGCTGAGGGGCCAGAGAAACATCCCCACTCACGAGGAGCGTCCCGTCCGGCGTGTCGAGCAGGATCATCGCCGCGCCCAGGACGTGCCCGGCCGGGAAGAGGGTAACCTGCCAGTCGCCCGCGTCGCCCGCGTCGCCCGCGTCGCCCGCGTCGCCCGCGTCGCCCGCGCCACCCGCGCCACCCGCGCCACCCGCGTCGTCGCGGAAGAGCGGATAGGGGTCATGGAACGCGAGGGGGTGGATGCGCGCGAGCAGCGCCTCGACCGCGCTGGCCGCGTACGGCGGCAGCTCGCCCGAGTCCCGCCACCGCCCCTCGGCAATGCGCACGGAATCGGCGAGCATGACCCGCATCAGATCCGCGGTGGCGGCGGTGGCAAGAACGGGGGCGCGCGGAAAGGCGCCGACCGCGAGCGGGAGCGCGCCGATGTGGTCGGCATGGGCGTGCGTGACGATCACGGCATCGATACCGCCGTCGCCCTGCAGGCGCGCGAGGTCGGGGAGCATGTCGCCGCCAGAGCGGCCAGGGCGGATGCCGGCGTCGACGAGAACGCGCTTGCCCCCGGCCTCGACGACCAGGCAACTGGCCCCGACCTCCGAAACGCCTCCGATACACTGCACGCGGAAACCCGGCCGTCGATCCAACGCTGGCGGGTCATCGCTCGTCAGCATGACGCGAAGACGAGGGCGACGAGGGCGAGGAACTTACACAGGCGCCGCCCGATATGCGCACTCGGCTCCCGATTAATCATAGACAGGCGTGACCCAGCCGGCGTACCGCGGGTCCTCGCCGCGCACGGCCGCGAAGTAGGCCTGCTGCAGGGCGGCGGTCACAGGGCCAATACCCCCCGTCCCGATCGCGCGCCCGTCGATCTCCGTGACCGGGGCAAGCTGCACGCCCGTCCCGCACAGGAAGACCTCGTCGGCGACGAAAAGCTCAGTGCGGTCGATGCCGCGCGACTCGAACGGTATGCCGAGGTCGCCGGCGAGTTGCTGCACGGCCTCGCGCGTGATGCCGACGAGGATGTCGTCGGTGACCGGGGTCGTGATCAGCCTGCCGTCGCCTACGATGAACAGATTGGCGGAGGTAGCTTCCGAAACGTGGCCGTCGCGGGTGAGCATCACCGCATCATCGAAGCCCATCTGCTGCGCGTCATCGACGGCGAGCGCGGCGTTGATGTAGCCGCCGGTGACCTTCGAGCGAGCGGGGATGGCGTTGTCGTTGATGCGCTGCCAGGGTGACGTCATGAGGCGTAGCCCATCGATCCTGGCGTAGTTGCCCATCGGCACGGCGAAAATCGTCACCTCGTCGCGCAGACCGCGTAGCGCCACCTTGATCACCGGGGAGGCCTTGTAGGCGAGCGGGCGGACGTAGACGTCCTGGCGGTAGCCGCCGCGCTGCACGACCTCGCGCGTGATGCGGCAGAGATCCTCGACCGAGAGCGAGGTCGCGATCTTGAGCACGTGGCACGATTTGAGGAAGCGGCGGTAGTGCGCGGCCAGCTTGAGTAGGTAGAGCTGGCCCTCCCGCTCGTTCCAGTAGCCGCGGATGCCCTCGAAGCAGCCCGTGCCGTAGTTGAAGGCGTGGGTGGCCACGCTGACCCTGGCCTCGGCCATGGGCACGATGGCGCCCTCGAAATAGGCGTAGCCGGACTCGACGCTGGTCGTCGGCGGCGGACCCGACGTCGCGGGTCCCTGGGTCGCCTCGGACGTTGCCGATGTTGCGGACGTTGCGGACGTTGCGGTCATAGTCATAACTCCTCCCTCGCGCTCGCACACCGGCGCGGTTCCACCAATCGGGACAACCAGCGCCGGCCGGCGTCGTCCGAGGCCTAGCCCCCGTCGTCGTCGCCCCGCATCCCTACCTTTGTCGTCGCGCCGATATGGCTAGGGTAGCACACCACGGTCGCACCTGTCACGGTGCGAAAGACAAGCGACTCGTCCATTCGAGCGAGCATGACCACCGTCATCTGACCGACAGCCGATAGCTCAGGGCTGCTCCGCGGCGAAGGCGAGCAGCAGCTCCTTGAAGGCGGCGGCAGCGCGCGGGAGCCGGCGCTCATGGCGGTGCACGATGTGCCAGTCGCGCCGCAGCGGCAGCCCCTCCACGTCGAGCGCGACGAGCGTGCCGTTGGAGAGTTCGAGACCCATGGCCTGCGTGGAGAGCAGGGAAACGCCGAGCCCCGCCGCGACCCCCTGCTTGATCGCAGTGCTGTGGCGCAGCTCCATGGCCACCTTGAGTTCCGCGCTGTGCTCAGCGAAGAGCCGCTCGGTGTCGGAGCGCGTGCCCGATCCGCGCTCGCGCACCAGCACCGGGTACGCGGATAACTCAGCGAAGGGGATGCCGCGACGGCCGGCCAGGGGGTGCGTCGGCGCGGCGGCGACGACGAGCTCGTTCTTGACGAAATCCTGCACCACCATGTCCTCGAGCTCGTCGGTCGGGCCCAGCACGGCGAGGTCCATGCGGTGGTGGCGCAGCAGCTCGACCGCGCGCGACCAGTTGGTGACGTCGAGGGCTAGAGCGATCCCGGGGTACGCGCGCCGGAATCGCCCCATCACACGGGGCAGGATGTACGAGCCGACGGTCGTGGTGGCCACCACGCGCAGCGTGCCCCGCTGCAGACCCTCGATCTCGTCGATGGCGCGGCGCGCTTCGGCCACGCGCAGGATGATCGCTTCGGCGTGCTCCTTGAGTTCCTGCCCCGCGTCCGTGAGGTAGATGCGCCGACCTACCTGCTCGAACAGAGGCTGCCCGACCGACTTCTCGAGGTCGCGGATGCGCGCCGAGACCGACGGCTGGCTGATGTGCAGCGCCTCGGCCGCGCGTGTGAAGCTGCCGTGGTCAGCCACCGCCACGAAAAGCTCCAACTGGTGCAAGTTCATCGGTCTCGCCCCTCATGCATAGGCTACGTGCTATGAGAATACGTGATTTCGCCGTAGCGCGCTATAGGAGACGGCAGCCCTCACCCCCCTTCCATGCGGATTCGGGAGATCCTCTGGGGAGCGGTCCTAGCCGCGGGGGGCTGCCGTGCGCCATCGGCCAGGACCTCGGCCACACATACGCGGAGACCTGTTAGCGGCAGCGCCAGTTATACGACTACTCGTGTAGCCGGCGACAGTGCGCGCGCCAGCGCGTCGCGCTACACTGAGAGGTAGAGGGCAACGCGCCAGCGCCCGCGACCGGAAAAGACAGCGGCTCATTCAAGCCGCGTGGCGCACGGCGCGGCGAAGCTGCCGGGGCGCATCCGGTACGTTCGCAGCGCGGGGAAGCCGCCGAGGGATCGAGGAGGAACGAGGAACAATGTCGGAATCCAGCACGCCTACCATGGGACAGATCGTCGACCAGATGCCCGCATATTTCCAGCCCGACAAGGCCGGCGGTACGGTCGCCACCTATCAGTTCGACCTGAGCGACGGCGGCGCCTACTGGCTGAAGATCGAGAACGGTCAGGCCACCTCGGGCGAAGGCGCGGCCGAGACGGCCAACGTGACGATGACGGCGAAGGGCGAAGACTTCACCAAGATCTTCACCGGCAAGCTGGACCCCACCATCGCCTTCATGCAGGGAAAGCTCAAGATCAAGGGTGACATGGGCCTAGCCACCAAGATGCAGTCCATGTTCCGGCACCCAGGCTAATCGTCAGATGTCCGCGCTCTCCTCCGCCATGCGCACGATGCGCGGGTGGAAAGCGCCCAGGATCTCGACCAGATCGTCCTGGGCCGCGATGACGTCCCCGATGCGCTTGTAGGCCTGAGGGGCCTCGTCCATGCCCCCGCCCAGCAGGGTCACGCGTCGCTCTGCCAGGTAGCGGTCCCGCTCGACCCTGCTGATCGTCTCCGTCGCCACACGCCGGCCCATGGCCCGCCCTGCCCCGTGCGACGCCGAGGAGAGCGAGGAAGGGTTGCCGCGCCCGCGCACCAGGTAGCCCGGGTCGGCCATCGAGCCGGGGATGATGCCGAGCACGCCGGACCCCGCGGGCGTAGCTCCTTTGCGATGGACGATTGCCTCGCGCGTCGTGCCGTCCGGCAGCGCGACCGTTTCCCGCCAGGCGTAATTGTGATGGTTTTCGACCGAGGCGGCCTCGCGCAGGCCGGCGGCGCGGGCCACGCGGCGATGGATCAGCTCGTGGTTGGCCGCGGCGAAACGGCCCGCTAACTCCATGGAGAGCCAGTACTCCTGGCCCTCGGCGCCCGCGAGGTCCAGCCAGGAGAGCTGGCGCGCCTCGCGGGGCAGGCCGGGGTGCGCGGCCTCGGCCAGCCGCGTGTACGCGTCCGCGATCTTGAAGCCCACGCCACGCGACCCGCTGTGCGAGAGCAAGGCCAGGTAGCGGCCGGGCGGCAGGCCGATGGCCTCGTCACCCTCCGATAGGGTCAGCGCGCCCCACTCCACGAAGTGGTTGCCCGAGCCGCTCGTGGCGAGCTGATCGATGGCCCGACCGCGCAGCGAGGCCAGGAGGCGGGTGTCGCGCCAGGCGTAGTCCTCCAGTACCGCGTGGTCGGCGCGCTGGCGGCCACGCCAAGCCGCGCCGGGTCCGAAAGCCGTGTTATCGGTGAGGGCGCGGGCCAGCGTGTCGCCCGCGCGCGCGTCGTCGAGAGCCTCCGGGCCGAGATCGTAGAGGGAGAGGCGCATGCGGCAGGCGATATCGCTGCCCACGGCATAGGGAATGACCGCCCCCACCGTGGCCAGCACGCCGCCGATCGGCAGGCCGTAGCCGCTGTGCGCGTCGGGCATCAGCGCCCCCGCGACGCTGACGGGCAGGCGCGCCGCCAGGTCCATCTGCGCTCGCGCCGACCCGTCGATCCCACCCGCTCCCCACACGTCGTACGGCAGGGGCGCCTCTCGCAAAAGGTCGACGGCCGGCGCCTGCGCCGCCTGCAGGGCCATGGCCAGGTCTCCCAGGACCGCGTGGCCCTGGTAGCGCGCCGGGTCCGCGCGTACGTCGTCGAGCAGATCGAGCGCGCGCTCCCTATCCCCATCCGCGTCCGCCGCCACCAGCGCGGCGCCGGCCCTCTTGGCCAGGCCCAGCAGGCGGCCCTCGGCCCAGCCGCGCGCCTTGAGACTGTTCCCGCTGATCATCGCGCGTCCTCTCTCGCTCTCACGCGCCTCGACAGGCGCTTTAAGAGTTGTCGGGCGTGCCGGCGTCGCGGCCCTTGAACCCGCCGCGCGTGTAGCAGGGCAGGCAGACCTGGCGCTCGCCGCTCGGGTCGCGCACGACGTACACCGTGTCGTCCAGGATCACGTCGCCGTGCCGGGCTTGTTGCTGGATGGCACGGTCGACGCTGAACGACCCATAGTCGAGGATGCGCTTGTCGCAGTGGTCGCAGCGTGCGGCCATGCCGTCGACGTCGCGCACGGCGAAGACGCGCACCAGCTTGTAGGTATCGGGATCGCGGACCATCTGCGGCGTCTCTACATCCACTCTATCGTGATCTTGTCCTCGGCCATAGGCCGTGGCCCATGGGGGCGCGGGCGGGCCGCGCGGCCCGCGCGGCCCGAGGTATGTCGTCTAGCCTGCCGCGAGCACGCTCAGGTTGTTGTCCTGTCCATTGGTGACGAAGGCATACCCGTTGCGCTCCGCGGCCGCGACCGCGTTGGGGGACTGGCCGACGGTGACGGTGCGCACGACCCTATTTCGCTTCGTGTCGAGCACGCTGACGTTCTTGCTATCCGTGTTGGTGACGAACGCGTACCCGCTGCGGGTGTCGATCGTCAGCGTGTTCGGCAGGGAGCCGACTGAGATCGTGCTCAGGACCTTGAACGTCTTGGCGTCCAGCACGCTCACGCTGTTGCCCGTGTAGTTGACCACGTAGACCTTGCCGCCGCCGCTGTAGGCGCGCACGGCCACGGGTGAAACGCCGACGGGGATTGTTTTCAGGACCTTGGCGCTCGTCGTGTCGAGCACGCTCACGCTACTCTCGTCCCAGTTGGCCACGAAGGCATGTCCGGTGCGCTCGTCCACCGCCACGTCGATGGGATGCAGACCAACGGTGACCGTGCGCACGAACGACCCGGTCGCCACGTCGAGCACAGTGACGGTGTTCGAGGTGTAGTTGGCCACGAAGGCGTAGCCCGTGCGCGTGTCGACCGCCACCCCGTCGGGGGCCTGGCCGACCGTCGTCGTCTTGAGCGCCGTCCCGTTGCCCGCGTCGAGCACGCTGACGCTGTCGCCGTCGAAGTTAGCCACGAAGACGCGTTTCGTGCGCTCGTCAACCGCCAGCGCGCCGGGGCCGTTGCCCACGCGCACGCTGCGCAGCAGGGCGCCGCTGCCCGCGTCGAGCACGCTCACCGTGCCGTTCCCGAACCTCGCCGCGAAGACGCGCCCCGTCGCCTGGTCCACCGCGATCGACGCCGGCCCCGCGCCGTAGGGATCACCTCCGACGCCGCCGTCGACGCGACTCAACGTCTTACCGCTCTTGGCGTCGACGACGCTGATGCTGTCGCCCGAGAGGACGAAGGCGCGATTGGTGCGCTCATCCACCGCCACCGCCACGGGCGCCATGCCAACTGCGGCCGTCCGCAGCACGGTGCCCGGCGCCGCCCCCTGGTGGGCGTGGACGCCGGCCGCGGCCGCGCCGCTGGCGTGGACGGCGCTCGCGCCGACGCCCGTGGCCCCGCTGCACACCAAGGCAAGCCCGATAGCGGCGGCGCGCCGCATCCCTTGTCGCATCTTGCTGTTCCCCATCGTGCCCTCTTTCGTCCGTCTCTACACCACGTCTATCATGCGCCGCGATCGTTGCCGTCCTATCGACAAACCGTCACACCCTGTAAAATGGCGCGGCGGCACGCGACGCGAGGGGTCCGCTTCCCTATTGTACGCCCTGAAGATGAGAATGGGATGAAAAAGACACGTGAAAAGACGACGAAACCGCGCACTTTCGCGACGCGCGATGCCCGGCATGGCGGACGCCCTGCCATGCCGGGGGTAGGTTTTTCACGAAGGAGGGAGGCGCGGAGGGCGTCGCCCTTCGCGATGCCTCTCGTGCGAAGGGGTGGGCGGCGACGCCGCCCACCTCTCCGCACAAAAACCCCACCCCTATAAGGGGCGTTCCCAGGGTCTGTGCATTGTCGGGGAGGTGAGCCCGTCCGGCCGCACGCCTTGTGGATGGCGGGGGTCTGGGGGAGCCATCTCCCCAGGTCTCCCCGGAGGCGCACCCCAATGTCGGACCCACGGTTAGGGTCCGGGAGACCAGTCAGCCAGGGGCGGAGGGGACGAGGAGCGGTAAGGGCGACTTTTCACGAGCCCTGCCCTGGGGGGCCCCGCGGGGCGCCGCGGCGCACGGACGTAGTACAGTTAAGGGAGAGGGGCGATGCTCGATCATTGGCGACGAGGAGGACGTAATATGGCCGAGACGGCCACGACGAGGGAGCGCCGCGCCACGGGCGAGTCCGGGCCGGCCGGCGCGCGCGCGGCGCGCAACCCGGGGATGCCGTTGGACCTGGGCTGGGCGCAGGGGGTGCGCATCAACCGCAGCGCGGTGGAGCGCCGCGCCGCGACGATGGTGGCGCGGCGCACCGTGAAGAAAGAGTGGCAGGCCGCCTGGCTGCTGCGCGCCATCACGACCATCGACCTCACCACGCTCGCGGGCGACGACACGCCCGGCACGGTGCGCCGGCTCTGCGCTAAGGCGCGCCGGCCCGTGCGCGCCGAGATCCTAGCCGCGCTGGGGGCGGAAGACCTGGACATCACCGTCGGGGCCGTCTGCGTCTACCACAACCTCGTGGGCGCCGCCGTCGAGGCCCTAGCCGGGTCGGGCATCCCCGTCGCCGCCGTTTCCACTGGGTTCCCCGCGGCGCAGATCGCGCACGGGCAGAAGCTTGCCGAGATCGTCGCCTCCGTCGAGGCGGGCGCCGCCGAGATCGACACGGTCATCTCGCGCGCCCACGTGCTCACCGGCGACTGGGCGGCGCTCTACGACGAGGTGCGCGACTTCCGCGCCGCCTGCGGCGACGCGCACATGAAGGTGATCCTGGCCACCGGCGAGCTCGGCGCGCTGCGCAACGTCGGCATGGCCAGCCTCGTGGCCATGATGGCGGGGGCCGATTTCATCAAGACCTCCACCGGCAAGGAGAGCACGAACGCCACGCTGCCGGTCAGCCTGGTGATGGCGCGCGCCATCCGCGACTACCACGAGCGCACGGGCTATCGGGTCGGCTTCAAGCCGGCCGGCGGCATCCGCACGGCCAAGAACGCGCTCGACTGGTTGGCCCTGATGAAGGAGGAGCTCGGCGACGAGTGGACGCGGCCCGACCTCTTCCGCATCGGCGCCAGCGGGCTGCTCGGCGACATCGAGCGCCAGTTGGAGCACAATGTCACCGGCCGCTACGCCGCCGCGCACCACAACCCCATGGCCTAAGCGCGCGTGCGGACGTTCTCGTCGCGCCTCTTTCAAGCGTTCCAGCGCCAGTCGTCTCTCCAACCGCGTGCCAGGTCGCCCTGGGAGCCGTGGGCATCGGAGCGCGGGACGGTGGACAGGGGCGTGTGGACGTGTGGGCGAAGACGCTCGACGCGACCTTGGAAAAGATACCTCTGCTCGACAGACCGGATGGACCGGGCTTATCGGTGATGTGCGACGGCCATCACGTCGAGGGGACCGTGAGGGCGACGGCCCCGGTGTATCGCCCCACCGACGTGCGTACGATAAGGGTGGCCCGGTAGTCCCCAAACATGGGCAACCCGATGACGCCGGTATAGGCGCGGCCGTGCGCGGCCAGCGTGGCTACGACCGGGGCATGGCCATACCTAGCATGGTTACCGCCACTATCACGCACGCCGCCCGCCCCTCCACTGTATAGTGGTCGGCCTGTGCAATCAGTCGAAGATGGCGTGCGTGCCGATACGCAGCCAGATGATGTGGGGATCACCGGGACGCACCTCATTGCCGTAGCGGAACGTCGCACGCCCATCCGGCGCCCATGTCATTTCAAAGTCGTCGTCGGTCCCTTGGACACGCTTGACCCGCAGGCCGGCGGGCATGTCGCCCGACACGAGCCCACCCACGAACTTGGGAATGACCGCCATGAAACGCGCCTGCTGCGCGCGCGTTAGACGATCCCAGTCGCGCAGGAAATGCGGCTCCCTATCGTACGTCGGCATCGGCGGCGACGGGAGCCGGGTCATCGGCGGCGACGGGAGCGAGACTCCGTAATTGACGTTTGCAGAACCCATTAGGCCTTCAAATGGGACGTGCCAATGGACTCTATGTAGGTGCTAGAAGGCTTGGCGGCCCCTACAAACCGTGCTTGATTGGCTGGCGGCACATGGGTCTATACAACCGCAAACGTCAATTACGGAGTCTCACGGGAGCCGGGTCATCGGCGGCAGGGCGCGCGGCGAGGGCTGCCAGGAACTCCTCGGTGCTGTAGTAAATTGGCCCCACCGGCTCTACGTCCTCGTCAAGCCCCATGCGCTGCGACTCCTCACGGGACAATCGGCGCACGCTGTAACCGTCGCCATAATATACATCCTCATCGTGATCGTGGTCACGCTGACGCAGCACGCCAACAACGGCGTCGCGCAATGCCCGCGCTCCGTCGGGGTGCCGGCTTAGGTAGTCATGGATAATGTCCAGCAACTCGCGCTCTGGATCATTATCGGGCCTCTGTTCACTTGCCATCGGCGCGGCCCTCCTCTCTCGTAGGTGGAGCGTAGCACACAGCTGAGGACTGTCTGTTATTCCTAGATCAGGTAGGCGATCGGTTTACCTAAACGGAAGCCCACATATCACCTTCCATCAAAGATGAAATATGCGGGCTAGTCCCCCTACAAGGAATACGTCGCGAGTATAGCAGAAACCCCCTCCCACTTGCGTCTTGTACGCCCTGATGAAGGAGGAGCTCGGCGACGAGTGGACGCGGCCCGACCTCTTTCCACATCGACGCCAGCGGGCTGCTCGGCGACATCGAGCGCCAGTTGGAGCACAATGTCACCGGCCGCTACGCCGCCGCGCACCACAACCCCATGCCCTAGCAGTCTGTCGGAGAGAACGAAACGATGGGTTGCATGACCGGGGTGTCACTGTCCAGGTGGGCCGTCGGGGCCGTGTCCACGCGTGATAGACGCGTGGACGCGCGCCGG
>JAABUH010001905.1_pt1 | contig 21457 bp, 22 predicted proteins | sample 5559121 | NCBI WGS metagenome assembly JAABUH01 (sample SAMN10711871, study PRJNA513364) | rock metagenome | isolation source: Antarctica rocks | place: Antarctica: Victoria Land, Battleship Promontory nord | collected 2015-12-28
CGAGATGGGGAGAGGATGGGAGGGCGAGGGAGGGCATCGTAAGCTTGAGGAAATTGGAAGATGTAGGCCATCCTCAAATCTAATAAGCGTCATCGTACTCCTATGACTGTCGACAGTTTTGAAAGCTTTAATCCGCGGAACCGACAAAGAATTCTAGGGTCCATCGGAGACGGGATCCGTGCAAGTCACAAGATCCTCAAACGAAGGGAGGTTGTTCTGTTCTTCAATGACGGTCTCTCTTATCATCACCTTGAACCATGGCGACAGATTTGATCCCATGGACGAGATCTCACGGGCCAACTAACGGGATTACTAAGCCTTCTTGTAAATGGATTTAGGTCTTCCCCAATCCAATGGAAAGGACTGCATGGTGAATAGTTTTTATTCTGCAGAGAGCTTAGCTTTAAAGCCCCATTCGAAGTATCAGAACGGCGCAATAGGGTGAATTAGTTGCCCAAACGGGTTGCCTCGATCGATCTGCCCTTGCAAGACCCGGCTCATGCATTCTGGGTGATGTCCCCGCAGCGTGTATACCAAATAGTCTAACAATCTAAGCAACCCCCGCAGTAGTCCTCCCAATAGCCCTCTCAACCCCACCTTTCAACCTCGGCAGACTCCTCCCTCCTCCCTTCCCACTCGGAGGTGGCAAGAACCCAGCTCTAACCAACCAAGCGAGGTACAGACCTATCTCATCCTCCCCTACACCAGCTCTCTCCTTCTCCCCATTCGTCCTCGCCAAAGCCTGAGCGTTTCTATCATCCTGTTCCGCGGATTTCGTACTAGTGGGTAAATCGTCCAGCACGAAATGAAGAAGAGGGAAGAGGGCGTTATCCTGTGTTTCCAAGACATGTTGCTCCAACCGAGTTCGCCATTGAACGTATTCGACTCGTTGGACTGAGTAACCGTATGTAGCCAGAGATCCCAAGAGGTCATTGAATCGGATTTTCGGGTGTCCTGTAACGTGGATAACGTCGAATGGGGATGTGGGGGATGTGGAGAGGGTTGAAAGGGAGGCGAGGAGTGCGACGTGATCGACAGGGGTGAGGTTGACGCGGTTGTTTATATCAGGTATGAGTCCCAGCTGGAGGCATCCTTTCACCATTCGCCAGATGAAGTCATCGGTATTGGTTACTGAGGCGGTTCAGCTCAGCTTCATATCGCGCCTCATTCTGCTACTAACCAGCAGTCCTCGAGTCCCCCATGACGTACCCCGGCCTCAAGATCCAGCCAGATAGCCCCATCCTCCCAGCCTCCATGATGATCTTCTCCGCAACCCACTTACTTTTTCCATACCCAGTATCCAGCCCAGTCCGTCCACACTCAAGATCATCACTTTCCAGTAATCCATTACCGCCAGCTTGCACAAGCTCATCTGATTTTCGCACGAAAGCCTCGGTATCCAGCACCGAAGTTGAGGAGATGAACGAGAACATCTTCGGTCGGCCAATCGCGCACAGGTTGAGCGCTGTGACGGTGGAAAGAACGTTCGTCGCTCGTAATTTTGCGTAATGATAGACCCAGTGCACCACCGCGCCATTATGCAATACAGCATCTGCTTCTCCAGCGATCCGTTCCCATTCGGTATCGGATAATCCAAATCGCTTCTCGGCTAGATCGCCAACAACGGCCTCGACCTTGCCCGCCTTAACCCATGTCTCATCCCAGACCCCTCTGCCCTCACCGCTCTCTCGTAAGCGGTCCAATCCCTCTTCTACGCTCTTCGCTCGGACGAGACAAATGACCTTTCCCACTCTCCGTGACAACAGATCACGAAGGATGAAAGCGCCCAAGAAACCAGTCGCGCCGGTGAGAATGACGGTAAGCTGTTTGGTAGCAAAGTCTGCAGGCAAAGCTGCAAACTTCGGCAATCCTGCAGTGAGAACATCGACATCCGCTGCGTAAGCGACCTTAGCGGCAGCCCTTTTCCTATCTCCCTTGGCCACGCCCACACCAAGATCTGCATGACGGAGGTGATCGACTTCGACCGCTTGTTCTGCTATCGTAGGCTTCTCGAAGACCAAGCCGAGGGCAATGTTCACGACGAAGGCTTTCCGGATCTCGAAGACCAATTGACTCGCGAGAATCGAGTGACCGCCCATATCGAAAAAATTCTCGTCGATACCGACGGAAGAAGGCGGAGAAGGGAGGAGTCGGAGCCAGATGTCGTGAATGGTCCTCTGAGTTGGTGTGAGGTCGGTCGAAGGAGCGGAGGGTTCAGCGAAGGTGGTATCCGGAAATGGTAAGGCGGGTTTGTCGATCTTTCCGTTCGGATTTAGAGGGAGTTTCGAAAGTGGAAAGTACACAGCGGGTAGCGCAAAGCTCGGTAGTTTCTGTTTGAGGTATTCTCGAATATCTCGGATCAACCGACGGTATCGCTTCACCCCTCTGATCATCTCCTGCTTGAGATCCAGCTCGCCATCGCCATCGACGTCCGCCTCGCTCGAGCTCATCAGACCATCAAGCTCATCCCCATCGATCGGAACGAAATAGCTGACGAGAACCTTCTCTTCATCCTTGTCTCGCCGAACAAGCGTGACATTCTCTCGGACCATCGGATGTCGGCTGAGATGGGTATCGATATCGCCAAGCTCAATCCTGAAACCACGGATCTTTATCTGATCATCCGCTCGTCCAGTACACTCGACACGACCATCGGGGAGGTACCGACCCAAATCTCCACTGCGATACATCCGATCCCGAAGTCCAAACCAGTACTTCGCTGCGGCAGGATTCGTCTCAGATAAGGTGTCTTTACGTTCCACGCCCTCTCCAAACCAATTCCCGACAAACTTCTCAGCAGTCGCAGCAGCATCCAAGTAACCCTCAGCCAAACCTCCAGACCGTACATAGATCTCCCCCATCTCGCCAACGGCACAAGGTATATTCCGATCCGTCCGATTGACCACAAGAAGCTGGACATCGATCATCCCCTGACCCGCTGGGATGATATCTTTTTGTGATGAGAGGAAAGTCGAGTCTTGGTTGACGCCGGGGATAGCGAAGTAGGACACGGCACGTTGTGTTTCAGTTGTTCCGTACATGTTGATGATACGGACGTTCTTGGCTAGATGTTGGAGACGGGTACAGTCACGCTTGGTGAGGATGTCGCCGACGAAGAAGGCGTTACGGAGTGTGGGTATCTGGCGGGTCGCTTGGGCAGAGAGGAGCTGGCCCATGGCTAAGTCTCATCAACGACTGCCAACTTTGCAAAATGATGGGATGCACCGGGCGTAAGATGCACAACCGTCACCTCGCTATCCGCCATCCATTCCGCCAAACGTCCAGGAGTGCCGATATCATCTGCCGTAGGAACATGTAGCTGAGCGCCGAGGAAGAGCGGAGTAAACACTGCTCAAATCAGTATGGTCACCGTGAGTATGAGAGTGACTCACTGTCACGTTGTATCGGATCATGCGCGATCCCGCTCAGCATCGTGAACTTGGAGTTCTCATCCAGCCCAAACCTCTTCCCCATCCACGGGAAGAAATGCGTCAAGCTGTAATGTCTCCCTTTGACCCCTTTTGGTATTCCGGTACTGCCAGATGTGAAGCTGAGCGTCGCGGGTGAGTCAGGACCAAGGACGACTCCAGCAGGTGTTTGCGAGTATTGTTGGTATGGCTCAAGTATGTCCGCTGAACCGGGACGGGATCCGGTCACTCTGGTCGAGGAGATTGATATGGCAGGGACGTGGAGGCGAAGGGAGAGGTTGGCGGTGATAAAGTCTGACACTGAAGGAGCTAGAGATCCTGCACTGGATATGACGAGGAGGGCGCGAGGGGTAGAGACCTGGAGGTAGACAGTTTGTCGATTTGGAGGGTATGCCGGATCTGAGAGGATCAATACGGGCAGTCTTGTATTGTGAAATACTTACCGACGACTGAGAAGACCCCTCCAGCCTTCAGTATCCCCATCACGCAGACGACCATCTCGACACTCCTCGCCGCATACACCATGACCACTTCTTCCCTCTCCAGTCCATTCTTCAACAATGCATGTGCAATAATGTTACTCGCTTCATCGATCTGGCGGTATGTGAAAGTTCGTCGACCCCTACTCGGACCGTCCATAAGAGTCTGCCCCTCGGCTATCTCGCTCTGCACGATGCATATCCGATCTGGATGAGCCTGTGAATTTGCAGAGAAAATGTCAGGGCTCGCACCGACAAAGCCGCACCAGTCCAGGTCGTCGGTAGGATTGGGAAGTGTGGAGACTTGACTAGAAGTACGGAGGGGTAGGGAGCCGAGGGGATGAGCGGGATCATGCGATGCAGCGGAAGTGAGGAGCTGGAGGAGTGATTCGAGGAGGGCTGTGATACGGGTTTGTGCGAAGAGGAGGGAATTATATGCTAGTCGGAGGTAGAGCGGTGGGATCGATAACCGAGCTGCAGGTGTGTCCGAAGGGGAAGCGAGGAGGAAGAGGGTTAGATCAGTCATAAGGGATGTCGAAGAATCCGACTCGATTTGTGTCGAGTCGAGGAAGCGGACTCGAAACAATGGTCCCTCCGGCTTGAGATGATCGACTAGCTGAGAAAGAGGTAGCGAGTCTTCTGCTGCCTCCAGCTCCCTTTCCATGATTTGCCGCAACGCGTCGAAGAAGGTCAACTCGGATGCGACATCGAGCTTGAGGAGAAGGGGTCGAGAGGTACCTTGAGCGGACGTACATATGACAAGGGAAGGATCAGGTGTGTAGCGGAAGAGGAGGATGACGAAGGAGGTGAGCAGGAGATGGTATGGCGTTGGAAGGGGTGATGCTGGGAAGAGGGAGGAGAAATCGACAGTGAGGCGGAGCAGTGTAGGGGTGAGAGCTGGAGGTAAAGGAAGGGTTTGGGTCGCCTCGACCAGCTTGGCAGGGGCTACGAAGGGATTAGCTCGAGATGAACAGGACTTCCATAGAATACTAAAGCTTTACCAGGGCGCTGTCAGAAGTAATCAGCTGGAAGACTTACAGGGACGAGGATAGTCGGTTGGTAGTGCCAGACTAGGTAGAGCTCCCAATCTTTTCTCCCACCGCTGTAAACTCGCATGCAAATCCCTGCCAATGCCATTTGGCTTCCCGTCATCAATGAGCCCGTTTGTTTTTGCTGTCATCTTGGCGACTGATGGCGCGGATGTGATTGATGGTGCCCCATCGAAGGCCTCCAGAAGTTCTGGATCCCGAGATTTCGCGATTTCAGCCGGTGCAGAGCCGGTAGAGTCAAGCGCAACTTCAGCTATTGTCGACTCTGGAAGGGTTCGAGTCGGAATGGAAAGATCAAACTGGATAAAAATCACGGAGATTCTCTGAACCGGCCGAAACGGTTTCACACGTCATTATTGCGACTTTTCCGTACCGGTTCCGACGGTAAATCTCCCCGCGGTCGCCGAGATCCTTTTTGTCCGCCTTCCGGCGAACCAATGCGTTCATCCACGATGACAGCAAATGAGCTGGCTCATTGTATGATCGCACCTGTTCCGGAATGGTTCGCCCAGTCTATCAGGTATACTGACCAAATCTTAGGGGTCATCTCCGTCCTTTGAGTCACCTCGTAATAACCTCTGTTCATCCTGATCTGAAAATCAACTCTCCTAGCCTCTCCATCAGTCTCCCCGCGAAGTATCAAAGGAGCTCAATACAGTCTCATTCGCCCGGACCGATGACGCGAAGCCTTCGTCAAACTTCAAGACGCATCGTTGGTGTCGCTTCGGGTTTTGGCCTTCTTTGTGGAGACACCAAGCGTTTGGCGATACGCGTGACCAGATCGAACGATCGATGTTTCGGTGACTAGGATCGTGGATGCAGTCTCATTCGATGGTACGGGTTGTGTTGTGGGCGACCACGGCGGCTTCATAGACGTGACGGTGCCCTCATAAGAGTATAATTCGTGTAACGGCTTGCCATGCAAATGATGACTTGCAGCGCTCATCTCCACCCAGCTTTGACGAGCGTAGTCTGCTTCGTTTGAGCCTTCCAGCGAATCTCGCATCTTAAAGCCTTCCGGTATCGGAGGATAGGGACAACGGTGCGCTGAGATTGCATAACTTTTAAACGCTTCATGGTTACAAGGACAAAGCTCACTGATGCTTTTGATAGTTGACATGCTGAGGAGATATCTCTCATCGATACCCGAAGCTTCTTAGTGGGTGGCCTGTGGAAATGTGATATAATTCGGTATTGGACCAGTCATCGTCGGGTAAGCGAGGTGGATGGCGTCCAAAAGGTCGTCAATCATGCACCATTCGCCTGGGACGTCACCCGTTTTTTTTTTCAATACGATTTACGACTTTCAACACTCACCAATCAAGGTTCGTATCCGCTCACTGACTTTCTGAGCGAGAGCAGGCTCATTTCTCGCAGCCATCTCGTCTTCCATTACTCTCATGGTCAACATCAGTCGGCATCACTCGGTGTTTCCTTTGGCTTGACTCACTCTTTGCTATCTGACGAGCCATGAGACTGTACTTTTCAGTCGGGCGCACTCGTTGGGGGAGCTCTCCAGCCAGACAGAACATGGCGAGCCGGGAATCGAAATCGAGCTTCACTCCACCGCCTTCTCAACAAAGGTAGGCTTGAACCTCACATTCTCGCAACCGGGGTAGAAGGGATCCTATCAGAGGCGTGAGTTAGACGTTGTACATCCCATGGCACACAAACTACAGACTCCTTGAACCAGGACCACCGGCGTATGCCCTCGCGAGCGAGTCTGTCGAGTGGAGCCATAGCCGATAACCCCATGCTCTCATTCTCAAGGTCTCCTCGAGGATCTTGGGATCCTCCAAAACCTGCCCCACAGGCATGCTCCGATGTCCTTGAGGGGTAGGTGCAAGGCCTGACTCCGTTAAGCCTAGCTCTCGCAAACGACCAAGGGATTCTTGGATCTCGTTCCATAGACCGAGTTGTGTACAGGAATCGGAAATGACCTGAATGAGGATGATGTCCGGACGGGAGGTAGGGATCGATGAGTATGGATGGAGAGGTGCCGGGATGAGAACTATGCCTGGCGACTTCTGGTAGCTGAATGACCCGGAATGATCAGCATGCTCTGCTGGTACGAACTTTTGAAATGGACCGACTCATGGTTGGCAGCAGCGATGCAGTCACGAATATGACCTTGCTGAATACGTAGTTATAGCCCGAGTCGGCGAGGTTCTCGACCTCCAACTGCGAAAAGGAGCGTCGCCGACAGCCTGCGAGTCTGGCAGCTACACTTCGATTATCAGTGGATCCAAGTGAGGGTGGTTTGAGGTACTAACATGATTGTAAGCCTGCCATGAATACCCGAAAGTATCATATCCCCTCTTAGGACGTAATTGACTGGCGTCCAACGGCCTACTCAGACCTAGCTGAAAAATGCCTCAAATCCGTACGGCCACCAGCAGTTGACTCCACGCCGCTGTGGTAATAGCTCAAATATTCGCTTTGCTTTAAGCATTTTGTCACGGTAGCCGACGAATCTTTGCTTGACCGCCACTGCTCACTGACGAAGCGTCTTAGGTCTCGAGCTCGTGACTAAGCTCGATCAGCAGTGATCGGATCACTCCTGACTCACCACCATAGAATCTGGGGTAGCCAACTGGCACAACACTTTGTCGCGCATGCCCTTAATAATCTCGACCCAGTTGATGGCGGGATCAGCTCCTGCTCCAATGACTTTCGCCGGCTTGTTCTTCGACATTATACCTCCTGACCGAGTAAATGAGCGAGATTATGTAAAAAAGAGCGGATCGGGCGAGAAATCAGAAGACGAGACAGAAATAGGAGAACAATCAGGAGCAAACACGGGCAGCATACTCGAGGCATTTGATGGTTCCTGAATCAACGGCGAGGACACCTTGCTCTTGATACAATCACCAGGGATTGATCAGCGCTAAAACCTGCTTCATGATGCGCTCCTTGAGCCTTATTGTCCCGATCGCTCTCTCGTCGTTGCTGTGATCTGCTTACTCCGGTGTCGTCGTTGAAAAAGGCTTGCGGTTGCCACCTTAAACCCGGCCACTCTCGTGGTTCGGTTGTTAGTACGGTAGAAAAATAGCATGAGATCGTCATTCATCAAATGTCTCCTATCCTATAACATCTCATACCGCCGGAACCTGCATCCATGTCAGCCTACCAATCCCACATGGCTAGCCAACAATTGCGCCAAACAGAGACGGAACAACCCAAGAGAGACAGGAAACCCACGTGTATCCCAAGAAAGCCAGATCATTCTTTTCATCCGCTCCAGAATCGGCACCCGAGGGCATCTCCGGCACCTGATCGAGCTCTTCGGTCGGGAAATAGGAAGTATCGGTGATCGAGCGGAGATGGGGTACGAAGGGGGCGTCGATGTCGCGGATGGTCGCCCAGTCGACCCCATAGAAGAACTGGCAGGATCAGCAGAGGAAAGAAACGACCGGATTGCTGGGGCGTACAGGGTGGACTTTCAGCTGCTCGATCGTCATCCGACGATCAGCTTCACAAAGCATCCTTCAGTGCATCAGCCAAGATCTCGGAAGCGTCGTGCAAATCTTGGGCTCACCTTCGCACGAGATCCTCCGCTTCTCGGCTGAGATGCACATCATCAGGGAAGAAGAGATGATTCCGCCAATCAATAATCTTCCGATAGACATCGTGCGCATTCTCCGAGCAAAACGGTGGATATCCTGAAGACCCTCTTCTTTAGCCGAGCAATATCACTCAAGATCACGGTCCGACTCACCGACAAGACATTCAAACATGATAGCTCCTAATGACCACCAATCACATTCCTTCCCATATCCTTGCTGTAGAAAGATCTCCGGGGAGATCTAAGCTCCTATCAGCCAAAGCCATAATCACCGTCTTTCGTTTCGCTCACATAATCCGGCGTCCCGACCGTCGAGTAGGCCAGCTTCCTGCGATTCGCCTTCCAAGTCACGATATCCTGCTTACTCGTCATAGTCAGGTTGATGGCATTCACCATCACCGAATTTCTCGCTCCAGGTCCATTCGCAATGTTCGCTTGGGAGTTACGATTGTTTGACGATACGTCACCGCCGCCGAGGAGACGTTGGTAGTAGGCTGAATCGTGCTGTTTGTGGAATCCTGTGGATAGACCGAAATCGGATAGCTTGATGTGGCCAAGGGAGTCGATGAGGATGTTGTCGGGTTTGATATCGCTGGCGAGCGTAAGCGAGCACTCAAGGGTTGTATGAGATGGTGCTCACCGATGAATGAACCCGAGGTTGTGGACCGCTTCGATGGCAAGGATACATTCCGCCATATAGAATTTCGTTACATCCTCAGAGAAGGTATCGTACTTGATCAACCTGAAGCTGTCAGCTGAGACGACTCACAATGGTGGCAGGACTGACATTGTCATTAAATCACCTCCTGGCAAGAACTCCATAACGAGGTAGAGATACTGCGTATCCTGGAACGAGTAATACAGCTGGACGACCCAATGCGAATTGCTCTCCGCCAGCACATCACGTTCAGCCCTCACATGGGCGAGCTGATCCAACGATTCACGTCAGCCTACCTAGTCTCCTAGCGTTAAGCCATAATGAGCGGCTCATAAACGAGAAGCAAGACCCACCTGATCCTTCTTGAACATCTCCCCCTTTTTCAAAGTCTTCATAGCGTAGATCTTCCCCGTATCGACCTTTTGAACCAATCTGACCTCGCCGAAAGCGCCCTTTCCGATGACCTTGACCGTCCTGAAGTCTTCAAGCCCGATGCGGGTCCTTCTCAACCGTAGAAAGCTGGATGAGTGGGGTGGACTACTCAGCTCGGAACCCAACAGAGTGGGAAGAGTATCACTCACTTTGATTCTCTGCGACCGAGAGCGAGAAGTTGTCGAGTTTTCAACGTATCAGGAGTCAAGCCATCAGCAGCGAGTTGTTTCTCCAAAGTCGTCCGTCTAGAACCCCCATGGTTAGCCGAAACTTCAGCCTCAGCGAGAGGGAAACAAGCAAGATAAAACGAGGTGGGTAAGGGTAAGTAGGGGAAGAGGGGTTGAGTCGTGCTTCGATGGCAAACCGACCTTTCCTTCCTTCCAACAACACCTTCGACAGCTTCCTTATAATACAATTCCAACTTCATCTTCGCAGCCATGGCTTTCCCCATCGTCTGATCCGAGAATTGACCAGGTCTCCTCTCGAAATAAACGTAATCCGGACCTCTGTTATTCCCACCCCCAACACCGCTTCCACCTCCGCCGTTGCCGTTGCCGTTAGTCATCGAGGCCGAGTGTGAGTTCGAGTTCGAGTTCGAGGGATATTGTTGGGTCACTGTCACTATTGCACCGGGTTGCCCTAGGTTTCCCGAGGATACTTGTGGGATTGGAGGGAGTGGGGAAGCGCGACCTTGCATCTGCGGCTGCATCTGTGGAGGTTGTTCAGCGAAGTTGTCCTGAAGATGAGGTTGAGTCGGTTGAGGCGCTTGGGACATGGTTGATGGACCTGGTTGAGAACGGTAGGCCATGGTGATCGGAAGGAAGGGTTCCTTTGTAACGATTCTTGACGTGGCTGACTATATGCTCACTTCCGAAGTATTCCTTTTCGCTTCGAGAGTACGAGGTACTTCGCGAGCTTGAAAGGAGCAGTGCTGGAGCGAGGAAGGTGAAACGAAGGGTCTAAGCGAGGATAACGTGATAATCAAGCCCGAGCGCGTCACAGTCGCGTCGACCGGAATCTACCGGGCGAAGCTTTGCTTTCTCCGCTTAATAAGGGAGAGTATATTCCTCTTTACGTAAACCTTGAAGACGAAAAGCAATGATGGCAGAGCCTGACTATCTAAACCTCTTGGTCGAGGTAGTATCATGAGCATGCTGGGGAGCCGGAGATTGCGACTTAGCGAGTGAAGCCCACCCCTGACAGATATAGAGGTTCACTTTTGAGGGTCTACTTCTGACACTCTGCATGAGTTATCCTACATCAAAGCCTCGCTACAGTACTATCGCAATCTGAACACTCGCTCGTAAAAAAGAATCAATCAATGCGGCCACTCGAATCTGAATCCAAACATATCTCGTCTACCTCGATGCGCCTCGGCCGCTTCAGCTGTTACGGAACTTGAACTGGGCCGAGTCCTTGAGCTAGAAACCTCAACGGAAACCCCCCATCGTGTCAGCGACGGTAGCAAAGAGGAGAGGGGGGGAGACGTACGGTGCGAACTTCCTCGCTGATGGTCGGGAGGGAGTCTTCATAGTGCCCGTCTCGGGTTTTGTGGCGGTACTTGAATGCCGCGAGCGCACTAGAAAGCGATGGGGATTAGCTTGATCCGCTCGATGTCCAAGGCAGAGCATTCCATAGATTGATTCGTACAGAAATGAACTCACGATGGGTGGGTGTCGTGGTTCTTAGTATCGTCCCACGGGTTCACGACGCCGTTCGCCATGAGCTGGCGGTGGGGCTCAGGTTCGGTAGTCTTCTTCATCCTGTGACCGATGATCAGTCTCCATACAATAACGCAGGGCGTAACACAGACTCACGCAAAGTAACCGGCGGTAGCAAGAGCGGCGATGACAATGAAGGAGAGAGGGTAAAGGGATGGGTCACGCTTGGCGAAGCGGTTCACTTTCTGGGTCGCTTGCTGAATGTGAGCGGCCGAGGAGAGGGTGTGAGGGTCGGCCTGTAATCGGTTCAAAGTGATGAAGGAGAGCCGATTGTCGAACGAAGGAGATGAGGGGGGAAGAGGCGAGGTTAGGGGAAGGTTGATTCAACGGATGGGAACGATTGAGGAAAGTTGAACGTGGGCGAGAAGTATAAGAAGGGAGAGGGAGAGAGGTTATTGGGAGGCGAGTTGAGAGGGATCGCAAGAAGCGAAAAGAAGAAGAAGATCGATCAGATGAGGTAGGAAGTAGAGCATGAAGCGGAATCGATCGTCAGCTCTCAATCATCGAAGCGATACTCCAGCACTAACAGCAGGCTGGCGGGGAGGAACGGAAGACATGTTGTTGACTGTAGAGCTGCTGTGTTGTATACGTTGATGCAGAAAATATGTAGATGTAAAAGGAGAAGAGATTCGAGTCAAATTAGTCAGCTGGCGATGCGATCCCAAAAGGGTGGGCGGCAGTCGGCTACGTAACGTTACTAGGTGATGTGGCAGTCGGGTATCCAAACGCCGGAGTTACAGCGGGGGAAACTGCTACGTCACCCCTTGTCGCGGAGGACTTGTGGCGGAGTAGACAGGCTCCAAATCGTCCTTAGGCTCGCTGTAATCGCTTGCATTGACAATGAAAGCCTAAGCTTCTCTGACTGTGATATAAAATACTGAGCGATCCCCTCCATAGCCTCCCGACTCTTCCCCTCCCTCCAACTCTTCTCCAAAGTCACCCTAATCTCCTTCATGATCTCCCTCGTCTTTCCCCCCTCAGGACCTCTGATCCTAGCCCAAGTCTCAACCATCTCCTGCTTGATAGCTTCTTCAGACCCAATGATCTCGGTCCCGTCGTACAGCACATGGAACTTGTCATTACCTTCTGGAAGGTTTTGACTTGCTTCAGATCGATCCCGACACCATGTTTCACCCCTGAGATCTTTCAGTGAACCAAGTAATGGCGAGAGGGATTGAAGGCACACGTCGCTGTAAACTCCCCTTGATCCGCTGAGAAAGCCATACATACGATCGGGATTTCGGACATGATCGCCTTGCGGAGTCGTCAACATTACGCCACCCATTTCCCAGCGATTACAAAGTCAAAGCACCGCGCTGCTATTACTCCCACAATGGCTCTACAGGACGGATTTGTACTTGAATCAGTGTTCCCCCTTAGGTGGAAAAACAACGAAATAACCCGTAGCAGGGTGCTCCAATGCCGCCCACTGTGGTGCGAACTTGACGATACAGCAATCCTCTTGCGAGTTGACCTGGTCTGCATATTCTTTTGTGAGAGACGCGAATCGAGAGGGATAGGAGAAGACGAATGGGATTTGGTTCTCGTAGAGTGAGTCGAGGAGGTAAGTGACGAGTTCAGGTCGAAGCATCGGCCAGAAGGTGGTGCCGAAGCTATTATGCGATGTGAGCCGTTATTGATGGTATGAGTATAGAAAGGGCAACTTACTTTCGGGTAAAGAACGCTGGTCTTACGATGCTTGGCTCCATACGATCGAGGAAGTCAAGCACGACCTTATCCTCCCCGTCAGTAGGTTTCGCCGCAGATCTCGTTCCCTTCCATTTCATTTCGTGGAATTGAAACCTTCGCGATCAGCCATCAGCGGTCTCAACGCATAATCAGTTTAATATAGGCCTACCCAGCCATGTGGACCTTCCTGCCCGATTCCGATTCGAGCGCGGGATGAGCTTCCGGTTCAAAGGTCCAAAGGCACGGTCAAGATGTAAGCTGTCCTTCTCGGGTCCTTGACCGCCGTCAACATGGATCCGGTCTGAACGAGAGCCTGCGGTGGGATGGGGTGGTGCCGAGTAGGGGGACTGGCAGGCTCAGCTAGGCGCGAAAGAGACCTGTACCGGCATCATCACTTACAGCTCTCATCTGATGTCCTGTGTTAGCGTGGCAAAGGTTGGGGTGGAATGACATACAATCGAACATCTTCGGCAAGCCAGGTAAGTCCAAAACCTTCCCGTAGCTCGTGAAGCCGTACTATGAGATCTGCATCAGCTTGTCCCACCATATGCTGAGATAGGACTGACCTTTGCCCAACTCTCAAGCCTATCCTTGCCTTGAGCGACATCCGCATCCGTCTTCTTCAGCATATCATCAAGGTCACCTCCATGTTCCGCATCGGCGAAATGACTACCAAAGAAGAGGTTTTCATATGCCCGAACCACCTCACTGGTAAGTCGATGCTGCACAGGAAGGGAAGAAAACGATGAGCGAATGAGTGGGTGATGTAGCTCCTCGAGGACGGTCGAGGTGCTAGTAGGTACGAAAGATTGGAATAACTACCCGGAGATCAGCTTGAATTCTGACTCATAATGACAGGTTGCGGTGTAAGAGCCATCACTCACGTCTTAAATGACAGAATCCGGTCGCATCCCTGTGAATTTGTTGTTCATCTCATTAATCTGTTCCTCTCCTTTTGCACAAAGCTCTCAAGAAAGCAGGTAGAGTCTTGGCGTAATCTTCCGACACTTGGACGATTGTGTTCCAGTCTGGTGTGTCGGACATGACGATGGTATGACTGGTGACATCGGTTACCTGGAGCCGAACGTCGAAAGAGATGAGGCTCAAGGATAAGTCAAGTGGGATGACATTTTTACAGTGGGTCTCTCATGTCTCTCTCTGCGTTACTCGCTGACCTTCAGAAGCTCATGCGTCGAACCGGTATCAGGTTTGGCGTTTCAACTGCCTTGTTTTAGGTCGTCTGGTTGATAAAGGCCCGATAGGATCGACGAAGTCGGCGGTTCGATCATCCGCTTCGTACCACCCGACAACGCAGGACCGCCCTTCAACTTCCATCGCCCTCATCCGGAGGTCTCGCTCGGAGCGATCGGCTGTCGAGCTTTTGGAGCGACCCTACGGAGGAGATGCACGTCATGCCACGAGGATCTGAATGATTCGGGAGCATGACGACTTACGCTCAGACGGGGTGGACAGCCGAATAGTTTGGGAGGTGTACCGAGGGCGAACCGTCATGATCGCTTCCATCGAGGCCTGCCTTGTACATATTGGACATATCGTACATCATCTTGCGTATAAAATATAGATCACGTCACGTGGAGGATGATGGACGAGGATGAATCATAAATACTGAAATGGAAGGGTACAACGACATATGTGAAGGTTCGGCTTGACGTTAAAAGATCGCGGATGGGAAGAGCGATTAAGGCTCCGCCTTTTCCCTGGGCCATGAGTTTCGCGAGCCGTGAAGCACCGGAAGACGTGGGGTTTTCCCATGTGATCGACGGTGGGGTCAAGACTTTTGAGATCACTATTTGATGTCGGGTTCCTCCTGCGTCTCGTTGACTCATATCGGTCTCCTCCGCGTCTATCCCTGTTTTGTCTATCCCTCTTTTGAAGATAGTTCACAACATGATGATTGTCGCACTGCTGTGGTTGGCCAGCTTCGATCCGTGTAATACAAGCAAGTACAACCGTCTATATCCCCTCAACGCCCTCATCCTCGGCATATAACATCGACCCTTCCATTACAAACTTCGCTTTCGAGTTGGCTTCATTGTTCAACTTTGCGCAAAGTGACTGGCTTTTGCCTTGAGACCCGAGCACGAGTTGACGAATGTCTGCAGCGAGCTTCAATGACACCTCGCCCAACCAATTCGGTCAATGCCGATGCAGTCCCCTTGACCAACTCTTCCGAGCCCATCTTCCTCGCGGGGTGATATCGCTGTCAACCTCACCAGTCCTAATGATTACCCCTTCAACGTCACTGGGATATTCAATGCCGGCCTAAGTTCCGGTGGGATCGTCAAAGCCGTCGCAGCGCATTACTATCAGATCTCGGGAGGTCCGGTTGGCTCACTCCTCAATCACTCGGCGATAGTGGAAGACCAGAAAGGATGGGTCGACTACCTCGCTCAATATGATATACCTCTCATCATTGTGCTCAGCGGTAACAAGAACGAGACCCTAATGTCTGGTTTCGGATCGGCCGTCTGGCGCACAGACTATCTCTTGTATTGCATGTCGATCGGGATCAAGGGTATTTACTACGAATCGGTGTTTGCGTCTTATCAGTCCGTTTGGCAACCTTTTGATTCGGATGGGAGTCCGGCTCAGACGAGGGGAGCTTATTACGCTTACCCCCCGACGGCGGAGTTTATTGGGGATACCGGTGGGAAGACGAGCGTCGCTCAAATACCGGTCAACGGCACGCTTGACGGGAAGCATTTTACAGCTTACGCTGCTTATAACGGGTCGACTCCAGCTCGAATAGCTTTGGTCAACTTTAACGAATGGTCCAACAACGAGACTATCTCCAGACCGACGACGAGCGTCTCGCTCACCGGATTATCGACGAAAGGAGGTCTTGGTGAAATACTTGAACAGTGATGCTGGAGCGATCGGGCCAGCTAGCGGGATCACGTATGGAGGGAGTCAGTGGACGGCTGCGAGTCAGGGTATGGAAGTGACTGGGATGAGGAATGATACGGTTGTAGTGAAGGTTGAGAATGGGACGGCGTTGGTGGCGGTGCCGTATACTTCGGTCGCCATTGTTTCCCTGCAATGAAGTGCAAAGTGGGACTTTCGGGAGATGGGCTCGAGAGTTTGGTGTCGTCGTATGAACAGTTGACAACTCGCTCTGACGTCAACCAGATTCGTCAAAGGCACTTGCTGCATAGAATGTATATGGCGTTCCTTCTTCAACATATCATTAACCTCCTTCAAGCTGACACCGGTAAAATCCCGTCAATCTCGGGACCCATCCATCTCTCTTCCATACGGATGGCCCACTTCCCTTGGATCAGGGTGAAGTGCAAACGCGGTCGTTGTGTGAGTGGCGGTAGTATGGGTAGCAGTCACGCTACAGCCAACCTGGGCGAAAATTGTTGGACCCAAAACCGTATTATATAGCGGTAAGACTATTTGGATCAGCCCACTGTGTCTCATTGCGCATGATCATCGATGGAACGGTGAGTCCGAGATGAGAAAGATACGGATATTAGTTGAGTCCTATCAGGTGATGACTCCACTATCAGCGAGTGCAGGTCGTAATATAAAGGAGGGTATTCATCGACAATAATCTGCAATCTTCGTTCATCGACGAACGATATTCCGGCGATGCTCGGTCAGTGACATGTGGTAGAAGGTCGGTACAGAACTATGCTGACCTCCACACTCCTTCTTTATACTTTCTCTCCTACATCACCCACCCCAATAACATTATATAACCATTGTACCTCTCTATCCTACGAACCCGCCCCCCTCTCTCTCTCCCTCTCTTCCCCCTGCGCCCCCCCCTCTACCCTCGTATTCCCGTCGACTCCGAGACCGACAGCTGTTCTGAAAGTCACGACTGGTTTGATTCTTGACACTGGCACGGCCAATTCAATCAGGTCCTTACCACGACCCCAGTCTTGTCCATGAACAAGTCAAATTTGTTAGCCCGGAAAAGTATCCCTTCCGTTGTCTGAGCGTGAATGTGTTTTTGGAAGGAGGCCGTACGGACTTCCGGGCCAACATTCTTAACCTCATCTTCTGCTTTTCTCGCATCATATCGGGCTGCCCACCTCGATATAGACAGTTGCTTCGGGTTCTGATGGCCCTTGTTTCGGGGTTTCCTGAGATGACCTTTGATCGTTGATTGACGCCAGGATCGCTTTCCAGGGTCATTCGACACCCAGGCTACCTCCTGACTACATATGTTTCTCGCGTTCGTGTCATCTCCCCCTTTACTTCTCATTTGTACATTCCATCGTGTGTTATACACTGAGAATACAGTTATACTGCTCATACGTACACGACGCGTCCCCGTCCTCCGCCCTTACCAAAACCAGCAAAGCCGCTCGTCCGAAACCCTTTGATATGGCGGCTTGGGTGGGACTTCACAAAGGCGGCGAGAGCAGTGGAGGTAATGTGGTGGGTAAAAACCGAAACCGAGAAGGGCGTGAGTGCTTCCCCTCCCGTCCTTATCTGTTTCCTTGCAGCGATCTGGTGGGATGATCATCGCTAACTTAACGACGCAGAAGAAGCACAAGGCTGCGGACGATGATGATCAGAGCATTGTACGCACCATCAATACCATATCTCTATCGCTGAGTATCCGTTAGCTTCCGACCAGAAAACCGCGCAGACCCCTCCCGAAGAACAAACCAAAGCTGGAGTACAACACCCCCGGCTCCGCGAACATGATCATCAGTGGACCGAGGAAAGGGTCTGCTCAGTGATATTGCACCTGCTGCTGCGGCATGTGAGTCGTCTTGAAGAGTTCGGCTAAAATAATTAGCTCTCACTTACTTCCGCGACGGACGTTGGTCTTTCGAAGAAGCGCCTCGAGCTCAATCAGAAAAGTCACAAGTCCGATGTCGAGCTCCGTATCATCTCGATCAAAGCCAACATCCCGCAGATCAAAGTCCTGGTCTCATCGATGCCAAAGGGGAACCAGGGTGACTTCGAGAAGCAGGTGGAAGGTCTCCCAGAAGAAGCCTGAACAGCTGGAGGTGTTGGACAAATAAGGGTCACTTACAACACGCATGCGCTCAGCCGCCTTTTTCCTATTCTACTCTTGACAACGCCAAGTTGTTTCAAGATCCAAGCCTTTCCGACCGGTTCCTTGGAAAGAGACAAGCGGTGTTCAAGCTGGTTCGACTTCGCGTTCATCCCTCATGCTTCACCCTCTCTCATCTGTTGGCATCGGACCTCGTAGAAGTTTTTGACCGCGGACTCGAGCCAAGGTGGGATTGATGAGATTGATTTTGAGACGAGTGAGAAGGTGGGTACCGCTCATTACGCTTCGAAGGAGGTCCAGAGGGGCTGTTGCGTTAGCTGAAGCTCTGGCGATCTGCAACTTCAGACGTGAGCGTCAGTCCTGCAATGTCCAGCTCACTTTGGTGATTTCCTCCGGCCATTCCTCTCGACATGGCTGATTCCTCTCGTGCCAGGTACTGGGACGCGGTACATAGGATAGCTACAGCAACTTGTAAGCGGTGGTACGGAATATAGGCATCTCAGACCTCGGAAAACGTCAGTCAGGGACTCACTTTCGGCAAGGCTTCGCGCAGGCCTTGCTCATCCTAATAACCTTGATTGTTGCCCTCCGGGTTTGATGCTCCTCCGCGCTTTAAACGCTTTCGCTGAGATTCGTATCAATATTAGACTGGTTGTAAACGCTCTCCAGGCATCGAAGAGGTGGCAGCACAGCTTGATCTAGATGCCTCGTCATCGTGGACGCTCACAAATCATGTACTATGCTTGACTCCATGATGACTGAATCCTATATAACCGTAGGAGGTACTCCTCGGTTTTGTAAGACGTAACATGCGTGTTCCGAGGCCGCCAAAAGTCGCCAGAGATCATCGATGGGCGCCTCTACATAACGCCTCGATGTGGATTTCTTGAGGTCGTGAGGGATTGCTTTGGCGTCGGTTGCATCGGGGCCGAGCGAGCTCTAGTTGATGCGGTTAGATACAGGAGGCTTGAAGGTAGCATATTCCGTAGTGCGGGAGGGGATATGTCGCGGTACTGAAAGCTTTCGAGGGTTGGTAAGTTATTGAAAGATCCGCCAATTGGGACGTCACTGTGGTTCGTTGAAATTCGCTGACAACATTCTCGCTTCAGGAGATTGTCGTAGTGAGCGATTGTGGCCTTAAAGACGGGATCATTAGCTGATAAGCATTGTATTCTGAGGAGGGGGTACAGCACGCTGATAAGGTTGAGCAGAGACTAGTCGAGCGATTGTTCGTATATAATCTGTGACTATCTGCTTGTCGTGATGTAATCGTGAGAAGAATGTAAGACTAATGACCAAACAGATTTCAGGGAGAACACACAAGGAGAGGGACGTAAAACGATTGACGTGACATCAGAGAGATTGGTGGATTTGCGTATGATTCGAATAACTGTTGAGTCGGTTCATAATACACATTCTTCATGGTAGGCTGATGAGGATATAGTGGTGCAAATGTTGTATTGCACAAAGCTCACTGGATTGGTTCGTTATGAAGCGCTAAACAGGAATCAATATATAATCAAAACTAAGGTACCGCACACTTTGTGTGCCCCGGTAGCTCAGTGGTAGAGTAATGTGCTTATGCGGTTGACTAACGTCTGTTATTGGCACCTTCACATATGTCATGGGTTCAAGCCCCATCCGGAGTATCTCCTTTTTGGCTTAAATTAAGCTTGGTTCTGCATTTCTCGTGCACTAGGGGTTTATCATTGCGCTCATCCCCTTTTGCGATGCGCCGCACCCAGTGCCACCTCGTCTAGTCAATCAGATAACGGCAAAGTCGTCCCAGTACCAGACCTTGGGGACGAACTGCAAGGGTCTCAGGAGGATTCTGCGAATCCCCGTTGCAATTTACGAAGATGCTTCTTTCGAGAGTCAGGTGTTCGTCGATAAACCTTCCTCATGACTTCCTGTACTGAAGAGTCTCCCGCATCCCGAGTGCTACTCGCGACATCATCTGGCCGAAATGCTTATCTAGCCACACCTGCGAGGCGTACTTGATTGAAAGCTACAGAATCTCAATATCGTCGCGGATCTTACTGTGTGGGCCTGAAAGAAGCTTCGTGCTCCGTGGCGAGCCATACACATAATCACAGTGGAGACATTATTGGTCGGGCGTAACGTGAGCGGCAGGATCTCGGACGGATCTCCAGTCGGTTCGCCTCCATGAGCACACGCGTAGAACCGCACTCAACCCAGTTTCCCGCTTGCCTCATTCATGACGAGCAAGTCAATCAGACGGTAGGCATCTCGTACACGTTACATAGTCTACGATGATCGTACATCAGGCACAGTTGAGGATTCAGCTCGTCGTGTGTTCGACATCAAGCAGGACTAAGCCTTCATCTCGTCCTCTTTCTTCGCCTTCTCCTTCCCCTCCTTCTCCTTCCTCTTCTCCTCCTCCTCAACAACCTCGCTCACCCGGTTCTGCTTCTCCTCCTCGAACGTCATCTCTTCCTTCCCATCTTCTTCGTCTCCCCGACAATCCCATCTGGAATCCTCCTCAAATAAGCAGGAACGATCCCCTCTATCCGAGACCTCACTCACACTCTCTTTCTTACGTGGTGCGTCGATGTTCTGGCCAGTGAAGATGAGACCACGGACACCGCAGTGGGAGATCCAAGAGTTGGCTTCGAGGGAGGCGATGTGCTCGTCCCGATGAGCGACTTGCTCCTGCGTTGGGATGGGAAAGGATTCTGACATGCTGTTGGGTTCGGGAGTACTCCGACGCATGGTCAGTTCGCCGGTGCTTCTCGTTTGATTCCTGTGGACGTCGATACCTGTGGTTTGAAAGTATCGATAGGAGGTGAGGGACTGATCTGGAGCGTTATATAGGCCCATTCGAGCACATGTACAAGGGAGTTATGTGTGACGCGTATGACAATGGGATTCCCTTGTTCGTGGAGTACGGGCTATTCATGACGAATGTGGAGGACGAAGGCAATGGAGACTTCGAGACGGATGCATACATTATCCTAAATTTCGACAATGCGACAGCTGTGAATCTCATCGAGCTGCCGGAACACTACATGGTAGACGGCGCGGATGTCCTTTGTCCTGTTTTTGAACAGACTATATGCGATGTTCTTCAGTCGGACTGTGACTATATCAGCATTGGCACGAACCGACATGCTACTTCTTCCGACTCATCGGCATGCATCAGATCATCCCCACATCTGCCTGCCCATCCACCATCTCCGCCTCCTCCCCCGTGGATCCCTGGCCACTGAGGACCTACCCAATGCCTGGAAACGACTGGATGACAGGCTTTACACCGAAATCAAACGACTCCGAGGTGCTGAGGATGGCAGCTTCAATGGCCAGCTCATAGCTCATCTTCCTGCTCGTCTGGGCGGCCTAGGACTACTCAATCACCAAGACATCAGTCCCCACGCCAGAGCGGCATCCCAGGCGGCCTCCAGTGTTCTCGTTTC
>JAABUH010001908.1_pt1 | contig 21420 bp, 38 predicted proteins | sample 5559121 | NCBI WGS metagenome assembly JAABUH01 (sample SAMN10711871, study PRJNA513364) | rock metagenome | isolation source: Antarctica rocks | place: Antarctica: Victoria Land, Battleship Promontory nord | collected 2015-12-28
GGAGGGAGGAGGGAGGCGGCGAGTTCGGTCCGGGAGGAGGAGGGATGGGTGGAGATGGGGCATAGAGAGGAGAAGGGGACAGCGGGGTGGGAGGAATCAGGGAGGAGATGCAGATAGAGGGCAGGAGGGGGATAGTGAGGTGGTGGGGGTGGGCGACTGGGGAGCGGGTTGGCAGGACATACATGAGTATCCAGCACCTCAGCTCCGATCTTCAGCTCATGCATCCGCTTCAAGCTTGGCCCCAAGACGTATTCTTGACTAAAGTCGAGAGTCTGCATCCGGAATCCAAGCTACACAGTCCAAGCAGCCATGATCAGTAGACAGCCAACAGCCAGCAGCGACTCAGGGACATACGCCAATGAGATACTCGTGTCCGCCCTTCACGGCTAGGACCTTGTTCTTCAGTGCGGGATTTGTGGACCTCAGAGTCCGATATTTCGTTTCCCGGGAGTTAGCGAGGATATTACTGGCGATCTTGAAGAGAGTCTGATGTCCATCTAACGTCAGCCGAATTTCACATCATTCTCGCCAAAATCTCTGCCAAAGCGCATACACCGTACTCCTAGCCGTTCCCTAGCTTCCTCAAGCAGTAATAGACCGTCGCCCTCCCCCAATAAGAAATGCACGCCACGACCCACCTCGACAGCCTCGGCACTCTGTCGATACCCATTATCCCTGACGATCCCCCTATCCAACGATCTCCCAAATTTCAGCCTAAGCTCCTTATCGCCCTTCTCGCTCGGTCCTTCCCATACCTCCTCTTCTGGCTTTGGGAGGGGGGCCGCGGAGGCGGGCTTCGGCGGCTGCTAGGGCGGCGAGGCGGACGGATGGGAGTGAAGATTTGGCGGCTGATGTGGAGGAGGAGGCGAGCTTTGACATGATTGGAGTAGTCAGTGGTAGGGAGGCGGAACGAGCTGGATGAGTTGGTTGTTAAGGGATGAGGAAATGATTCGGATTTTGTAACGACCTCCAGGAACGGAGCAGTGCGGGGCAAAGGTCACGTGTTTAAGCTAAGCGTCGCGATGACGCTAAGGCGAAGGACGAGCGGATTATTAGTCGATCGTCGCGATGATACCAAGGACCGTGTTGGGTCACCAGACGTCAGGTCTCGTTGCTCAGGTATACATGAGTGATGTTGCAAAGATGAAATTGCCTTTTATGCTTGGTATCAATCCTCGTCTCACTGTCCTGCTCACAAGAAATCCACGCCCACGCCTACTCCAAACCCCCTTGCAGTCCGTTCTCCTCGTCGACCGATCAGAGGTATGGTGAAGTTCAGCTCAATGAGGATTGGCTCGAGCCTGAGGCAAAATCAGCGATCGAGCTCTCCCCCAGCGGTACCAAACAAGTGACGCACCGATACCGTAGTCCTATACCCACAGAGACGTTCGGATTCCGACACATCTTGACTAAATTATCTCTGAAGGACCGATCTGTCCGTCTGGGCGTCAACACCACTTCTAAACAGGGTGATATACGCTCACCGGAGTCGTACCCCACCACTTTCCCCACATTCACGAAGCTATGCAGTCTCAAAGGCAAGTGGGCGAGTCGATACACCGGCGCGAAGATGCTCAAACCCATTGCCCAGCTCAAATCTCCCCCAAGCGAGTCTGGCCCATCACGTAAGCCGAGGCCACCGGCTTTCCATCCTCGTATTGAATTGGGGCCACCGAGGAAGGTACGGTCCGGCAGGTAGGTTCCGGAGGTTGATGAGCGAGGGTAAAGGGGAAGGAGAAAAGTGGTGAGGGAGGATACGGAGAGGTGCTGGACATTTATGTCAGAAACACACGAACAGGTATGAGATGGACGAACAATGGGTGAGCCCGGATAGAGAGACCGAGGATATGCAAATTGAGCGGTAGACTTGAAGAAGTGCGCTCGTTTTGAAGAACCAGGCAGGCCGGAGTATTCCTGAGTCAAGTGATCAGCTTCAGCTCGTGATCCCCCGGCGATACTCGCTGACATAGCGAGATGCACTCCAGCATTCGTTAGCTTTGAGACTCACCTGGCTCATCTTCCATAATCTTCCCCTTGTTCCGAGCCACGGGTCATCGCGGGTATCGCTAGTCCACGTATGTATGACCGAGGATTTTGTAGACGGTTCGGCTAGCTCGCGGATCCTGCAGCGAGAGTCAGCGCGACTGTTCCCTTTCGCCAAACTTGTGGACAGCTGAGATACTGACGAAACTGAAGCTCCAGGAGTGAGATGCCCAATATTCCGCTTCATAAACTCATAGACCAATTCGTGTGCACCCCACGGAGCCATCACCTATCTCGTCATCAACTTTGTCGTGCCTGCCGATATTCGCAAGACTCGGCATACGCTAAGCTTCCCCCGTCCACCTTGAGCCTGCTCACGATGTGATGCGAACGCTGAGTTATCCCGGTCCAATGAGAATGCCGACATGGCGAAGGAGAGGAGGGGTGAGGCGAGGAGAGGGGTTGAGAAAGCGACCTGCGAGAACAACTTCAGTCCCTTCGACAACAGAGAGCCAGCTGCGGAGCCGTCGACTAGGCCGAAGCGGACTGACCTGATATGCAGATTTTGTCCTTGTCCCGATAGAAGCATTCGCTTCGAGCGTCTCAGCTCCTCCAAGTGCATTCCGTAACCGTGCGGTCACATTCTTCCATAAGCCATATCCGGGTAGAGCGCACTCACCGCTCCACCTTCTCCCCCTCCGATCTCTGTTCCCGCCTTGAAGAACAGCCTTCCCTGTTCTCGCAATTCAAGAACCATCTCCACCTCATCCGCATCGCCCCCTCTTCTCGGTTCCAGCCGCACCCCAAGTTGATCCATCTTGAAGATGTCGAATCTTTCCAGATGTCCGACTAGTGCTCGAGTGGTCAGGAGTATGTCGTGCAGTGTTCTAGGTTGTGGTGGTGCGGGATTCAGAAAGACGGGTAAGGAGGGATGAGGTTGGGATAGGAAAGGCTTGACCAAGGCGTCGAGGAATGAGGTGCGAGTGTGTTGTGGTGGTGGGGATAGGCGGAGGGAGGTGAGTCGGAGGGGACGAGACATGTTGTCGGACACCTGTGGCCGCTCAGCCGTGCAGCTCGAGCAGTAGAGGGTGTACTCACGACTGTTGACAGTCTTTGTTGAGCAGCTTCGTATTCTCCTCTCAGTCTCCGCTGGAACTCCTCCTCGTTCAATCGTTGTACACTTTCCGGATCTGAAGCTGGACACAATGTCAGGATCCGTCAACTGATCACAGCTCGGACCCAAATGTCTAGTCTGAGAGCTCATGACAGGCGGCAGAACACTGACGCGGTGAGTGACTCGGTGCAGGAGATCCAAAAGCATCCTGGAAGATGCTACTCGACAGAGGAGCCTGCAGCGGAGGAAAGACAACGGGATTCGCCTACTCCATGCTTCAGCTCAATAATGATATTCAGTCAGACAAGTGGACAGACCTTTGATCCAAATTCCACCTCGGTCTCAACTTCCGCGATCTCCACCTTCGGAGGTGGTTCCTCAACATTTGGATCCATGGCGAGACTTCTCCCTCGTAGCGAAGCCTGACCTATCGGCCGTGAGGTGAGATCATTCAGGAAAAGTCGAAACTCAAGACATGATCTTCTCGCAACCACGTGCGACCGGGGTCCCCGCCTCGAAATGTTGACGCTAATTGCTATGGCATTTAGAGATCGGAAGGAGCTCAGCTCTGCGTTGTGAAGGTGATGCCATCGTATGCGGAGGATAACCTGCCGGACACGAACGAGGGGTACGGCACGAAGGAGTACTGGTACGTCCACCTTGTCTCTTCACACTACAACGCTGATGACCAACACAGGGAGCAGCGATATACCAAGCAAGTCCTACCGATTGACAAGCCGCATGAGCTCGGCTGACGTGTAATGGGAAGCGAGCCCCTGGGCTCGTTCGACTGGTTCCTGTCTCCCGCATACCTTCTGCCCCTGTTCGAGGAACTCACAGCGGAGACCGGGAAGGCGGCGAGAGTACTAATGCTGGGATGCGGGAATTCGGAGCTGAGCGAGGCGGTACGTCCCCTTCGCAGAATTCGACATGGCATCGGTTGATTGGTGTAGATGTACGATGCCGGCTGGTGGGATATCGTCAACGTTGATGTTCGTCGAGTCAGATCTGTATACGCGCAGGGTCACGCTGAATGGGGATATGCAGTACTCGAAAGCTGTGATCGAGCAGATGAAGGCTCGACATTCTGCTTCGAGGCCGGAGATGACCTGGCTGGAGATGGATGTGCTGGACATGAAATTCGAGGACGAGTCGTTTGATCTCGTTATCGACAAAGGTGAGTGCATCTCCCTAGCTCATCCAGGTAGCCGAGGGAGCTGATGACGCCTAATTAGGGACGATGGAGTGAACATCCTCACTCGCAGACGCTGGCAGCGCTGAAGTGAGATAGCGCGATGCTGACCACCAAGGGCGATCCTTGGGTCAGCTTGCGGATGACACAGCTCCTCAAGAGCTGACGGGTTCCGGACATCTAGAGTCAACCGGACAAGGACGTCCAAAGATGTACGCAGGAGGTGACCGAAGCTCTTCGGCAGGTCCACCGCAGCGTTTGCCTTGAGCGCAGCTGACATCGTCCGTTCACAGGGTGCTCCGGAGACGGAAAGGATCAAAATTCGTTTAGCTCGTCGACCACCCGTCAAACAGCTGCGCACGCTGATGCAACAAGCAGCTTCACGTTCGGTCAACCCCATTTCCGAAAACGGCGAGTGTCAACCTTGCGCCTAGTCTCTATGTCGATGCTGATCGATGTCGCAGGTATCTTCAAGACCGAACTGGGTTTACCCTCACATATCGGGAGATGGGTCCAGAGGAGGGATTCGCATACTTTATGTACCTACTCACGTATGCCGATGCATGATATCTTCACTTGACTGCATCCCGGACATCTGCCATTGATGCGCCGAACCTCACTAGCACCGCGCCGCGGTTTCGCCCTGAGCAGGAGCTCGGAAAGCGGTATCGCTGGTCTGGGATATCATTGGGTATCGTCAATGTCTCGGTCTTCATACTTTGTCATCGCGTTCCCCAACGCTTTCGTAGTCTACACGCGATGCATCACATATCCGACTGGAACAGACCCGCCGGAAGATCGAACCAGCTATGCAGATCCCCCAAAAGCGGCTGTACCGCCCAAGCCGGCAGTCCACTAAGGTTGACATCAGGCGGGGAGACATGCGGTGTCGCTTCCGAATTCGCCACGACCGCGGAATAGGCGGTACGCCGGAGATCGAGGAGGACATGGATCGCGTCGGGGAGGTTCGGGTTATTGTCCGCTGCAGACGTCGCGGATAGCCACTTGCGCTTCGCTCTTTCGAGAAGTTTGACATATCCATCTGGGGTGGGATCCTTCAACATATTGCTACACGGATATTTGGGTAGAGAGGATCAGAACATACTGGCGAGGGACCAGTAGGCAGCTTGATCTTTCAGCGCCGTGACGACTATATCGAAATCTTCGTCGGGCTGGAGTTGGTGGCTCACAAATGCGTGGACTAGCCAAATGAGCTCGGACAGCCAAAGAAGAGGAGTCACGCACCGAAGATAACTCGTGCTGCGACCCAGCAAGACCAGATGAAGAGCGGGGTCGAGCTGGCTACAAAGCCAATCTCTTTCGCCATGCCGGATAAGCCGACGACTGCTCGGGCAGCGGCGAGACATGTCGAGGTGTATGGCTCGAGCGGGTCGCCGCTCGACAGAGCCGGAAAGGCGTAGTAGGCGTTGAGCTTGAGCAGGGTTCTGTTTTCAGATCAGCTATCGTTCTTGATCATTCGAAAATCCGACCAACGCATGATGGATCGCTTGCTATGGTTTACACAGTCAGCTGAGAGTTTCGTGACCTGAGGGAGACGCACTATCATGAGAGACATCGCTCCCTGCGGTCCCTCCCTCACCACGACGAGATCCGAGAACCACCGCTTCGCCGCGGAAGTTAGGGTGACACTAGCATCACGTCTCCGATCTACAGTGCGGGCGTCGGTAGGGTCAATTGTCTGGGATTGGAGAGTGTGTGCACGGCCAAGCAAGTCGAGGGCTTCGACAAGGTAGGCAAGCGGGCTCAGTACCGTCGGCTCGGTCGGGGTCAGAAAATGTGGGATAGGCCGGAAGATCGGGGCCAGGAACCATTCGTGAGCGAGCTGGTCCCGCTCTCTCAGCCCAAGCGCAAATGGTATAAGGCAGACTCACAGGCTGGATCCAAATCTCGTCTGCGCAAGGCAGTCGACGACGGATGTCGTAGTCAGGTAACGCAAAATCCCATCCGGTCGAGACACATGCATATCGGTCGAGCGCGAAAATGAGCCAGAAAAGTCTTCGGCGCGTCTCATCCTCCGCCCAATCGGCTGCGGGTGGAATGACACTGGTGCGACTCAGGCTCGGTGCCGGTGCTCGACTGTACGCGGCTGACTGATCGTCCTCCGCTGCCAATCCTAGGTGTACTACCGAGCGGGTGAGGAGAGCTAATATACCCCAAGAGGACGGCCCTTGGTCGGAGCCGATCAAGTCAATCGCCAGAAGCGCGAGTGCTTGAACGGACGAGATGGAGGTTGACTCGATGGCATGGCCGAGTACGTGTTGTTTCGCCGCACATTTGTACGATTCTTTCCGCCCTTCCAGACGTGGATCAGACGAGAGGCGCAGCGTGACGACGACGATGGCGTGGACGACTATATTCCATGGCGCATGGAAGTTTGGCTGAGTAGGCGAGAGTATCGGTGCCCAACAATGGATATGCATATAGAACAGGGCGATCAGATCTTGCACGATGTCGGGACTCGGCAGAACATGGGGATCTGGGAAGGATGCGGTGGAGAGGCCGCTGGGAGAGGCGGATGGGAAGGATATATCAAGAGGATTGGTCAGGTCGGATGGGCCGCCGATGGAAGGGAGAGTCATGGTCTGATGCGTATTTTGAGGTGTTGGTAGGGAGACGACCGGGGTTTGATGATGCCATTGTGCGGCGGCGACTTGGTTGAGATGCGCTTCTTGGTCGGCAAGGCGGGACTCGTAATGCTGAATCCGGTCCTCCAGAAGTTCTGCGGGAATCAGCATGAGGGGGATAGGAGGGAGGGAAGGTAAGCAAGCTGGACTCACCAAGACGTTTGGCCATGTCGGTACCGGTACCAGGGCGCAGACCGGGTTTGAGCTTGACGGGGTACCAGCATTCCGCGGGGGATCTAATCGGTTCAGCGAGTGCACCATGAAAACAAGGAGGGAAGGAACCCACTTGGTGCAGTTGTCGCAAATTGGCTTATGCGAATCGCATTCTACTCCACCAAGCCGACGTCAATAAGGCGGCTTCACTACGGGCTCGGTCTCAAACTGACTGATCTTCCGTGACCGACAAGGCGAACAGGTTATCGCCAGCGGTCTACCATCTCTCACTCAGCTTGCCCCCACAGATATCTCAAAAAGCTAGGCGCACCTCGACGGATCCGACTCATCCACAAAACCCGAGACCGAACTCCCCCTTCTCGCCCTCTTACTCCTCGAAGCGAAACTCAGCGAGCTGGATCTACGAGCGGTTGAAGGAGAAGGCGGAGGATGACACCAAGATATGGTGCTCCGATTCGGCGTCGGGTTTGTATCCCTTCCAGACCGTTGAGCGGTACGTGACTGAATCAGTGAGGAGAGGGGGAGCATTGGACCGAGCAGCAATCCAGGCCGGAGGAATGCATGGTCATGGGAGAATAGTCGGTCCGAAAGTCAGACCGGTTGACGGAGACACGTGAACGGAGACCGGGCGGGAACATTTCCAGCCTCGGGAAAATGAAGGGGTCTCCGCACCTCGCAATCCCCGCGGAAATCTGTCACGCGTCCCATCGGGTGCATGCCCTTCAGATGCGTCTAGAAGACTGTACATAATTACTGAACAGCGCAGCACATACTAAGCTCAGCCTATATGAATACACACCCTAAACTACGACTACAGATACCGATACAATCTCAACGCTACTGACCCCACTCACCCTCACTCCCCCAGCCCTCACCGACCTCCTCCCCTTCGCTCTCGCTCAGACTGACCACACTCATCGGTCCCCTGGGGCGGAATACCAAAGGAGGGACAATGCTCATCACGATCTCCTCCACAACCGCAGCAGCATTCTCGTCCTGGGCAAGCAACCCGGGGCTTCGCGTTGATGGTAATGGTGAGTGGACCCTAGCCGGACTCATCGCCCGAGACGCCGGAGAGTACGTCTCGGCATCCTCGTATCCACCCGTGATCGTGTCCGGTAACGAAACCACATCATCCTCACTGGATCCCCGGTCGAATCCAGCCCATCGGTCGGAGGACATCCCGCCAAGAACAGCGTGGGGTGTGGGCGAAGAAGCTTGAGAGAGGGAAAGGAACGAGAATGTCGTGGACTCGTCAAGGTTCTGAAGTTGGCCGGGAGTGATGAGAGTGATGGGGACGGCGGAAGGACTGGCGTGGATGTCGGGCTTGATCCCACTTAGCGGGAGAAGCGGGTTAGCCGATATTGGATGGGCAGGAGAGGAAGCGCCAGATCGACGGGACGTGGGTGTCGGAGCGTAATTGAAGATCACGGAGCGGATCTCCTCGTCCTGAGCGGATATTGGGGGATCGACAGCGTCAAGGTCGATGATGGGTTGGACGGTACTTGATTTTCGTCTGGATGGAGGCTCCAAGCCGAGGCTCGAGCGACGGGAGGGGACTTGTTCGGTAAACATTGACTCTCTTAGGTCGTACGCCGAAGGCCGTCCCCAAGTATCATCTAGATCGCCCTCGATGACAGTGCTCCGGTGGATGCCCTCAGCCTCAAACGGACTTCGCCTCCAATCGTCTTCCACAACAGGGCTTCGTGGTTGATCCAGAAGCTCGTACTCCCCGCCCGACTGCCTTGCCCGTCTTCTCAACCTGGTATCGTGATCTCTGGTCGCCGTACTTCTTCCGCTCGATGAGACAGGTATGGGACTCGTATGTCGTTGAGATATGGGGGTTGAGGGCAGAGATTGGCGATGGCTGGCGAGAAGGGCTTCGATGAGTGGAGCGAGATGGGGATCATAGATGAACTAGAGAAGACGAGTCAGCTGGGATTCTGCGCAGGATTGAAGCAGGTGCCCAGGCGATATGAGTGGATGATGAAATGTAGAGGACAAAGGGGAACAGGCAGACGTACTTTCTTGAACGCATATCCTGATCCAACAATGGCTAGTGTTGTCCCGATAATGATCGGGACAGGATGGAGCGGCATGGCGGAAGTGACAGATCAGGGTCTTCTTCGATGAACTAGGGACGGGGTTGGACCTTCAACAAGGTGATACACTCGCTGAAAATTTGATCCGCTTTGGATTGATCGAGATGGAGGTTGGCAATCGGTTTACACGAACACAATCCTTTACAGAAGAAGTACGTGGACGCAAGCTGAAACGAGCAGACGACATGCAACATGAGACAGCGCACGACGGTAGTTTCCGCTTGTCTCCACGTGACTCGATAGAGTTGCCCCATTGAGATTCGCAGGAATTAGGCGCCCGATTGATTTTTAATTGCTCAGTCTTGTGTGATCCGAAGCCTAATCAGCGATCGAACCGGAGGTAAACTCTTCGAGTTGCTTAGGACAAAGTTTCCGTTGGCGTCTCTTTACTATCCGCATTCGTCCACTCTCAATAATTAAGCCAATCATGCTTCTCCTCTCTCTCGCCCGACTATGCTCCTCGGCGCAAGCTTGTTCCAGACCATGCAATCAGACGATGACATGGAATCCTGCCCGACCCGACTTCGGAGGCTTCCATCCCATCCGATGAGGCATGTACTTCAAGGGCTAAAACGGTGTTGTCTTACTTGACGGCGTCGTACTGAATCGAATTAATTATCGATTCCTGCACTATTGAGAGCATAGAGATTCTGACGTTCTCATCTATACAAAAGTCCAGCTACTCTCACCATCCTCCTCACCGGTAGCAGACATCGCCAAAACCTGATACATCAGGTCGACCAGAAGATTAACACAGTCATCTACATGCCCCACTCGCCAGCCACATCCCTCTTCGCGTCCGACTACTCCCTCTCCGCCGCAGGCTCCCCCGTCTCCCTACAAGGGCCCCCTTCCCCTCGTCCCTCCCCCTCCCCACGCATCTCCCGCGCCTCGCCAGCTCGAAACCTCACACCCGCGACACCAGCATCCCCATCACCTCTCCGCCCACGTCCACTCGATATCACCTTAAAGACCCACGATGTACCGCTCACCGATTTCCCTACTCCGCCAGTCTCTCCTTTTGATGCACCGCTGAACTCCCCGTATACCGACGACAAGCTCACCTCCCGTCCTGCGCCGGTCAGCGGGAGGAAGAAGACTTCTGCGGCTGTTCACGAGGATGTGGGGGAGGAGAAAAGGTCGTCGTTCTCGGATCCCGCTCGACGGAAGAGCTTGGGGTACTCGGACTTTGAGGGCTGTATGGAGGGTAAGTCACCAATGCGTGAAAAGGTAGTGCTGACATTTGCAGGTGGACTTGGCCACGAGACCAAAGTCGGGACGTACAAAGTCGGCACCGAGAAGGCGTACCACCACTTGACCCGCGCTCTCGAGTGTTTCGCAGGAGCGCTCTCCTTCAAGCCAAACAACCCTCGCGGCCAGCTCGCGAAAGCCAAAACGCTCATCCAGATCGCGACGAACTACCAACCTCCCCGCTCCGCCATCGTCTCGCTCAAGGAGGCCACCTCGCTTCTCCGCGAGATTGCCAAGGTGACCCCGCAATCTGTGTCAGCAAGAGAGACGCTGGCTCAGGCCTGCGCGTTGCTGTCGAGCACGCTGCAAGAGACGAATGACGAGGGGGATGACGAGCAGAAGGTCTGGGATGGGCAGATTGGGATACTCGCGAGGGAGGCACTGCAGAACCTCGAGGATGTGGCGGCGGATAAGATGGATCGGATGAGGAGTCTGAGGCAGGAGGAGGCATCGGAACAGGCTCCAGCGATTGCGGACACGTTCCTCGTGCTGTCTTCGGCTGCAGTCACGGTGTCTTCTCTCGCACCGGATCTTCCGACCGTGGATCTGCATGTCGAGTTGGCGGAGCAAGCGTTGGATCAGGCGAGCAATATGGCGACAATCGCTGCGGCCGCTCGAGTCAAGTCGGCGACCTCCTCAGCGAATCTCGTCACTCGCGTCCAGCTTGCGTCTGGCCGATCGAGCCTGGAGAGACTGAGGCATACGTTCACCCTGGGTATGAAGCTTGACGAGGACGACTTCCGCTCTCTCATAACGGATATCGCGATGCTCGCTACGGAATGTCGGGAACGTGCCGCGAAACTCAAAGGATCCAAATCCGCCGCCGCCGCAACTCTCGCTTGGGAAGCTGTCCTACAGCTCGGAGATGCGAGATTGCTGTACGCCAGTCTGCTGCGGTTGGTGTGGAGGAAGAGGCGCCCGAGGAGACCGAGTCATGATAAGGACGGACGGAAGTCGAGCGCGAGGAGCGATAATGCCGAAGCGACGATCCAGGAGGAATTTGAGGAGGAATCCTGGACGGGGGTTGCCTTACGCAAGAACTCGACTGGACGTCGTCCATCGGGAAACGCGAGTCAAAGTCCGAGCCGACGCGGTTCGGAATCGCGACGTGAGAGTAGCTCGCACCTTGACGGCAAGATTAGCCATCAACGCAAGGGTTCGCAGCTGGAGTTGGTACCGGCCGACGCGGCGATGACCTCGTTCTCACGAAGCGAGCCTCGATACGGCTCCAGCGGATCGATCTCTATGCCGATCCCCCAGGTGGTCCGTCGTGGCTCGTGGTTGCCAAGTGGTAGCGACGCGACAGTCGGTCGCCATCGTCGACAATCGTCAATGTCTGCTCCACTCGTTGGACCCGATGGGACCAGCGAGTGGAGTCGGAAAGCCTCAGTCATCAGCCTCAGTGGAGAAGGCGATGTGACCGATACAATTCCCTCTGCCGATCTCGCCGGGTCGGCGTGGCAGCTCCTCGAAGCGGCGATCAAGCAGTACAAACTCGCCTTGTCAATCCTCTCCACGTCCGACCTGCCCGCAGCCCAACTCGCACGAGCCAAGACGGATACACTCACCAACATCGCCTACTCGTCCCTCTTCATGGTAAAAAAAAAACCCTCTTCATGGCGAGTCTCGCACCTCGCTTAGCTATAGCCAACGAGAAACGTACCTCCCTCCTCGTCACATCCGAGGTATACGCCACCTGGGCCGCCCGGGAAGTAGGCTGGTCCTTCCTCATCGAAGGGACCAAAGAAGCCCAACTCGCCGACCGACGAACCAACTCCTGGCGAGCCGACGAATCCGGTAAACGCTCGGTGATGCTGCTCGTGAGGGTATGGTGGTATCGAGCGGTGACGACGGAGTCGATCGACGTGGATACCAAGACCGCGGCAAAGGATGCGGTGGAAGTGGTGGTGCGTCGTATGAAGGATAGGGAGGGGGTCAGGGATGGGGATGTGGTAAGGTTCAAGGGTTGGTTGGGAAAGTTTGAGGGGGAGATGGAACAGGCGGAAACGCTGTTTTGGTGTTAGTACGATCTTGAGGGGTGGAGCGGGTTTCGTCATGTCGTAGAGGTCAGACGTCGTTATGGACACTAGAGGCGAGATCTATGAGTATTCAACATGGTCGGGATTGCTATCCAGCTGAAAGCCTCTTTGGTGGATCATACGCCGAGAGTCCTGCTAAGCGAAGTCACGCGAACACACGAACTCTGCGTGAAGTAGGCAAAGTTGCATTTCATCATACCAGCATAACACTAATGACCCCCGGCACCCCTAACCTTCGCCTCTTCATCCTCCGCCTCACCCGCTGAACCAAGCTCCTTGACAGGGCTGAAGAACGAGCGATAAGGGACAAGCTCGGCTTGAGGGTTCAGCTCGAGTCCGAACCCGGGCTCGTCGGTGAGGTCGATCTTGCCGTTGTGGGGGAGGACCTCGTTCAGGAAGAGGTTGCCAAAGGAGGGCGCGATGGATTTGCCATCGGGTGAGTTCGCCTGGGACCGTCAGCCGGGGCTTCCTCATTGAGGGATGGAGACAAGAAGGGAGGAGCGAGAGGACCGCGTGATGTGATCTGGGTTTGAAATCGACGATCTGGATGGGATGCCTGGGATGGATGAAGGAAGAGCGTAGGTGGACTCACGATGTACTCGCAGAAGTCGGAGTTTGGGAACGACATGATCGCTTGGAATGAGTATGGCCCGCTACCGTGGGGGACGACGGGGATGTCGTATGCCGCGGCCATGCTGTCACCTGTCTCAGCTCATTGCCATATCTGCCATCCCCCTTTTGGTAAGCAGCCGTGCTCACCTCGCTACCTTGATGAGCTCTGTGAGACCGCCGAGCCACATGACGTCGGGCTGGATGATGGCGATTGCGCGGTTCTGCGAGGAGACGACGTTAGCTGGGGTCGAGATCTCGCATTGGCAGCCTCTCACCTCGATGAGCTTACGGAAGCCGTACCTAGCCAAGGTCAGTGGACGCACAAGAGCCTGAGATGTCGGGTGAGCTGCTTACTTGGAGTACTCGTGCTCGCCGGTGGTGAACTTGACGTGAGGCAACGCTTGTTGAAGCTTCACGTGACCGTCGAAGTCGTCCGGGTGGAGAACCTCTTCCCACCAGTTGATCTCGACGCCGGCCTTCTCGCATGCCTGAATGAAGCCAATCAGCTCCCCAGCGCCTCTGAACTCTCTTTGGCTTGACTCACCTTGACGAGGGCAATCGTGTATGGCTATACCTCATCAGCTGTCGCTCGCCTACGGTACGGACCAGTCACCACATCAAGCGACATATAACAATCCACCTGAACCGGATAATCCTCCCCGACAGCAGCCTTACATTCCTTGAGATACTGTACGTTCATCCTGATCCCCTCATGCCCATCCGGGGGACCATGCGGGAGAGCGACCTTGCTCCCCCAAAACCCGAGGGCCTTCGCAACCTCCGGACGAGGACCGGTGAGGTAGAGCGGGATCTCCTTCTTGGTTCGTCCACCGATCATCTTGTAGATGGGCTCGTCACGGATCTTGCCGATTAGGTCCCAGATGGCGAGATCCACCACGCTCAGCGCGGCGAGGGGAAGTCCTGACCCAACCCCATTAGCGTTGTCCCACTCTTCTTTTTGGTGGAGAAGGGTGCATGATAAGCGGAGAGCTCGACCCACCTTTGCGCCCATAGAACATGCTAGCCCTAAACATCATATCCCAAATCTTGTTCGTATCCCTCGGATCCTGACCGATCACGAACCGCTTGAAATGCTCCTCGATCAACCAACATGCCGGGGGACCGCCGAAACCAGTGGCGTAGCCGATGGTACCGTCTGATGCGGTGAGTTTGACGAATATGGAACCGAGGACACCGATACCCCATGAGGTGCGGGAGGTGCGGTATTCGGGGAACTTGTGCATGGGGCAGGAGATGTTGCCGGCAACGACTGAACGAGCGTCAGCGAGTCTGCCGGTGGACGGATCAGAGCCGAAGTGGTCTGTATGGGATCCACGAGCTCCAGCAGAATCGCAAAGAGTACTTTCTCCAGTCTCGCCAAATCAGGGGAGAAGTGGATGCTCCCTAAACTTGACAGCGGGTGATGACACAAAGCCCAGCAGCATTGCCCACGCGTTCGGGAGCGAGCATAGAAATCGGCAGAACCAGGAGAACAGGGAGGGCTTGGGATGAAACTTACTCCAATGATCCCCTCCTTGCCGGTGATAATCACCCCCACTGCCATGAGCAGTAGGAATGAAAGTCTCGAGCGAGACCTGTCACGATCAGCCAGTACCCCACCACTGCGAACTTGGACGAACGATAGTAGGCCAAGCTTTGCCGGGCATGATCTCAATGATACTAGTTTCTCAACCTACAAACTGAGGAGTATGGAGTCGTGCGCGCTGGAAGACGATCAAAGCGAGAGAAAGCCGTTGGGATGTGGTATCGGGATGTCATTCTCCCGTAGTTCCGGCCCGATTGGGGCCCGTCGGGAAACGTGTTATCCCATGGTTGCGATTACATAAGCCGAACTGGTTCAAAAGTCATAGGAGGGCGAATGGAAAACAAAGCAAGAGCCTCTTAGCCCTCGCCAATCCTGCAATGTGTCGAGCGTTCTAGAACTGTTGGCATTCTGGTTGTCATTCTGCGTCACTGATACATTGTCCAGGCGGCCATCATGGCTTATAACCTCCTTCCTGGCAAGACTGTCATCGTCAGCGGCTCCTCCACTGGGATAGGACGGGCCATAGCTATACGTGCGTCGGTTCCTACCTTCTGGCTTCCTCCAGCTGAACAAAGGAACCAAGTCACTGCGAAGAATGGTGCCAACGTCGTGTTGCATCACCTTGGCCCCTCAACACAATCCGATATCGAAGAAGTCACTAGCGAGGTACACAAGGCCGGCGGGAAGAGCGTCATAGTGGCCGGTGACATCGCCGAAGCATCCACCGCTTCCTCCGTACGTCCCCGTCTTGCCCTCTTACCTACCTAACGAAGCATCCAGATCGTGAAAGCGGCAATAGACACCTTCGGACGAATCGACCACCTAATCTCCAACGCCGGAATCTGCCCCTTTCATCCCCTCCTCACCCTCCCCGCTGACCTTTGGCGTCGAGTCCAAGATGTCAACCTGAACGGCGCTTTCTTCCTCGTTCAAGCGGTCGCCAACCAGATGGCGACGCAGGAACCCATCGACGGGGAACGGGGCAACATCATTGCCATCAGCTCGATCTCGGCGTTGATGGGTGGAGGGGAGCAATGTCATTATACGCCGACGAAGGCAGGGTTGAAGAGTTTGATGGAGAGCTGTGCGATTGCGTTGGGGCCTTTGGGGATACGGTGTAACTCGGTCCTTCCAGGTGAGTACGGTCTTTATACTCTGGGAAACAGCGCTCCCCATTCTCTGGGAATGGTTGCTGCTAGGACCGAGACTGAGGCTGATGGGATGATCCCGTAGGAACCATCGAGACCAACATCAACAAAGAAGACCTGTCCGACCCAGTGAAGCGCGCAGACCAGACCCGGCGAGTCCCGCTAGGCCGACTAGGCGTACCCGAGGACCTGGCAGGACCGACGATCATGCTGTGCTCGAGTCTGGCGAGGTATGTGACTGGAGCGAGTCTGTTGGTGGATGGGGGCATGGCTATCAGTTTGCAGTGATGCACCGCGCGTACTTTCAATGTCACCGCCTAGACGTCTCAATAGCTTGGGGATGCCGATGAAGGATGTGTATGTGGGGACGGCCGTTCAACAAGATGCCCGGGGTGGGGAGGACAGTGGAGCTCTCAAACTGACTTTGGGTATCGCTGATCTACTCGACCTCACGAGCCGTCCAAGTAAGGTATGGATCGTAGCTGCCCCCAACGTCCTAATCCACTCCCTGGAGACCTGGTTAGCTGTGTGACATCACGAGGTCGAAACTCGAAGAATCGTCAACGAGAAAACTTGTCATATCCTCATACTCAAACACCATCCACGCCTTCACAGATACCGCTTCCACAAACGATCGGCTGCGCACAAGTCGAAGAGTGTCAAGGCAAGACACATCGAGTTTCTGCCGAAAGAATTCGATCAGCTGGATGAAGAATGTCTGGAACAGCCTTACATCTGCGTCAGGAGGAGCGATGACTCTGATGTTTGAAGTTTTCACGCCTTGCACTTTTGCCCTTTCTTTGGGCAGCAGCCCACGTATGGACCATTCGTCGCCTTTACAAAGAAGGGTGATGTATTCGTGACTTGCAAAGCGTAAGCGCTCGTCACAGGAGTGCTGGCCTGGAAGATCGTACACTAAAGCACCCAGATCAGCCGCGACTTTTCCTAAAGTACACTGACAGTCTTTTGGGTGGTCCCGCTGACCGTTGTGCTCTTTGCTTGCAGCGAGTTTGCAAACGTGTGCCAGTCGCCAACAGAGGGGTATGCGATCATGGTGAAGACTTCTGACTTGTGGGACTTATCGAACGGGGTGAAGGTGGCATTTGCCGGACCACCAAGTGTCTTATCGCAATGGGCATCACAACCCCAATCGCCCCAAACCTCCTTCTCATTCCACACTTTGGTCCAGTTCCCCCAATAGAATACAAGTTCTGGTAACGACTGTTTAGCCTGCTCGGCGTTGTTGTCGCGCAGCAGCAGATTAGCTGAGGGTGATCCCTGCTTAGCATGAGGCACAAACGAAGATGACGATGAGGCTGATGAGTCGGCAACGGCAAATCCCGTTGCTGCGATGAGTAGCACAAGAGTCTGGGTCAACATTTCTGCCGTACGGTAATATCAATTATGATTAATTGAAGGTCGAGATGCGTAGATAGGTATTGTGCATTAAGACAATACAAATAATATCGTCCATGTTGACCCCTGGCAAGGGGGACGAAAGAGAAAGGATGACCCGGAAGGGCCATTTCGTCTTGCAGCTCTGTCACAGTGGGGAGACAATTCACACCTTTCACTTCCGCCTGAAACATGCTGTATCCTTGGCCATATGAGTTTGGGAGAACATGTCGGAGACGGGGTCTGGAGACATCTAGGAGCCACATACGGAGTTGTGGCGCACGGATATGTCGGTTCGATCAAAGGTCTAGGAGACGGATGCGCATGTGTACTTCTAGGTTTCTCTTCACTTTCTCGGTCTATGAATTCATCATGACTTGCAACAGAATAGACTCTCCGTTTCCATAATCTCGAGTCGTCCCACAGGTCCACCCTCTCGTCCCTGCACAAATCGCAACCAGTCCAATGACATGCGGAAGCGCCGCAAAGACTGCATGTCACAATTGTGTCCTCAAAAGTACTGCTTCTTCATCCGCCCAGCTACCTGCACCGCTCTGACATACATCGGCTGCTCCCAATATTCTCTCAAGGCACAAAACGTTCTGGTTCAGCTGAAATGCCATGACGATAACTTGGCTCCAAATGTCCGCAACAGCCATACATCTGTTCCAAGCGTAGCTGTGATCCAGACTGCCACAAGCCTTCACACCGTACATTTGTGTCCTTTCGTTGGGCAGCAGGCCACATACTGACCCAGTGTCCCTGAGACGAAGAAAGGGTCAGGCATGGGTGATCTGCATTGGTGTAGGCACTTCACACTGGTAGACATTGTGCACTAAATCATCCAATCAGCCAAGCATGATCTTCACCCATACTTGAAATATGCTGACCGTCGTTGACGTCGTCCCGGGCCTTTTGGTCCGGATTGTTCCTGCTTCTCGGAATATGCTAATCATATCATTCCACTCTGTCGGAGATGGGTATACGAAGAGGGTGAAGACGTCTGACGGGTGCTTTGAGTGAAAAAAAAAATGGGGGCAAGGTTACGTATGCTGGACCACCGAGAGTGCACGGGCAATCGGCATCACACCCATACCCTTGCCATTGGTCGTTACAGGCGTCAGTCCAGTTGGACTAGCGGAGTACAAGTCCAGGTGAAGGTTCAGTGTTATTGTCGCGTTGAAGCAGGTCAAATGAGGGTGTTTCTTCCCCGGAATGCGAGATGCTTGATGACGCCGCCGACTCTGGTAAACGATTGTGATTGGTGTATTGGCAAGTCCCAACGCCGCCACAGGTAGGAAAAGCGTCTGTGGCAACATCTCTGGTATGTAATGATATTGTGTATGTCTGACTGAATGTCTAGATGGACTCAGCTCAATATCCAGTAATGGACAATACTAAATACCTGATTGCCGGTGACCCCTGCTTTTCACTGTTTCACCCTTATGACACAATTGGAGACAGAACGCAGACCCTTCACATCCAGCCAGAACATGCTCAATGTCTGGCATTATGACTCTGGCAGGGCTTGTTGAATGCTGGTCGCTAGACGCATTGTTTCTCAAGTTTCAAGGATTCGGCTGTTTGCAATGAAGACCGGTGATGAGAGGTCCACTGACCAGAACGCAGTCGGAGAACATCAATCACTTGATCCATAGTCTCGCTATAACCGATCATTTACGTGGTGTACAAGAGCACACCATCTTGGACGAGGATCGATACCATGCGTGTTGACCAGTAATAATGCGCGGCAAGCAGTCTGCATCGCTATAGATCAGCCGGTCTTGTGCGCGACTAGCTCAAAGCTTGATTCCAGGATCAAAGCCACTCCATTCCTATTCTCCTCCAAGGTCTCGGCGAACAACTGCCTGAACTCGCTCTTCGAGATTGCCGCCAACGGTCACCTAGACGCCCAAAACCGTCAGCATAAAGACACCGTTTGGGAGACATACGGCATAGGTTTCACTTCCTCGACTTCATCAGGCAGACGATCTCCCAGCTCCTCGAGTAGCTGTAGTAAGGGGTCCGTCAAGGCCTTCCAGTATGCCGAACGTGAACGATACTCCGTTTCAGATACAATGTGCAGACCATATCTCGATTCCCAATCCCGAAACTGTCGGTTGCCATGTCGAGGTGGATACAGAACGCCCTTAGCATCCCCATGATCTTTTCCGGGGCATCCTTCTTCCTGCTCGGATCCAACGTACATGCTTGAAATTCGGAGCTCGCGGTGTTGATGTCGTTCCACATGAGCCAGCCTCTGAGTTTGAGCATTTTTGACGCGGTGCGGAGGAAGGGAGTCGGATTGCCACCTTTAGAAGAGGGAGTTTAAGAGACGAGCATTGACGACATCGAATGCGCCGACCCAGTCGTCCGGGATTGCATTTGAATCGAGGATATCGAGCTTATGGAGCTTGATTCGGCCGGGAAGCCATTCAGGAGCAGGGAAGAGGTTCGGGTTGATATCGAGTCCCGCCATCTTGGCTGTCTGCGGAAGGTCCTGCTGTCCTTCTAGCTCGATGAGCCAAATACCAGATGACACTCAAACCAGGCTTGGCGATGTCGATCTCAGGTGGGAATGGAGAGGGTTCGTGAGAAGAGTCAATGTTGGACGTTGAGGCGAATGGGAATCTCGGTAGGATCGCGATGCCCAGTAGTCGGACGAGTCTTTGTCTTGTAGCGGTTCCCTATTCGGAAGTTGAACTGACATGATGAGATCGTGAGAGATAGGTGAATCACCGTTGACGTGGATCCCTTCCTTTGTAGTTTTTGGATGCTCGGTCAACTACCCGGATGGGCAGAAACACAACAGGACAACATACGGCGAACCCCGTTCTGATGCGTAATGGAGATCGGCTCATCTCCGGACGCATAACCGTTGCTGTCCTCGAACTCCCTGTGGTCGCTCAAGAGACCCGTCAAAAGCGTGTCAGACGATCACTTTCATACCTCTGATTCGAGGCGTTGCTTAGCCCTACTGTCTGAGGCATACATCGGCTACCGCTGAAACAGGAGCTCATCACCACCAACCCGCACGAGCGATCTGATGTTCATCGCACAACATTCAATCTCGCACGGAACTCAAACTGTTTCGGAAGATCGTGCATGCGGCCTAGTACGAGTATGTCTCCTCCGGCATCCTGATCCCATCGTTGATCCCCGCCATCTGTGTCACAACACCCATCAGCATTTACTCGTCTACGAGCTGCTCGACCACTCACCATCAATCGTCCTCCATCGACATTGAGCACCGCGTTGTTGATATACATCCCGCCCTTACTGCACATCATGATGATGGGCGCGACGATCTCCTCCGGCTTGCCCGGACGTTCTGTACGTACCCCACGGAAGGTCAGTGGACATTTTCAATGGGTGGACGAGAGAGAGACTTACGCATGGTGGATCGAAGAGCGGCTTTCTCAGGGGCGAGGCCGAGATCGTAGTTGTGGCCGGATCCGCCGGAGGTGCCGGTCATCTCGGAGGGGAAGATGCCGGGGCAGACGGTGTTGACCCGGATCTTTAGGCTGGGACAGGTCGTCAGTAATGCTCATATGGGGGTGGGGTGGACGAACGGGTGGAGGCGTCCAGCGAGAAGCTCTCCCAGATGAATGGCTAGAATGGTCAGCTTTGGGCACTCCAGCGCCGAGGTCATTACTCACTCCCTGCCTGCAGAAGGGTCAGAGGAGAATGAAGGTGGTGAAGCCTAAAATCTTACTTTGGACACGCCATAGCTCAATGATCCCATCAAGCTACCTTGTACGTCAGATCACTCGAGAGTTGACAACCAGTATCGCTGCTCACCGCTGATTGGCCAGTCCCGCTATTGAGGCAATCACCACCACGCTTGGGTTGTCTGATTTTCGGAGGTGAGGGATCAGGGCGGAGGTCATGAAGTAGACGCCTGAGCGGTGTCAACATTCGGGACGGGCCATCATGCACTGGTCTCGAAGGAAGCTATGGCGATGTCTCTTTCTCGAGGCTCACCATTTATATTGACTGAAACCATCGACTGATCAGTACTGGAAGAGGACGGAGAAGCGAGACGCACTGGCATTCGAGTAGTTGAAGTCTTCACTGTGTGAATATTAGTGGATCCCCGACTAGGTGAAGCGATGGCGTACTCCTCGACGTCCCATAAAAGCTTCTCCACCGCATCAGCTGATCCCATCCCGTTAGCTCATCGCCTATAGCCCAACCAGTTAGACGAACGATCATTATG
>JAABUH010001913.1_pt1 | contig 21402 bp, 27 predicted proteins | sample 5559121 | NCBI WGS metagenome assembly JAABUH01 (sample SAMN10711871, study PRJNA513364) | rock metagenome | isolation source: Antarctica rocks | place: Antarctica: Victoria Land, Battleship Promontory nord | collected 2015-12-28
TACTCCTGCGCCCGCCGGCAGCGAGCCCACCGAGTGCCGCGCGCCCAGGCCGGCGCCAAAGCAGGCGCCCGCCAGGTGCGCCGAGCCTGGGCTGGCGGCGCCGCGCGGCGTGCTGCTGGGCGTCAGCACCGAGCCCGGGCCGCTGCTGGCGCTGGCCAGCGACGGCGCCAACGCGCGCGCGCAAGCCTCGCTCGCCGAGCGCGGGCGCAGCGACAGGCCAGCCAGCGCGCGGCGCGCCGCCGCGGCCGCCTGCGCGCGCCGCGGCAGCAGGCGCTCAGCGCATGGGCCTGCGGGCAGCCGCTGCATGGCCGCTGCCTCAAAGTTCGCACCCCATGCAGGCTCGGCATTATCCACAGCTCTTTCATGGCTCATTCATGGCGCTGCGCGCCTAGCAAAGCTGTGCCTGTTGCACTGCCCGCGGTGCAACGTGCAGCGTGCAAATGTTCCGCACAGCCAAGCTGGCCACCTCCTCACAGCAGCGGCGAGGCGGGCGCGCCTGCGAGGCGCCGCGCTGCAGGTCCTCCTGCGGCCGGGCCCACGGCTGCGGGTCCGCCTGCCAGCCGTACTTGCTCCAGCCGGCTGGGATGGCCTGGACCGCCGTGCACCCGGGCGGCAGCAGCGGGCTGGCTGGCGGCCTGGGGCCGCCATGCGGTCCCTCAGCACCTGTAGCGCTCGGCGGTCCGGCGACCGCACCCGCGCCGCCCTCGACAGCGTCAGGCGCGGCGGACGCCGGGCGCGCCGCAGCCGCCGTTGCCGCCTCAGCATCGGCGGGCTTGGTGGCGCGGGCAACGGCCGCCGCCGGCGCGTCGGCGGGCGCCGGCGGCCCGGACACAATGATCAGGCTGCCGTCGGGCATGCGCGCCTGCAGCAGCGCGTGCGAGCCGCCCGCGGCGCAGGCCGCAAACATGCGCACCTGCGCGCAGGCGGCGCGCGTCGCGTGAGGAGACCGGAGCGCTGTTGAATCACTGGCACTCAAATGACAGCGATGCGCTCTGATGATCCAACACAGCGCAATCGGCAGTGGGGCGAGTTTGCACGTCGCGCGCGCGCCGCGCGTGGACGGGCGGCGGCGGCGCACCAGCTTGGCGTCGTACAGCACAAACGCAAAGTCGCCCTTGAGCTTGGCGAGCAGGTCGGTGCCCAGCTGCGCGTACATGTGACACAGCACCGCCGCCTCCTGCGCGCCGCGCGGCCCCAGACTCGCCCGCAGAGCCCATGCTTGGCCGGCCGCCTAACAATACCTTACCCTGATCTAATCCTTAATGCCCTATCAAACCCTTTGCCCCCTCCTGCGCGCCATGCGGCGGCGCTAGACTCGTCCTCAGAGTCCATGCTGGACCGACCGCGAGGGACCCGGTCTCGGGTGCTGAGCCAGGTGGCCGCCTGCGCAAGAGCAGCCCGCCCCTGCCAGCGCTTCTTGGGAGCTTGCGAGAGCCAGCAGTCACGCACCCAGCCTGCGCCCATAAGGCAGGCACACACAGGAGCCGAGGGCGCAGCGCGCTGCGAGACGCGGGTCTGCTGAGCCTGGCAGGAGCTGGCACGGCAGGGCGGCAGCGGAGCGCTGCGGGGGCATGCGGCAGGACGTAGCGCCGCATGGCGCCCCAGCGCAGACACCTTGAAGCAGTCAGCCAGCGCCAGGCGAGAGCGCCACCGCCGACTGACAGCGTGAACACTTGCTAACCCGGCAGCGAGTCTTCCCCCCTAAAGGGGGAAGGGAGGGGGGCTCCCTTGCGGTCTGCGCTTAACCTCGACCCAGCGCCAGGTTTCCCCCCGGCGCTTCAGGCAGCCCGCGCATGGCTCGCAGGCCCGCCGGCGCGCTCACCGGCAGCGGCGCCTGCGCGCGGATGGTCTCCAGGTCCGCGTCCGGGCCGCACGTGTTGCCCGCCGCGTCCGCGCAGTACTTCTTGACCAGGTACGCGTAGTTCTCCAGGCGCCTGCGCGCTGCGGGTCGGCTCACAACCACAGCTTGCCTTCATGGGAGAGCTCTGTCCCTCGAGGGAGAGAGAGCTCTCTGTCCAGCGCAAGAGTTCATAGGCTGGGGCGCAAGCTGCGGCAGACCCGTCAGACGCGGCGCAGCTGCACGCTGCTCAGCACAGGCTGAGCTGCTCAGCAGAATACCAGCGGGGACGGAAGCGAGCGAACCTGCCGACAGCGGCAAGGCACAAGGTCCCTGTCGCGGCATGGCCAGGACTTGCAATCGGGAATGCTGCTGTCGCGAGCAAGCAGCGCAAGGCGGGCCTCCAGGGCAGGTGGCAGGTCGTTGGGCAGCACGCTTGAATGACCTTGTGAAGCCATGTGAGGGCTGCCAGTCTAACTACTCCAGAAGGCATGCTGAGTGGACATGGCCGCTGCACGGCAGCCACACACACCCGGAGAAGGCAGCCACGTAGTCGCGGCCCTCCATGGCCAGAGAGGGACCCTCGGCCTCGGCGGCAACGCCGCCGCCGCACAGTCGCGCATGGCTGCCCGCGCCGGCCGCGAACGCATGCGTGAGCGCCTCCAGCTCGCGCTCCAGGTACTCTGCGAAGCTCGCGCGGTTGCGCTCGGCGCCCAGCTCGAGAGTCTTCTGGGGGCAGAGTGCGGCAACGGCGCCCCACCCCATAGCGCAACGCCTGCCGCGTCCCCGTGCTACATCGTGGCAGCGGGCGATGTGCAATCGATCGCAGTACCTGCACGTCTGGTGGAGACGCCTGATGGCTGGGAGTACCAGCCTTGCAACAGGAGGGCCTTCCCTGATAGAAACCTGGCTGGGTAGGGCCGCGTGCCGCACGTGCATTTGCAGCGCATGCAAGGTTGATTGGCATCGCGATGTATCTTGAGGCAACAGTTTCTCATTCGGCAGGCCGAGCTCGGTTGCTGCCCGTCAGGACACACAATCGCAGCCCTGCAGCCGGCTCAACCGCATCCCGTTTGAAACATGTTTGCAGTTCAACTGCACTGTTTGCGTCCTCATAGCAGCCAGCTTAGTATGAAGTGCTGATGGGTGTCCCTCCTGGAGTGTGGCACAGGCTTGCACTAAAGTGCAAGTCTGCTGCTAACGCAAAGCTGCAGGCGGGGGATGCGGTTGGCGCTAGTGCAGAATACCTCTCTGGCTTGGTCTGTCTGTCCGGCTGCAGCCTGACGGACCGTGATGCTGCGCTCTGGCTTATCAGCTTTGACAGCGCGGAAGCAAAGCTGCTGGGTGCTACGCTGCTCAGCAACCTCGCCTTTGCCGCGATGCAGGCTGGCAACTCCGTCCTGTCCGCTGTGGTACAGCGCCTCTCTGGTTCGGCACGTTGTTCAGGAAGCAAGTTGAGACACGCGCTCAAGGTAGCTTGGCCTCGCAGGCCGCCAACAGCGCTGTCAGGCTCCTGTTGCAGCTCGCGCCCCTCGGGTTGGACGGAATGGCGACGAGTGGGGCAGCCAGCGGGGTAGAGACGCTGCTGGCAAAGGCGCGGCTGCGCGCAGCGGCAGCTTTCGACGCCCTGCGCAACTATGGGCAGGTGTGACTGGAAGACACTTATCGCTCTCCTTGTCTCATGTGCAGCAGTGAAGGACCCACACAAGACCCGCTTATGTGTGGCTGCCACGCAGGCGCACGCGCATATTCACCAACTCACCCGTGCCTTGCACCACCCGAGCCTCAGCGGGATGCTGGGAGCAGCCGGCTATGAGTGAGCCACAGCCAGAAACCCGGTGCACTGCTGAGCAGCCCTTGTCTGCAGCAAAGCGCAGCCCCGGTTGGCTGAGCGCGCAGCTTGTGCCACGGTGTGCAGGTCACTGGCGCGCGCAGTGCTCAACAAACTACAGCAGTATACCGTCAACACGCCCTTCTTGCAGCTCACGGCGGGAGTGACCTGGAGAGACAAGGACGGCATGATAGACCCGAGAATGCAGTCGGTTGCGCGCCTGACGCGACAGGCGCGAGAGCCGGCCTGCTCCTGTCACACAACCTGACAGCTCATCAGGCTCCCAACGGCCGCTCGGCTGGCCTGTCGTAGCCTGCTTAGGCTTGAGTCGTGCTTCCCTGTGCACTCCATGCATGTCCTTTGCAATTGTCTTGTCTGCCAGCTGTGCATGCGGCCGCTCTTCCCTCATGCCTGGCTCGGGTCAGACAGGCGGGCATGAGTACTGCGCACGAAGGCTCCCTCGCAAAAGCCGTCAGCGCGGGCGGAACGCCACTGGTGCGGGCCCACGCCCTTGCCCACACCGGCTCGCGCGATGCAGGCTCAAGCACGCTCATGACAGTGTATGCTTCGAGTGTCCAGCGCCAGCATGTGAGCATGGTCGCGTGCGCAGGAGGGCATACTGCACCTCATGCGTGAGGCGGGAGACTGCTCGTTTTCGGCCTTGATGGTCTGCAGCAGCCCGGAGCACGGAGACACCCCGCTCGTGCACCTGCTGCTGTGCAAAGCGACGAGCTTCAGTCAGCACCTGACGTTCACGTGCGGACTTGCTAGCCCGGACTTGCTCGGCCGCTGGCAGCACGACTCTTCCTGTAGCATGCATCCGCTGGCAATGCGCCTGAAGTCAGCGTGGCGTGCTGTGCTGCGTGGGAGTGGAACATGGTGCGGCTGTGCTGGCGCTTGAGGCGCAGCTGGCCTGCAGGGAGGGCGCCGACGGCGAGCTGAAGTTCTATGCCAGCGCCGGCGCCCGAATGCCTGTGCGCGCCCCTCCTGCTGAGGCCAGCCAGGCTCAAGGGGAGCTGCTCCCGTCGCCTGACAGCGATGCGACTCACGGGCCAGGAAACGGGAGTCTTCACCGGAGTCGCGGCGGCGGGAAGCGGCGCGCATGCGGAGTGCATCTTCTGCTTCGGCACCCTGCACCCTGACTCTGCCGCTGGCCTGTATGCGCGCATGTACGTCTACAACACCTTGAACAAAACGTGGGCCAGCCGGCAGGTCAGTCCCTCCTCACTCTGCCACAGGCATGCTGCTGCGCGCGGCGCCGGCCGGCGCAGCGGCATGCCTGACTCTGGTCTGACTTCAGACGTCAAACCTCCCGCTTGCTCCGGCCAGCTGCGCCGCTGTTCTCTCCGCTGCACCCGGGCAGCGCGCGCGGCCTGATGCCTGGCCGCGCCCGTGCAGCATGGGCGCTGCCCGGCCGCGCGCAACTGCCACAGGGCGTGCGCCGGCGCGGACGGTCACATGTTTGTTTTCGGGGGCCGACTGGCTGCGAGCTGCCAGCACACCAACGAGCTGCTCGCATACAGCACCACTGATGACACCTGGCGCGTCCTGTGGCCTGGCACAGGCGCGCCGTGCGCTGCCCGCGTCTCTGCTCGCATGTCTGTGCTGGTCTGCACGCGTCTTGTGCTGATCGAGAGTGCTGGCCGCTGCCGGCAAAGCCAGCCCCCTGCAGTGGCTGCAGCAGCCGGGTAGATGGCTTATCTGAGGCCGATTGCGCAACAACAGGCGCAGAACCCGCGGACTGTGCGCCGGACGCGCGTGCGCTGTGCGGCATGTGCGCGCATGGGGAGTGGCTCTACATCTTTGGCGGCGTGGGCGGCGCAGGGTGTGCCCTGTTCTGCGCGGCAGCATCTCGCCTCGCCTCGCCTGGAGGCCAAGCCTGTATCTCTCTCGACCGCGCCCGCATGCCGCCATGATCCAAGTGTGCGCGTGGCGCGCTGGTCACGCGCGCTGGAATGGAAGATGGTGTTTTGACTGCTTCTCTGTGACGACCCACCTGTCTTGCGTCAGGAGTTGCGGGGCGGCCAGGTGCTGACATGCATCTCGAGCCCGCACAGCGGCGCTTTGCTGTCCCCGGTGCAGACGCAGGGAGCGCTGCAGATGAGCAGGGAGTGCATGCCAGGCTCCTGGACATCGATCCAGGACCCCGCTACGACCCCTGCTGCACTCGGCGCGGCAGGAACGCCGTCCACACGCTGGCGGACCTGTGGCGCTTCGACCTCACATCCTTACGCTGGGAGCGCATTGTGTACTCTGGCAACCCGCCATGCTCACGCTCGAGCCTGTGTACGCGGCCCCTGTGACAGCCTTCAGCACTCGCTGTGCCGCATGCGTGCCATTCTCGAGAGTCACATGCATCAAGCCGCTCTGTAGTGGAGTCGAGCAGCGCCCCCCTGTGAGCAAGCCGGCCGCGCGTGAGCCTCAGGCCTGGCCGTGCAGGCGCCGTCACGCACCAGGCAATGCAGCGCATGATCGTGCTGGCGGGCAGCACCGACTGCGACGTGCCCGACAAGGGCGACACGGAGCCGCTCACGGACATGTTTGAGTTCGACTTCTCCGCAAGCTGGTTCAAGCAGGCGCGCCCCCCGCGGCATGGCCGTGCCTGGCTCACGCATGCGCCGCAGCTGCCATGTCGCCGCTGCCAGCACCAAGCAGCTCCGCCTCACCGAACCTGCGACAGGCGTGGACATGACACACCTGTAGCACGCGCAGGTAGTTCCTGCTGCCAGCCCGCAGGATACTCTGCCATCGGGGGCGATTGCGAAGGGCAAGACGGCGAGCTGGGTGTCCTCCCTGTGGCAGCCCCAGTGCGTGTGCCTGCCCAGCGGGCGGCTGTGCCTGTTCTGGCAGAATCCACGGTCGGGCATGTCCCACCAGAGCCAGGAGTGGGAGGCCGCGCTGGCGACCCTGCAGTTCTTGGACTGCGCCGCCCGCAGCCCGGCCTGTCCCGGCCCCGACGGCGACACCGGCCGCCGGCGAGACCAGCCGCGCCCCGCGCCGCTCCACTACACGCCGCGGCCGCCGCGGCGCGCAGGTGCGCGCGGCACCGCTGCCCTGCGCGCCTCTGCCTGCTTGTGCTCGCTTCCCGTTCTGATGCGCAGCCGTTGCCGGACGGGAGCCTGCGCAGGCGCGGGCGTCGGGCCTGAGGCGCCCCGCTTCCGCCCGCGGCCTACCTGCGCCGCAAGCGCGCAGGCGCGATGGAGGATGCCCTGGAGGCGGCCGCTCTCCGCAGGGACCTGGTCGCCGCGCCGGCGCCGAGGCTGTGGTCGGGCGTGAGTACTTTCAAGGACAGCTTCGGGCTGGAGCGCGCGCTGCTGACGCCGCTGGTGGCCCTCATGTGCATCCCCAATGAGGCCGCCCTGCGCGGCGCGCCGCGCGACGCGCTGGGCCGCAGGCAGGGCGGTCCCTTCGACTACCGCGCACTGGCCGGACACTTTGAGGACGTCTCGGAGGTAAAGTTCTGGTGCGCAACGGCCGGCCGCAAACGGTCAGATAACCAGGACAGGCACTGGTTGCTGTGCAGACTCCCAGACACGTTGCTGTGCCCGGGTGCAGCCACAGAGCTTGCATCTGACCCTGGCTGCCCAGACAGCCGAGAGTGCCCGGATTTGCCGTTGCGGGTCTGGTCGGAGCGCGGCGTGCGCTCACTTGCGCGCTCTGGCTTGGAGCAGGCGCGAGCCGCGCTGGAGCTGCGGTGGCGTGTGGTATGACCCTGCCGAGTACGACGTGGGCTCCCCCCGGGCAGGCGAGATCTGGCGCGGGACCACCGCCTTCCTGCCCAGGGAGCGCAGCAAGGAGGCGCAGGACCGCTGTCCAGACGACCTGCAGACGCTGGAGGTGCTGGAAGAGGTGTACTGCTTCAACACGACCAAGGCAAGCAGCGCACCCCCCGAGGAGCTGCATGGCCATGGGCGCGCTCGCAGTGCTATTGCATGGCTCGCAGGGTCAACGGCGCGAATGAGCGTCATAACGTGTTTGACACGGAGTTGGTCCGAGGAGACGGCTGGCTTCTGCCGCATGATGCCCTGTGCGGGTGCCGGCAGGCGGCGACGCGCTTCTACCGCGATGCGAAGCTGAAGACAGAGCGGCTGTCGGTCCACGCGCCGGACGACTACATCGCCTCTCCCATCATCAATCTAGCACTTGACAAGGCGCGGGCGCCGGATGCGACCGTGTCCGGCATGCTTACACACGCATGCGGCGGGCTCGATGCGCGTCCAGAGGCATGTGGCACGGGTTGCACCGCCAACGCTTTCTGCATGCTCGGCGGCAGTGCCAGTACGACGAGCTGTCAAGCGTGGCCGGCCGCTGCGTCGAGCTGGCCTTGTCCTCCTGCCTCATCGCTCCCTGCAGCCGGATCAGCGAGGCGATGGATCAGCAGTGGCTGGGCCTGGCGCCGCCTGTAGAGCGCGACGACCGTGCGCGCCCGCAACCCGGCTCAGTGGAGTCGCATGACTCTGCTTGCCTGTTTCCCTGAGCCACTGGTCGCCGGATTTCATCCGCTTTCCGTCAGCGGCAGTGCCTCTGTCCTGTGGGGCTCGGCCGGCTGCACCTGCTCATCTTGTCAACGCGGTGCGGCTGCTTGAAGAGACGTGCACAGGCAGTTGTTTGTTGCATGTGCCGCTGACACTGCCTCAGGCCTGCTGACCATGCCCCCCTCCTGCGCGCCTGCAGGCTGTTTCCGCCATACCTGCTTTGTGATGGCGGTGGCGCGGCGCTGCTGGCTGCGGCTCTTCATGACGTACTCGACGAAGACTGCGCGCGCGTCCGAGATCGCCAGGATTGCAGGGTGCCTGGCAGGAGCCGCGCTCGACCGCGCAGAGGCGCACGGCCCGGGCGTCGCCTGCGAGGCGTGCGGCACGCGGGAGGAGCTGCCTTGGGAGGACTACCCGCGGACGGCGGTTGTGAAGGTGCGCTAGTGTAGGATAGGCTTAGGGTTAGGCGTAACCTATGGGTTAGGCCTAACCTATGCCTCACATGTCGGCATGCGCCGTGCACATCATGGAGACATGCGTGCGTATGCGCTGGGCCTGGTTAGAGCGGTGCACAGCGTGCCTGATGAGCTGCGCGGGCGGCGCACGCGCGCGCCCTGGCGCACGCGGCTATCGGTTGACTAGAGTCTGCCAGGGGTTTATGTGGGTAGCGTGACATGCTCATGCTGGATTGGGCAGGGGGCTGGGTTGGCGTGCTCGCAGGCGAGGTGTGATTGCTGCGCGCACACCAATGCCTTGGATCTGCTCACTGCCTGAGCACGGTGGTGCGCATGCGCGTGCCGCTGCAGCTGGGCAAACTACGCATCTTCCCCAACACGCCTCCTGGCTGCGTTCGGGTCTTCACCGCACAGCCCGCGCGTTGCTTAGGTCCCTTGTGCAAGCAAGCTATGCCTTGAGCGCGGTGCGTGACACGCTGCACGCGCCCGCAGGTGTGCAGCGGCTGCCGCTTGGTCCGCTACTGCAGCGTGAAGTGCCAGCGCGATGCCTGGGATAAGGGGCACAGCGCCGTGTGCCCGGGCCGAGGAGGCCAGAGCAGTCACCGCCGTCATGCTGGCGGCGCAGGCTAGGCAATGTCGCTCATGTGGCAAGCAGCGTTTGTGACCAGGCGCCCGGCGCTACTGGGCCCATATTTTCGTAGGCGGGCAGCTTGACTTGATTGCGGGCATGTTTCAATGTACACAGTTTCAATGGCGCTTTTTGGATTTGAGCAAGTTGAGGTACAATGAGGTGCTCGGCTGTTGCGTACCACGGCGGGACACCCCAATGTACACAGTTTCAAGGGCGCTTTTTGGATTCGAGCACGTTGAGGTACAATGAGGTGCTCGGCCGTTGCGTACCACGGCGGGACACCACACCCATGTTTGGCCCGGTGATCTGACACGTTTGCGCTCGCATGCGCTTTGATAGCGAGTTCTGTTCATGGGAGCATTTGACCCAGGCCATGAGGGTGTAAACAGATGCCTTAGCGTCACTGATTTGTCACTGATTGTATGCCTTTCCCCTGGACTTCAGAGTTTGTTCACCTTGCTGCGTGACAGCTGTAGTTGCGAGGCGTGGTGAGATTGATGTGAAATTGAATTTGAGGAGCATGAAAAGGTTCACAGTCACGAGCTAATATTTTGGGTGTGTGTGGGCCAGCATGGAGCGCCTTAGCATTGCCTGGATTGCAACCGTGCTCTGCGCAATGTCCCTCTGCATGGTCTGGATACAGGCGCAGTCGATCAGATCAATCAATCCCCAGCATGTCTTGCAGCGCATGATGATGCGCCAGGCGCATTGCGCCTGCCTCAACAATGCACAAGGTTGTATCGTAGAGTGCAATACACGTGCCCATGCGGCCAGGCACAAGCCTGGGGAGGCTGCCGTCGGGATTGCCCAGCAACAGTTTCCTAGCTAGCAGTGCCACAAGCGTGCGCCTGCACTGGTGGAAGATTTGCACTGCATGCACAATGATGGAAAAGAACCTTGGGCCAGGCCCATTAGCTGCTACCCCAGGGCAATATAACAAAAATTGCCTTTACAGCTTTCGAAATAAGTGTCTTGCGGAAGTTTGGAGCCCATACACAGTCCCAGTGTTACTGACAGTGCGCTATAAGGTTGAACAGCCCACCACTGATACGCACGCACACCTGCACAGGACGCTTTGTCTCAACTCCGTACACCGTTGACGCCAAGCTGTAGTCGGATAGCGCACGTCCACTCAGCACTGGCAGGCCTCCGGCATGTAGCCGCAGGCAGGCACTGATGTGTCATGGCCGCATTTCTGCGGCCTGGCGAGCGTCAAGCGGGCGCATTTGGCGTGTCCTTTGCCGCTGACCGCAGCGATGCTGCAGACAATGCGCAGGCTGTGGTGCACAACCCGAATGAACGCCTGGCGCTTGCCGACCAGCGCCGCCGGCTGCCTGTCTACAAGCACAGGCCTGCCCTGCTGCATGTGTGCTTGTGACTTGTGTAACAAAGTATACACTGTAGACTGGGCTTTCAGCCCCTTGCTGTCAATTTCAGTATGGGTGCATGCACGCTCATGCAACCAGCAGCGACTGACCTGTTGCGTGCTGGCTGTATGTGTGTCTGTAGTGTGCAGCACTCCCGCTGACAGCAAAACAGAGGTGGAGGTTGCTGAGGCAGACTGCTGCGGTCGGTGTGCAGGCGGGAGCTCCTGTACCTGGTCGAGCGCCACGCTGTCACCGTCGTTGTCGGCGAGACTGGCAGCGGGAAGACGACGCAGATACCGCAGTACCTGCTGGAGGCTGGCTGGTGTGCAGGTGCGCAGCTGACGTGACGGCGTGTGCGTGACGTAGTGCTGCAGGGACAGGTCGGCCATACACTGCCATGAGGTGCTCGTTGCACAACAGCATTGTAAGATCACCCAGGCAGGCAGACTGCCTGGAGCAGGGGCCAGTTGACGGCCCTGATTATCCTGGGCATTTTTCACACATGCTGACAGGCCCTGCCTAAATAATCAAAGGCGTTGCAGGCCAACCTATGGTAAGGCAGCCTAGCTTTCGTAGCAATTTCACTTGAGTGTCTGGGCCAATCCATGTCCATCTGTGTGTCAAGTATGTGCTCATTCGCGCCCGTCCCTGCACTCCAGACGCCGCGCCTTGCGCAGGCAAGCGCATGGTGGCCTGCACGCAGCCGCGGCGCGTGGCCGCCATGACCGTGGCGGCGCGCGTGGCGGAGGAGACGGGCGGGGCGCTAGGGCGCGAGGTTGGGTACTCCATCCGCTTCGAGGACGTGTCCACGCCGGCGCGCGCCCGGCTGCGCCCCTTGCGCCGCCCCGGGTGATGTGCACATGGCAGGCGTATTACATAATCAGTTCCTTGCACAGGTGTGACAAAGGTCAGGAAATGCTGATCATTAAGGCAACTTCAGGCGCTCTTCAGCAGGAATGTAAGCATGTGACCTCGTTTCAATCTCCTGCTTGGCGAGCAACGTGAGGTTGAGTAGGGCCAAGCAACCGTAACCCTAACCCTTTTACTGTGCCTGTGTGCGGCCAGGGCGTGACCAAGATCAGGTTCTGCACCGACGGCGTGCTGCTGCGCGAGATGCTGGACGACCCGCTGCTGACGCGGTACAGGTGCGCATGCCGGCGATGTGCCGGCGGCCCCGCCAGGGCCGGCGCGCCTGACCAGCCGCGCGCCCAGGCGCACAAGCACTGCGCAAAAGCAGCGCTTCTCACATGTATAGCGACTGCTGGTGTCATGCGCCTCTTTGGGAGCGCTCTTAGGAAGACGTCAACAAATTTGGCTTGGCCTGCGAGGGCGCGCAGCTTGGGCATCAGCGACGCCGGGCCTGGCGCTCAGGCAGCAAGCTGTAGCTCCAGCACTCGCCGAAGTCTGAGAGGTGGTGTCTGACGCCAAAGCGCGTCCTGCCGCGCAGCGTGGTCATGGTCGACGAGGCGCACGAGCGCAGCCTGGCCACCGACACGCTGCTCGGGCTGCTGAAGAAGGTGCTGCGCCGGCGGCCCGACCTGCGCGTCCTCATCTCCTCGGCCACGCTGGAGGCCGAGAAGGTCGCCGCGTTCTTCGACGCGGCGACCCTGCGCGGCAAGGCCGCCGCGGCCGCGCCGGGCGGCCTGCAGCGCGCGCCCGCGCTGCTGTCCGTGGCGGGGCGCTGCCACGAAGTGCAGGCGCGCGCGCGCGCCCGCCCGCGCGGCGCCGCCTGCTGCTCGGCGAACATGCATGCGCACCGACGACAGGGGCTCCCCATGTGCTGTGCAGGCGCGCGCATGCGCGCCAGCCACGTAGTGTGTGCTTCCTTTGACCCTGTTTTGTTAAGTTCGGTGATGACATCCCTACCCCCCTGCGTATCACCTTTGCTCATGAGATGCCCTCACCACACTTCACTACAAGCGGTGTGCCGCGATTGACAGATGTACGCAGCGGCTGTTGCTCAAGCCTGGCTTGTGTTTGTGCAATGGGCAGGCCTGGATCAAGAAAGCAACTCTCTGCACGCTTCCAGGTGCACTACCTGGAGCAGCCAGCAGCGGACTACGTGCGCGCCGCGGTGTCCGCGGCCGCCGACCTGCATGCAACGGGCCTGCCGGGCGACATCCTCATCTTCTTCACAGGCGCGTTAATCTGTGTGTGGACTTTTTTCCGTGCACACCCGCAATGTGCCTTTTCCCATCCTTTGGATGGGAACTACTTTGTAGTGTCGGTGGTCCTGTCTCACCTAAGCCGCCTTGGTGGCGAGCACTGAGAGAGGAGAGGCACAGGCCAGGACGAGTGCGAGGCGGCGGTGCGGCTGCTGGAGGAGGAGGCGCGCCGCGGCCGGCGCGGCGGCGCCGAAAAGGACGGCCTGCGCCTGATGCCGGCCGCGCTGTACGCCGGCCTGCCGGCCGCCGCGCAGCTGGCCGCGCTGGAGCCGCCGCCGCGCGGGTATCGTAAGGTGGGGGCGGGCCGCCAGCCTCAGAGCGTAAGCTCTGCCTTGCTGTCTGCATGTCTCCTCGGCCGCCAGACCGCTTTCACAGAGCGCGTGCGCTTCAACCAGTGTCTGCCTTCACCTGCTTGCCGCAGTGACCTGCATGCGTATGTTGAGGCATGCTGGCGGTCCTGTTTGTGGGCATGCGTGCGTCTGCACGTGCGCCCGCACGCCAAGGCATGCGCGCAGCGGCGGAGGGCTCGCCGCAATCTCCGCCAAAGTAAGCGCAGATAGCGTAGCTGGAGGCGCGGCGCGCGCGCGGCCGACTGGGGACCGCCGCGCAGGTGGTTGCAGCGACAAACGTCGCTGAGACATCGGTGACCATCCCCGGCATCACCTACGTCATTGACAGCTGCTTCGTCAAGGCGCGCGCGCGCGTTGTGGCTGTCGCTCTCCACGGATAGTGCAAACGCCAGGCCGCACGCGCGCCGGCCACCTGCTCCGCGCTCGCGCCCCCAGCGGCGCTGCTGCATGCCTGTCAAGGCACCATGTCACTGCCGGGCGGCCGGCACCGGCCGTGCCACCGTCCCTGCTCGGCTGTGGCTGCCAGCTCCTGAGTAATAAATAGCCGTGCCCGTCCGCGGCCAGGTGCGCGCGTACAACCCGCTGCACGGCCTCGAGGCGCTGCTCACCACGCCGGTCAGTCACGCGAGCGCGGCGCAGCGCGCGGGTCGCGCCGGCCGCACACGCCCCGGGCACTGCCTGCGCCTGTGCACCGAGGCCGCGTTTGCGGCGCTGCCGGCCGCCGCGGTGCGGTCCACGCGGCATCACTCCCCCCCTGCGCCGCTGCACGGAGGCCTGCCTTCGCTCGTCCGTTGACTGGACATGCATCCTGTGCTCCCGGTGTGCCGCCGGCTCCCCAGCGCCGCGCGGACGGCGCCGGTGTAGGCGGTGGTCCTGAAATTGATCGCATGAGAAATTGATCGCATTGATCGCAGATCGTCGGACTATTCACTACCAGTGTGCCCTTCCAGGTGCCGGAGATGCAGCGCGCGGAGCTGGCGGGCACCGTGCTGCAGCTCAAGGCGCTGGGCGTGGACAACATCATGGCGTTCGACTGGCTGGCGCCGCCGCCGGCCGAGGCCGCGGTGCGCGCGCTGGAGCTGCTGCACGCGCTCGGCGCGCTCGGCGACGACGCCCGGTGCGCGCCGGCGAGCCGTCCACCCTCCAGCCGGTGTGGGCTGCGGCCGGGCAGGCGGCCTCACCTACAGAGCCTGGCCAGAGGCTGGCCAGAGAGGCAAGGCCCCTGTGCGGCCCCTGCACGTAAGGCATGAAGGGGCGGGGCGGGCGCGGGCGGCAGGCTGACGCGGCCGGTGGGGCTGCAGCTGGCGGAGCTGCCGCTGGACGCGCGCCTGGGCGCGGCGCTGCTGGCGGCCGGGCCGCTGGGCTGCGCGGGCGACGTGGCCACCGTGGCCGCCATGCTGTGCGTGCAGGGCGTCTGGTTCGCCGGCGGCGGCGACCGGCGCGCGCTCGAGGCCGCGAAGGCCCGGTGCGCCACATCGCACAGTGCCAGGGTCAGGGGAGGCGACCTGCAAGAGCAAACAAAGGCCCTTCAGGTATGTATGTCAGTGTAAGGCATGGAGTATGCGCAGTCGTGCTTGGCCCCCTGTCCTGCGTCAGCGTGCAGCACGCGCTCATGCCGGCGTCGGCCACTGGCGAGCCGTCCAGCGGGCTGACATGCGGCTGCTCAGGTTTGCGGTGGCGGAGGGCGACCTGGTGACCTACCTGAACGTGTGGAAGGCGTGGGACGCGAGCGGGCGCGCGGGGCGCTGGGCGCATAAAAACCTAATCAATCACCGCACGATGCTGCGCGCGGCGGACATCCGCCGCCAGCTCCTGCAGCACCTCTGGCGCGCTTCCACGCGCGCTGCTGGATGTGATTGGATTGAGCAGATGTAGTCTCTATCTGTCTATTGAGTCTATCTGTCTATTGAGTGAATCAAGCACATGAAGTCTTATTGACCATGTTTTACCAGACCTCCAGGGCAGCTGCAGTACCCCACAAGCTTACCGTTGTGAGTGGTGCTCAGAGTTGTAGCTTGCCCTCAGACAAGTCGACAGGCCTAGCAGGCCCTGCAGGTTCACCCTTGCGCGCAGCGCCGCCGCTGCCGCTTGGTGCCCAGAACCTGTAAAAGCACAGCTGGCGGTTGCCCTCGCTGTTTTGACCACTCATGCCGCATGGAGCAGCGCATGAAGCGTTGGCGCGATGCGCAGGCGCCTGGGCATCAAGCCGGACGAGGTGGAGGGCTCCGACGACGCGCCCGTGCGGCGCGCGCTGGCCGCGGGGCTCTTCCCCAACGCGGTGCAGCTGGCAGAGACGACGTATGAGTCGCGCGACGCCGCGTTTGCGGGCACGCACGTGTACCGGCTGCTGCGCAGCAGCGGGCCCGGTGCGCGGCGGGCGCATGCTCACATGCGCGCGGCTGCGCTGCTGCTGCTTCGCCTGGCATGCTGCCTGGCAGTCGCGCTGGCTGTTGCCAGCGTATCGCTCTTCCTGTCGCTTGTCCGCTCATGCAACAGGGGGTTGCATCCTGGCAGGGTTTGTATCCTGCCATGTTTCCTGACATCTCACTGCTGAGCCCCCCCAGACTCTGTGTGCGCAGACCTGGATGCGAAAGACTACAATCTACTTGTGCACTCCTGAACATGGCTCTGCTCTGCTCACCAATGTACCTGCAGTTTACCTCAGCTGCATGGCGTGTCGTCACAGAGCTGCTCAGGGTCCAGAGAAAGTGGCTGAAGCAATGCTCACACAGTGTGATCTGCTCCGTGATGAGCCCTGAGCGCGCCGAGCGCGGCCGCGCGCAGGCCCGCCGCCGCGCCTGCGCATCGGCGCAGCGTCCGTGCTGGCGCGCAGCCGGCCGCAGTGGCTGGTCTTCTTCGCGGTGCAGGCCGGCGCGAGCGGCTTTTACGACATGGCTGACGTCATGGCCATCGAGCCGGCCTGGCTGCCCGAGCTCGCGCCGCACATGTTCCACTACGTGAAGGGGCCGCCGCCGCAGGGGCGCTAGGCTTGCATGGCACGCTCGGCGCCGCTGTGTCGCTCATGCGTCGCCTGATGCGGCGCGTGCATGTTGCCTGGGGTGGAGTGCCGTGCCGCGTGCCCTTGGCCGCTTTGCATGGAGGATGCATGCCCGCGAGTGTTACATGCATGTAAGCCCAGAGCATGCGTCACATCACAGACTTTGTCGACTGCCCCCAGCACCAATTCACGACAAGGGTTCGGCATGCGCCGCGCCCTCCTGGCTCAGGCGTGAGCGCCCTCGACTCTGCAGCACAGCCGGCGGTGGGCGCTCCAGTCTGCGGCCTGGCAGGCGACGCTGCAGTAGTGGCTCGCGCATGCGGTGCCCGTCGCGCTGTGCGCGCCGCCGCAGCGCCGCCAGATGCCCCGCAGCTGGCAGCGCTGGCACGCCCGCAGCCGCCGGCGCAAGGTTTCCAGGAGCTTGGTAGGTTCCAGCTCGACCTGCCACAGGCCGCCTGGGAATCGGGGACTTGCACACACGCTGCCTGGGGTGTGTCCTACCGCGCCGCATGCACCAAGCAGTAGTGCGTGACCGACACACTGGACAGCATAAGACCAGGGTACTTGCCATGGCCGTGCCGAGCCACAGTGCTGGTCCAGCAGGCGACACAGCACCAGCATGCATGCTAGTTGCATGTCAAGACCGCCTAGGCTGGGCCAGAGGCGCCCGCACCCCATGGCTGCCGTTGGCCGCCCGCGCTGCCGCGGCCTGCGCGGCCGTCAGACCGGCGCCTGCGCCGAGCAGCGCCGCCAAGCAGCGCAGCTGCCGCACTGAGGGAAGCGCCTCAAATCCTTCCGGGGCATCCGCTGCACTGGCCCCGTTGCTGGTCGGGCTGCCGCTGCCGACCGCTGCGCGCTCCCTTGCGCCCGCGATGGCGTCTGCCATGTACGGGGGCGGCCGGGGCGCCAAGGCGGCCAGGCGCTCGAGCGCCGCATCTCGTGGTGCCAGCGCGGCCGCGACCGCGGCCTGCAGCTCGGCGGTTGGCCGCTTGCCGGCGGCTGCGCCAGGGCGCTCCTGCTCCTCTGCAGCAGAAAAGGCGTTTGGCATTTTTTCATTTGCCACTAAAGAAGACACGATTGGACTGCAATGTGGTTGCTCTGAAAACCATGCATTAAGTCACAGCTGGCGGTCCCCATGGCAACATCACGTCCCAAGTGTCTATCATGCTCAGTTGTTCGCACATCATGATGCGAGGTGCTGGCAATAATGAGACCCTGAATCTCTCAGCACCCAGTTGTGAGGCTACTTTCACTACAGGGGGTTTGCCTGCCTCCCCAAGATAAGGCCATGCCGATGGGACCAAGTGGAACGGCTTCCCAGCAGGAGCGCACCGGCGTCCAGGAGCAGCTTGAGGCAGCGCGTGCGGCCCAGGCCGGCCGCCAGCTCCAGCAGCGCGGGCGCCCCGGGTCCCGCGGGCGTGCACAGCGCGCCCAGCCGCACGCCCGCCATCGCCAGCGCCCCCAGAGCGCGCCAGCCGCCGGCCAGCACTGCCGCTGCCGCGGGCGTGGCGGCGAGGGCCGCCCATGGAGCTGCCCCAGCGGCGCTGGCGCTGGCAGCCCCAGGGCCCCACAGCCCCTTCTCTGCAGGCGCGGGCGCGGCCGCCGTGGCTGCGCGCGCGCTGTCCTCGCTGGAAGGACACGAGTCTGCTTCTGCGGCCTGCCACGTGATGCCACCTGCCTCACAGCAGGCCACCACCGGCTTGAAAGCAGTCACCGCAATGGCCGTGCACCAGGGCTGTGTATCCCGCTCATAGCTGCAAAGCGCAGCCATGCCATTGCCGTTGGGGGCATGGCCTGATCGCACGGCCCCCGTGAGCACTGGCTGGTCGTCCTGCAGCAACCGCAGCGGCGCGAGACCTGCCGCCTTGCACGCGCGCAGCAGCGCGGCGAGCGCGCCGGCGTCGGCGCGCGCCAGCGCCCAGCCGAGCGCAGACCAGCTGGTGGTCTCGTCGCGCGCCGCGAGCGCGCGCGCAAGCTCGGAGCCTGCCATGCGTTCCCTCCCTGCTCCTCTGCCATCCTCGCCGCCGCCCCCGCCCTGTGTCGCAGGAGGCCGGCTGCACGCGCCACTGCACCTGCAGCCGGCCCCACCCCGCGCTGGCCCGGCGCGCGCGTGCAGGCACTCCAGCAGCGCATGCAGCGCGTTGTGCTGCCCAGACGCTGCGGCGACCAACAGCGGCGTCGCGCCCGCCTGCGCCCGGGCGTGCAGGTCGGCGCCCGAGCGCGCCAGCAGCCGCAGCATGCAGCCATCGCCCGCCGCGGCGGCCACGTGCGCCGCCGTCGCGCCGTCTGCCCCCCGCGGGCGGTCCAGCGCCGCGTGTGCAAACCCTGACCCCGTCCCTGTCACACACCCAGCGGCGGCAGGTTTGCGGCGCCGCGCAGCAAGCGCGTCCAGCAGCCGCGCTGCGACGTCCGTGCGGCCGAGCGCTCGGTGCAGCGGGGTCTCGCCGCTCGGCAGCACCACGCCAGGGTCTGCGCCGGCCGCGAGCAGCAGCGCGACGACGCTCTCCTCGCCCGCGGCCGTCGCCTCAGCAAGCGCGCTGGTGTCCGCGCCGGCCGCAACGGCGTCGACATAGCTGTGATCGCGGCCGGCGGCGGCTGCCGCGAGCAGCGCCGCCGCGGCCGCGCCGCACCTGCCCCGCGCCGCAAGCACGAGCGGTGTGCGGCCCTCCGCGTCAGCTGCGCGCCAGTCTGCGCCGGCAGCCAGCAGTGCGCGTACGACGGCGCCGCGCTGCTGCTGGGTGGGCTCGCGTCCTCCAAGTTTGCTGCTGCAGCGCTCACGTTTGGCGGGTAGCGGCAGGCAGAGCGCGTCGTGCAGCGCAGTGCGGCCCTGCGCGTCAGTTGCGTTGATGAGAGCAGCACGCCCCGCTGCAGTGCCCTGGGCGCCTGCGGCCAGCAAGCGCCGCACTGCGCCAATGTCGGCCGCCTGGGCCGCAAGTGCCAGCGGCGCAGCCGGAGCCTCCTCCGGTTGCATTGCGCCTGGCTCCTGGGCTGCGGCCTCTTCCTGCGCAACGCAGCTGCATCAGTACTTTGGCGTGGGTAGCAGTAGCGCTGTACCAATACTGACGTGCAGCCGGACGCTGACACTTTTAAGGCGCCTCAAAGTGCACAGAGGCAAACCTTGTGGAAGTTGACGCGCTCAACCCAGCCCCTTCTCTTGCAGTGCCTGTGCCAGGCCTACTGGTAGGAACGGGGAGACATTCAGGTTTGCAAGCTAGTGCAATGCGTGGCAAACGTGCTGCTGGTGCGCGTGTTAGCTGGCGCGTGTGTGTCTTGCGGCGTCCTGCCATGCTTTGTGCAATGTGCAGGCGCAGTAGGATGCTCCAGGTACTCCAGTCGTACTCGTCTGGTACATATTCCCTTCCCAGCCCAGGTCGGACAAGGTGGCCTGCTCGCGTCGAAGAGGCACAGCAGCCTGGTCTTGAGCATGATAATGTTCCTGGCTCGCTCTGCTCGGTCGAGGGCCTATTTCCGATGCAAGCTGTCCCCGCCTTTTTCAAATAATGCAGCCCTGCGTAGGTTATGCCCTGCCGAGTTCCATGAGCCAGATGCGCTCATACAGAGAGAGATTGAGAGCTGTTGTGTAAGCCCTTGTTGTTGAGTTGAATACACAATAGCTTGGATGCATAGCCGTCTCTGGTTCTACTTTATAAGGAGAACCGCTTCGTTCAGTGCCTGAGCACGATTGGCCGTGCCTTCACAATGGTTGCGGATGCGGGCTATGTACCGCCACTGACGTGGTTTGAATTTGTGCTGCAACCGCAGCTCTTAACCGCGCACATACAACGGGGTGGCGCGGCGCCTGGCCCCAAAGAGCTGCTGAGCGCTTTCGTTGACCAGGCGCTGTCATGCTGCAAGGCCGTGATGACCGCCAGCACCAGGCATGCTTTGCCCACGATACAGCGCTTAGCACAGTGCATTACTGCAAGCTGTTGCGGTGCTGCAGGTTTCTTTCTGTATTTTCAGGAAGTGCGCACTGCACTGGGCACTGTTGATTGTGCACACATGACACCCCGTGCTGCTCCATTATTGCAAGTGCATCATGGTCGGAGCCGAGGCGCTCTGTGTGGCTAATATTAGCCCGGCACTTTGCTGTAGTGGTGTCGTTAATGTCTAAGGGCAGCGGAGCTCTGAAGCACCAGACATTGATCCGTGGGGTGCGCTTGCAGTATGTCCGCGGCAGTGACGCTGGTGCAGGCCAGCTTTGGCAACGACGGCGCCGGCGAGCGCGACTGCACAGAGAGCCACGGGAACCTCCGGCGGGCCACCGCGCTGCTCCGCCTGGCCGCCGAGGTCACGCTGCACTCTCAGTTCGACCTGGAGCAGGTGCAGATCGGGGCGCCTGGCGCACGCCGTGGTCGCTCGTGCTGCGAGGCACACACGGCGCCCCTGCCTAACAGACCAAGGCAGTAGTGCCTGTGTTTTCAGTACGCCGATATGCAGGTGCAGTCCTGGTGGCTCTATGCTGGACGGTGGCTCACTGCTTGCTTGGCGCAGGCCACACCGTCTGCTGTGTGCAAGTCGGCTTGTGCCTGGCCGTGCGTACACAAGAGCGTACACAAGAGCATTCAGTTGCGCATTGCACTGCTGAAGCACACCATGTGTACCGTGCAGATCGAGGCGTGCGTGGCGCCGCGCGCGCAGCCGCTGCTGCTAGCGGCCGTCGCCGCGCACGCGGCGGCCTCTGGCGCGCATGCCGGCCTCCGGGCGCAGGCCGCCGCCAACCCCTGGCGCTGGGTGCTGCGCCGCGCGCTGGAGGTGCCGGATGCCGGGGCGCCGCTGGGCGCGAGCCTGCAGGGCCCAATGGCGGAGCCGGGCGGGGCGCATGACCTGGCGGGCGGCAACGCGCGCCCTGCCCATGGCGAGGCGTCACCCCTGGTGCTGCGCATGCTCAAGTACCTCTGCACAACGTGTGTGTGGATGATGTGATTCTGGGGAGTGCCGAGTGAGCGAGCAAGCCTGCAAGGAGGAGTGCGTGTGCAGGGCGACTTCAGCAAGCGTGCACGCATGTTTTGTGGGCGGCAATGTCCGCCGTTGCGGGGAATTAGTGTGCTGTGCTAACAGCTAGGTGAGACTCAGCCTCCAGTACTGCAGCGGGAAATCGCGTTGAAAAGAGGCGGTGCAAGTTTCTGTGCCGGCTGGTCATATCTTGCTGGCTTGTCATGACTCCAAGTCAGCTGGGCGGCCCCGGGTGCCGCGCAAGCCCAAGGCGGCGTACGGGCGCGCCAGTCGCCCGGCGACCGGCAGGATGTTCACGAGCGCGGCTGCGCGGCAGGCGGGCGCGGCCTACGGCGCG
>JAABUH010001914.1_pt1 | contig 21395 bp, 18 predicted proteins | sample 5559121 | NCBI WGS metagenome assembly JAABUH01 (sample SAMN10711871, study PRJNA513364) | rock metagenome | isolation source: Antarctica rocks | place: Antarctica: Victoria Land, Battleship Promontory nord | collected 2015-12-28
TACTACTAAATAAATAGCCCAAATGTTGGAGTTCCCCAGCTTGATTTGAGGGTTTAATGTTTGAATGCAGGTGGGGGGTGGTTTGTTGGGGGAGCGCAGCCGAAGACTTAGCGCGGGGTACTGTATGTACTCGTACTAGCGCCCATGGCTAGCATAGACTGTGCCTCAATCAAGCGATAGAGTAATGCGAGAGCGCAATAATCAGGGAGAAGGCTGAAGATGCAGTAGATACTTTCAGGCTCCAGCAGATGTTTTGCGCTTTGTTTCCATTCGTTCACCAGTCTCCGCGAACTAAGTCAATTCCTCATGGCTCACACACTTTCCTTTTCGCCAAATCTTTCTAATTTTCCAAATGATGGAGCACATATTGCATCTGGGGCATACAAGGCGAAAATTCGTTCACTTTCTCTTAAATATCCAAATCTACGATATCCTGATCCAGAACTCTCTTCAAACGTTGGTGGTTCTGGAAAGGTGGCCCTGTTACATTTCTTGGAGGGGAGGGCACCAGCCCGTTCGGATCTCTCCCATCATAGGAAGTTACAGCAATATCTCGAGAAGCACATAGAAAAGACAGTAGCAGAGCCCTGTCGTCGCCTTTTCCTTGTCGAGGGGCTGGACCCCACAATCACAGGCGTACTCGGCGAGCACTTTGATATTAATCCAACTCTTATTGTACGGCAGCAGCGGACGTCAAATTGGGAATCATACCACAGGTCTGGAAACACGCCACCTCTTCCCTCGCTTCTAAATCCTTCCCAGTCGTTTCACATACCATACTATGAACTGCACCACTATCCGCAGGGGCTACCCGATTCTCTGTTTTGGAGGTCTGCCAATGGATGCCGTCAGATACACTTTTCTAGAATGCCCGGCACATTCGACCGTGTTGGTGTAGTCGATCGTAAAGCTTCGTATTGGTCGAGAAAAGATGGACTTGGTGGTTGGGATGGTAGGTACCCAGATGTTCTCTTGGATCTCAACCCTTGGTAATATTCTCCTAGCCATTATTTTCCTTGACGCGCCAATACGTGATGTCCTTCCAGGCACGAAATTCGGAAGTCCAGAGCGGACTTCATTGCCCAGTGAACCATATCAAGGTGGTTATTCCGACTTCGTGAACTACACTGATCTCCCTGACGCATGTCGGACCTCAGGACCGTCCAGAGAATCGATGCTTGAGGATATTTGCTATTATTGGACTAACCATCAAACTTGTGTCGATAACCTAGAGGAACCCATAGCTTCTACAATATTTTTGAAGAAGATTGTGGCTTCCAACTATCTCGTGTTGATTGAGTACATCAGAGGCATGCTTAGCAACCTTGAAATCGCATGGGCTCGACAAGAGCAGGACATTAGCGAGATAAAGATTGCATGGGCTGAGCAAACGTGGAGCGAGTTACAATCTTGGAGTCGGCGGTGCTCCGAGTATTGCGAAAACGTCGAGTCAATACTTGATGGCCTAGGCATTCCGTTATCCGAGAGCCAAGTGTCAAGGGAATGGAGCAGCTGTGAGAAAGACTTTCATGTGGTCAGTAGAAAGTTGAGAACCTTGAAGAGTAGATCCGACACTTTGACTTCTTCATTGACGGGGCTCGCTGGAATACTAGGCAACAAACAAGCTTTGAAAGAAGCCAATCGTTCTTTGCACGAAGCAAAAAGCGTCAAGATTCTTACTTTGCTCGGCATGATGTTTCTGCCTCTATCTCTTACCTCCCAAATCCTCAGCATGAGTGAGAAATTCCTGCCAGGTCCAGGCCAATTCTGGATTTATGTCGCAGTAGCCATACCATTGATGGTTCTTGTTTTTGTCATCGTCTTCCTCATAAATCTGGGATACGGTACAGATGGGGAATGGTCATCAAAGCAATGGAAACAATCTATTGCAACTAATAGGAATAGAGGCTGGGGCTTTCAACCCCTTCCTTTTCTGCCTTGGTCCAAATGGTATTGAATTGAACCTACTGGAACAGAAGAAACCGGTACCTACAAGACTTGACACAGCACCTTTCTACGCGGCACTGACCTTGTTCGAACTCGAGAAGGATGCCACCAACGGGATGTGAAATCCAGTGAAGAACAGCCACGTCAACCACCAATAAAAGTGACAATTTGGATTCATGGTTCTGATCCTTTCATACCACTCATTATACTATGTCAAGGAATGAATGAGACTTCTTATCTTATTGGATATTTTCAATTGAGATATGCAACTCCTCACACCGGATTGGCAAAGCCATCCCTTTCCTCTGATTACCTGCGGCCATGCTCTTGACGGAGAGCTCTTTGCGGAGACTGATTATCGTTCACTGACCTTTAACACCTCCTGATGTATTGGATCAAAAGCCAGGGCCGTTGTGATCTACCTAGACATATAAAGCAATTGTTGGTGCTTGCCAGATGTGTACACTTGACACTTCCAGGTGTCCGATGCAACATGTCGTGCAGCAGCCACAGAGTAGATCTCTCAAGTGGACTGGCCAATCTGCTAATCCGCTGGGTCGTCGCTGGGTTACCTACTAATTTACATAGGTTCTACATCTACAAATCTACATCTTCGAGGTTTCATCATGGATTTCAAGGCGTTTTGGAACTCCATGTGGAGAAAGGGACTTTCTAAATAATTTCAAAGATTGTTGAGACATGCAGGGAAGATTATGTACGGTTTTAGCCGCGTCTGAAACTTTCTCATCCAATCTATGCTACTCCTCGCGTTCTTGAGATTTCCAAGACTAGTCCTGGTGCCACTCGATCACTTTGTGAGACGTCCTTCCCCTTTTAAGATCATGATCAAGCAAAAGCAATGGTCTTTTCTCTTCAATATTTGTTGCTGCTTCTCTATTGACGACAGACGATAACGAGCTGACTAATAGAACAACTGCAGGGGATCAAGGAACGACAAAGTACCTGACCACGACACACTCTCTCAAGACGATACACCCTGATACAACGTTTGGCTCTAACACCGGGATGAGCATCATGAGATGCTTTACACGAGCATTGGTCAGATAGGCTGGTCTGGATAGTGCCAGCAACAGGCCACTCGTCATCCTGAATAATGCCTGTGGACAAGGTAGTGTCTCAGCCGAGATATACGAAGTCCTGAATAGACAGACTACGATGAGAATGGAGCTCATTTGCGGCGACATCGATATGAACCTAGTCCATCTCGTCCGGCAAATCATCAAGGATAAAGACTGAACAAACGCCAAAGCAGTAGTACTAAATGCTGAGGTATGTTCCGTATCTAAATAACTTTAAGCTAGAAATTCATCGGAAAATCAAACAATGGATCTTGACAGTGAAAACAGAAAACCAAACAGCCATCCAATCATTTCACGCACGTATTGATGAGCTTTGCCATTTACCTCACATGTACTACTACTACTCTCAACGGCAAGCCCTCAAATCCTGTGAACCCCAACTCACATCACCACCTAACATCTTTTCCGAACCACAGAATGCTACCGTATCCTCCAACCCAACGGCATCTGTGCCTTCTCCACCTTCTCCCTCATCGGCTGGGCTGCAGATCTCTGCGACGCCCTCGCTACTCTTCCCAGGCCTCCACCATGCCCAGACCACGATCAGCTCATCCAACGCTTTCAAGGCTCCTGGGGCCAACCACTGTATGTCAATCAGCAACTCTTGGACCACGGATTTGAGGATGTGAGGGTGGAGGTGGTGACTAGGCATGGCATATACAAAGGATGCGGACGATTTCTAGGACGGAGTGGAAGACTATCTGAGACATATTCAAGAATAGTTTTGGAGCGAGGAGGATAAAGAGCGTTGTGGGTCGCTGGTCGAGGGGGTTGTAAAGCATTATATCAATAGGAAGTACGGAAAGGGACGGCTGTCCAAGGTGACATGGGGGGCTGTCCTAGCTACTGGCCGGAAGCCCTCAAGGGTAAATAAATGTTGGTCACTTGTGTGTGGTTTACCATGTCACGGAAGTAGCGTAAGATAAACAATATTCCAATGCTGGTTTGTGGTTTTTGTAGGAATTCCATACAGATTGGTGAAAATCCCAATAGTCCTATTGGCAAGATCTCTCTCTCGTAGAGAGAGTTAGCGATTTAAGTCAAGATTGGCTTATTGTGGAGAGAGGGAGTTAGGTAATCTTCGCTCCCCTTCTTCTTCCTCCTAGATAGATAAGACTCCTATCCAGCTTCAACCTACCTACCTTACCTACATACCCTACCTACCAATGCCCCCCCCCCTTTCCCATATGACCTCGTATTCCAACAAACTCCACAATTTTTCCTCATCCAAAGACGCCCTTTCTCCACACCTGCGCTTTTTCCCGCACCAACCTTTTGTTGCATTTCAAAACCCACCACACTTTATAAACCAACGGAATGACACCCCACTCCTTCTATTTTTCTTCAAATTCTCCTTTGCTATATGTAGTACTTACATGCATACTTTACTACCTTCATAAGTACCGCAACCCAGACTGACTGATTTTTACGTCTTGCAGCATATTAAATAAGACCAATTTGTCCTTTTTTTTTTTGGGTGTACCGTCGGAAGCCGGATTTGTTTTGGAAAATAAATGGGGATGGAACTGATATTGACGTAAAGGGAGGGGTTTGGCGTCGTTCTGGGGTTGGGTGTACCGCAGAGTCCGGGTTGGCGGGATGTGGATGCAGAGGCTGTTCTGGTTGGGGATGTGGCCGGTGTAGACTCTGGCTTTTTATATTGAACTACCGTTACCGCAGTCACAAGCGCATCATATCGTTATGTGCCTTTGCACACCATACCCCTATATGTATACACACCCCATTCCCTATCTATTACCATCTCCCCTACTCTTACACCCCCCTACCCACACTAGGCCCAAAAAGCACCTGCACAACCTCATCCAGTACCGTAAACACCAAATGCTCATTCAACCTCTCATTATTCACCGTCGCAAATACTCTCCGGCTCGCCGCCTGTGCATTTTGCCTCCCCACCACATTGCCCGCCAAATCTGGAATCAGCGTCGCCAGCATGACACTCGCTTCTCTCCTGCTGTTGGCTTTTTGACTGTCCGTTCTCACTACAGGCTCTCTTCTAGCGCCCCGGTTAGGCCACATGGTGTCTTTGAGCAAATCGATGTATTTCAGGATGGAGTCTTCGGAGAACAGAGCGCGAGCGGCATCGCGGACCCTGCGCTCTACGGTACCGCCGAGAAGTTGGTGTAATACGACGACGACGGCACGCCCGCGGAGCCAGTTATTGCCGCGGTTGAGCTCGAACGTTTCGAGGAAGATGTCGCAGATTGGTTTGACAAAGGGTTCGAGGTCGCGGTTTTCGAAGGCAAGGAGTTCGGCCTGGGCTTCGGGCGTGTCAAGCGTCTCTTCAGCTGTAGCTATGCTAGTGGTGGCACCGGGAGTTCCTGGCGGAGGTAAGGTATTGAATTGGGAGGTTGCGGCGGAGATGAGGTTTTGGCCAGCAATGGAGAGCTGGTCGAGGACGGGAACATTGCCAAGGAACTCGTCCATGCCATCTGTGACGGAATTGTATATACGAGAGATGATGTCGCGGCGTTCTCCGTCGCGGCCTGGGTCTTTCTGGGTCGAAATGATGGCTTGTTGGGAAAGGAAGGCGCGGAGGTCACGGCTACGACAGACGGCGGGGAGGCGGAGGAGTTCGCGGAGGTAATTTTCCAGGGCTATGCGACGACGGTATAGGAACTCACGTTGGAGTTTCATCACAAGGCGCCGGCTGGGGAATTCTAGATGTCGAACGGGAGGATAGACTCTTCGGAGGCGTTGATGCAGGTCGTGGAACTCGCTGTATCGACGAGCTATTGCCCACGAGGCTGCCGACATCTGCTCACCAGCCTTGCGTTGTACCTCGATGACATACAAAGCGAACTCTTGCCCGTCTTCCTCTTTGCCTACCATAATAGACTTGATTTCTGCATTTGCTCGACCATAGAGACTGTTGTCACTTTCTTGAACAATGTACTGCTGTCTCTGCAATTCTTTTCGGCGTATTTCCCGTTGCAGACTTGACTTCGACTTGCCCAAGATGCGAAGCTCAGCAGTGTTGTTGGTAAGCTCCGCTTTCCGCGTTAGAGTATCGACGACTGACTCTTGGGACACAAGTCTTTCAATATCAGTGGTCAAGGCAGAGATGGCCTCTGCTAATCCAAGATCTCCAGGTGCGGCCTGGTGAATTTCCTCGTCGGGTTCCTTACCCTCCACAAAATCTTCGGGATCAGCATGCTCGTCTTCCAGAAACTTCTCTTCATCACCAAAGAGGTCGTTGTCCGTGAAGACACCAATGCGTGACGAGGTGTTTACAAGACCCAGTGAAGCCAGATTCGGTCGTTCTTTTGGCTTCTCGCTAAAGTTGGACTCAAATCTAAGGAACTCGCCCGAATTTCGCACAGAATCAGTTTCTCTTCCAGGAAAGAGTGAGGGCTCTGAAGACTCAAATAGAGAGCTTTTTGCATCATCAGCCTTCGGATCGTCCGTCATGATATCATTTAAAGCTACTTCCATAGCTTCGACCATCTGCTCCTGACTGCCGTCTCCCCCAGTATCGTCTAAAGACTCGTTGTCTAGGCTCCGAGTTGACTTCGCAAGTACATCGATATCAAGGTCATCCTCGAACAGAGGACCAGTTATGTCAATATCGAGAGATCGGCGAGATGGATAAGGAAGCTCCTCTACGGCTTTTGCTGCTGACTTTAGGTCATTACTAGAAGATGCACTCCTCCGAAGATCAAAACCACTAGAGGTCATGCGGGAAGCCACATGCGATAACGGTGGAAGCGGTTTGCCTGGAGATTCCGGAATGGACGCTACTGAAGGGGTTTCAAATGCTCGACCCTGTGGTTTATTAACTGTCTTGGCTGACACATCGTCGGATGTCAGGTATTTGTAGTAGAGATCCGATCTCTTAAAATTCGGGTAGTGTATGCCCTCCATCTCCCTCAGTACAGCTGATTGCGCTTTCATTACAGCAGCACGAGCGCGAAGATATTGAGCCATAGTGGCGTTTTGCCCAGCTCTTATAAAATTGCAGACAGCCTCCCTAGACCCTTCTGGGACCTTAAGCTCGGATTTCGACAAGTAGGCTTCGTTGATCTGTGCAAGATCCGATCGATCCGATTCAGTCCAGTGGGGACGTGACCTAGAAAAGCTTTCTTCTTCCAGCGCCCCCTCCTCCAACGGATCACGAAATCCATCTACGACAATCCAGAATTGAACCAGATTCATGAGCCGTTGTCGATCCATATATTCCATGAAATATGATAAACCGGAGGCATCGTGCAGGACCTCTACGATTGTGGCATTCGTCAATCTTGAGCTCTTGTGAACATTTCTAACGTTAAGCTGAGGGTTCCGTGAATTATACGTCCCTCCTACAGCGCTAAGTTTGCCGACTCTCTGATCCAGCATATGCTTTCCTGTCTCAAGACGTCGCAAGTATAATTGATCCTCTCCCTCTACCATTGATCCGCGCTTCAATTGACTCGCCACCTCGCTCCGAAACCTCCGAGCCTCTGGAAGATTATTACACTGGCGGATGGCTCTAATGAAGCGCTCAAATTTGCGTTCGTCATCACTGGGTGATAGTCTCGGAAAGCTATGTGGCTTAGGTAGTTTTGGAGCTGGCGAGGCATGTTGGTCTAGCGCAGCGCGAAGTTTACGGACAGTTTTGCGGTCTTGAAGCATGGTGCGGCCCTGTAAACTATCAGTGATGGCGTCAGAGGGATTGTAGTAACGAGTACATATGCTTCCATCAATTGATTCCAGGTATCTGGGTCAGCCAACATCTGCATTAATGGCGCCAGAACTGCGCAGGAGACAATCTCTTTGATCAACACTGATACCGCTCGGCTTCCAATCATATCTTCAGGCAACACCTCCGGTAGTAACCTCACAACGATCCTACGCAGGTATTCTTGTTGTACGAGCTTCGTGTCGGAATAAGACAATGAAGCTGCGGCATGCAGCTTGCCATCCCGATATTTTCCCGCCATTGCGAGATCCAAGTCTTCAGACTCTGTGACATTTCGATTCAGGTGCTTGCCTCTGATCGCCCTCTCCGCCTCGTAGAATTCTTTGAGATGACGTGTGATTATTGGAACGAAGCGCGAAACAGCGATCTCGACAATGTCTACTCCAAGGATTCTATCTCTAATGCTGATCAAAGCTGTTCTTATAGCACGATCGACCTCATTGACGAAACTGAGATTTCTGGTAATATTTTTGTACCAGGCTGTGACAAAGTCTTTAAGCACCCAGTCTAGGAGGCTATCAAGGCTGTCGGATATGACGAAAGAAGGAGGATATAGTGGAGTCTTCTCGTAGACCGCTCGGCTGGAAAGCCATTCAGTTTCTTCGTTCCACATCTGTGGTGCCACAAATGCAAGGGTCCTGGCAGGCCTGCTGGACGATCGTGACCCATCGTGTTTTTTCCTGAAGCTGAGTAGCACAATTGCCCCTATAGCTAGGAGCGTAATCGAAAGACCAGCGACGAACGCATATCCAATGTATCGCAAGATGGGAGCCCAGCTGGTGATGAAGCCCCACGCAACGAAACCCAAAACTGCTGCTATGGCTACATCGCGGGCTCTCAGGGCCATCGTCCTGAAGGGATTAGTGAGCGTCGACGCCGCATGTTGTGCTTCAGATATTGCTGCATGCGAAGCTGTGGAAGATCCAACATGACATAGGTCTCGGCCCGTCGTTTGCCCGCCACCTTAGCGCGGAATCCAGGCACCTCATGCCAGAGAAATCCTCACAGCTAAGGTACCCACGAAGGTATGAAAAGGCCATAATGGAGGAGTCTACATTGAAACGAACACGATTCAATGACGTTGTCAATGACGTTGTCGATGGAATGTAAAAGGAATTCTCCAAACGTGTTTGGATTGAACGAGCGTTCTGCACAATAGTCGCATTGCTTGACGAAACCTCGACGCATTCTCGACAACCTTACCGATAGGAACGTCAACTCCGTACGGGCATGCAATGATGCAAGCCTTGCTTGGGTCGCTTACAGACATATAGCGTTATTCGGAGCGCTCAGTTCCAACTTCCCAGGGCATGTCAGGGACGAATTGCCCGCCTGACAGCTTGGGGGTCGACCATTAGCCGCTTGAACGGCCCCCAATCGTGAAACAATATGGTGGGGGCAGCTTCGCCCAAAGGAAGCTCGCGATTAACGGGGTTAGGACACGTCTGAGAACCTGAGGCAACCTTTTGCCAGGTTCAAATTCTTTCCTAGTCGCTTCTGGGACTCGCTAAAGGCCATACGCGGAATTCCCGAGGCCTCAACACGGAGTGCATCAAAGTGTCCCGCATCCCATCAATGAACGTGCTTCAGGCTATCCGCCTCTCTTCACTATAGCTCTTGTCTTTTCATCGCCGACAAATGAGGTCCTTACTGTGGAGCCTCCTATCGTGGAGTTCTTCTTTCCTTAACTCTTATTTAGTCGGTTTCCTCAAATCAATTTCCACTCTTTTCGAGCGTCCCTCCTTCTATACCTCGTATGAACAGGACGTTCGAATTCCATCACATCGTTTTAAGATTAGGTTTATAGAGATGAGTGTAACAAGGAGCCCTAGGCATCATACGCTGAGAGGTACAAGTTACCGTTTCAGGGGCGAAATCTCCATCTTGTCTGCAGCATGGCCCGTTCCCTTTCCACACTTCTTCTTTCTCTTCAAGCGTACCTACTAATATCGCATGGTGAAAGGGTTGGGGTCATGTCTATGGCACACATCGGACCTTGATCTGTTTCAAGCGCACATTCTGTTGTTTGAAGCGCCAATGATGATCAAACGCATATGGACGTCGTACGTCGATCCTGTACCTCCCTGGGATGATTCCGTCTATGGGAATCGAGACTCCCACTATTAAGAACATCAGGAGGCATTTCATACGTGTTATATGGTCGGGACGGTTTTTATCTGTGGGCAATGAAGCTCAATATCTAGCCCCAAAATGCGCTTGGTGTGCCTGCAGATTTAAACCCTCCTGGGTAATTCTATATAATTGCTCCTTCCTTCAAAGCTTTGCTGAACCTCGTACCTTGATCGCCCTCACGGCTTGTGCTAGGCTCTTTCGGTCTTTCCATTCTTTGCCATACTACAGTCTTTAATCCAAGCTCCACTCATTCTTTACCATACTACAGTCTTTAATACAAGCTCCACTCATTCAAACATTCAACTCTCGTTACACATAGTGCTAAGAAGAGGCATCATGCACACATCATTCCGTTCTATCGTTTTACCGTTGTTGCTGGGAACTGCATTTACCCCTTCGAAAGGTACATCCCATCACTCTATAGAGTGTTTCGGTAATACATGTTCACATGCTGGCTCTAGTGCTCGCCGACTGCGAATGTGGCTATTCGATCAATGCAACTAATTCCCCTCAATACGCCGTCTTTACCGACCTATTAGAGTCCGATTTCTTGCACCTAAAGGACATCAACAAGAACACTGATTGGATTACAAACGTCTACACGACCAACCCGACGCCTGCGGATCCATACGACCAGAATGCCTCAGCAGCCAATCTTGTAGACAATTACATCAAAGCCGACTACACCTACACCGGCCAGGGTGTCCTTGGTGGAGATCCGGGTCTTCAACTTTACGTTCGTGGTGGTGTTCCAACGGATGGTCACATTCCCACCTCAGAAACCGTCTCCAGCCGTACCGACATGCTCTATGGTAGCTTTCGGGCGGCGATGAAATTGACGCCTCAACAAGGGACCTGTAGCTCGTTCTTCTGGGTGAGCTTCCATTCCAATAAGGCTGTGTTTTCTACGGACCGGCGTGGACGGTGTTTGATTAATAGTCTTTCAGTACTTCAGCGACCAGCAAGAACTCGACGTCGAGTTCCTCTCCCATGATTATCTACCAGCCCCGACAACAGCAGCACCCATTTACTTTGTCAATCATCACGTCCCTGATCCAGCGACAGGATCCGCAAGTACCTTCGAAGTCATCCAACTGCCCTTCCGGCCTGACCAGGGCTATCACGAATATCGCTTCGACTGGACCCCTAACAAGATCTCTTTCTACGCTGATGGCCAGTGGTTACTTGACTGGACCACATCCTCACCTTTTACTCCCGGTCCACTGCACTTGAAGCACTGGAGTACTGGGGCCGCTGGATGGAGCCGCGGTCCCCCACCGCAAGATGCAATTCAGACGGTGTCTTACGTCAAAGCCTATTTCAACTCATCTTCCCCAGACCGCCAGAACGCTTACAAAAGCCGATGCGCCGATCCCTCGGCGGCGAATGCCATATGTCAGGTACCTGATCAGACTGTTGCGCCAGACACGGCAGGACCGCATGGCGAGACGTTCTTCTTTTCTTGTCAGCATAATATGACAGACGGCCAAGTGGTTTATGGGAAAATCGAGAACAAGGGGCTGTATGGAGCATGATGGGTTCTTCTTTACAATACTTGCATAACTATAATTCTTGCTATTTTCAAGGTAGTCTTATAATCAACTCGATGTCTATAATAGCGAATATGCTAGTTGTGAGATGCTAATTACCAGTTTACCACACTTAACAATGGAGTCTATTAAAAATTCCTATCTTAATACAAGAGCTGACTCTGTCTTAGGCTCAATGGAAGCATCGAATAGACCGTGGAATGATTATCTTACATTATAACGCATAAGAAACTGGACCACTTGATGTAGAACTAAAAATGCATTGAAGTTTCGCCTACGGTATGACATCTCTTTCAGCCCTACCTGCTCATTAACCTTCCCGCTCCGCTCCACCCCTATTCTACCCCACCCCATCCTCTCATACCACAACCCACAAACCCACCACTCCCCCAAATCCACCATGCCCCCCCAACTCCCCTCTCACAAACGCCAAAAGCGCGAAGACTACCGCAAAGCCCACAAAGACAACCAACCCACCGAACTCCCCAAGAAGAAATTCTACCGGCAGCGCGCCCACGCCAACCCATTCTCCGACCACCAACTGACCTAGTACGTCTTACTTCCCCCCTCCTTAAATGATTTCGTGTGACCGATAGCCAAGCTAACGAGATGCATCCAGCCCCGCGAGTCCCGCCCAGATGGACTGGTCAACGCATTATCCCGCCTACGTTGCCCCAGATGCTAAGACAGCCAACGAAGAGGGGGATGCGGCGGGGATCAGGCGGTTGACGAAAGATGTCACGGTTGCAGATATAGGGTGTGGATTTGGTGGACTCCTTGTTGCGCTCTCTCCTCTGCTTCCAGATGAGCTCATCCTCGGTAGCTCCCTTCCTCACATATTTCCTTGCCCAAGCCCCCCATTTGGCAAAGCTCTTCAATTCTGACCTACCAAAAGGTCTCGAAATACGAACCCAAGTGACAACCTACGTCACCGACCGCATCCACGCCCTCCGCTCCCTACACGCCCCTTCCCCCTCCTCCCCACCACCATCCCAACCCCCACCCTACAACAACATCTCCGCCCTCCGCGCCAACACCATGAAATTCCTCCCCAACCTCTTCCCCCGCGCTTCCCTCCGTCTCCTCTTCCTCTGCTTCCCAGACCCGCATTTCAAAGCACGCAAACACAAAATGCGCATCGTCTCCCCCACCCTAATTGCCGAGTACGCTTACGTGCTCAGGCCGGGGGGGATGGTGTACACGATTACGGATGTGCGAGATCTGGGGGAGTGGATGAGGGGATGTTTTGAGGGTGCGAGGGAGTTGTTTGAGGAGGTAAAGGACGAAGAGGGGGTTGCAGGATTAGAAGGGGAGGTGTTGAGGGCGGTGAGGGGGGAGACTGAGGAGGGGAAGAAGGTGGAGAGGAATAAGGGGGAGAAGTTTGTGGGGGTTTGGAGGCGGAGGGTGGATCCGGCGTGGCCGGGAGAGTGAGTGAGTGAGCAAAGAGGATAGGAGGGATGTGGGTAGGTTTCTGTTCCTAATTGATGCATCCCTCAAAACACTTCTGACTACGAAAGGAAGAATGCTTCTAGACCGGGTCGCTCGTCTTGGTCATTGCATTCCTAAAACGTTGCAGGCTTCATCTATCTGTATCCTTATCAACTGGGAAGTTCCAGGATCTGCGACTACAGGATTCTTCATATCCTTGTTGAGCTGACCCCAGCTTGATTGCACAATAACAGAGCATCCTGGATGCTCCAAGGATGCCAACGGATCCCCCTTCTTCGACCCGACTCGAGTCGACAACGCCATGTCTGAGAGACGGTCACTGCACGCAGCTATTTTATATATCTATATTGTTTTGAGATAGCTGCGCTGCTGATTGCTCTGTGGAGACCCATCTAGGCATTTGTGGTCGAAAGCTAACCCGGCGTTCAACGCGCTATGGGGAAGATGAAGGCGCGTGTGGAGGCAATTGGTACTGGAATAGTTTGATTCCCGTCGCTCGGTGATGATGTTGGAGAGTAGATGCGGTTGCAGTTGGATTCGTGAATGCGCTGGGGCTGTAATATGCTCTGCACCTGGATCCCCACAAAAAGACCGTTAGAGATCTCCACAGCCGAAGATCACTCGAGAGTAACCAGAGTCTCTCGTAAGGTCGGTATCAAGGCGCGCTGCAAGGCCCCGGAAGTTGTATCAATATCCCTAAATCAACTCTTCGTCCGCATCATGATACCCGAATAGCTGCAGAGCTATCAGCGTCGATCATAGGCAACAGATCTCCATTGAGGACTTACGAGAATACGCTAGCAATAGCCAAAAGAATACCAAACGCGCTATTGGCCGTAACCACTCTTCCGCTGGTGATCCAGCCAAGCGTGACGATTAAGCAAGTCTTTACGTGGCCAACGACTGTGCTGCTCACAGGCCCGGCTCCTGCGACGATGAAAAACATGGAAACGTTGATTGAAGCCGCTAGTGCTCCGCTCTATGAGAAGAATCAATAAGCTGGCCTCTTAATTTTGGGAAGACTCGCGTACCAAAAGAATCAGTGATACTCTACTAACGGGCACCGCGGCTAATGCCGGGAGTGTGTCCGTCCATGGCATGATCAACAGGAGAAGAATACCACCCATAGGCGCCTGGTTGAAGAGGAGCTGAAACCCGTCGACCTCAAATCGTTTCTGATAAGACCCGATCCACACCGTATAGACCGACCCAACCAAAACACTTGCAAGCGCGAGCCCGACGCTGAGAAAGCTTATCGATTCGGCTGTGGAGCCAGCAGATGCTCTCGGCTCGTAATAAGAGATGAGCCCCACGCCTAAACACATCGGCAGCAAGGTCAATGCTGCAAGACGGGGAATCGATTTGCGGTAGAAGAGGAAGTTAATTATGGCAACGGTTGGAGTAAGCAAAATCCGTGCTATTTGGAAAAACGTAATAGACGAGTATGTCAAGGACAGGTTCTGCAAAACGACGTTCAGGCACATGGCCACGGCCAGCGGGAGCATCAATTTTATGTCGATTCGGCGAGGGACGAACATGCCGAGGGCTGGGCGGGAGAGGACATAGAGTGTCAGGGCCGTCACGAATAGGTGGAATGCGGCGAAGGCGACTTGGCAATGGCGGAAGGTTGGGTCGTCGAAGATGGCCTTGTTTGTAAAGACCTGCGGCACGTAAGTCTTGGTCTGTAGTGGCTTAAAGGGTTCGGCCTCACTATCAATATTGACGCCAATGTGTTCAAAGCCATCCACAGCAGCAGTCTCGCTCTACTCCTACCGACTGAACTCTGCGTGCCCAACACCTCCGCGCCCGCTTTCTCTATGTCGATATGGTCCACCATGTTCTCGATTTCGGAACCCACAAGCGTGCTTAAGCTGCTCACATCGCTACTGTCACTTCTTGAAGCAGTCATGCCATTCTCCTTGTCGCTCGAGTACGGTTGAACCTCATAATCGACTTTGGCAGCTTTTTGCAAATCGATTGTCTGAGGCATGGTTTGTCAAAAGTAGAGGACTATGGTTGACGCATGCCAGTTTTGTCGCGCCCCTCTGGATTACTTATCCAGCTTTCACTTCGTGATTTGATGAATGAGTCCAGCCGCATGACTGGCGCGGGATGGTGTCAGACCAGCATTTCTCGTATCATCGTAATTTCCCTTTGGAACTCGTATAAATCAGAGGAACTTACGAGGAATGATCAGCCTTATCTTTATCTAATCTTAGCGTTGCGTAACCCTATTTTCTCGACCTACCGAGGGTTCGCTCTATTCGAAGGTCAGTTGCGAAGGCGTCACTCTTTCTTTCCTCATCCGCCAATGAGAGAACACAGTGCTTGTAGTGATCGAAGAGTTCCCTGAAAGATTCTTCTCTTTTGCCCAGGGCTGTATACTCTTTGTTCTCACGATGCAGATAGCCAGCAACGTCCGGCAAGCTGTACCATCAAAGCACCGCAGATTATATATATATATTGGAGCAATGCCTGAAAATTAAGCGCCCTGAAGGTTATATTGTGTCGGAGTTGTATCTACGTTCCACCCACGATTAATCAAGACAAGGTCTTAGCCCAGCGCGCAGCAGCTTTCCCTTAAAGCAACGATCCTTGAACCCGACTCTTTGCCTACTGGTATCTTATATATATGTTAGGCCTAGCGTATAGGTGGTTTCCTTCGAGGACAAACTTCTTTCAGTCAATCGAGTGGTCAAGAGGAACAAGAGGTAAGTGATAAAAGTATAAGGAAGAAAAGAGAAGAAGAGCCGAACTATCGAATTTCTAGCCGGTCAGATTGTCGATTACGCTAGGTATGGGAGCAGAGATTTCAGATATTTAAAAGGAACATAGCACACAGCAGAAGAAGAACCACAAAACCCGAAAAGACTAATCCAGACTTTCAATTACCCACATACCCACATTGTCGCTCCTTATCACTTAAATATCCCTTCGCGCCCCTCATGCAAGCTTTTCTCTACTTGTCTTCTTCCATCAATCGAGTTCAAAATCAATGATGCTATCGTTGTTATGCTTCTGGTTTTCCCTAGCATCCTTGCAGTGATTGGTTCTGTAGAAATTTTACCCCTTACCCCTTTCCCCCTTTCCCCCTTTCCCCTTTCTCCCCCAAGCAGGCAAAAAACCTCCTACCCTTTCTTCCCACCGGCCATATAGTCATCCGACTAGCGCAGACCGGTCAGTTCATGAGCGTTCTCATCGTGCAAGAACTTCTCTCTTTTCGGCGGTCCCGCCTGGTAGAAACCCTTTACTGTAGTGGCGCTGGGCCAAACTTGATTTGCCGGTTTTGGTGCACAGCTTTTTTTCCGCAGGATTTTTCTATTAAAATAGAAAGAAAACATACCTTTCAAATTCGTATCCTTGTAGCTTTCTAGCGATTTATCATACCCAAAAAAAAACCTCTTCTTTCCCTTTCCGTCAGACAAAAACCCCCCTTCCGCGCCGTCAATCAATTAGCCATATTGCTCAAGCAGACTCGTCAATTTCACAGCGGGCTGCCTCCTTTTTGGTGAACTTCCACTTCGAGGTTTTTTTTTCCCCTCAGAAAAGAGTGTCTTTCTACAGTATGAGATACTTGTATTAGCGTAATTGCGAATGTGTTCGGTCGAGTAGACAACTTTCTTGGCTTCTGAAGGCACACCAATTTAATTATCTGTTCATGGAACTTTTTTAGAAGTCTGTCGTACAAGGAATTCTTCTGATGTTCCTTTTTATCGAATAAAGATGCTTTCATTCCACCAGCAACCTAGCCATACATCCAAGCAGCCTGACCCGTTTAGATATGCTGTCTCTTTTTCACTGAACTCTGACTTGAGTTGTAGGGAAGAAATGTCTGTTTGGGCCCTTCCTATAAGGTGTACTTATGTTAACGTAACTGTCATGTTTCCGGTTAGTTAATCGATCGAATAGAGGGAGGTTTTTTGTTGGCTTCTAAAGCATGCAATTCAATGGTGTTCATGGAGCTTCTAGAGACACTTTCTCAGAGGTATTTGGACTCTTTTCATTTTCGTGTAGTGCAAAGACCTACTCACCAGTCAGCTAACTAGACATCTGGTTGGGAAAAAACCGTTCCTTCCCGGTATGCTGTTTCTTTTCTACCATCGAACCAACAACGAAAGACTGACTTTTTAAACCTCGTCTACACGGGGGCTCACAACAATGCCACAATCTACGTGTCAGGGATCATAGCCAATCAAGTGGATACGTTCTTTTTGTGTTTAAAAGCACGCAATCTAAAACCATGCCCCCCCCCCTCATGACCCCATAGAAACCTCCCTCGCAGGAACAACCCCCCACCCCCTTTCGAGCCTCCAGCAAAACGTAACCCCTCCCACTCGGCCGGCCGGCTACTCACATGCCTAGTCAGGCGGTTTCTCCCCAGCACGCTGCCTCTCCCTTACTCGACTTGCAATTGAACTGGCCGCTTGGTCGGTGCTGGCTCCCGCGCTGTTTACCACACTCGATCCAGACAGCAATGACGCCTTCCAGCCACTCAAGTCCCCTCACCAACAACTCGCATCAAAGTATTACACCGTGAGCGTTCTGGCGTCAGTTCTGCCAAGAACCCTTCTTCGCTGTGTGAACCACAGGGAAGAACAGGGATTCTGGATTCGGTCTGCACGACGACGCGTCACAGTCAGGTCAGCCCGGTACGCTGCTTTTCTTCGGTGAAAAGAACTTCTAGATACTTTGGCTACGGGCTTGGGTGTCCTCAGCAACCGATCGATCCCTTTTGCCTCACGCTCGAGATGCTTGCTGATGGTGTGCTTGGTCCAATTTAGTCTCTCACCAACGATTCAATCGAGTTGACTGTGAGTGTCTTGATGAAGTCTGCTAAGAGCCCTCTTTGCCGTTGAACCGCAATGCAAAATTGACTTTCAGTCTCGTCTACACAAGGCTCACATCAGAGTAACAATCTACGTGTCAGGAAAACAATGAGTCAAGTGGATACCTCATGTTGATACTAAAGCACGCAATCTAAAAGCCATAGCCTCATAGCCTCATAACCATCTATTTTACAAGCCTTTCATTCTCAAGGAAGCAAAGACCAACCACCCGCCAGCCAACTAGGTATCGGTTTGGGTAGACTGTTCCTTTCCCGTACGCTGCCTCTTATTGGCATGGCTTCCACTTGGACTGGCGGCTTCGCCAGTGCTGGCCCCCACGTTCGCAGCACCCAGCGCAACAGGAGTGCTCGATTCTGCCGCCGCAGCCAAATTCGCTTTCTCACGCTCAATATACTCGCCGATGAGGCGTTTGATCCAATTGACTCTCTCGCAAACTATCCAATCAAGCACATTGTGGACGTCCTGACGGAGATTGCTCAAGGCGTTCGCGTTCATGTAGAAGGGATAATCACGAAATGGGACAAAGCGAAAACCCACCGAAGCTCCCTCGCGCACATAGAACCCGGCATACATGTATGCTATCTGGTTATCAATGCACATGGCGTATACTAGGGACGTTAAATCGACATCGTCGACCATGTGGTCGTCCGGGTTGATACCGATGCATCTTTGAAAATTTCGTATGGCGTATCCAACCGCCGCCGTGGCGCGACACGCTTGCAGTCTTGACTCCTCTAAGTTGCCTTTTGCGCTTTTCCACTCCCAGATGAAAGCAGAATGGTACAAGGATTCGGAAGCCATGCTGAATTCGATGAATTGCTCGTTCACAAAATGCTCCTCTTCCGAGAACGCTGAAGCCCACGGACCATAGATAATATCTGGCTTAGGGTTCTTCAACTTGGGATATTTCTCTAGAATAGCGTCGAAAACCTTCTGCTCAAAAACTGTTCCACGTTTCAATGTCTGCAGGACGCCTTCGATAAATGGGAAATCCCAATTCTCCCCAAGGTGGTCCTTGAGCCATGGCTTCTGAACCTCCATTGGCTCGCCGTTGCGATCTTGCTGCGTAACCGAGCGCTCGATGCCTTTTAGAAGAGGCATAACATTAGCCTCGAGGGTAATCTCGTTACTCCATCCAAAGCGTTCGAAGGTCTCCTTTAAATGTTCCATATTCCTTTTCTTCTCTGAATTCCGGTCAATTAGAAGTCGACCAACCTCCTCTGCGACCTGGGGATACCTGGCTCTAGCACTCGGTTCCTCAAGGTGCATGCCATTGAGGGCCAGAATCCTACGAGCATTCCAAAGGTCCTTTTCAAAGGAGCTGCTGGTTGATTTCGCTGTAGACTTTACGGAAGTTGAGGGGTCAGTATCCTTTCCTGATTTGGCCGTTATGGTCTGCTGTCGTAGGAGCTTTAGATTCTGTTTAGTTAGTGGAGCTGTTTTAGAAGTGGCGCCCGAGGCCAAAGATAATCTCTGCGAGTCAAGGTCGGTAGTAGATTCGGAGAGTGATGGGCTTTGGTCGAGAACGGGTAGCTGTTCTTGCGAATCTGCGATCCAGGTGCTGACACGAGAGGCTTGGTTTGGCTGTAAGAGAGTCAGCTGAAGGCGTCAGATAACTGAACGTGCTTATGCCGCTATTATGCCACGGAAAATGTGTAACCGTTCCAGAAATAGGTGGGTTTGCTTGATATGGGACTGGAAAAGGTGCGAGGACGAGCCAGCGCATAAATGGATAGATATCGAAACTAACAGGAGTTCCAACAAGAAAACTGATCAATTGAACGACGAGATACACAAGGCTTTTAGCACATTGCTGGATAGCCACAAGGACAGCGGGCTAAAGCAGACGATCGGAAAACCGTTGAATACCAGTACACTTTTCCAGATGGAACGTAGTCAACCGGACTGTGAATTGGAGACACACACGGGGGTTATTCCACGGATTCTTAGACAGTCACGAGAAAGACCTCAATATACATGTGCGCAGGCATAGGGTAATGGAGTAGAAAGACCAGAAGTAGCTGTAGTCAATTGGAAGATCAAAAAGTCAGAAAAAGCACGGAATCACCAGGAACTACGAACTGCTCACTTCCGCCCATGAAAAAGCGTTCTGAAATGTCGCGAGAAGTCGATCCTTGTTGACAGATGATGAAGAGAGCATACGTAGAGATGGAAGCATAAGTATAGAGGCAGTACTAACCTCCTGAACTGTTGTTGACACGCCGAGCTGGGTAGGAGGTCGAAGCGGAACAGTGAGCTTGCTCGCAGAGCCTGGTGACCTTCGGACTATAGATTTCTCTGGGTAGTCAAGCTACAACTCGAGTCAGCCTTTGGTACAAGTCATGCCACGCAGCTTGCAGCAGGACAGCTACTTACTTCTCCACCAGAATGTTCTGACGACCGCGTGCGCTTTTGTCCGGATTGTGGATTTGGTTTCGACATGATGAGGGGTAGCAGTCAGTGGGGGAAAGATACGGTACGCTGGACTGCGCATTCCCTCGAGGATCCATGTGGGCAGATTCACTTTCAATCTTGGCGAATGGCGATAACGTAAGCTCTGTCGATTCTGTACATGCGAGGAAAAAGGCTGTGTGTGGAAGGAGTACAGGCAGGTTGACATCTTGTGCACGTTTAGCATGGGCGGAGGCTTTACACTTTACTACCGTCGAGCTTACGATGATGGTGTCTTCAGTGTTTACATCCAAACGCGTCTAGTTGACGCGCATGCGCCAGAACTGTACCACACACCCAGCCCTACGTATCAATTCGGCCACTAAGTCCCTCGAAGGCAAGGGCCACTTCCATACTCATTATCGTAGGCTGCCTACTGGCAACTACTGGGTACTGATATGCTAAACCAAACGTAGAAACACAACAATAACCAGAACGCAGAGCTAACGCGCTTTTCAAAACCACGATGACTCCTCGGTCCCCTCCCATCTCGACGTCCTCACAGCACCCGCTCTCCCACACCTTAACTGAACATATCATCCGCTCCATATCAAAATCTTTGTCTCAGAAACCCACCTACAACCCCAACCTCATGACACACTCCTATCGTCCAACACGTCTTTCCACCTAAACCAACCACTCTTCCCTTCAAAAAGTGCCCCGGACAAATTTGGATAAAATCGCGGATAGGCCAGAGAAACAGAAGTCGAATGGGGGGCGTTTAGGTTACTTCTTTCACTAGGCCCAAGGGATTTCTTTGCTGAGTTGCTTACCTATGCTTCGGGCTCTTAGTCTTTCAGTATTGGTACAGCAAAATAGAACACGAGGATAATAGAACGAATGCTGCGCCGGGGGGTGGCCGCATGTCTGTCCAGGCCTCTGGGTAGATTCACGGATTTCTTCCATATACCTTCTCCCATCCCCAAACCTCACCGACCCCAAATAATCCACCCCACTCCCGCTCCCGCCGCCCTACACCCCTACCCCTACCCCTCCACCCCCCTTCTCTCACACCCACACATCCCCACATATTCCCACACCCCTCCAACCGCAACCAACCATACCAAATCCTCTCGTCTGCGTGCTAGAACCTAATCTTCGCATGGCTATTGAGACCGGGGCGATGAGGTGGAGGGATGGAGGTTTTGTTTGGGGGCAGGTGGTGAAGGCTGGGGGGGAGGGGGGGGGGGGGGGGGGGGGCCGGGGGTTATGGTTA
>JAABUH010001915.1_pt1 | contig 21376 bp, 28 predicted proteins | sample 5559121 | NCBI WGS metagenome assembly JAABUH01 (sample SAMN10711871, study PRJNA513364) | rock metagenome | isolation source: Antarctica rocks | place: Antarctica: Victoria Land, Battleship Promontory nord | collected 2015-12-28
ACATACTCAAGCTACATACTCAGGCTACACTGCCTGCACAAGGCTCTTGACCCTGCAGCACAAACATGTGTTGACTGCAGCTCAAATCATGCATTTCATTTGAACCTTGTTGATTGTACCCACTGCTACTGTGCATCTTGGTCAGTCTGCACGGTCGCTGCTGTCGTGAGCCATAGACCAAATCGGAAATGACACCAAATACATGCATATGCGCCAAATGTGACACCTGTCCATCATACCAAATGTGCCCTCTGTGGCACAGACACACACATGCACACACACACACTTTTACACACAAGCACTCACACACGGACGTGGGCAGGTAGTTGCACACGGTATAGCAGCAGCTACCTGGCAAAAATGTCACTGGTAGTGGGCCGTCGTTTGACGTCCCTTTGCAAGATGAAGCTGAGCAGGTCCACGACCACTGGCATGTGCTCTACAGGGCGCAGTCTTTCAGGGGACAAAAGCACCTGCATTTACAGAAACCGTGGTCATGTAAGCGGCCACAGCCACACTGCGCATGGTGTGATGTCCATCAAGGGCAAAACTCAAGAGCCGCTGTGCGTGGCGTTGACAACAGCAATGCCATCCTGCAGACCCTGCTGGGGCTCACTTTTGGGAACATAGGAAATGCAGACGATGTCTGTATGTAGGGTTCATATATTTGAGGTATAGGGCTAGACCAGGGCTAGCCTAAACTCTTGCTATCTGAACGAGAGATCTTGAGGCAGCATGACAATCACTTGGAGCGCAAGGTAACTGCACTGCAGGAAGTTACCTCGCCAAACATGCCTGTCACAACAGCATGAAACTTTGGGTAGTCGTTGCCGTACTCCTGGAACAACAGCTGCTGTGTGAGCAGCTCATATAGCAGACAGCCTAGTGCCCAGACATCGCTAGAATAGCTGCTGCCTGCAACATGCCCTACGCCATTCTGCACTGCCCTGCCCTGAGAGGTGGTCAGCATTTCAGGGGAGCGGTTAATCTCTGTCCCCAAGCTCCTGCAACAATGCTGACTCAGTCATGCAAAAGTCATGACTGCATCGTACGCTGGGAACAATTGATGCCAGTACATACCTGCACAAGCTACAGACAGCATGCCATGTGCATGCTGCATGCGTAATTTGTGCATCTTCATAGCTGTGTCAGTTGCACATGTGGCACACTTGTTGGCAGCAGCATCACATGTGCGCTCACTGCATTGGCACTCACTGCATGTGCACTCACTGCATATGCACTCACTGCATGTTACTCACCGCATGCGCACTCACGGCATGTGCACTCACGGCATGTGCACAATGCCTCAGTAATATGAGGCACATGGTGGTGATATCTGAGCATCATGAAGGCCAGAAGCCCGCAGGCAGAAACCTAACTGATATAGCCTAATGTAAACTCATATCAACCCTAATATAAACTAAGCTAAATATAAACCTGATATATATCATAATAACATCGGCTACCTGGTGGTGAGCTGCTCGTTAGACAAACTGAAGTCACAGCTGTCCCCAAAGTCAGCCAGGACCACCCTGAAGGGTGGCTGGTCTGTGCTGGGCTGCCAGAACTCCTCTTCTTCAGCACCAGGCAGCTTCTCTAGCAGGATGTTGTGGCCTTTGAGGTCAAAGTGGACGACGCCTTCCTTGTGCACCTCCTGCAAGCACCATATGGCAAGCACTCTCCCTCATAAGGTATTTATCCGCAATACCCCAGGCGTGAGTATTGCCTCCAGGGATACGCTTGCAACTGGGTAACCTTTGAAGTCAACACAACATATGGCAAGTGCTGTTGCACAAGACAGCAGCCGCCACTGACTGCACCTCGTGAGAGCCACAAGTCTGCACTATAGTAGCTACTTGTATAGCATGCAAGGGACAAGCAGCATCAAGGTCCTGAGGCAATGACCTGCAATCACGTTTCAGTTGGTTTTCAGGCTATACTTCCTGTCCTGGGGACAGCCGCAATGACTAGTATAAGCGTGTACAGGCTGAAGCTGCTGGTGTTGTGGATGCCCATTGAGTGTGTACAGACAGGTGCAGAAGCACCCCACTCTGACAGGTACAAGAGAGATTCTGTGCTTGCTAGTTGGCAGTGAGTGCAATAAAAGGACAAAACATGCGGATACTACTACTGCTCAGCAAAAAGACCTGCTGGGTTCTGCATTAACCACGCAATTACTTCGAGTGAGGGGCATACACTTTACCTGAACAAGCTCTACCAGCTGACAGAAAATGTTCAAGTACAGGTTGAGCTGCTGAGACGGATCACCCTTCTGCTTCTCGCGCCAATCGCGCAGGCAGCAGCTGTACTTAGTCATCACCAGGTAGATGTGCTCCTGGTCAATGCCGTAGTCATGCAGCTTGCACACGCCTGGGATGTGTCTGAGGCGGTGCATGATGCCAACCTCCGTGAAAGCAATCAGCTGCAGCACAGCACACACAGCAGGTATTGGCAGTACCGTTACAACAAATCCTATTCAAATCTAAAACGTGCTCAGAAACATCCCTTCCCAATATTCTCAAACACAGCTTCCTTCTCACTAGTCCGCACTGCCCACAGTGTGGCCTGGCCCAGAACATGCAACTCAAGCCTGTTGACAGGAGCTGCTGCTGCCAAGAAGCAAGACAAGAACAGCCAAGTTTCTCCATTCACCAAGCAGTGAGGTGAACAGGCCATCAAACAAACAGTCAAAGACAAAGCAAGCCATCAAGCAAACAGTTGAAGAAGACACTCAACTGGGTAGTCTGTGGTGCAAGATTGACAGCAATTTGGCCTGATGCATGCACTGGGTGGTGGATTGTTTAGATCAGATCACTAAGAATCCAAATACGTATGTAGGCGGCTGCAGCTACACAGCCGTGCTCTCAGATCTGAGCAAGAAGTGCTGCCAAGCCGATCAAGTCACTTCCAACAAAGCATGCAGTTTTACCTGGGTCCTCTGGTTATCACTTCTCGATGGAATTTCTGACACTTTCAGTGCCAGCTGTGCAGAGTCAGATTGGCTCCTTATGGACCTGCAGGCATGGACCTGAGAAAAGGCGCCTCCAGCTATGTGATGTCTGTCCTGGTACGTGTTTGCATCAAACAGGAACCTGCAAGCCACAAGCACAGGTGATTGCGCAAGCTGACGTCTTGATGTCAGGATACATACTGGCTTTAAACAGGACCAATGTTAATGAGGCAAGAACCTGTCACCTTGAGCATACCAGCATGCATGGTGCAGCATGGAATGCAGGAGCATACACTTGCAGGCATGCACACTGTACCTGCTCAACATCGCGGCAGATGGATGAGGAAGTAGATCAAAAGTGAAGAGGCTGTCATGAGGCAGGGTTGACAGAAGAAGACTAGAAGAGCGGGAGCACAAAGCCAGGGGTGGAGCAGAAATTAGAAAAAGAGCAGAAAGAAGAAGTATAGGAAGGACAAGAAGGGGAGAGCATATAGCCAAATGGCCTAGCTGGCCCCGAAGACTGCAGGATGCCTGACTGATTGCAGGAAGAAAATTGTGTAAAAGAAGATGAAGAGCATCTCACCTGCAAGCCAAGCGCAGCAGCCTTGCAGTTGGCTCTCCTGCCTTCTCAGCCCAGTCAGACAGAGGGTCTGCCAGGTCAGCGTTGAAGGCACTGCTCAGGTGCTTCTGAAGGACGCTGACATTCTCCTCATCAGACAGGTCACTGGCGCAGTACACCTGGTCCAGCTCCCCTGACTGACTCACTAGTAGCTCTAGTGCCAACTGCACCATCTGCAGCCACTCTATACTCTCTGTCCTGTTGTACTGCTAGGAGAAAACACAAGACTGTGCCATTTGGCATTGATCCAAGAGAAGCCCCAGGGCATGGTGCATTGAGCTTCTCCGTCTTGTACTGCTATGTGGCACTGCTTAGTCATGTCAAGCCTTGCCCAGTACACCTGACTTAGGTCGACGCATCCGCTCACGTATTGCCAACTGCATGTTCTGTGCCACCCTTATGCTGGATGGAACAGGAGAGGGAAGGGACGAGGGAGGCTAACCAAGAAGAATCAGACACAAAGAAAGAGAATGAGAAAATAGAGGAAATGGTGAAAACCTAACTACACTAAGAACCATGTTGGGTGCATGTAGTAGTCAGCTGCGTGTGCAGCTATAGCAGCAGCCCAAAATATGGTTAGGATGCAAAGAAGCTGTCTCAACTGTGGGCATGGCTCAATGCAGAAGTAGACTTGCAACTTGAGTGTATGGAATGTAGACGCAAGCCGCATGGGTGATTCTGATGCTGCGTTTCACCTCGCCAATGGAGTGTGTGATCATTTGATGTGCTGAGTTTGGATATAACCAAAAAGCCATATCAATAGCCATTGAACTGGAGTTTACCTGCTGAAGCCTTGAGTGTAGCTTATTTGTGAGCACCCATGCATACAAGTTTGGCATAATGAGAGATCGCAGCCTACCAGCAGGTGCCTCTCCACGTGTTTGTAGATGCGTTGCTTTGGCTTCTCCTGGTCTACTGAATCGCTTTCAGGCTCATTGGGCAGCGCAATCGGTGTCACATCTTTCCTGGCTGATGTGCCAGCAATGTTGAGGCCCTTTAGGGCCGCAGGCCTCCTGCTGGCGAGTGATGTTTGGGCTGAGCTGACAGGGTATGATTGTGCAGGCTCCTCGTCATCTGAAGAAGTGTACAAGGACTCAGCCTCGCTGTGCTCGGCCTTCTCAGCATCCTGCACCACAAATGTGCATTGGCCTTGTGGGACTGAGTTTGCCTATGGGTTCAATGTGTAGAGTGGTACCAGTCCTTTGACTGCTGGTACATGCTCCAACAGTATGGTTGCTGCATGTGCTGCATGAGCAACAATCAGCCAGATGCAGCTTATGTATTAAGCAGTGTGTACTAAGAGGGGAATGAGGAAGCATAGCAGATGTGCTTGAATAGTAGTTGCTGTAAGCTGCAGGGATTTTTGCTGGCTTATCAGCAGGCAGAAGGCAAGCAAGGGTGCTGGCACAGCTTTCAAATGAAGGTCATGCAAACATAGACAACATTTAGCTGACCTCCAATGCAATCAAGGCTGCGACGTCCTCGTTCACGTCTCCAGTGGACACAAACCCATTCGGAGCATCTAAGCCACCAAAGTTTGCACCCCTTGCACCTGGACTATGCCCTGACTGAGAGATGCTCAAGGGCCTGTTCTCATCACAATACTGATCTGATGACCGTCTAGGCTGGGAGGGTAAGAAGTGGATCTTTGTTGGCGACTCGTCATCACTCATATGCCGGGAGCTGAATTGTGATGACAATGGGTTCAATGGCCTATTCACAGGCAGCAGCGAGGGTGCCCTGTTGGCTCCTGTGAATGCCCTCGCGGCAGATGGGGATACCCTGTTGGCAGATGGAGATGGCACAAGTAAAAGAGCCCTTCGTACTGGTGAAGGGTTTGCACTTGCAGCAGAGGAGGAGGTAGGGGCACTGTCAGGGACATGCAATAGGTCACCCCTGTCAGGAGATGGCTCTGCATTGTGCTCAGCAAGAAGTGGGACACGCTTGCTGGGGCTAGGTGTGCCTACAGTCCTGCCTACTCTAACAGGGCTACTGCTGCTTGTGCTAGCACTAGAACCAGCAGTGACTGCAGAGGTCACGCTACCAGCTCTGTTGGGGGAGACAGTCTGGTGTTTCAAGCGCTTGCTAGGGCTGACCCTGCTGCTGCCTGGTGGCAACCTGTTGTGCGCATTGACACATCCTGGCGGCATGTGTTGCATAGCTGGTGCTGCTGACTGCTGTTGCAGGGCTAAAGGCGGCACTACTGGGTGGTCTGATTCAAACCGCATCTCACCAATTAGAAATTCCAAGACTCCCAGATCCCAGAGCTGGTGTCTCATTGCTTTGCCCTGTGCAGCAGGCATGTGCAAAAGAACGTAATGAGACGACTCATGCCTGCCTTGTTAAGCTGCACCTCATGAACAAGACAGCTACTTGCATAGCGTTACTGTTGCAGGGTGCAACTTCAAGTTCAATTCTTATGTACTTCAACACATGTGTGACCCTACCCTGACTTTTGCAGAGCTCTGTATTGCCGTTAGGTATCGACAGCACGCACTGTAATTTTCCTCCTCATCACCCTCGTCAAAGTATGCCTCAAGAAATGCAAAGTAGACCAGCTCCACAGGCTTTGACTCAAGGTGCAAAAGAGGAATATCCTGCGTTGTTGAGTGCATAAGCAGAATGCAAAATTGGTGGTCAACAACGAATGCTGAACCTGGCTTTGCAGTCTCCGCAAAAAAAGGTCAACCTTGTCAGAGGCTAAGTGGCGTCAATGCATGGAGACATGCAATAGATGTACCTGAAGACGTGTAGCTGATGTCTTGCTCCAAAAAGCTTTCCACCTCACATGATGCTCTGCGGCTGACAGTTAAACTTACTAAGCTATCCTGCCAGGTAGTTGCTCAGCTTAACCGGCAGGTAGACTAGCACCTGACAGCCTGGCAGCAGATGCAGCAGGTATGCTGATTGACGGCGGCATGCAGTCTCCCAAAGCACAGCACCCAGGTGATTCTTCCTCTTTGCTTTTGCGTCGAAGCAGAAAGGCTACAACTACCAATGCACCGCCAACCAAAGCAACTTTTGCAAGCTCTGATGAATTCTGCTCAATGAAGTCGTCTGCTGCATGATGTGCTCTTTGGACTTGCAGGGTAACTTGCCGTGCAAGCTGGTGAGGAGCGAACTTAGAGGTTTTGATCCGATCTCTGCTGCTGCTTTTTGAGGCCTTGTATGCGGACATTGCGCTGACGACAACTTGCAAATGAGTGTTGCACGTGCCGTGAGGAGACCTGACGCTTAATTATGCTTGCTTACAGTATGGTCACGGTGCCTAATTGACTTGCACGCACAGTCGTTCAGCTAACGTTGTAGCAATTTGAACCTGCTACATCATCCAAAAAGCATGCGTCTAAAGCATTCAAAGCTGTGCCGAGGCTGCTTGTTGCACTATGACGTCAGTTGCCGACTTCTGCGGCGGGCTTGTTTCAGGCACTGCTGTTTGATTTTCGTAGGTAGAAGATTCTAAATGTTGGTGAGAAGAAGATGCATGGACTCATCCTGTTGTAGCGAGGTTTTCAAAGTGAGGTCATGTTCCATTGTTGACGACATGCGTGTAGATGATTCTCTCCCAGGAGCATGTTGCATCCAATGTGGCAGAAAAACAGCACCTTGAACATGTTCAAGTCCTTGCCACAAAGCTTGTACAAGACATGTCGTGCGCATACTTTTTGTAGTAGTTGTGGTGTTGCTGAGCTGCAGCTTCGACGTCTCTTTGAGCCCGGACGTACCCGTTCACCGTGTGATCATAAAATACATTCCAGCATGCCCTGTATGTTTTGGGCATACATGCATGCCTTATTACAATCATGAAACTGTGGTTGTGGAATTCAGTGTACACTCCACATGTGGATGTGAAAGTTGCAACACCCACAGAAAAGCCAATCCATATCGTCTAGAAGAGCATTTACTTGACACGACCAAATCAAGCAACTGGCATGGGCTTTAAAGTTGAACAGCTCGTCTGAATCCTACATGATGATCAGCTGGCATGCATGGCACATTTGTACACGCATACAAGCATACACAAAGAGGTAATACCAGTACCTAAAGCAGCTTATAGAGACTATACATTGCAGCCCTGGTCACAGGTCACAGATTGTATAGACTCTGCCGTTTGCGACCTCAAAAATCCTGCCAATCTCTCAGCCTGACAGCTGTCAAGTTGTACTGATTATTCATGCAACGCCAGCGTGCTAATATTTGTTGTGAAAGCCATAGACAACATTGTAGAAGCTGGCAATCGCAATTGGAGCAAATGATCCTACAAAGCCAAATGCCCTGAAGGGAATTGGGGGAATGCTGTCTGGACTGAACATGTAGAGCGCGTGGGACAGTCGCGCAAGGAAGAAGCTGCAGCGATAGATGCACGTCAGAAACAGCAAGCCATGGCCAGCCTTGTCGGGTGCATGCTTGCTAAATTGCAAGGCTGGTATGACACAACGTACCAGGTGCCCAGCCCATTCAGAACTGTGGTGCCAACAACCTTGTTGAACTCCAACACAGCAAACAGCACAAAGAAGGCTGCATAGTACTCCGCAAGGTTGCCTTGTGCCTGCGCAGAACCAAGCACGGTGCCAGATCAGTCATAGTCAGGCATCTTCACAAAACGCTGGCATGCAACATGCATGCTAATCTAGTCTCGCTGTGTGTAGCCCTTACCCGGACAACGCTCTGAAGCTTAGGAGCTGCTGGTATGTTTTGATCCCCGAAGTAAGCCTTCGCGCCCTTGCTACCACGGTACAAGAAAGCTCGCAGCGACAGCAGGGCGAAGAGAACACCAACAGCACCGGAGTACAAGGCTGTAAGCGGCAAGCTGACGGTGGGAAGTGAGGAGACAGATGCCATAGTGAAGTCTTAGAGAAAAAAATGCATATCAGGAAGGCTTACTGCAGCGATGCCTGGTGAATGCCTTTTGCCGCTTTGTTGATAGGCATTTGCGAATATGGCAGGTGCATCGCACAGGATTTGAATCGTCCGTTTGCCTCCGTGCGCCCACGTACAGCGTGGACAGCAAGAGGAGCCGTTTGCTTGTTGTACAGATTGCTGTCAAGACAGGATATTTGGAAAGCGACACGCCTGATCTTCAGTGGCCGGTCTTTGGTTGCGCACCAATGAAGTCATCTGTCAGCAGCTGACAGAAACTGAGCAAAGTTCGATGGACAAAAAGGAAGTCCAGAACGTAGACTTGGAGGAGGTGTTGATTTCCTCGCGTGCTACGGACGAGGATCTAGAGGCTGGACTGCTGAACAGCAGCAGTTATGCGATTGACAGTTTAGGCCAATCCGTTCAAAAGCAGCGTTCGTCAGTCAAGAGGAATGTCTCGGAGCTAAGTCAAAGGGTCCGGGAGTCCTTCAAAGGCCAAACAGAAACGCCGGCACCGATCACGCTCAAGCCCTCAGCTCCTTCTCCTCCAAAGAGTGCAATGAAGAAGCAAGCCGGTACGTTGTTGTACTTGGACAGATAGCTTGGTACCAAGTCAGTCCTCCTCCATAAAGTGCCATGGCGCTCTCTTGCTGCTGGCCCAATACTGAATCAGCTCGTCTGACAGACTCAGAGGCTGCAGCAGTTACTGTGACACAACAGAGACCTGACATTTTCATTTGTTAAATGTTGCAGGCTTTCAGCTCGTCAACACCAGCAGTCCTGTAGGATCTGTCACAGGTGAGCACTGCGTATTCAGCATGCACACATTGCACAGGCAGCATTGCACAGGTCTCTGTTGCATCCAACTGCCTGCAGCAAGCAATTCTTGTTTTCAGGCTCGCCAATAATCGGATCTCCTCTGGACAACCTGCCAGCGGTGCCTCGCAGTGATCATGCCAGATCATTCTTGCCTGCTGTTGGGAAATCCTGGGAAGAAAGACACCAGCAGGTACTTTGTTTAGGCACTCTTGCCCAATTGCAATGACCTCATCTGGCGCGTTACATTCTTCAATGTATCAATGCTCTGCATGAACTGCCTAGTTGCAGCCCCCTGCCTCACAGGTCACACTGGTTGAAGGGTATAGATTAGGCTTAGCTTCAGTCGTAATGCATCTTACAAGCCGTACGATCCGCCACATAAGCATCACAGCCAAGGCCGCTTTACATGTGCTAGATGCATGCCAGATATGCTTTTTTGTTGTGTGATGAGTGACATGTATGCAGGCTGGCATTGGAGAGGGTGTGGAGCTAGGTACACCCAATCGCGAGGCCAAGTTTGCAGAGACCTCAGATTCAGCTCCTGCTTTCAGGTATGCCAGGTTCCAGCTGCTGCTGTCAACACCGGGTATCTGGTGTCACTTACTGTCACCATGACATCAGTCAGCTTAGTACCTGCCAGCATGCCGCAAGTTGCAATATTGTTGCCGATTTTGCAGCTGGCTGTTGCAGTTCTGCTTTTGGTGTGTCTGTCAATTTGCTCCTGTCACATTCTGCTCCTGTCGCACCACCCATACTTTGGCATACAGCTACAAGTGCAATTTCACCAGGACAGAGCCTCAGTGTGCAGCCAGGAGCTTCTCTTGAAGCGTGCTGTGCTCAGCAGTCCCTGAAGTTTGCCTGCATCGTTGCTGGCCCCATTTTCCAGCCATCAGGAATTACCAGCCTGTAGGATGTAATGGTATGTACCAGAGTTGTGGACTGCCTGCATCGTTTATGTATACTTCACTGTGGCATGCCAGCTTACAGCTGGAGTTGACGGAGAGCTATGAACTCCCTGCATTGTTTTGCATACTTGACTGTATCATGATTTTGGCATGCAGGATTGCAGCTGGAGGTGATAAGCGCTTCAGGCAAAGCAGGCTGGGATCAGATGCAGCTGACAGCTTCAGGCAAGATGATGATTCACTGGAGGACAAAGACGACTTTGCAAAGTTTGATGAACCCACAAGGATAGAGGGGGAGGGGGGTGATGTTGACCCTGACCCTGGAGATCGGGAATCGGTAAGGGATTAAAACTAGCGTGCATGACATGGGCCTTCCATGCCACCCAGCAGGTGGCAAAAGGAGTGTGTGCATCAGCAAGCACAAATCTCAAGCAATTCTGCACAGTGCTGTGCCACTTTGTGGCTTGAGCTTGTATTTGTAGTTTTGTAGGTCATGCACACCTCGACAAAAATGGTGTCATCTTTTTTGCACATGCTGTTAATGATCATTGCGTCCACGTACGCTGGAGCATCACATCCATCACATCCAGCCCAACTTGCTCAAGACTTCCACAACGAAATTCAGGCTTATGAGAGAGCAGACATGCTGCAGTAGCAGCTGCACCTACATCCTGTCTGCTGAGTCACACTTGTTTGTCTGATATTGTTAGCTGACATGCGGGCCTTACAAACTGAGCCATCAGCCTTGTCACATTTGCAGGAGACTGAAGCAGATGATAACAACGAAGAGGATCTGACAGTCACACACGGCAAACACCTGCGCTTCTTTGGCGTTCGCTGGAGATATTGGCGCATGAGCATTGCAGTGCTAATCAGCATCTGTTTTGCAGTGGCCGGCATCATGCTGCATGACAAGCAGAAGAGTCTGGCAAGTCTCTGTGATCATCTCAATGCCAGCTGATTTGAATGCTGTAAAGTGGCTGCCTCCAAAATCTGTGCTATAGCAGCTCCTCTGCATTAGATCATGATTGTTGTTTGCATATGGGTGCAACATTGATACCTGTGACAAGCATGCACACACGCACCACAAGGAGGTCTGTCACATGCATGACTGTTTGTTGGGTCGAAGCTATGAGCCACTCCTAGGTCCTTTGGCCACATTCTTAGTCATCCAGCAGGATTACTTATGGATACCCAATACGCTATGCAGACAGTGGTAGTTATTGAACAAGACCAGCACGCTGAATCAGGCAGCAGGGTCATTATTGATGTGACTACTTCTATGTAGACACTGGTATGCTTGGTTAAAACAAAGTCAGCAAGGCGCTTAGTCACGCGGCAGGGTTACTAACAGTGACAAATACTGCTGTGCAGAGAGTGGTGTACTTCCAGCTGTGGAGATGGATGTTCTTCTTCTGTGGCTTTGTTCCCATTTGGTGGACCTCCTTCTACATCATGCGCATCGTCACCATCATTGTCGAGTCCCGGTTTTTCCCCTTCAAGCAAGTGCTGTACTACATCATTGGAGTCAGGGTAAGCCCCTGCACTGTTCGCACAGTCTTCTTCCTTCTGCCAGACACCGACTTGAAGTATCAACAACTCTTCAAGTGTGTCAACGTGAAGTCATTCTAGTTGTTTGCTTTGAAATAGCATGACTCAATGTAGGTAGCCCCATGCGTGGTCTCTGCCTTATGTCACCAAACCTGGTAATGGGCGTTTGCAGTCACATCCACAATTTTGCCTTGTTTTGCAGTCATTGTGACGAATGGGCCAGCGCATTGCAATTATACCGCAATCGGAATTTTTGCATGTTTCTTAGAAGTTTTACATTCAGTTCCTGGTCCCATCATTTCAATGCTTTATTTATTCATTTGTAGTTTTTGCTTTCCGCCCTCCTCCCACTTCTTTTATCATTCCCTTCCCCCATTAATTCAAAAAGTGCATGAATTCTTTGACAAATTCAATCTGCATACCAATGCACACATGTGTCATTCTGTGATGCGCTGCATCCTGTGCTTCTTGCTCATCATCGAGTGCTGCTTGTACTGCTTGGTGCAGACTGGCCTGGAACGTGTGGTGAGGATGGCGCTGACCATAGGCTTGTATGTCTGGGTCTTCCAGTCTCAAGCCTCTCTGGACAAGAAGGTCAACAAGGACTACCTCAATATCCGCAGGTGAGTAAGCCCTGTGCTGACAGAAGTACTAAACTGAGCAATAACTTTCCTTACGACTTTGCCAGCTTGAGACTGCTTGCTCATTCAGAAAGACCAATAGACTGTCAGATCTGCCTGGATGCATTGAATGTGTTGTGTCACTTGAGCCTTGCTTGCTGAACCCACTAGTGCTCTTGTTGTCAAAATAGCTCAGCAATTGTACATGTGACCTCTGCTGTACTTTGCTTGGCTGGCAAGGCACAGAACATGCATGCATGCAAGTACCTGACTCGCACCCAGTTCTGGCTCAACATTGTGTCAAAGAGTAATGTTCTCTGTGTTGTTGTTTCTGTGTGCCAGCATCTCTGAAGAAGATGCTGGCAACAGCGGTCTCCAAATACTTCTACAAGGCAAACCCTTTGCCACAAGATACCAATAGTGTTGCTGCTGCCTGTGGGTCTTGTGCTCTGCATGGCTTGTTCACTGTTGGTCTACTGTACAGCAAACTGCTGTGTAGGCTATTCTTCACTGCTGGTCTGCTGTACAGGGTGCTGTTCTGTGGGCTGCTGTTCCTGTGCGCCAACGTGCTGAAGAAGCTGCTGGCGAAGCTGTTCTCCAGCCACTTCTACAAGGCCACGCACTACGACAAGATGCAGGATGCGCTGCGCAAGGAGTTCTTCATTGTGGCGCTGTCTCAGCCCCGGGAGGACAGGGAGGAGGATGACCCCATGAAGCACAAGCCCTCCACCCTGGCTGAGCTACGCACCAAGTCCTTCGCTGCCGGCGGCGCTCTGGTCAGACCCCTCACTTGCCTTGTTGCCCTGTAGTAGCATGACCACAGTAAGATCTGTCTATTATGGTGCTCACTGTAAATAGAAGTTCAAAGCGACACAGTGCTTTTGGTGGGTGGTTTGCTGAACAAGCGCCTGTGGAAGGGCAAAAGCAAACTATGGCAAAAAGACGGCACCATGGAGCAGCATGGCTGATGTGGTTGAGCTCTGCATCGGACTTACTGGCTGCCTGCAATCCTTGATCGCCTGCGTGTAACAGTCTTGCGGTTGAGTCTGTGCATGGCAGCCGTTTGCAAATGGATGGACATCATCTATTCCCTACGAACCTCACACCATGTGCTTCTGCAGTCAGATGGCCAGCCAGGGTCACCATTCTGTGCAAGCACCAGTTCATGGCTGATTATATGGTACATGCGGTTGTGAAGTGTTGTTTTTGTCTGTTTGTCAGTCAGGGGCCACTCACACAGCCGTAGGAACCTCAGTGATGGGCTCTCAGCTTGCCATGCTCGCAGTGGTGACTAAGCCTGACTGATTGCACTGCAGCTGCAACGGCTGAAGTCAGTCAGAGGGGGACCATCATCGCCGCAGCTTGCTGCTCAGAAGTCCTTTGCCTCGCACTCCTCACTGACAGACACCGATGATGAAGAGGAGCACCATCACGTGACCCAACGTTCTCATAGCATCTCAAATGCTGCGGTAGGCATTGCCGCATTTGTGAGGTCATGCTGACATATGTGTCGAATGTGATTATGCAGTTTTGCCTGCTCTGCGATCATTCTTGTGCTTGCATCCTATGTGTGTGGTGATGACTCAGCAGTTGTGCATGGCCACTGAGATGCCACCACTTCCGCCAGTGGAAGATAGAAGGCCTTCTTCTTAGCTTGTTTCTTGTGTGTGGTCAACATGAAACATCTCAATTTATCCATCATTCTTCCTCCATGTGCTCCACACAATGTCCCAAACCTGAAAGTCTGCCTCCATTGCCATCCCACCTGTATCTGGAAAACCTTCAGCCCCAGTGTCAATGCCTATGCACCTTGTCTGTCAGCATCACCTGCATCCCCTAGGACTGTGCATCCTTCTTCTTTCAGTGTCAGATTTGCATTTGCAGCATTGACCATAGACCAGCATGGATCCAGTCTGGCCAACTTGATAATGCACCTCATCACTGCTGAAAATCTTGTCAACCCTTTGTGATGTGTTTTCTTGATCTGTTTGAAATGATGTCGTATGCCAGGAAAACGCAATGATGTGATGTTTTGTGCCAGGAATATGGAAAGATGTTTTGTGCTAGGGAAAGTGAAAAACTGTTTTGTGCCAGGAAAACAAAATGATGTTGTGTTCAGGCCATGGGGGCGGCGCCTATCAAGCAGCTGTCCAAGACCAAGTCTGTCAACCCTCACAAGACTCTCAGCAAGCAGCACTTCCAGGTTGGTACAGCCCATTTGCACGCTACCATGTGTTGACATATTCTTCGCTTGGCTGGTATTGAAACATGCAGCTCTGCGACAATGGCATGCTGGTGTCTGTTGGGTCAGCTTGTTCTTTGTCAGCTTGACAGGCTACTGTCAGAACACCTGAACAGTATTACAAGTATTCTGTTTGTGCCCTGAGGCTTGCCTGTGTTCACAGCATTGGGGGAAAACTTAAAAAAGATGTCAAAGGACAATGTTAAATGCAAACTCTGCTGTGGTCATGCGTGCCATGCTGTCAGCCACACTTCAGCTTCAGTACTCAAACAAAAATGCTTTGCTGTGGAACATGCATCCGCCTGTTGATGTAAACTCTGCTGCGCACATGTCACACACACAGCTTGAAATCTTGCTCATTGCAGGGGTCCCACCTAGGCTTTCAGGCATCTGGTTTGGGGTCTAAAGTGATCTCAGGTCTGGGTCCTGGACTCGCCCCAAGGATGGGGTCTGGGCAGGGTTACCCCAACTTTAGGGGCTCTGGCTTGGGGTCAAAGCAGGAATCTGGGTTGACGGCGGGATCTGGACGATCTGGACATCGCTTTGGCCTAGGATCCGGCCGTGGGCTAGGGTCTGGACATGGACTAGGGTCTGGCCGTGGGATGCTGTCAAATCTTGGCGGGGGTATGCAGGTGAGGAGGACCCCCACCCATTGCTTTGCTGAACCACCAAGTACGACCCTCGGACCTCAACAGCATCACAGCTCCAGCATTTGTGCGTTTCAGCCCTTCACATGAGCACTCCTGAGAGGGCCATGAGAGGCAACTAGCGCAGCACTTGCTGGGTACCATTGGCATGTAGATCAGTGCACGGCAGCGTTTGCCAGTGAAAAGCAATCCTTTGAGTGACTTCACAGCCTGGTCTCATGTCATGACCGGCTGGTCTGCACCAACAACAGCGTCTTGTACGGCAGCCACGTCTTTTGATGACACACAGCAAGGTGCGTACTCAGAGGAGCATGACTGTGAGAGTGTGTGTAGCATCTCCTACCACCACCCCCTGCAGCCCATCATGAGCAAGTCATTGCTCTGGCCAAGCTTTAAGTCAGCTCCCTCTGATCTGCCTGTCACCAGCAACACCAATCAACCGTTCCAGATGCTGTGTCTTCAGAACCTGCTGTCGATCCAACAAAGCAGCAACGAACGAAGAGGAGCGTCGCGCTGAGCATGTGCAGCAGTCGGCACTGTTGTACCTTTGAACACATGCTGGCTGTGACTGCAGACACTGCAGTCCAAGACTCTTACCCTGTGGTGTCATGTACAAATGTAGCTACTAAGCCAAAGCAGCTGTGGTTGACAATGCAACTGCTGCACATGCATGCATGGCCTGCAGAAGCTGCTGATGACTTGTCAAGACAGCAACCACTGTTGGAGCTGTCGCCTAATGGGGTCATGCAGCATCTACAAATTGTGCACTCCACCCTATAGCTGCAAGCAGTGCTCACAATGCAAACAGTCAGCAATAACAGCAAGCTCGGAATCCCAGGCAATTGCTGGCAGTGTCAGTGACTTTACAAACATCATGCTTCTGAAATGGGCATGTTTACAGGGAGTGTTCTTGCTGCCAAGCAACAGCAAAATCAGCCAAGCAACAGCAAAATTAGCCAAGCAACAGCCAAATTAGCAGGCTGGCTGAGGGCCCGGTCGTCGGCTGGCAGCTGTATTCATGACACTTGTGGTCTGTCTATGCTGTGTCTGCAAAGAGTGCCATTGATGCAAAGAGACAGCAAGAACAGCAGGCTGGACCTCAGTCGTGTGCTGGCATCTTTGTCAGTGACAGCTTCACGTGAACATCCTTCTGACATGGGTATGTTGTGTCTGCAGAGGGTGCTGTTGATGCAGAGATCCAGCAAGAACAGCAGGCTGGGGCCTCAATCATTTGCTGGCAGCTTTGTGAGCGACAGAAGTGAGGGCCAGAAGAGCTTGGCCAGTATTGCCAGCATGATGTCGGAGAAGGTGCTGCACCAAACTTCTGCATGATGTCAGCTGCATCACAGTGCTACGCAGCTTGTGGTTGTCATGCTGAGCATGATATCAGACAAGGTGCTGCATCACATTGTTGCATGCCTCTTGTCAGCATGATGTCAGAGCTTTTTTGTCAGCATCATCAGCATGTTGTCAAGGCAGATGCTGCACCACATTGCTGCATCCCTCCTATGAGCATCCTCAGCATGCCATCAAGGAAGATGCTGCACCACAGTGCTGCAGACCTTGGGGTCCTCATCCCTGACATGACATCAGAGCAGATGCTGCACTACACTGCTTCACGCCTTATGCACATCATTGTCCGCATGATGTCAGAGCAGATGCTGCAGTACAGCCTTGCATGCTTTGCTGCATTACAAACTATCTTCACCTTTGGGCATCATTACATCATTGTCGTCATCATCACCATTGTCATTGTAGTCATTGTCTTCATCCTCATCCCGGTGTTCATATGCAGTATGTAGATCAGCTGAGCAGGTGCTGCCCGAGCATGCCTTGCTGATTGCACAGCTCACTGTGCTGTATTGCTGCACGCCTGCATAATGGTTGTTCAGTGTATATGAGGTTCAGCATCAGATGGCTAAATACAGGCTGGCCCATCATACATGCACAACATGCAAACCCACAACACGCTTCATGGCGAAACAGCGCTCCTCAAATGTCATCTCATCATGCCTCATGATATTGCCTGAATGACTTTCCGCCAGCATGTTGCAGCATTCAATTTGCAACAAAAAAGCCTCTGCTATTGTCAGTAGCCTGGCATGCACATCATGCCCTGAGCCATGGTTGTGTGTACAGGGGCCCCGCAAAGGGTCAGGGAAGAAGAGGATGCAGGAAGCCAACTCAGACACCAAGTTTCAGAAGGGGCAGCAGGACGCCGACTTCTTCAAAAAGCTGCACAAGGTGATTTGTGTCCCAGACCTGTGTTGTAAGACACAGGGTCCAGCCACGCTGCATGCTGATTGCATGTGATGAGCACTTCTGTCTCCTCCTCCCCGGACAGGCTGATCAAACTGACACTCAAGCTCTGCTCCTGCAAGACAGGTCAGCATGGTACATGTCATTGTGGCCGTCGTGCGTGGAACGTAAGTAATGTGTGAATGGCTGGCTGGAGCCCAGATGCTGTCCTGTTCAAGCATGTCTTGTAAAAAAGATTCAAAAAAGGGTTTCGGGTTTTACAAGTTGATAAACTTCTTCATTATGGCTGTGGCTTGATGTCAGGTGGAGAAGCACATCCGCAAGAACAAGCTGAAGCTGACCTTCACTGACCAGCTGGGCAAGGCCGTGAGTGTGAGCCAGGACGAGGACTCTGAGATCTCCAGCAAGAAGGAGGCCAAGAAGCTGGCCTTCTACCTCTTCTGGAACATGCGTGCCACCCTGTCGAGGTCAGTCCTCTTTTTCCTCCTTGCCATGCAGGCTTGGTGCAGGCTCTGACTGCCCCTCTTCTTTGCTTTTGCCTGCCAGCAGGCTCGTTATCCTCCTCTGCTTCAGTCTCCCTGGCATGCGACTGCTGCTCTTCTTCTATGCAATGGCTCATACCAGTGACACAAGCCCTGGCGTGGTTTAAAGAAGAAGAGGAAAGCAATATTCAAGTTTGTTCACATGACCAGGCTTGAGGGGTGTGCAGGAACCATGTGCTGCTGGAGGATGTGGAGTACTTTCTGGAGAAGACAAAGGCCAAGGAGTGCTTTGACATGCTGGACCTGGACAGGGATGGCAAGATCAGCCTCCAGGTAATCCTTGCTGCATGCTGCGCTACTACCTGTGCTGTTCTTGTCTGCCTCCACTCTCAACCTGCTTGTCTTCTTCGTAAGTTGAACGGGACGGCCTCCACTCTCAACCTACTTGTCTTCTTCATAAGTTGGACTGGGACGGCAGAATCAGTCTTGAGGTGCTTCTTGCTGCATGCTGCTTTACTTTCGATTCCAGTTGTCAACCTGTTTGTCTTCATCATGTGTTAAATTTTGACCGGGATGGAAAGATCAGCCTGCAGGTATGGGCAACTGCACTTGCCACACAGCTTCCTACTGACGTCTGCAGAAGTGCCATTTCACCTGAGCGCTGCATGCAAGCCACATATGGAGTACATTGCATGTTTAGGTCCACCTGTCACAATGGATTGCGTCATATACACACCGCCAGCTACAGCATTTACACCAGTCATTCAAGTACATTACACCATTGTCAGCGTCATTTCCTCAGCCTGTGTTCAGTTGAGGAAATGATTGCCACTGCTGTGCACTGCCGCTGGAGCATCTGAAAATGCCGGTGTGCCAGCGCTTTCAACCTTTGCATACTGTCAGTCACAGCACCCCCAGCAGTCTTTTGCCTCATCTCAGCGCTTACACTCAAGGATTTTGGGGCGAGAGAAGTTCTAGGTCATGAACCCATAAGCAAGACCAAGTCAGACAGGGTTAGGGTTTCAGGGTTTACAGTAAGAAAGCCAAGGTTTAGGGGTCCGGTGCATTAGCTCCTTGTAAAGTGGCTGCTTCACTGTATGAAACTGGTGCATACAGGACATGAGGGATGCCGTGGTTTCAGTGTATGAGAACCGCAAGAATCTGGCTCTGACTCTGAAGGACACTCGCACCGTGGTGGGCAAGCTGGAGAACATCCTAGGTGTGGGCATCCACGGCGTGTGCTTCCTCTTCTACCTCTCCATCTTCAACGTAGGCTCCTGCCCCTCATGATCCTCCTCGTCTTCTTCTTCTTCTTGCTCCTCTTGCAATTATGGTGTACGAGCCAGGGCCTTCATGCCTGCATTGCTGTCTATGCACATGCTCTGTCTAGTGTACAAGACATGGTTGCCAATCTTCATGCTGGTGCTGGCTGTCTCTTTTGGTTTTAGCTTCTCATTCAGCAGACACCCAGTCTATATCCACAGCATAGGTGGACCTGTATAAGACATGGTTGACTTGCTGTATGCTGGTGCTGGCTGACTTGTTCAGCTTCAAGCACCGCGCTGAGCAGACACTCAATGCTTGTCCACTATACAGGTGGGCTTGTACAAGACATTGCTGTTTAATCATAAGCTGTGTCTACTGCATAGGTGGACTTGTACAAGCATGGTTGACGTGCTCCACACTGGTGCTGGCCTGCTCCTTCAGCTTCAACATGACACTGAGCAGACACTCAATGCTTGTCTACCATACAGGTGGACCTGTACAAGATGTGGTTGACATGCTCCACACTGGTGCTGGCCTGCTCCTTCAGCTTCAACATGACACTGAGCAGACACTCAATGCTTGTCTACCATACAGGTGGACCTGTACAAGACGTGGTTGACGTGCTCCACACTGGTGCTGGCCTTCTCCTTCAGCTTCAGCAACACTCTGAAGAACCTGCTGGAAGCCATCATCTACCTCTTTGTGGTGCACCCCTTTGACGTGGGAGATGGCATCCTGGTTGGCACCTCCGGCACTGACTACTTCAAGGTGTGGTGTCATTCGCATCTGCAGACTGTAGCTTGACAACACCCTTGTAGGTTGCCTTTTGTGGCTTGCGATGGCATGATGGCTGCCTCCACGGGCGCTGACTACTTCAAGGTGTGATGTCATTCATATCAGCAAACTGTAGCTTGAACAAACCCTGGACCAATCAAAATGTACCTCACAGGATGTTTGAAATGGCGTCCAGGTGTGGCACTACCAATACTGACTAATTCAATGTGTGATGCCGCTCACCGCCAGCTTGACAACACCCTAGATCAGTCATGACTCACCTTGAGAATTTCTAAAGTGGCACGACAATTGCCAGATGCAAACCTGACAAAAATATCGAACCCCTAGAGAGATGTAGAACCCAGCCCCCTTTGCAAGTGCATGTAGAGATGTACAGTTTAGGGTTCAGCGTACAGTATCATGTCGAGTGGCTATCATGATCTGGCACACAGCATCGCTGATGGCATTTTGCTTCTGTTGCATTGGTGTCAAGGTGCATGAAGAGATAGACACTGCAGTGGGAATCAAAACCTGCACAAGCATGTATGCATGCATGAACACAGGCGCATGCAAGGCAGCATGATGATGGTGCTGCTGAAGAATTGCCTTCACAAGCTGCCAGCACTGACGGTCTGTGTCTAAGTGCATCAAGATTTTCAGAAGTGTCTCCCAAAATTGCTTCCTGCAACTAACCATGCAGCCTGTACCACCAGCAGCTGCTGCTGCAGCCGCACGGTCATGATGAGTCATACGGTCATGATGAGTCATATGGTCATGATGAGTCATGCATGGTGCAGGTGGAGGAGATAGCCCTGCTGAACACCACGCTGATCAAGTGGGACGGCAGCCGAGTGCTGTACCCCAACTACAAGATGAACACTGACATGATCACCAACATCACCCGCTCCAACAACAAGGGTGAAGTCTTCTCTGTGAATGTGGACTTCAGCACATCTCTGGAGGTCTTTGCACAGATTGAGGCGCTGATCAAGGTCCACTCGGAAGCCAGCCCAGACATCAACGCCATTGCTGTGTCTCCTGGAAATGGCGGGAACCCGCTCAAGTTCACCATGAACATTTGGTGGGAGTACACATTCAACAGTAAGTTTCCCGGCTGTGTGTCGGTCATGATAGCCTATACCCTTTGTCGCATGCTCTGCTTGCGCACCTGCGTGGTGTGGGTGAAAAGGTCCTGTCTGCATATTCACACTCTGCCTGCCTCTGTTTGTGTGAGTGTGTGGGTGTGTACGATTGCATGTGTGTGTGTGTGTGTGTGTGTGTGTGTGTGTGTGTGTGTGTATCTGATTATCTGGTGTACATAATGCTCGACTGCATGTTACTTGCCATGCAGCACAACTGCCGCTGTGCCTTGGGCATCAATG
>JAABUH010001916.1_pt1 | contig 21375 bp, 31 predicted proteins | sample 5559121 | NCBI WGS metagenome assembly JAABUH01 (sample SAMN10711871, study PRJNA513364) | rock metagenome | isolation source: Antarctica rocks | place: Antarctica: Victoria Land, Battleship Promontory nord | collected 2015-12-28
GTATGCTACTGGTCACTAGGGGAGAGTAGAGGGCTGTACCTATGCATTGGGTCTAGATATCAGGACATGGATCCATATGGAGGTCGAAAAGTCAGAGGAGAGTGATTTGCCACGCTGATGTTAGCTCCTCCATTCGTGACACCCCTGTATGCCACACCCACCCGCGCCTAGAAGTGCAGCCGTCACAGGAACCGGCGGATCCGGCTCCTACCGGTCCGACGTTCCACTTCCTTGACTTACCCGTTTCTACCCGTTCAAGGCCGCCAAGCCAAATCATATGATCATTCCTTGATTTTTTGGCTCTCAGAGTAATTGTCCAACTGTAAATCGAGCATGTTCTCGCGAAAGGTCAAATCCGCTCCGGCTGAAATCGAGCAGAAGTCGACAGCGGCACAGCATGTAGAACGATTACCAAGTGGGAAAGCGGGGGAAGATGGGGAACTGGCGACTGCTGCTCTACCAGCGGGTTTGCAGGATGTGGATGCGGAAACGGCCAAGTATCTCGATCCAAACCTGGTGATTGACGAGGCAACCAACCGAAGTGTAAAGAGGATGGTATGTCTTCACATCCCCACGTACCGCTCAGCTTGTGAGATTGACGAGCCATCAGCTGGATAGGAGGATTTTGCCTTTTTTGGTCGTGTCGTATTTCTTCCAGACCTGTGAGTATATATCAAGCAGGTTTGATTTTATGAGCCGACCAAACTTTCTAGTCGATAAGGGAACTCTCGCTTCGTCCTCGGTCATGGGGATCCAGACGGATGAGCACCTCGTCGGACAGCAATACTCTCTCCTCGGGACAATCCTATACGTTGGGATCATAGTTGGCGAGGTACGTTGTTTCCCTTCTTGTATCGATCGAAAATTCTCGTGCTAATCCAGATTGCCAGCTTCCGGTCAATCAGTTGATCCAGAAAGTCCGCGTCGCCAAATTCCTCGGGGTCATCGTCATCTGTTGGGTGAGTCGCGGCTCGATTTGAACACGAATGAGTTCTGAACAATTCAGGGTGTACTGGTCTGCTGTCATGCGGCTTGTAAGAGCTGGTCAGCACTCATGGCGGTTCGATTCCTCCTCGGCTTGTGTGAGGCGTAAGTGACCCGCTTCATGAAAGTAAGGAGTTCTCGCTGAAGACGGTTTCAGTGGGGTACAACCGTGTTTGATGAGATTTACCGCAGTGAATACCTCAACTTTAAATCGAACAGCGTTATCTCGATTTTGCTGACGTAGTAGATGTACTACCGTCGAGTCGAACACCCAACTATCATCTCGTATTGGTACTGTCAACAAGGTGTTCAGTGAGTGCTCCTCTTACACACAACACCCCAACGAGTGTTGAACCAGCAAAGACTATGTGTGGCTGGACTGCTTTCATTCGGGCTTCTGCACATCAAGAATGGATCGCTACATTCCTGGCAGGCGCTCTTCCTTGTCGTTGGCGGTGAGTACTAGGCACTTTCCTCTGGCTTGACCTTCGCTGACTTCGGCTATCAGGCCTCACGATTCTGTGGGGAATTGCTGTTCTCATTTTCCTCCCCGACTCTCCTATGAAGGCGAAGGTATGTCCATTCTCCATATACAAACTGCATCGGCTGACACGAAAGAAAGTGCTTCACGGATGAGCAGAAGACCCTGATTCTGGAGCGATTAAGAGTGAACGAGCAAGGTGTCCAAGATCGTCGATTCAAGAGGGAGCAGGTCATCGAAGGTGCGCCGATACCATCCTTTTACCTCTCACGGGCCCTGATTGCCGAGTAGCTTTGAAAGACCCGATCGTATGGTGTTACCTCCTCCTCCAACTCTCCTCCTTCATCATCGTCGGTGGTCTCGCCGTATTCGCAAACATCATCGTCAAAGGTCTAGGTTTCACAACGTACCAAACTCAGCTCCTCAACTTGGCTCAGGGTGGATGGTCGGTTTTGATCTATATCGCTTCGGCTTGGATGGCTAGGATCACCAATCAGACGCTCATCGTTGCGATCGGTTTTATGAGTGAGTGAATGTCTCACGCGAGGGTCATGAGGATCTGCCATGGAAGCGGTGTTGACACCGGTGATCCTAGCTGTGGCGATGGTTGGAACGATCGTACTGGATGTCATCGCTGTTACGCATCAGACAGCTGCCGGTCTGCTCATCGCCTTCTGTGAGTCCACTTCATCGATTCAATTTACGGGTTGGTACTGATACTTTGAACAGACCTTGCCAACTGCTGTATCGTCTCCGGCAATCTCCTCTGGTCAATGGTGACCCGGAACGTCGGTAAGTCCCTCCATCCTGATTTCTTGGATTCTCACCCGTCTAACACTCGATGATAGCCGGCCAATCGAAAAAGACCGCCGTCTTCACTCTCATGTTCGTCTCCTTCGCACTAGGGAATATCATCGGTCCACAAGTTTTCCGAGCCAAAGATTCGCCACGGTACCGTAATGCATTCGCTGGGCATATCGCTCTCTATGGTATGCCTGGCCTCGCCTTGCCCTTCTGATCAGCAGAACGTACAACTGAATGATCGGGATAGCCTTCTTCATCCTGTTATCGGTGGTACTCCGGATCCTTCTGATGCGTAGAAACGCTCAGCGACGAAAGACTCTCATCGGGGTCGACGCAGGCGATTCTCAATCAGTACGTCTCGCCTTATCATCCATGATTTATGCGACTGATCTAGTTGGTAAGGCCGGCGAGGTTGTGTCTCATGATGCGGCGTTTTCGGATTTGACGGATGTTCAGAACACAAAGGCGTTCCGATATGTCTACTGAGGTTATGAATCGGAATCGGGATGACGTTCATACTGTATCTGGTAGTCAAGTTTGAGTATGCATCAGGTCTAGGTCCGCGTGCGGTATCTTGGGGCTTCATCCTTCTTTACGGTGTCATCACATGTTTCTTTATGGTGTCATTACATGTCGTCAAGAGGTCTCCACCCATTTGGCGAGGAGCAGTCTTAGCGAAGACCAAAAGTGCTATCAATATCTTGGACAAAGATTGAAGACAACGATCGTGTTGAAACCGATCGCGATCGGGTCTGCTCGTTCCATGGATCAAAATATGAGCGGAAGGGAGAATGGCCAACTCCTTTTGACCGATCAACTTAACTCGATAGACTTGAAAGGGTTTTTACGCTTTGATTGAAAACCCCTTCCCGGTCAGATTTGCGATCTCCTGACCTCGGTATCTGAATTGATTGTCCGCACCATGATGGCCTTGCGCAATATCGCTCACAGGCGATTGTTTTACGACCGAAGGATCTCGACCGCGCAATAGCGCTCAAAGGCTTGTCTTTTGCGTTTGCCTTGTCTCGGCGAGGAACTGATTGAATGCTAGGATTTGCTTGAGCTGTAAGGCAGCCCTTTTCCATCCAGCTCGGAAAATCCAGTCCGTCTAAGTTTGATCGTTCTTTGGAACCTGGTCCTTTTCCGCCTTATTGAATCCAAAATACGCGGACAAAGGATCATGTGGTTTGCTGTTACCAAGGTCATAAGGGAGGAAGGAGGAAAGGGAATGGATGTCCCTTCCAATCTCTCTCATTCAACTTACTCACTCTTTCTGTCATACGCGATTATATCCGCACGAAGAAGCGAGGGACTTTGGGTACATCAATCCCACCGTATTTGATCAGGTCGACATCTCAACCATCATATCATCTCAACATCCCTTCGACCTCATAATATCTCTCGACTTCATCGTCTTGAATTCTCCCGTTCCTCCCAAACTTGAACCATGTCGAGCATAACTGGACTACAGGACCCAGCTGTGGTCGAACCGATAGCGAAGGAATCGATCACTTCCAGCTTGGGTATGAACCTTGGAAGTCTCATCATGGGGTGAGTCAAAAGACCCCTCCGCTTCCTCGAAAACACGCCCCTGACGAGATGGGATCTATCTAGCATAGGGATCGATTCACTGTGCTTCGGTATCGCCCTCGCTCAATGCCCCAGCTGGCTCCCAAGAGCATCTCCCAAGAGCATCGAAATTTCATACCACGACCCGTGTATTCGTAATGTGTCATGATCACAAACCAATCCCGTATAGTTTGCTGATGGAAGAGATGATTAGGCTATTGTGATGATCAGTACCGTTGCTACCACGATCTAGTGAATACTCCCTCACCACACGCCTTTGTGTCTCGGCTGACACGAAGATCGGTAGGACTTGGGCTTTCATCATCAATGTCTTTATATATGATTATGGGAAGTATGCTCAATTCATCGAGTACGAGTGTGAGTTTGTGGCTTTTAGGCTTGGACCTTGTGACAGTTTGGCTGAAGGCGGGAAATAGGGCTTCGATGGTACGCCCTTCCGAATGTCGTGACGACCGTCTCTGTAGAGGTAAGTCCCAGGTTGTACTTTAGGCGAGATGCTGGAAAGTAGTTGTCTGATTGCGATTAGGTCTTCTTTGCGGAGAGAGCGTATCGGATCAATGGCCTTAGTCGCAAGTTACTGGCATTCATGGTCCCTTTCATGTGAGTTTTTGCTTTCGTCTACCTTGAGGATGAGGATTGGGACTGAATTGCATGTCATAGGGCATGTGGCCTTGGTTCGGGATTGACGGTAATTGTCGTGATCAGTGGGAAGACGGTACTCGACGCTCTGTCGGTGAGTGATCGCCAATTCCCGCCAATTTCCCTTCTCTGTCGACACTAGGCTGTAGGCTGACATGCTCGGTAGACTGTCCGACTGATGCTCTACCTCTGGGTAAGTTTGGACTCCTTCAATTTGACTATGTCGGTCAGAAAAGAGGCTGATGCCTTGTCTAGCCCGGATCTTGCCTCCTCGCCAATTTCCTCATCATCGACGCGATCATCTATGGTCTCGCCACGAAACGTAACGGGTGGTCATCTACCGACTCACTCTTCAACAAGCTCATGGCGTAAGCCTTCCTATATACCTTCCACTCAGTTACTCATGCTCGGTTTCTTAGGATGAGCTGCTCAATTACCTGCGACTGCCCTGTATGTCCTCCGCTGGCTTATCATTCGGATCATCACTAACGTCGACCAGGACGACCTCGTTCATGGTCCTGTACTCCGCAGATAGGAAGACCCTTGTATCCATGTGCATGTTGTAAGTCCCAAGATAAGCTACTATGCCAGAAAAATCCCTGACAGTCTCATAGGATCTTCTACCCGAAAGTATACCTCCTGGGCTTCCTTGGTAAGTCCCGGTCTGTTGCTTATACATGCTGAGTAAGCGGACATGTCCAGCCGTCCTGAACACCCCGTCATACCTGGCAGAGCAACGGCTCTTCAGCTGGTAGCTATAATGTATGTCGATCTCTTTCAACCTTACCTCGCTGATGGGAACGTCTGTGTAGAACCAGTAATAAAAATGAAAGGTAGTCTCCCCTCAACAAGCGACAGTGCAGGTAACGCAGCCTACCGAGAGCTACCTCGACGTGAGTTCATCTACGCGGCGTCTCATACTTTGATGCGCTCCGTTCCCGCGTACATGCTGACATGGATGAAGTAGGGTCCTGACCTGTACTATGATCAAAAGACAAGCTTGAACCGCTCCAACACCGACATCGAGAAAGACTCGAGCTCGTCAGTCGATGGTGGACAGGAGCTCCTTTCGGTTTCCGAGGCTATGAAACTTCCCACTGACTTCTTGTAAGGCGGTCCCGATTGGGGAGTAGCGATGTCTAGCGAATAGGGGAGACGAGGGAGGTTCTTGGCTGTACATACCATTTCTTTGAGGTTTCGGCGATGGACCTTATTTATACGATCGTGCCAATGTCAGGCTTAATACGTATCTGGATGATATCTTGGTCATTTTGACAAAACGAATTAATCTGAGCCTTACCGAATTTCGCAACCGCCGATGTCGGCCGACGATTATTTGGCTTCAGGTACGGCTCGATGATGGTTGGTTCTTTCGCAACATTCCATTCTTATCATCTTCTCGTCTTAAACTCGCCTCGCCTAACGTACGAGTAGTTCTAAGCTTGTTTCCACACAAGATGCCGCCCCCGACGACTAGCTCATCGAGATCCCCCGTCAACCTCCTACTCCCATTCACTTTCCTCTGTACCATCGGACCTTCCGTCACAGCAACGACTTCCCTTTATGTCGTCGTAAGTCTACCTCGCCCACACCCTTCCCCCCTCTTTTCATGCACTTTTTTTGATGCGTTCTCTCTCTTAGCGATACCTCATGTGTAGATATTGGTGGCTCCGACAAGATCCCTTCTCGGATCCACTGCCAGGCGATGAGATGTGTTCCAACTCCAATGTCGAAGCTCTGACGGGGAGCGTCATGGCGGGTTTGGCTACTCTTGATGGGATAATTTGTGAGTCTTGACTTAACCCCTCCCTCTCCTATCCTCCCTTTCCTCCTCTTCTTTCATGATTAGCGAAGGTGGGAGCTGACGATGGTCACGGGCGTGCGTAGCATTCCTCTCGACCTCATTTGTCCAGAAGTTCTCGGATAAGTTTGGGAGGAGACCGCTGTTGATCATCTTGCCTTTATTGGCGACCGTCTCCACGGCGGCTATGATGATTGCCTGTGAGCTAGAGTTCCCCTTTCTCCAGATCTCCTTGTGAGATATGAGAGATGGCTGCTGTGCTGATGCTACTTTTGCGACGTAGACGCGATCCGGAATCCGGTGAGTCGACTCATCTTATGCAGGGATTGAGCAGTGAAGTTGATCTGAAGAGATTAGACTCTAGCTTGGGTATTGCTTGCGAGTAATGGGGTCTTTGTCGCTGCTTCGACCAAGTCGGTCTTTGTTCCGACTCTTTGCGTCGCGGATATCGCTACCCAGGATGAGCGGTGGGTATATCCCATGCACCTTGAGCAGCGCTGATGGATCATCCCGCAGGACCAACTTTTACTCTCGTTTGGACGCTGTTGCACTGCTTGGTCCCGGATCTGCCTACAGTATGTCTCTGGCTCCCTCTGCTACACAGTCTCCCTTCGGCGTCAGGAAATGGTGGATCGCTGATGCTCGACACACAGTTGCCTCCGCCCTCGTCTCCCGCTACGTCCCCCAAGTAATCTTCCCATACTACATCGCCCTTGCAAGTCAACTCCTTGCAGCGCTCTACGCTTTCCTCATCATACCCGAAACCCTCCAAGCCCGGGACCAACACGGTGCGACCGACGATGGGGGAGGTACGGAAGGGGGGGAGACGACGGTTGCGGAGAATTTGGTGTCTCCGATCAAGCCGCTAGCACTGCTGTTACCCCACCGGGATGGGAGGACTGGGGTGTTTCATTGGAAGTTGTTCTTTTTGACTATTAGTCTGTTCACGACGACTTCCGGGGTATGTCTTCCTCCCTCAGATCTTCGATTAATTATCAGGATAGAACTGATGTTTGCTTCAGACCGTATTCGTCACTACCGCTTCCCTCCTCTTCCTGAGCGACAAGTTCAATTTCACCCCGGAAGACGTACGTCATCCCCACATCTTTGACCTGGGGTATCGCTGACGGACAACGCAGAACGCATGGGTCCTCACCTTCCTCACCTTCTCACGATTCGCATATCTCCTCATCCTTTTCCCCAACATTCTCAACCTCGGTCGACGCGCTTTCCACATGTTCGAACATCGTAACAGTAGCTCAGTATCGGCAAATGGAGTAGAGCAGAGACCGTTGCTTGCTGCTGGGACTAAAGAAAACGAAAAGATGCCCGGAGAGGAGGCGAATCACTTTGACGTGCGTGTCAAATTATAGCCTCTTCGCTCGGGTGTCAAATAAAGCTGATCAAGCTGTGTAAATAGGTCATACTTGCCTTCTTCTCTGTCCTTACCGATACTGTCGCGCTCGTTCTCGTATTCTTGTCGAAGACATACCAACAAGTCTTGGGGTGTAAGCGTTATCATGTTAGTCTGTGCATAATTAGCTAAGCTATCTTCTATCCTAGCTTTCGCGGTTTTAGCTCTCGGAGCAGGGGACAGCCCGACCTTTAAATCCGTCTTCGTCTCGGCAGTTCCCCCTGAACATGCGAGTGAGCCAATCCATCCCCCTCGTCATCGTTCGAAACTGATAATTGCTTCTCAGGCGAAGCATTAGCAGCGTTGGACATGGTACTAAGTGCAGCGAAACTGGCTTCCCCGCCGATATTAGGAGGGCTGTATGCGGCGTTCGTAGAAGTTGGAAGACCAGAGATGATGTTCTTGGCGGCTGGGGTGAGTGTTGACGCTACATATCCTTTCTACGCACCGAAGTTCGAGCTGATGACGGATGCGCAGGCATGTTGTCTGATCGGATCTGTTTTCTTGGCACCGCTCGTCCTTGCGGGTCGGCATTAAAAATGAATTTTCGGATCGGTCATGGCTTTCACTATACGCGGACTGCGGACGGCCACTTGAAAAAGACGGCCACTTGGAAAGCAGACAAGCAGTCCGTTCGGCAAAAGCGTTCCAAAAATGCTTGAAATCGGACCGCAGCTTCCTTGCCGTTGCCCCGATCTCGACGGGGAATATTTTGAGCATCGCCTGTCCCTCTGTCCAGCATTTCGCATCATTGACCATCCTCTCGAGGCGGAGAAGGGAACTTGGGAAAACAAGCGAAAAGAGAACCTGTTTGTTAACAGAAAGGTCTCAGTGTTGGGTGGTATGGTGCATTGGGCGAATCTGCGGCAAATCTCCAGGTAGTTCTAAGAGTTCGACGCTGCACTTCATACATTCGCCATGACTACCTACTAGATGCTACATCGTCCCTGCCTCTCTCCTCACTTCCCCTACTCTCCCTCAGTTACAGGTCTTAATCGTGTACTCGACGGTATCGTTACCGGTCTTGTAGATCTTCGGCTTGAAGTCGAGGTAGACGAGCTGTCCCAGACCAAAGACATCAGCACGTATCCTCCACACCTATCTCCCTCCCTCTCTCGACCCTCAGCCCCCAGCCGCCTTTGAAAATGGATCGGTGGACTGATGGACTCACCTCGCCCTTGTCAGGAGTCCACTGCCCATTGGTGTCCCTATAATAAACCAACTCATCGCTCCCAGCATCGCGGACTTCGATCGTGGTGTGAGAGATCGTCCCCTCGGTGGACCAAGAGAGGTCGTAGCAGGTTGATTTGGAAACGAGGAAAGGTTTGGTGCAACGGACGTTCCCTTCGGAGTCGAGGCAGTTTTCGACGGCGTAGTCTAGGACGGAACCTGAGGAGATTTCTTTCTCTAAGAGGGGCTGAAGGTTTAGCTTTGAGCCGTGAATAAACGGACGCTCAGAGGGGAAGAAGGCAATGGAGCGAGGAGTGGAAGTAGTGAACGATGAAGAGTTCTGAGGTGCGGAGGCAGTTGTAGGGAATGATGAGGGAGGAAGATGATTGGAAAGGCAGCGGCAAGAACGCACGTTTCAAGAGAGATCCGCTAAGCGCTAGACCAGCAGCGACGAGTCCTTGAACGTTGGGGATGTACATTGTGCTTGAGATGCCTTGGAGGTAATAAAACAGTCGACTTGAAAGTATTTGAAAGTAACCGCTGAGTTATGCGATATAATGAAAATAATGAAAAGAGAGGTGGGACAACGGGATCTGTTATAAACGCTTTCATCATCGTTGGAATCACGAGACGTCACAGGTACGGACAGTCAATGACACGTCACTAATACTACGTCATCTTATCGGGTTCCCTTTATCAAAGCCTGGTCGGCTGCAGCCGGACAATTCCGGCGTTATCTCCCAAGCCCTTCTACCTCTCCGTCGCGAGCAGATGGGATCCAATATATACATGCTTACATAAATTGATCCAAACTCGATTGTTTTCATATGTAACAAAAGCCCAAACCTATACTATAGGTCAAGAATCCTCAAGCCAATTCCTCTTGCTAGATGATATACTTGAAATCCGGATCGCGATCATCCCCACAACCTCTATACTTCTCGAACCTACCCAACTCCTTCTGGCGGTTAAGATACCAGAGGTACGCGCACTTGATCGCCACCAAGACCCAAGCGGCGATGAGCATACCCATAACGATTGTATGAGCTTTCTTGTAGACTGGAGATTCTTTCGTCTCGTAGACGAATGTTGCGGGAAACCCTATATTAATATCGTCAGAAATGTCAAGTGGTGCTGAAGAAGGCTCACCTCCGCAATTGGCTATAGCGAGCTGAAGTCCAATAGCCGTAGCTCGAGTATAATGATTCGTGTAATTGTTCGATAACCATACCAGTACCGGTGGGACCGAAGGATAAAGCCCGCCAGCCATGAGGAATAATGCACCGTACTTGACATGATTGTTTGTAGTCGTTCGGATCATGGCGTAACCCGCGATTGAGAGTGGAAGGAAAGCGAGCATGACTGGACCTCGAGTTTTGCGTCGGTCTGAGATGAAGGCGGCGATGACGGTCAGGACGGCTGCTACTGCGTAAGGTGGGACGGAGAAGAGTTGGGCTCGGACGGCGGTGTAGCCCAGTCCTTGGACAATGGTGGGGACCTGTGCGGTTCCGATCAGCATACCAACGGTCGTTGTACAAGCACAGACAATCTGATGAAGAGATGAAGAAATAAGTTGACTGACGAATAGGCCAAACGAGTACAGCGCAGTGAGGATGGCCAAGTACGACGAAGCAGATAACCAAGTCTTGATCGAGAACACCGCCTGAAAAACACGTCCCCACTCGAAAGGTTCCTGCACGATGATCGAGTTCCCAGCGGCGTCAAGACCCAACGGTTTATCCGCGAGAAGACGGGCTGACGCGACGGACCGTTCTTCCGGTGAGAGGAAACGTGCTTTGTCGACTGTTGAAGGGAGGATGATGATTGCGAGGATACCGACGAGAGCGGTGATGAGGCCTTCGATGATTATGATCCATCGCCAGCCGCTTTGTCCTCCGCGATGACCGATTTGGTATAGTCCGGTCGCTAGGAGACCACCGAAGCTAGGTTATGTCAGCGATTAGTTTCAAAGCTTGGTGGAGCAGAAGACGAAAGATGAATCCACTCACGCCCCGCTAAGCGATGCTGATGAGTAGATCAAACCCAGCCTGATCCCAACCTCACTCCTCTTATACATCATCGACAGATAGAGCACTATCCCAGGAAGTAGACCCCCTTCTGCCATACCGAGGAAAGCTCGAACGACCATCAAACCGGTGTATGACCTGACGAAACCCATAGACATGCCTATGATCCCCCAGAGGAAAGTGAGGACCCCTAGCCAGAGACGTGGTGAGAGACGTTTGATGATCAGGTTCGAAGGGACTTCGGAGATAATGTAGAATGCGAAGAAGATGGCGAGACAGTTTGAGTATTGAGAGCCGGTTAGGTGGAGATCTTGAGTCAGGCCAAGAATCTGGTGCAGTTCAGCGGGGTCAATGGCGCGGGAATAAATCCGGCGTTGAGGTGAATCAGTGGAGATTGGACAGCAAAGGTGGGTTGGATGATGTAATCAGCTTGAGAGACATACCCTAACGTTCCCGATATTCGTCCTTCGGCCCCATCAGCCAACATTGGTATTACGTAGTGAGGCTGAGCTCACCGGTCAAGGAATGAAAACAGGAAAAGCAACGCCAACATCGGCAACATTCTCGTATCGAGCTTCCACAGGATTGCCTTGGTGATCCTCCTCTCCTCATCCTTGTCAAGTACTTGGCTAGACTTGGTATCGACTGTTCGGGTTACTTCAAATTGATCAACCTCCGCTTTCGTTTCCATGTTATTCGACATTCTGTGAGATGCTCGAATTGACGTGAAATGTCGAGTCAAAGCGTGTTGGGGGAAAAGAACAAGTTGAAGGATGGCAAGAAGCATCTGAACAGCTGAGCGGGATACGGGTCAAAGCTTTTTTAGGAGAAACATTTGTCCGATGTGCCTTCACCCTCGTGGTCGATCGTTCCTGGCGGCGGAAAGGACCGGTATCAAATCAAAGCCATTTGGTCGCAGACGCAAGGATCCAGGTCCAAGAATAAAGACTTCGTCTTCCACTCAAGTCACTTTTCGATTCTCATTGGACCCCGTCGTTGGTCTACCTTGTGAGGATGTACACGATCTCGAGAACTGCTCCTGGCCGGCTCGTATCATCCCTCCCATTGAAGGCAAGATGTTCATCGGCGCGATCCCTTTCCTTCACAAGCACGACCCCCTTCACCCGCACCGACTTTTGCCAGAGGATATTCCCCTCCAGCAGGTTTATCACCTCCGACGCCTATCGAAAACACCTCGATTCCGTCCCTAGTCCAGCAGAAGCAGTCGGTCATCCAGCCATCGACAAATCCAGAGGGAAGTTATGGGAATCAGCGGAAGAGGCCGTGAAGGATCTGAAGAGTGGGAGTTTGCTCCTCAGTGCGGGTGAGCGAATGTTCCCCTTCCTTACGTCCTGCACTCGTGATCTTCCTTCCATCCCTGCCTATCTTTCCTCTCCTTCCCCCTTCCTCCCTTTCTCCCTTCCTTCCTTTGGTCTTCTCTCCTACTAATCACTTCGAAAAATCCAAAGCTGAGATGCGCTTCCCCATTCAGGTTTCGGACTATGCGGAACAGCCGAAACAATCATCACAGCCATGTCCAAACGGTCCGACCTCCGTGACCTAACAGGTGTCTCCAATAACGCAGGAGACGGGAAAGCCGGTCTAGCACCACTCGTGAAATCGGGACAAATCATCAAAATGATCCTCTCTTACGTTGGGACGAATAAAAATCTACAAGACGCTTATCTGAGAGGTGATGTTGCGTTGGAACTCAGTCCTCAAGGGACTATCGCGGAGAGGTTGAGGTCTGCTGCTGCGGGTATGCCTGGGTTTTATACGAGGACTGGTGCTGGTGAGTTTCTGAAGGGGTCAGGAGGACTTGCTAGAGACTGAGAAGACTGAGATTAGACTGATTGATCGGTGGGGGATTAGGAACTTTGATTGAGACTGGTGGGATACCTCAGAAATTTGGGAAGAAGGATTCTCAAGGGAATCAAGAGACGATCATACCTGGAGTGAAGAAGGATGTAGCCGAGTTTGAAGGGAAGAGGTACCTTTTTGAACCTGCCATCCGAGGGGACGTCGCCATCGTCCGTGCTTGGAAAGTCGACAAAGCCGGGAATTGCGTCTTTCGATATACCACTCGAGCTTTCGCAGGTTTATGTGCAAGAGCGGCGAAACTCACGATAGTCGAAGCGGAGAACATCGTCGAGATTGGTGGGATCCGAGCGATGGATGTAGATTTACCTGGGATCTATATCGATCGGATCGTACCAGCTACGGTGGATAAGAAGATCGAGTTCATGACGCTTCGAGAGGAAAAAGATAGTAAGGAGGATGTACCTGCGAAAGAACCGAGTCGGATCCGGAGGGAGAAGATTGCTAAAAGGGCTGCAAAGGAATTGAAGGATGGGTATTATTGTAATCTGGGTGTTGGGATGCCGGTTTTGGCGGCGAGTTTCTTGCCGGAAGGTGTGAACGTTTGGTTGCAGAGTGAGAATGGCATTTTGGGGATGGGTCCTTATCCTACGAAAGAGGAGGTTGATGCGTGAGTGGGCTCCGGGCCTCCGGTTCCGGCTCCGGCTCGATGAGTCCGCGTCCCAAAGCTGAATGCAGCTGATAAAGGATACCGTGATCAGGGACATCATTAACGCTGGGAAAGAAACCGTAACCCTCGTACCCGGAGCTTCCGTCTTCGATTCCACCGAATCATTCGGGATGATCCGAGGAGGTCACGTCGACGTCTCCATCCTCGGAGCGATGGAAGTATCCTCTTCGGGCGACCTGGCAAACTACATGATACCCGGTAAACTCGTCAAAGGGATGGGAGGTGCGATGGATCTCGTCTCGAACCCGGACGAGACGATGGTGATTGTCGTCACTGATCATCTGGATAAATCGGGGAGACCGAAGGTGATGGAGAAATGTAGTTTGCCTGTGACGGGGGTTGGGTGTGTTAGTAGGATTATAACGGATTTGGCGGTGTTTGATGTGAAGAGGGGGCATGAAGGTGGGGGGTTGAGGTTGATTGAATTGGCTGAGGGAGTTGACTTGGATGAGGTGAGGGAGAAGACGGGGTGTAAGTTTGAAGTGGCGGAGAAGCTTGGGTCGTTTTAGGGGACAACAAGGGGGTGGTCGAGTTGAACTGCCGGCAGTATCGGGCTTGTCACCCATACCTGGACATGCATAGCAATCATAGATCGCTTAGAAGACGGAATAACTCAACAGAGGTCCTTACTATCTGATACTAAAGTCGTCGATGAAGACACCAAGTTGATACAGCCCCCAGTGAAACAACTATTAAACATGTCCTTAATCTACCTGTTCGTATGTTTCGTTTCCTGACATCAATCAAGTTGAATTTGCCAAGGCCATTGCCTGATGGTGAAGAGGGTTAGAAGATGACCGAAGGATCGTTAAGATGGAAGACCGCAATTTACTCTATTGATCGTTTCCGATGAGATAGGTGCCATTGCCAGTGGAGGAGTTTGAGGGATGTGTCCAGGATGTGAGTATGCTATCGACTTTCACATCTCTGCCCCCTTTCATCAACGCGGTGCCTCCGAACCTCAGTCGTCATGAAGATCTGACTGGTGAGGCGAGGCAATCTTTGCCGCGGACTTAAGCCTCGGCGACTTTGCAGGGATTCCAAAATGTAATATGGTCTGTAGTGATTTTCGGAGAATGATTCTTGACCAGACTCAGTCAGATAGAGAAAGCCGAAACATTTCGTAAAAAGACCGTCCGCTTTCCCCAGACCTTGGACCATGTCTACCCATCTCAACCTACAGCTTCGACTCCCTCTTCATCCCACCCGCAAAAGTCGCTCTTCCCCCACCAACGACCATACTAACCTCATCCGTACTCCCCACAACCCATTCAACACCCTCATCACTCGTCAACCAATCCTGTCCTTTCAACTCCTGCTCCCCTTCCGCACCACCACCTTCCAACAATGCCTTCTTCAATCCGAAAACATGACTCGTCACCTGCGGAGCGACACCTTGTTGTGCTCGTAGGCAAGAGATCGCGACTACGGAAGTGAGGAGTCGACCGATGGTTATGTTTCCTGGTGGGTTGGAGAGGAGAGGTCCGTAGTGTGAGTTTAAGATGTGGATGGGTAAGTCTGGGTGAGCGGAGGAGAGTTTCGAGAGGAGTTTGGAGGAATGGGGTTCGTAGATTGCGTCCCAGAGACCGTGGCCTCGTTTTGATATTGTGGCGAGGTTGTCGGGTGTGGGTTGTCTGGGAGATGAGCATGAACTTGGGATCTAGGACTGAAGAGCATACCGAGTTGGGTCAGTGCTGAGACCTTGCTTGACTGGGTCGGGGAGATGGGAACGGAGTGCGGTGAGAGCGTTGATCGTCTGAATCATAGTTCATCAAGTGGAGAAACTCGAAGATCACCTAGCTTACCCGAGGTATCTATGGGTTAATCAGCGATAGTATCAGATTCATAAAGGATCGGCCCACTCCATTGAAGCTGATGCACTTTAGCGCCGTCTCTCTGATCACCTACTCCGAATCAGCTTGTGACCCGACTTTCCAAGCGAACTCGCTCACAGCAGCGACCATGACATGAGCCTCAACCCCACTCCTCCTCTCACTAGCATAATCAAACAAACCACAAACACTATCCGGCGAATTGACAGTACACAGAGCCGCACTCGTCACCGTCAACCAAGTCTCACTCCCGATCCCTCCAGCTTCACCTTCCGATCTGATCTTATCGAATAGCGTGGTGATGGCTCGTTTACCTGGTGAAGGGATTGCTGAACCGAGTGCTTGTGGGGAAGCTATGAGGGATTTGAGGGCAGGGGAAAGCTTGACGGCTGCTGCGGACATTGTGTAGGTTTGATTGGCTTGAGGGAGAGTATAGGTAGAACAACATGGGTTTTCACGAGGAGATGTGGAGGTGATCCGGATCACTTCGGGGGGGGGGTTACCACGTGTCAGCTCAGAGGCTTGCAATGGAATTCTCCCAATTGATTTCCGAGCTCGAATGTCACACTTGATAGGGGACTGATGACACGTATCATCGAGAGATCGCGCCGGATTTGCACCGTCCCTGCTCGATGGTATTGATAACCCCTAGACTCAACAAATGGTTGAGTCTGGATCATCGTCGTATCATGACTTTCTCACACCAGAGTCTCGTTGTGAAGCATTCAGTTCCGACTGATATACCACCGGATGATTATCGCCTCACCCTCCCTGCTTTCGCCTTCGTCTCGCAACCGATGAGCACTTCGATCGATCTACTGTCCTTCCCGGCGGTGTCTGTTTCTAAATCAAAGCGTCCGGTAAAGGTCGTCTTAGTTTCGCAAGCTTTCCTCCGACCGCGACCTGTCTTCTTCACGCTTTTCAAATGGCTTGACACAGACGGCCGTGAATCCTTGGTGAGTATATGTGCGGAGTATGTGCTGATGCTTGTAAGATGACTCGGAACCAGCTTTGCCTGGACTGGCAGAGGCCGTCAACAGAGCCTCGATGTACTCCACGATATACGAAGAAGCCTGCAACAAGGTCTGGACACGAGTGATCTCTGTCAGGTGGGTCAACGTGCCGAAGGCGTTCGAGCTGTTTCAAGCGACGGAACAGGTCGAAGATGAGGACGAACAGGGAGAGAAAATTGCTGTACGTGAGCGAGTAGCCAAATAGGAAGCCTACCTGATTCCTGATCTTAGTCTTCAAAGCTGGTGTCGAAGTAAAAGCTTATGAAAGAGGAGGTTTATGAAATCATGAAAGGAACGTACCCGAGCCTAGCACGACATCCTTTCGACACTTTCCTTCCTTGTACCACAGCATGAAGCAACTGTGTTCGTATCGATTGACTCTACTTGTACTCGATACAAACGGCTGTGTTCTTATACTCATCGTTACAATGCGGGATCCCCGAGAACACATCGTGCCTGAGCCGAACTGCTTCGGACCATAGGTTGAATCTATTGCGCTCACCTCGTCTTTCGATATCAGTGACATACTCATCCCGACCATGTCAGACATCGACGTCTCGGCTTCTCCTTTCAGATCGTACTCTGGCGGCAAGTCGAAATCTTGGATACCCAGAGCTTGTGATCGATGTCCGTCATTTAAGCAGCGTTTGATGTTGAAGCTGATGAAAAGTAGGTAGGAAACGGAAAGCGCGTTGTGGTGTGTACCCCTCACGACCTCTTGATCACCCGTTGATATCCCACTTATTGCCATGTATTAGATGAGGTAGTACCCTGCAAGGCCTGCTCGGATGTCGGAGTGAGGTGTACACACGAAGCACCGGTTCTCAAACGCGGTCCAAGACCAAGGTAGATCTCATCAGCCAACTCGTATCGACCCTTGCTGATGGGGACAGACCGGAAGCATCCAACGTCGAGAATCGTCTACGTAACCTGGAGCATCTCATCTTCTCCATCCCTGGTGGTTCAGCAGCAGCCTCTTCATCCCTCTCTTCGGATGAACTCGACAGGATCAGGATCGCAGCGCATACTACCTCTGAGTCCGATAGCAGTCCTCCTAGCAAGTGGACGAATGGATTAGGAGGAGGATTCGGGTATGATCAGCCAATGTCCATTCCATGGAGTATCCCGACGGGGTATACGGAGACGATGTGGACAGCGGGAACGGCCACTGAACCTATACCGAATCCCCTGGTATCCCCTCCTCCGCCTCCAATCGTCAGATCGCCTTCCACCTCAGGCCAAGATCTTTTGTACAAGTGAGCGGTCCTCCTTGATCTCAGCTGACATGTAGGGATGCAGATGGACAGACGAAATGGCTTGGTCCGTCTAGGTCAGCCAGTATATCATCCAAGATCGAATCTTGCTGAGTATTCGTAGCGGGATGCCCCTCCTCGACCGACTCAAAACCGGTATCACCTCCCCAGCCGCTCCCTCCACCATGTCACTCCCCGAAGAATGGATCTCCCTCTCAGCAGCGATCGGTATGGATGTGGAGAGGCAGGTCCTTCCGCAGGCGCGATCGTCGGAGTTCGGTGATGGATCGGGACGGGGCATGGAGGATGGAGCGGGTGTGGAGGATGAGACGCTTTGGCCGGAGATGCTATCGATCTGCCCGCAGGAGCTGCTTGATGCGTGAGTTTGCTCTTCTACATGCCGTCATTTACTGAGGATGGGTGCAGGCTCGTCAAAGGGTACTTTACTATCAGCCATCTCCGTTGGTCTTCAGGTCCGTTAAACGTACCGACTGACCCACCGTAGTTTGGCCAATACTCCACTTCTCCACCTTCATAGACCAATACAACTCCCCATCCTACCGTCGAAACCCTTCGTTCGTCGCCCTTGTACTTTCGACCTGCTGCCTCTCTTCTCGATACGTCAAAGACCCTCGTCCACCCGACATTGCACCACGGCTACCAGATGTCGCTTCCCGTCTTCACGCATTTGCGAAGCAGACCTTGGCTTTCATCTCGGGGGAACGGACGGATCTTCCCGTTGTTCAGGCCCTTTTCAACATGTCGGTCGTTCAGGAAGGGACAGCCCGACCAAGTTTGCTGTGGATGTATCTCAGCCAAGCTCTCTCGTAAGTTTAAGTCATATGACCATACTGAAGCAGCAGTATGGCGATAAATCTTGGACTGCATCGGCGTGTCGATGAGTGGAGTTCCTTCACCGCCGTCGACATCGAAGTGCGCAAACGAACGCTCTGGGCACTGTATGCGCAGAATATCAAGGCGAGCTGTACGTATGGTCGTCCGCCTATGTTACGGTTGGACGATATCGGTGACTTGTGCTACCCTCATCCTCCTGATCCCGCTGATACACCTAGATCTTGATGAGCCCGCTGCTGTCGACGACGCGCATATCTCCGCGGACACAGGTATAGGCCTTCAGCCTCCCGATCGCCCTTCGGTCATGGTAGGCTTCGTTGCAGCAGTCCGACTTCACATGATCCTTGAGCAGACGTGAGTGCGTCGTGTTTATTGCTTGAGTGAAGATTGACATATACAGTATACGAGGCATCAATACCGTTTCACCCGAACAATCAGAATCTTCCCCCTTCCCGTCCCTCCTTGCGACACTTCATCATCCACCTCAAGTACTGGACGAACTGGCTCTTATCCCTAAAGTTTACGAAGACCTCCCCGGCGACTGGACCTACACGGCGGGAGTCATCGATGATCCCGATAACGTACGGTTCTTCCAGAAGACCAGGGTGTTCACCTTGCAGCATTATATCCAACTTCTTTCGGCGAGACACAGGTTTAGCGAGGCTTTGAGGCGGTCAGTGGGGGCGTGGCCTGGCACTGAATTGCAGCCGCTCTTGAAGCAGATCACGAAATGTCAGTGTACGACCCACAGAGATTGGCGTGACTGATACGTCGTAGCGTCTCTGGGTATCGTTGGGACTTACCTCGCTATCGAGAGCCGAGGACGCCTGAATTTCTTCGGTGCGCATGCTGTAAGTGGCCCTGTCCATGTCTGTAGCCGGGCTGATATACCCCGTCAGATCGTCCAGCTAACGCAAGCTGGCGCGGGACTGATCGGTGTCATCCTCCATCTCCGCTCAACCTCGGCTCCTGTGTCTATGTCTGAAGCACTGTTCAACCAATCAATGCAAGGTCTGCCAGCTGTCCTCCAGGTCCTTCGTGCTCTTGGCGCGCGAGTAGGTCTACCTAGATTGCAATGCACTTGTGAATCTGCTGATACCACCTAGCGACCGGCCGGACTCCGATCTGCCGAGCTTCTCACCGAGTTCTCAAGAGCGTGTCAGATCCCGATATTCACTGGTCAACTGGATGTCCCAGACAAATCGGTAGATGTTCCGATGTTGAGATCTTTGCCTAGACGGAAGGAGTCGGTGAATGAGTCAGAGATAGAGCAGCAGACTTCTTTCGAGGAGTGGGTGGGAATGGATTGGCAGGATATGAAAGATGGGTGGGGGATGACGTCGTCATAATCGCGCGGGCAGCGATCTTCGTTTGCATATCAGCAGGAACAGAATCATGACACCATCTTGATTGAGCTGCCTCCTTCAGACTGAAAACATTGCCGCTGAATTTCCTGTAGTCGTGGCATACAACGCTCACAATCCATTTGGAGCAGGAGGCACGCATCGGGCAGTCTGGGACGGGCGGAAATGGAAGCGAAGACTACGGAGGGAATTTCCTCAGACGGCTTATTGACTATGATATTTAGCTAGTGAACACATAAAGCCGAGCTCAAGCTTTCCCCAGATTCTATGCATTGCCACATGATCTTTGCTGCTGAATAGTGAAGAGCATCCGTTCATCTCCGCTCATCCCTTACTGCTCTATACCATAAAATCTCAATCCATACCCTCTCTACGCACTAACCCATGATCAAGACTTTCTCTACGACCGGCCTGAGCGTCTCGAGACCAGGAGCATTGATATCCGTCCGCTTCGCCTCGTCATCCCATCGTCTCAGCGCGACCTTCTCTTCCCACAGCGGGTCTTGCTTGAAATCCTTCACTTCTTCCGGTGTGAATGGACCACCCTGATAGAGAAAAAGACATCAGCTTGGCGTCTCACAAGTGGGATGAGTTGACAAAACCTGGTGCTCGAGCGATGCTTTTGAAGCTGAAGAAAGTGATTCCAGGTATCCCGGTTCAGTCGCGGTCAGATACCTCACGTGGAGTCAGGCTTGGAATTTTGATTCCAAAAAAAAAGGGAAGACGTACCGTTTCGCGACGACATGCGCACCGACAAGCTCAGATACCTTCCCCGGAAATCCTAGGCCACGTAGGTAGATCTCGCCTATCTTCTCGTGAGAAGCTCGACCGACGGACATCCCGTTCGTCAAGAGTTCCTTCGCTTCGGCGTAGGGGAGGAACTGTCCAGCGTCGTGTAGAAGTGCAGCGGTGATCGTCGCTTCGTCCGCTCCTGAATACGAGTTAGCTCAGGTAACACTCAGGAGCCAGAGACGATGAGAACATCAAAAGTCGCTAATTAGAACGTCGACTTACCGGATCGACTTACCGGAACGACGAGCGGAGTCCGCTGCTTGGAGGGAGTGCTCGAGCTGGGAGATAGCTTCGCCGATGTAGCCCGCTTGACCTTGCTTCTCAAGCAGAGCGAAGAGGTCTTTGACCACCTTCTTCGCGTGGGCGGTCTTTATCGTACCCTCACTCAATTTCTCAGCTATAGCTTCTTTCCCTAATACGACAACATTTTCAGCATGCCCCATGGAATGTGAGATATAAGCCCCTCACCCCCACTCATCGGCGAACCATAAGCATATATCATCGCCCCTTCCTGATACTTCTCCCCCTTGATCCTCTGGAAAGTCGGCGGCCATAGCTTCCTCCGATGTTCATAGTATGAATCATGGTTATCACCTTCAGAGACCCCGTTGTAGGTCGCATAGATCGCTGCGCGGGGTTTCATAGAGGTGTTTGCTCCTGATCGGTGGGCTAGGTAGGAACCGAAGAGGAGGAGGGAGCCTGCTGGCATTGGGACCGGGATCCAGGCTTGTTGGGATTCCCAGGTGGGGTCAATGCACTTATAAGGAGGACCAGCTCAGTACACGGAGATAAAGAGGGAGGGGGAGGG
>JAABUH010001917.1_pt1 | contig 21325 bp, 27 predicted proteins | sample 5559121 | NCBI WGS metagenome assembly JAABUH01 (sample SAMN10711871, study PRJNA513364) | rock metagenome | isolation source: Antarctica rocks | place: Antarctica: Victoria Land, Battleship Promontory nord | collected 2015-12-28
TTCCAGCCAAGTTCGACCACGGTAGCCCAACTTTGCCGAAGCTCAGACGACCGTCGCCGATTCTAGGAGCTGAGCGTCGGGCCTATTTGCTGGTCGACGTAGCACCGTGATACTGATCGTTTCATACTGCAACAGACGCTGAATGGATATCGCAGCTGGCTGTGTTGGGTCATCTGTTTTGAGGCTTATGCAGTCCGAGCATGCTATCACCAACACAAATGCTGGTTTCCCGATTTTTGGCAGGCTGCCAACCAATCTTTGGATACCAATCTTTGGATAATGTTGCTTTCACCTGTGTTCAATCTTGACCTGGCTGTTTCATGGCGGTGTCATGAACCAACAAGACCAACATACCCAACACATTGTGGTAGGGCCACGTGCATGGTTTGCCTCTGGAGAAAGAAATCAGTCTCGTACCTTTGTTCCTGTCACGGTCATAAGTCAACCCTGTTTCTACTACACCACACCTCTTGTCCAAGTCCCCTGGTATGGTCTCCTCCTCCTTGGGGACCAGCCCCAACAGTCCTGTTGACATGTCAGAGACTTTCTGTGTCATCGACGTCTTCGGCGGCAAACCCCCGGGTGGCGAACCAGAGTGGTGGCCACGACCCCTAGGGTGATCCGTGACATACCCGACCGGTGGCCACCTCGGCCACGTTTGCATACGTCCCCGGTAGTTTCCACTAGGCTCTTTGTCAAGAGGCATTCATTTGCTCAAGGTTGCGCGACTTTTGCCAAACACTGGAATTGAGCGTCGGGATCATTCACTCGCTGGTGTTGCACTTTGACGCTCACCATCCATCCCGAAGTTGTCCTTGTCTAGGGAAATCCTTCCAAGCTAGCCTTCTTGTGCCACTGTTATGAGACAACAAGACTAACATCCTTAACATGCTTTGTGGCAGGGCGACATGCATGATTAGCCTCTGGAGACGGAAATCAGTCTTGTCCCTTCGTACCTGTACTACACCCAACTCAAGTTGCAGAAACCTCATTGAGGCCTTCTTCTGTTCGGTCAATGAAATGCCTCACTTTCACGGATCGAGGGGGTGCGCCACAAGTAAGACTGGACAACGGAATGTCTCTAGCTTGTCACTAAAGGTACTGGGGCTGTGACCCAATGAGGTGAACTTAGACGGGAGTTGTGACGTTAAGAATCGTTGTTGACAAGTGATTCAGAGCTGGGGGCTGTTGACATTTGAGTGGAGTATAGAAAAGGCTAAAAGTCGCTAGACCAATGTAGGCTCTAGCCGGCTGTTCGTACAAGGGCTCAGAAACATATGATATGGTAGTACTAGAATGTAGTACCAAAACACAGTACGAAAACGTAGGGCTGTGATGTGTTATTAGATTGTGGTAGATGATCAACTGTAATCGCGAGGTGTGATTGCAGCGCTGGCGTCAATTCGGTGGGGACAAAGCGAGTTGTGAAGCAAGAAGCGGGCAGTATAGCTCATATGAGTGTGGGTCGCTCTCGCGGATGAGGGATGATTACAAAAATATTTGCCTTCTTTCAACTGTCTGGGGAGGTCAGCACCGATCGTGATATCAACGAGAGGTGGTTCGCAAGGCTTGTGAGAGTTTGCGTCAAAGGTGAATCGGGGCGGAGAGATGAACTGAAGATCGCACGCTGACATCGGTATGACGGTCAACCCCGCAATAGCTGCGCGTCTCTATAGTGAGCTTGATGAGACTATTTCGCCAGACCCGCTCCGACAGCCATCGCCCGTCCCCAAACCATCCCTCTCAGCGCGTCATACTGGAACCCGGCTCCAGCAAGCACGAACAAGTGAAAGATCTGATGCGACGAGCCGAAGTAATCGAACGTTCCTTGACTCAGTCGTTCGGGGAATCTCGCAGCACAATTCGCATCCACTGATCAGCCATCAACTTTCAGGGAGGGGAGGTGACATACTAGAGCAGGGCGCCGACTATGTATGATGCACCGGAGAGGAGGGTCAGGTCGAGGCTGAGTGCCTGACGTGCGTGCGAGAGACCTTGGGTGAGGATGACGTGTGCTACGGGGATGATGGAGGATAGACCGAGGGCGATGAATGTGAGGGTGCGGTGCCAGCGGTGTGAGCGATGGTGCGGCGAGAGCACAATCTATGACTTGATGAGCTAGACCCAGGTCTCGTTCTGACGCGACCGACATAGGTAGATACCAGGCCGGCTGTGATTATGGCGGCTGTCATACCTCAGCAGTCGAACTGGGAACGAGCAGACGGACCATGACTCACCCATGTAGAAGCCCTGCAGCACTATCTGACCATGAAAGGCGTAATACATGCTCGGGGCAATACTCCCAACGATAAGGATCACAATACCGATCTAATCTCCCTTCATCAGTCTCATGGTGTTCATGAATTGGAATACCCACATAATCTCCCCTGTGCGCGGAATCGCACATAGCCTTGGAATGGCATTGCACCGTATGGAACCAGCTGCTTAGGCTCAAGCATCCCACCGCGCAAATCAGATTGACGCTTAGAGCGACCTTGTCGTGCATCGTCGGCGGTGTGGGCACTGGATTGGATGCGAAAAAGGTGGGAAAATGGGTTGGGACAAGGTGAAGAGGGAGGAGGATGGCGAAGCAAATGGCGCCGAAGGAATGTGAGTGAATATTAACTGCTGCAGTCAGCTTGCGGGATCCTTGCAAATACTGGTTTAGCTGACCAGTCTCATTGTGCAGATCTGCAAAGTCGGGATGAGCTGTCTTGCCGGACACATGGATCTTCAGCTCACAGCTGACCGAGCTCCAAAGGCATGCCTTCACAGAGTATAGCTGTCTCCGGTAACCTGTCATCACGGAGTCGTTGTCGGTCTGCCAAGGCACAGTGCGGAGGGACTCGTCATGACTGATGGTATTGGATGATCCGGAAGCAGACGAGTCTTCCGGGAGGAGTGGTTCGCTTGACATGGAGGAGGGAGGTGGTGAATTGATCATAGTAGACGATGTGGCCGTTGGATCGCGATGTCTCACGGGCATGACAATGCACAGATGCTAGGTGAGAGGGTCGATCCCATGTGAAGTGCATGGATATCTCGAAGGGGCTCCCAAATCGCATCCACGAAGTCATCCACGTTGCACATTTCCTTCAACTGAAAGGATTCAATCTGTATCTGGTCAAAGCTGCATAGTTTCGAGGAACATCTCAGGTGAAACCCTCAAATCCTGCTCCATTGACTTCGAAATGCGTCCAAACATTGTGAATCGTTATGATGAGGGAAAGCTTTGGGAATTTTGGTAACGATGACCGACGTCACGTGATCAGCAGAAGTTCACGAAAAGGTCTGAGACTTTCAGCTGTAGAAGGGGTCCAGGTCGCGACTACAGCATGGCACAGACAGCATCTTCATCTTCTGGCTCACATCCAGTCTCAAGGAAAGCGAAAAGAAAAGCCTCGTACAGCTCGTCTCGCTCGGAACAGCCCAGATCTCCGGCGGCCCGTACCCGCTTACCAGCCGAGACACTGCGATGGCGACCGATCAAGGCGACCGGCTTCTCAGGCATGGACGAGGGCGGAGGAATCATGATGCTTGAGGAGTTGGATGATGTGGACGTTCAGTGGGCGGAAGATGAGGGTGGCAGGAGAGTGGCTCGGTTCATGGTGAGAGTTACCTCTAGGACGGCTTGGGGCTTCTCTGAAATGGTTTTGCTTAGGCTACAGAAGAGAAAATGGCGACAGGGAAAGACTCGAAGGGGAAGTGGAAAGCCGAGACGGGCGAGCCAGAGCTTCTAGAGACCACCGATGCAGAGGCAATGGACGAGGAGCAGCCAATGAAGGCGGACGAGCTGCCTTCTTTCAGCAAGATGGATGAAGAGGACTTGAATGACGCCGACGCCGAGCCGAGAGAGATTGTCGCGGAGTCTTTCGACGGTGAGGAATACCTTGGTACTTCAGTGCAGTTCGCTGAAGAGATGTTGTGGTAGACAAGCAAATTCCAGAATGGTCATCGATCCCCTTGCACCCTGCTCTCAAGCGCGCACTCCTCGCTCTCGGTTTCCTGAAGCCTACCGATATCCAAGGAAGATCGCTACAACATGCTCTCGGGTCCCGAGACGTCATTGGTGTAGCGGAGACCGTACGTCGACTTGTTCCGCCTGGGTCGAATCCCGCTCATCCCTGTCTTTAGGGCTCGGGCAAGACTCTAGCATACTCACTCCCGATTCTCACCCATCTACTTCGCTCCTCACCTCCATCGAAATCTGCCAGACGATCGCTCACCGCTCTCATCCTATGTCCGACCCGAGAGCTAGCCTTGCAAGTAGTCGACCATATCGACCTCGTCCTTCACCATGCCTTGGAGACGAAGGCTGGTCCCCCGAGGATCAGTATCGGGAGCGTCGTTGGCGGACTGAGCGCGCAGAAGCAGAAGCGGATCGTGGAGAGGGGATGTGATGTGCTCGTGGCGACACCAGGGCGGTTATGGGATCTCATCAAGACTGTACGTCGAGTCTTCGCTTGATGTAGCAATATCCAGCTGACTGCGGAGTGTAGGACGAAAAACTCGCTGCCAGTGTTCGCGGACTGCGATTCCTGGTGATTGACGAGGCGGACAAAATGATCGAGAATGGCCATTTCGCGGAGCTGGAAAACATCGTGCGCTTGACGCAGCGCGATGTCGGGTAAACTACATACCCATTATTGACCATATTGAGCTAATCTAGCTCTCCGCAATCAGTCAGACTCGAGGGCTAGACGACGAGGACCCAGTCTTTGCTGCGACATCCTCAATTCTCACCGATACGGCGGCAAGAGACGACATGCAGACGTTCGTTTTTTCTGCAACTCTGTCGAAAGACTTGCAGCAGAACCTGAAACGGCGGATCCGGCGGGGTGCGAAGAAGGGAGCAGGGAAGAAAATGTCAGCTTTCGAGGACCTAGTGGACAGACTGGACTTCCGAGAACCGAATCCGGAGGTCATCGACCTTAGTCCTCAAGGCGGGGTTGTGGCGACGCTCAAGGAGAGTATGGTGGAGTGTGTCGTCGCCGACAAGGTTTGTGCAGCTCTATTCGTTGGCCATCCCGAGCTGATGGAAGCGGTAGGACCTATATCTCTACTATTTCCTTCTCCGCTATCCCGGTCGATCACTCGTCTTTGTCGGTACCATCGACGGTATTCGGCGCCTCATGCCCTTGTTCGAGATCCTGCACCTTCCAGTCTTCCCGTTGCATTCTCAGCTACAGCAAAAACAAAGGCTGAAGAACCTTGATCGGTCCGTCCACTGCCCTATCTCCATTCTTCACGGAGACCGACCACTCTACTAGGTTCAAGTCATCGACCAATGGCGTACTCATCGCGACAGACGTGGCCTCACGCGGTCTCGACGTCCCCCACGTCGATCATGTCGTTCACTTCAATCTACCGAGAACGGCGGATGCCTATATTCACCGAAGCGGACGGACTGCGCGAGCACAAAACCCTGGATTCGCATTGCAGCTTTGCGCGCCGGAAGAGAAGGGTATGCAGCGGGCTCTGATGAAGTCGCTCGGCCGAGGTTGGTCCTCATTGCTCTCCTATGGGAACCGTAAGCTAAGGCAACCGCAGCGCTAGACATTCCGAACTTGACGATCGAAAGTGGCTTCCTCCCCAAGCTGCGCGAGAGAATCCGAACAGCAAAGGATATCGAGAAGGCCCAGCATAGCGTCAAGAAGGAGAACCATGACCGAAATTGGCTGCGGGAAGCTGCAGAGGCGATGGACGTGGATATCGATCCGACCATGTGGGTCTGACCATCCCTCCAGTATACAAATTTCCCTCTGATGTTGTTTCAGGTTGTCGGACGATCATGCGGATCATGATCTCGCTTTACAACCCAAGAAGAAGGGCAAGACCGGGAAAGTCGAGAATCTGAAAGCGGAGCTACGAGAGATGCTGGCGGAACCGCTAGTCGCTCGTGGCGTCTCGGCGCGGTACCCTACTTCGGGTAGTAAGATCATCATCGACGATTTGATCATGTCCACCAGTACGTACGAATCATAGTCAGCTCGAGTATCAGCTAATACAAGAATAGGTCACCCGAATATGCTCGGTGCGTCCGTGGTCAAGGCGTATGACGAGGTGCATTCTGCTCGTCGGAGAGCGAGTCTGGGAAAACGAAAAGGTCCAGCTGTAACGGCTGCATGATGTTCTGCACGATGTCTGTGCAACTCTTGTGATTGCCCTTTCTTTCCATGCTCATGCGGCCTGTCTCTATCCGTTGACGTGGTCGGCTGACATAGATGATGACATGTGATATATAATCCGCAAGACAAGTACTACTGTGTGTCTGACGGAAATGCAAGAGTTCATGAATTGATACTGTCCGTTGCGAGATGCGAAACGAAACGAAAACGCTGGTCCCTCCAGCTCAAATGTCGTCGCGACGAGGAACGAGAGTGCCAGAACATATCCCTCTTTGGCGATGGCGCATGAGTGCGTCTCCTCGAGCGAACCCCTTGCCACTACCTAGTCATCAGCTCGAGTCCGATCCAAATCAGGGGGACCACACGTACCAGGGGCAGGGGAACGGTTTGGTCCCGCTATGTATCCTCGTATGTCTCCTCAAGTCATGCTGTCTCACAAACGCCGCGTGACTACACTCATCAGCTCACGCCAACGGCCCTGGGAAAGAGAGCACGTACCAGTCCTCTGCGTAACATACGAACGGCTTATCCTCGAGGTGGGTCTGGATATGCGAGTGGATCGCGCTCTTCCTCGGGAAATGACGTTCACAACCCTCGATCAAGCATTTGAATCGCTTCACAGGTTGTCCCGTCATTGATCCGTCTAGTGTCAGGAAGGTGGTGTACAACTTCTCGAGGAAAGTCCGGGGTAGACCGGAAGCGGGTTGGCCATCGATGGTGATTGTCATTCGAGGGGGTTGGATCATTAGTTGCGGCTGGACTGGGCGACGTTGGGATGGGATCGACACGGAGGAGAGGTCGGGTCCGATTACGAGGGCCGGTTTGGGCGAGAGTGGACTCGCGGCGTCTTCCGCGTCGAGATCGTTCTCCCCATCGAAGGGAGGCTCTTCGTCGATGTTCGACATGGATGATGATCCGGCTAGGAGAGAGGGGTCGAGTGTGCCTTGTCCAGGTTCGGGCGAGGAGAATATCTTTCCGCCCTTCTTAGGGGTCTTCGGCTTCGGCTTGGGTCCGGGACGGAGGCGCTTACCCACGGGCGGGAAGGCCTGACGCTTCTTCGGTGTATCCGGCGAGCTGAGAGTCCCGGATACGCGATGATATGGCGGGAGTGGGGGGAGTGGCGGTTGGCTCGAGTCGTTTTGCTCCCTCGCCATGATGGATGACTCGGCTTGGGAAGATGGACCGAAGAGACCGCCGAAAGCGAGCGCGGAGGGCATGTTCGCCATGCTCGGCATACTCGACATCGTCTGGATGTACGGTGCTGATACCGATCGGGGGACGTTCGGGAAGACCCGCACCGAATTGGCAGGCGGTTGGTAATCGAGGAATGAGGTCGAGGCGTTGCGTTGGGGTGCTGGTGGCATTTGTGATTGCGCGTCATAGTAGTATTGCTGGAGAGACGCTTGATCCGCGTAGGTCTGGGCTGACCAGGCGTGGATATCCATCGGTCCTGCATGCGGGTAACCCATGTTCAACCCTGGCACTGGCGGGTAATCGACCGGTTGGAAGTGTGGCTGCGAGGACATGTCGGGTTGACTCGGCATTTGCTGATATTGCATCTGTTCCTGCGGGATGAGAGGGGTCTCGACGATCGTACTGAGCGTTCCCTGTCTGTACTGATGTCCCTGGAAAGACGCGATGGATCCCATGGTAGCTGAATTGGGATTCGACATGACCTGCGAGACCTGACCGATGAGGCTCATCTCCTGCCTGTCGGAATGGAAGACGCCCTGCTCGTTCTCCGGCGACGCGTAGAAGACGGTACTCGGCTGTCGGGGAGTGGCGAGTGGTGATCGTCCACCGAGCGAGATATTCGGACTGGGGTTCTGGGAGTGTGAGCCGACCAGCTCGGGTAGACCGGTCGACGGCATGATTTGGTACTCGTGTCCGTACATGGCAATATTGGGCGATGCACAGCTCTCGTACGACGTGGAGGTCGTCATGATCGAAGAGCTCGAGAGTACTCGGTCCTGCGTGAAGTGTGGCGCTGCGAGGAAGGAGGACGACGAGACCGCTCGGGAGAGCGGCTGACTCGTGGTGAGGGAGGAGGTCGGGTCTGTACGTCGCCGTTGGGCGGAAGGGGAGACTGGCATGGAGTCGATATCGTATGTCGCCTGACGGATACGCTTGGCGGACCGGTGGACGCCGGTGGGGGTGCCGAGACCCGAGACAGTGCGTCCCTTCTTTGCAGTGGGGGGTGCGACGGTCGCCATGACGGGTGACTGATGGGGCGTGACGTCGTCCGCGGTAGGCACATGTAATACTGCCGTCGAAGCCTGTCGGGGCATTTTGTAAGGCGATCCATACGCCATCGAATGATTCTCAAACGCGCTCATATCGATCCCGTCCGTCGGCAGACCCCCAAGCCCAGCCATATCCATAGAATGCCAATCCGGCGCACTATTCGGATCGGCGATAGTCACAGGCGTATCACTGAGTCCGGGATGCGCCATGAACGAGATGTTCGGCGTAGCATGGATAGCCTGACCGAGGGAGTGTGAGGATGATGGGGCGAGTGGGGAGACGAGGAACCCGTCGTTAGTGCGTAATCGACTTCGGATACGGTTGTCGGTGGGTGTCTTCCGGAGGGTGTTGTAAGGCGATATGGGGTCGTAGTACGGGAATGAAGATTGGATGGGTGAGGAGAGGATGTGCGCTTTGGATTCACCGAGGAGGCCTTCGAAGGACATGTGGGGTGGTGGGGAGGACATCGCGGCTGCGATATGGTTAGACTTCCACCTTCAAGGATTGAGCTGCTCACCAGTGATTCTACTGGTTCGATCTTGCTTTCTCCGGTCAAGCTACACTTCTGACGCGTCGTGACCGGCGGAAGCAGAACTCGCTGTCTAGAAATGTCGGTACTGACTCGAGGATGGCCGGTGGAGATGAGATGACAGCCTCCAGAACCTGCCGCCGAATATATGGCTACTTTTCTCTACCACTCCTCGAAACTCTCTTCCCTGAGACGCTCGATATCCAAACACGAATCAATCGAGGCAAGGGCTGGAACCGAGTCTAGGCTAGTGATGAAAGTCTGTCGAGGTCGATCGAAGTAACGAGGGGGATAGGCGTGGGTGAGACTGATTGATTGACCGGTCTGGTCGGTATTGAAACTTCTCGATAAATTATGACGGCGATACTTCGAATCTGTGTTTTTGACAGTGATTGATATGATCGTATATGAGTACCGGCTCGAGGGATACACAGGGGTACGGAGCGTTCGAAATGTCACGGAATGAGCGTCCAGGGGAAATGAGTGACTATGGTCGGATTGTTTGTTTTTGCTTTGCGTCGGAAGATACCGCCGGAACCTGTTGAAGGAGAGTGGTTGTCGAGTTGACTTTTATTGAGCACGACCGAGACCGAGAGCGAGGACGCGACCGGAGAGGAAAAGGGAGGATGACTAGGGAAGGTGAGTAGGTGGAGATGGAGGAGATTGGAGGAGTTGTGTGTACGAGCGATGTGATTCGGACGAAACTCACTTTCCGTCCGAGGGCGATCCGACGAGTCCCGTCTGCCGACAATCAATCACTCTTGGGCCCGGACTGAAGCTCATGTACCCTGGATAGACTCATCTCCCAACAATTGAACCCCAACCCATCCGACGGACCAGCTCTCCGGAGTCTCTCAGCGTTCTGCACCGAATCTCCGCCAAAACGTCATGACATACTCGGCAAGAACGAACTCGTATGACATGTGTGTGAAAAAGGGCTAACCGTCCCCGTAGTATCCTGGCACACGCCCATTGGATGGGGTGGACCACCTCCACTTGGGGAGAGACCGAGTTGCCGATCACATTGCGTTGTTTACATCGACCGAGGGCCACAGGTTTGCTCTGTGCCTGAGGTGTCGAGGAGCCGAGACATACCTCCGGTGAGCGCCGCGCATATCATTGTGGGATCGACGACTGCTCAGATGAAGGGAGAAGGGGTTCCACTTCGGAGGGTGGGAGCCCGGGGACAAGAATCCTTCGGATCTCAGAACGTAGAAGCGACTGCATCTGGCTTGAAAGCCTGGTCTTATCCTGATTAGACGCTAGACACAATTATCTTGATCCCTCATCGAATGCTTGCAGAATGTTTGCACTTGTATTGGCAGGATAGAAGGAGTAGTTTTCCTCGTGAAGTTGTTGACTCGGATTTTCACTTTGCGATCGGGTAATCACTCGCGCACAGAGGAAAATCAGGCACGTCGAGTTGTCACCCAAAGCTTCTCCATATGACATCGACCGAACATTGTCAAAGGACATCTGTATTCGTCACACAGATGTGACTAGTTTCCCCGATATCGCCAAGTACCTGATCACGAAATGAACTCTAAAAGTAAGGGTCTGAGAGAGCAATGGAAATCCCCGTAGATGCATTCCTAAACTATCCCACGGGAAATGCCTGCTGAAACACCGAAGTGGCGCCACACCGCGACTTTGCCTCTGTGTTGCCCCACCTCCGCATAATCCGTCTCATTCCCCGCATCCCATCCCAAACGCCATGTCCACATCCGAACTCCCCATCGACCCCTCTCTCCGAGACCCACCACCTCAACCTCCACCATCTCGCTCACCTCGAAAACGTAAAGCCCGAGCCAGCATCTCCGCTCCTCGCCCTAGTCCGAGGGTGACGCGAAGGGCTGCGGCACTGGCTGGTAATGGCCAGGAAAGCGGGGAGCCGTCTAGGGGGGAGGAAGAGAATTTGATTCGGTATGCCTGGGGACGGGGGGACTCGGTGGGTTGCTCTGCTTCCTGTCCAGCTTGCCGGGTCGTTATTCGACCCGCGTCTTTGAGGAAGTGGAGCTCCTTGTCCGGCTGTTTCTTTGCCTCTTTTTTGGAGGTATTCGGCTGATGTGGTGATAGAAACGACCGAGACGTCAGTCAAATGGAGTGTCCGCTGGCCAGTCTCGACCCGATAACTCATACCTGACTGCCCTGAACTTCGACCAGAAACCGTGGGCGGACTTGGCGCACCTAGCGGGTCCGAGTACGGGTGTTGATGGGTTCCCCAACGCTCGACCAGACAAGGTCCGTCTGTTCCCGCGTCTCTAGTGCACCCGGGTCAACGCTGACCCGCGCACGTGAATTGTCGCAGCCCTCCGTCAACCCCAACCCCTACCCATTCGGCCTCACCCCCTTTCGCTACCCTTGCCTCTCCCCCCACCGACCCCCACCTCCATCCGGCGACCCCTCCAACCCCACATTCCGCCCATTCGATCCCTCCGCACCCGATGATCCACCACTTCAGCCTTCTGAACCCACTCAACCTCAGTCTGCCATGACGTACGACATCCCCGATCCAGCCGACGAAGCGGCTTACCAATCCCTCTCCGCGCTCTTCGCAGCTTCTCAACCCGAGTGACATCCTCAGTCCCCTGGGGAGAGATCGGATGGGCAACCTGGACCGCTCGGAGTGGGGATGGAGGGAAGGCATACGATGGGGATGAGGTTGGACTGCGAGAGTTGTAGGACGGGGGTGGTGGGGCATGCGGGGCATTGAATGAGGAGTACGGGTTGGGGGGCGGGTGTTCATGGGGTTGGGATTGGGGTCATCATGCCTGGATGAGGTGGAGTAAAACCCGGCTGACGAGGAGGGTGTAGCATGGGTACAGCACATATTGGGGATGACAGTCGTGTATCAAGGCAAGGCTTCTTGCGCATCCAGTATTCTTCGCCAATCGGGCTCAGAAGAGCTCTTGGATGGACCTCCACTTCAATCCTCCTTTCAGCACAGGTCCGAGGAAACCGCACTGTATCCCTGACCGTACATGCATACATACATCTATCAGAGCTGTAGAAACCTTGTTCACCTCTCAAAACCCAGCCGACCGCTGCCACCGAAAATCCCCTTTACAGATGTGACGCGTCTTTTGTTTCAGGGCCATTTGGAATTCGACCAAGAAGAGTCACTCTCAGCTGTCGACTTTCCTCCCCGATTACCAATCGGAAGCAGCTTTTCGGGCTGGTCTGGCGAGGTCTCCAGGCTTTGACATTAGCCGGTAGCTTGGTAGCCAGCGGAGCTCAGCCCAGCTGGATCCCGGTCCCAATCACCTTCTAGAGTGTCACATCGGTGCTGGAGAGCTCTGACCAGCATGTGAGTCCCCGTCCTGCGTAGTGAAGACTGCCGGGATTTTACGCCAATTCTCGAACACCTCATGCTTCTTCGCCGCATGACATCGGAGCTGACGCCATCACCAGGAACTACGTCCAACTGGAGAAGCTCGGCGAAGGCACTTATGCAACAGTCTACAAAGTCAGCTCTCTTCCCTATCCGGCCAGCTCTCTTCCGAGCTAGCTCCTCCCCAAGAAGGGATCTGACGCCTCGCCCAGGGCCGCTCCCGAACAACCTCCGAGATCGTCGCGCTCAAGGAGATCCATCTGGATGCGGAGGAGGGCACGCCGAGTACGGCCATTCGAGAGATCAGTCTCATGAAGGGTGCGCGACTTGACTTTCACCATACACTACGCCGGGTGGTTTGGACGATGCTGATTGGCCTGGATAGAGCTGAAGCATGTCAATATTGTGAGGCTGCATGATGTGATTCATACGGAGTCGAAGCTTGTTCTCATCTTCGAGGTGGGTCCCTCACTACAGCCTACCTCAAGCTTTGAGATGAGCTCTTAGCGAGGAACCGTGCTGATCTAGGGGTAAATGTAGTATTGCGAGCAAGATCTGAAGCGGTACATGGACACCCAGGGGGATCGGGGGGCTCTCGACCTGAATACAGTCAAGAACTTCACACATCAGCTCTTGACGGTGAGCCCAGCTCCTTCATGCAGGACAGCGCAACCTCCGCTGACGAGCGAGCTTGAATCCAGGGCATCGCATTCTGCCACGACAATCGAGTGCTACATCGGGACCTCAAACCGCAGAATCTGCTCATCAACCGGAGAGGGGAGCTGAAGATTGGAGATTTCGGATTGGCGAGGGCGTTTGGCGTGCCGGTGAACACGTTTAGCAATGAGGTGGGTTTCGCGCTGTAAGCGAAGAGTGGGTGGACTGACGAGGAGGGATCATAGGTGGTGACACTGTGGTATCGCGCTCCGGACGTCCTGCTTGGCTCTCGGACATATAGCACGAGCATCGATATTTGGAGTGTTGGGTGCATGTGAGTGTTTGTGCCACAGCTGCGTGTTGGAGACCGCTCCGCATGAATCTTAGCTGACGTTTGGCTCATCGTAGCTTCGCCGAGATGATCACGGGCTACCCGTTATTCCGAGGACGAGATAACGCGGATCAACTGGTGCAGATCATGAAGATTGTGGGGACACCAAACGATGCGACGATCCAGCAGATCCGGATGAACTCGGTTGGTCCGTCCGTCTATCATCACTGCAACCGCTGATCTACGTTACGCCAGCCTGAAATACAGCTCAAATCGCCTCTGAGCAAACATCCAAAACAACCCTTCCATGCCATCGTCCCCAAAGCTCCCCGAGACGGTGAGTCCCCTCTGTCGTGCCCCACACCCCAAAGAGACCAGAGCATCGCTGATGTCACCAGCGATCAATCTCCTCGAATACCTCCTCCAATTTGAGCCTTCCCGGAGATACGACGCGCACCAAGCCGCCGCCCACCCTTACTTCACCGCAGGTCCCATCGCCCCACCCACCATCCCACCCTCCGTCTCCACCTCCACCGCTTCCCTCGCTCTCCCACCTCGCGTCGCTGCTCGAGCGTCACAGGCGTCCGCAGCCGTCCAGGCGCAACAACAGGCGCAACAACAGGCGCAGCAGGCGCAGATGCTGGCGCAGCAACAACATCAATATATGATGATGACGGAGCAGGCGAGGCAGCAGCAGGCGGCGAGCGCGGGCTACTATGGTGAGTCAAATCGAGCGGATGACGAGCTTTGCTGATGGGTTGCGCTAGGTGATCCAGCGCAAGCTCAGATGCAGGCTCAGGCGCAAGCGCAGGCGCAGGCGGCAGCGCAGATGCAAATGGCCCAAGCGCAAGCGCAGGCGCAGGCGCAGAACGTGAGTCGAAGCGTGGCAACGAGTTTAGGGACGCGCTGATGGAGACAAAGCAGATGGCGGCACAACAGGGCTACTATATGAACCCGGACGGACGATACTGAGCATTCTGGCATCTAGACTTGCGGAGAGCATCATATTATTTGAGCATGTATACCACGGCATGTCCTTAGTATTGAGCATCTTCGCGATACCAGTGAAAGAGATACATGATGCGATATAGGTCTGAAGAATGCCACTCTAGGGTTGATGAGGTGGAGATCACAATGCTGTACCACGTTCGAAGTTTGCTCGGATCCTATAGATTTCCTAGTCAGTACATACGCCCCTGCAGGACAGGACGGTGGGACCCACTCCTTCGTATACTTGTCAAAGTACCGGGCGATCTGAGATTGATCTCATCAGCACTGTGAAGATCTGCAGAAAACGTCGAGGTGGATTTACCTTCTTGTTGAACACCTTGTTCCGGTCGTTGATATAGGTGACCGGCTCATCCTCATCATCCCTCTTCTTCTTCTTCCCCTTACTCATACTACGTCAACCCCACATCAGCACAACCATCCTCCCTCTTTGCCAGCCAATCGGAGGAGCGACGTACTCCTTATTGATCTTGCCCACGACCCGATCCACCGCGTCCTCAGTCGGTTTCGAATCCCCATAACTCAAAGTATTCGCATCCCGATACAGGTCCTCGCTCAAAGTCAATCCCTGATTCGCGGAGATCCTCGATGGGCGGGAAATGGCGAGTTGGGCAGATGTGGTACCGGCTGGGACGAGGGTACCGGGTGGGAGACCGAGGGCGAGCTCTTTTTGACGCTCGTAGGCTAGGAGATCGGGTTTGGTGGATCGGAGGTTCCGGTTGTAGAGCTTGTGCGCTTCGTCCTCCGCGTCTGTTCACGCCATCAGCACTAAAGTCACCTCCCACTCTCAATCTAGTCTAGAACCCAGATAAAGAGGTACAGGGAGACCCCCCATTGGGTTATGAAAGAGATAGGCGTCGACTCACTGTGGAAGCTCGTATCACTCTTCACCTTCTGCTCCGCCATCTTCGCCTCCCACCTCTCATTCTGCTCAATACTCCACTCCCAAGCCTTCCTCCTTTCCAAATCCTCCCCGTTCTCCTCAGCGTCCGCTTTCAACCGTAACGTCTGGGCGAGCTTGCGTTGCTTCTCGAGTCGGGCGAGCTCTTTGGCGGTGACGCGAGATTTCTGGTGGTCCGCCACGAGGTCGCGCCGGTTTTCCGTTGTCGATTGGTTCTAACCCACCACCCGAGGTGAGACAGATGACAGGATCAGGATAGAAGGGGGACAGACCATGCGGATGCGAAGATCTTTGAGCTTGGCGAGACGGTCCGCCATGGACATCTTGGATGACTCGGCGATCTCGGTGTCCCCTCCTTCGACATCTCCTTCGACATCTCCACCATCTGCGCCGCCAGTCCCATCTTCCGTATCTCCATCCTCGACTTCCACCACTTCCGACTCGGCTTCTACCGCATCCTCATGCTCCTCCTCAACTCCCTGCGCAACAGCCTCAACCCCATCTCCAACCTCCTCCTCCTCATTCTCCTCTTCTACGATCTCCTCCGAAGCCTTCTTCGAGCCTTTCCGGGACGAGGAGCGGGACTCGACGGTCGGAGAGGGGGATGGGGCGGAAGACTTGACGGCCCGGGTGCGGGGTCTTCGAGGTGGCATGGTGGGTATGATGAGAGAGGAGGAGAATCGAAGGTGGAAGTGATTTGGGTGGACTGTGAGCGGCGAGAGATGGGTTACGTAATCGCAACTCGCAGAAGAAGATGCGGGTCGAATGAAATCTCAGAATTTCCTGCTTCTCCCCGCAACGACATCTGGATCGCAATGCGCCTATGACTGGACTCGCCCGTGATAAAGACATGCAGCCTCTTTTTCGTTCGTAGATTTGGGCTCATATCGTTTACCTAGCAGGAGAAACCCTGGCGAGAAGGCCCAAGCAAATACTCCCCGAGAAGCTCAATCACATCCTCTTGTACGACCGACAAAAAAGGTATCAAGTGGAGCATTACAACGCCACCGTCGACTCGAAGCTTGTGCAGGACGGTCATCAGAATTATCTGACGGCCCTATCGGTACTGATATCACACAGAATGTCGACTAGCATGAAGATGCGTCGGAGACGTGCCGCGACTTGCATCATCCAAAAGCCGGACGCGTAGCGGCCTCAGTCACCCTTACTTCTGATGCTTGTTCAGCCATCAAATTCTCCCAGCGAACGAGGGGCAGGTGGACTTGCGGAGTTGTCCAGAATGTGGGGAAACATGCGATGTGAGAAAACCTGATGGACTTTCGTACGCTTGCCCTCGAGAGAAATTGCGCAGTGACCTGTCCACACGTCCGGCTTACTGATGATCACCCAGTTCGCATACTTACCCTACCACTCATCTCCTTTCAGTCTAGAAGCGTTTTTCGTCCTCACGAGGCCAAAGCCAGTTGTGCTATTTCATGAGCATAGCGCGCAAAGATTGGAGGCGTCAGACCGCGCTCTCGACGCCTCGTCATCACTGCCGCTGAAGACAAGTCCAGCTGCCCCATACCGCAGACGATGAGCTGACAAAGGGGCTAACAAGCATCCATGTTCTATCAAGTCCTCCACATACAAAGTACCTAATCTCGGTCAAAAATGGCTCATCTAGTTATCATATCGCTCATCGTAGATTCCCGCTCTTCTCGCTCGACTACTTGGAACTTGGCTTGGTAGTGGAACTGTTCCATGCCCGCTGCTCAAAGGATGAAGCATCTGCCGTGGGATCCGACTTGTCCTGGTTGGACCTATCAAATCTTGACCCGAATCGACCGGCGGTCTGACTGGACGGTATCCTTCAGGTCCTTGCCCCACTCGTTCTTCACGCGATTGTACAGCTCATAGCTCCGAATCGTCTGAGCATTGTCAGTGCCTTCACAGATGCCGCCGACTCGCTCTGGGTACTTAAGGTAACTCGTTGACGCATCTTCCCCTTGACCGCTATTATATAGTCTTGCCATGACTTGTATGCAGCTTTAGCTCTGTCAGACCACCTGCCACCTGTCCCCCGTGACACCCGCATAAGGATTTCGTCAAGCACAATGAGAAAACCTCAACATAGTTCAAAGATCCACCTGGGACATCCACACAGGCCCAGTCAAGAGGTGGCCAGGGTGCAGACACCAAGAAGTCCTTCGACCATCCATTATCCGATTGGTCACAAGCAGTACCGGCCACAAGGACTGTGAGCATCAAGAGGATTATGAGAAACGACATCCTCCAACAACAAGAGTCACCAAGAGCTCAAAGCCCTGACAAGTTCCCATGCTGCGGCTTCACAAAGTTCTGAGGTTCCAATGGTGAACTGGACGAGGAGCCAAGGGTCATGCTAGAGGATCGTGACGCGATGTGTAGACTGGATGAAGTTTTGGCTGGTATGATAGAGTGGCGCTCCAATGAAGATCGGTGATGATGCATGGTCGAAACATTGACTAATTGAGCTGTCCAGTTTGCCCGCCGTAATGAGATATGGCTGTCACTGAACAATCAGCAACTGCTGCTAGCTTTGGGGCAGACGATGGTCTGCTGAAGCTGGTGACGGAGACATCGATCCTGTCAGGCGATCTATCCTGTTCGATAAGGCTGAGGAAATGCCACGGCTCGCCTCGCCACCGCTCACCCGGCCGGGATGACTTGTTTTTGCAGCTCTCCAACCTACCATTTGCCGAGCGCATCTTTATCATTTCATTGTTTATTGAGTATCGTTTGGGCTGGGAAACGAGGATCTCCACCATGACCCGTTCGTACCATCTCCTTTTTCAACTTCAGCTCTCCCCTCCCTTTCCCACAATCCCATGTACCGCCTCCAGCTGTTTGAGCCAGGACTGACGATCAGGACAGGTGGAGATCAAAGGGACCGGGATCGTGCGAAGGCACTGGCAAAGTCGTAGGCACCTCATTCACCTAGAACCTTTGTAGGCTGACGGGATTCCGCGATCAAGGGGCGGGGACAAGAAGAAGTTGAGTGGGAATCCTCAAGCTCGGAAAGAGGCGTATGTCCCCGACCCTCTCCGCCAGCCTTACGTCAACTCATGTTAACCTAGGGATGCGAAAGCTTTGACAGATAAGTGAGTCCCCTTCCCCTCCGTCCGTCCGTCGGGCCGAGCTGATGATTGTTTCCAGAATCGCGGTGAGTTTTCAAGCCAAACAAGCCGTCCTCGACCCTCATACTCCCCTCCCACCTGCTCCATAGTGATCAGTAGCTCATCCTTCCTTCCTCCAACCTAGGCAAAAGCCGCGTTGGCTGAAGCGAATGGCGGGAAGTTGCCCGAGAAGATCAAGAACTGATCGCTCAATCACCCAACGCGCTTTACGGCAGACGATACTCCAGGTAGAGAGATGGGGGTTGGCGAGGGGGGGAGGATTGAGCATGTGGATGGGCGACTGGAGAGCATTGCATAAGTCATCCAGAGATGCATTTCATACTTCATTCGGTGACGGTCCGAAGGCGATGAACCTTTCTGATGCGCGGCAGGTGACTCGATGGACTGTTGGGGAGGCGATCATGGCATGCTCAATGCATCGATGGGGATGGAATGCTAATGTCCGGTGGAGCTTCCACCTAGGCCCGGACTGGTTGCACCGCTCACTGCGCCGTCCCTCCCAGGCCCTCGATCTCCGCTTTCACCTGTGCTTCAGTCTGTATCTTCTTCAATTGCGTCTTCTCCAATACCTCCCCCTTCGCCAGCCTCTCCTTCAGATCGTCGATCGCGTTCAGCTAGTGAATTGACCTTCATCAGCTCCCGGCTCAGTTTGCCGCTCTCTTCGCGGAGCTCACCTTCTTCGTCAAATTTCTGAGCTTCTTCTGCGTACCTTCATCCTCCCCGGCAACTTCGAGTGTCGCCAGCTCTTCCACAGGCGCAACATCTCCGTTCTCATGACCGTTCGTTTCTTCCTTCTCCTTCACCGGCCGCTTACTCCTAACCAGCTTCTTCTTGTCTTCCGTACCTCCCGTTTGAGGTGCCCCAGGGACGTTGCCCGGGACGTATCGTTGAGCGGGCTTGCCTCCTCGGAACATTGGCGTCGGCGTAGTCGTACCTGATGAGGGACCGCTCTCTGCATCACGACCGTATGCATCTGAAGCGATGGTCCCGCGAGCTCCTGGCGGCCGATAAGCTCCGGCCGGTTTGCTGTCAGCTGTCCCGGTATCAGCACGGCCAGAGTCCCAAAGTCAAGGGTACTTGCCGCCATTCGTAGTTTCGCCCTTTGGTCGGTGCAAAGCGACACTTTCGTTTGGCTCAGGCGGAGGAGGAAGGACAGACGGGAATGCTTCGATGGAGTCGAGTTTCCGTGGTCGGAATGACACCTGATACAGCTCGTCCTGCGGGTGGATATGCAGGAGTTGACCGCCGCACCACCATATCTTGACACCGTTGTCCACCCGTAACCGTGGTGAGAGGGTAGCTGTGAGGATGTATCGACCACATGGGCTCCACTCGCAATGAGATGAGTTCGATGCTCTGCGCAGGTTCCGTTAGCCGGATAATAAGGCAATCGGAAAGCTTACTGAAACTCGGCGACCTTGTTCCGCGTGCTGACATCCCAGACGTCGACACCTCCAGCGAGGTTGCCAAACCCGGCACTGAGCAGCAGTCGACCTTGCGGCTGGTAGAGGAGGACATTACGGTGTCCTGAACCGAAGGAATGGGCAGGCTTTGCTTTCAGGTCGAATAGCTGTGTGCGAGCGGGCATATCTTCAGGGCAATTAGCGCGAGACGCTGGTCTGGCGTGGAACCTACAGCCATAGCACACGACAAACTCGCGAGAGGTCGGACTCCAGCAGAAGTCATAGATCGGTCCTTCCTTGTCTATATTGGCTATCAGCGGTACATCCTTTTGCAAGTGCCAAAGGCTTGAGCTTACCAAGATCGACCATCCCGTCAAATGACCCGTCCAGACTGATGAGATACAGATTGGTCTCGCCATAGTAGGACTTTCCGGTATTGTCGACATCCGTATGTGTCACGAATAATGCCTAGGTCGAGATTCAGTACAGACCCAACGATGTACTGAACCCCGCGAATAGGTCGTCTGGACCACACTTGCCATTGTTCCCGCAGCATTCCACTTGACCGACAGCTTATCCGCCAGGTAGAACGCCTTCCTCGCCATCGTCATCGGCATGTCCCGATTCTCCGTCTTCTCCTGACTCCCACCTTTGCCCAGCAGACTCGACAACGGGTACAAAGCGAAAGTCGCCGGTGCGGCTTTCCGCTCCCCGACCCAGACCGCGAGTGCCGGCTCCGAATGGGCAGGTAAGGGCTTTGATGACGTTGACCCTGATGGAAAGGCGCCGGGATTGGAGAGGAAGAGCCCTTTGATGGTACCGTCGATCTTTAAGCGGGTCGATGGTCTGGGAGAGAGGGGTGGGAAGAAGATGAGGATGTCGGATGCGGTCGGTCGGAATAGGTGGGACTCGTCGGCGGTTAGGATCGGCTCCCTGGGTGATGGGATCAATAAGAGTCGGAGATCGGTCAGAAGGGGATGCGAACCAGTCGTCCTGAGTCTTCTGATACCATCCCCCAACCTCCTTCCCTGTCTTCTCATCCCAAGCTTTCACATTCTTATACACCTCGGTGTCAGATTTGACGGACCGCTCGAAAGTGAAGAGATTGGTGGAGAGCGGGGCAAAGGAGAGTGCAAGCACATTCGCTTGAGGGATTGACCTTGCTGGCGTTGAAGACGAGCTCGAGGTGGGGAGGATTTGCACCCTGCATACTCGTAAGCCGTGATTCTCACCGTCGGAGCAGCTGCACAAGCTATCGAGAGACGAGAAGAATCCCGGCTCACCCTGAAACTGTGGCGAATGCAAGCCATTCTCCATCCTTGGAATGGGCGTAACACCGAACTGCTGAAGTGTCGCTATACGTGAGGAGGGGGTCCAGCTTCTAAGCATTCCACCAGAATTTGGGAAAGGCAGATGAGCGCACTCACGTCGGAGTCTGGGGTGAGAGCTCCCATGTAGGTCCCTCAGCGATGCCAAAAGTCTTCTGCGCCCGGACTGGTCACATTTGTCATCAGCCAAATAGTTCTGGAGGGGAAAGTTGGAAGAGGTCCAAAACTTACAGGCGTATTGACTGCTCGACATGCTAACGATGGCTTTACATGCGTCAACGGATGTATCGTCAGATCTCGTCTCCAATCTTGCCCTCAAAGCGAAACAACATATCTTGCCCTGATG
>JAABUH010001918.1_pt1 | contig 21322 bp, 23 predicted proteins | sample 5559121 | NCBI WGS metagenome assembly JAABUH01 (sample SAMN10711871, study PRJNA513364) | rock metagenome | isolation source: Antarctica rocks | place: Antarctica: Victoria Land, Battleship Promontory nord | collected 2015-12-28
AATCAACGAGAATTGTATTCTACTTCGTGAAGTCGTATTAAAAGATGAAGCTCAATACGAAGATACTAAATTAAGAAATTGTCGAGTTCAGAACGAAATACTATATCGAGATGATCTTCTATGAGTTTTCTTCAATGAGCATCTTCAAATGAAGTTAATTCGAGAAGTTCACGATCAATCTTCTATTGATCATCTTGAAATTCTCAGAACGATGAAGATCATAAGAAGGTACTACTATTGATCTTCAATGCGAAAGACAATAAATCGATATATTCAAAACTGCTACATTTGTCAGCGATCAAAGACTTCTCGAAATAAATTCAATGAACTACTACATTCTCTACTCATACTCGAACAGTGATGAAAGAACATAGTCATGAATTTCATCATCGACTTATCTTCTTCGAAAGGCAAAAACGTCATACTAACAGTGATATGTAGACTGTCAAAGAAACGACATTATATTTCTTGCTTCACTGATGACGAGAGAATCACAGCAGAAAAAACAGCTGAGCTAATGCTTCAGTGAATATATCGAATACACGATTTACTCGATTTCATTGTTTCGAATCGAGACTCTCAATTTATCTTCATTCTATGAAAGTCGCTTTGCAAAAGACTAGGCATTAATCTTCGACTCTTCACAGTCTATCACTCTCAGATCGACGATCAAAGTGAACGAGTCAATCAGAACGTCGAAAGATATCTTCGATTCTTCTGTTCGTACATGCAGAATGACTGAGCTAAGCTACTACTCATGATCGAGTTCGTCGACAATAATGCTCTGTTCTCAGTCATCTTCTCGATCTCTTTCTTTCTAAACAAAGACTTTCATTCTCGTATGAGCTTTGAACTCGATGTCATCGAATATGAAAGTTCTCGTGAACGCTTGCAGACGACTAAAGTCGAGAATATATCTGAACATATGAACAAAACACTGAAGTTTGCTCGCGAGTCGCTAGTCAAAACACGAGAACAAATGATGAAACAAGTCAATAAGCATAGAAAAGAAGTTGATTACAAGATCGAATCAAAGATGTTTCTGAATGAAAGAAACATCGTTACAGCGAGATCTTTCAAGAAGCTAGATGACAAAATGCTCGATTCTTTCATCAATCTAGATCTCGTCGACTCTTCATATAAACTGAAATTATCAGAGTCTATGCGTGTTCATGATGTATTTCATTCTGATCTGCTTCGCTCTGTCGTCGACGATCTCTTGCCTGATCAAAAGAACGAATTCTCAGATTCAATAGTGATAAACGACGAAGACGAGTGAAAAATCGATGATATATTGAATTTTCGTCGATATCGAAGACGACTTCAGTATAGAATCAAATGAAATGACTATGACAATGATCTCAATTGATACAACGCTGATGACGACGAATTTATGAACGCTCAGAAGATCGTTGACGATTTTCATATTCAATACTCGAACAAATCGCGCTAATCGACAATTCAATCAATCACGATTTAACAGATCTGAGTCTGTGAAATCATGATTGAACAATCAATCGAGTCGAGCAGAAAATACATTCATGCGAACATGAATCGTCGAAGAGAGAGAATAATGTCACGATTCTAGCCTTGTCAGACTCAGTCTTCTAGTCTTGTCAGATCTATTCTCGCTTCGTCATCTTGACTAGTCTCTATTGAGCCTAGCGTCGGCTGAGAAACACACATATGTAGTCAGCTTCTTTTCTGTAGCTATCTTTCTTTCTTAGCATTTATCTTCTAGTTAAATGACATCTCTATCTGACTCGCTCTAGACAGATCTCTAACAATTGATATTATATCTGTTTTACAATGCAAACTTGTTAAAAGCATGTGACAACATCAAGCTGAGAATTAACTTTATAAACTTCGTGAATGACATCAATATCTTGATATATGAAAAGTTTACAAAACACAACTGCAAAGTTCTTAGTAAGATTTATGATAAATGCGAACAGTGATCAAAAATGCATGACATCAAATTCTTAATGACAAAGCATAAGCTGATTCACTTTATGAAAACATTCAAATGATTCAATATGAAAGTTGATGTAAAGTTGATGAAACATCAGATTGACTTGAAATCAGATATTAAAGTCTTGAAAGTTCAACTGAACTTCAAGCTGAAATGAATGATTTACATGCATCATGTCAAAGCAAAACTAGTGATTAAACAAAAGATTATGCAGACAATCATTGAGTCTATTTAAGACTCGTCAATGATGACGAGTAAGCAAATATACTTCGCGATGACGCGCTCTCTGCTTAGTCACGAAGTCATCATATGATATACATCACAAAGAGTGAAAGATTATCAAAAGAGTCTAAACATTAAGCTGAAATCAATGCAAGAAAAAGCATTGTGACAAATCATTGATGTTTATCGTGCAACATTAACAGAGACTTTACAGATGAAAATAAACATGATGTCAATAAATATTCACTTATGAAAGCTGATACAAAGATCAATAACAAACATGAACTCTTGAAAATCAGACGAAGTTATTGAGATGATAATGCATTGAATTCGCAACGACTTGACATTCAAAAAAAATTGAAAATCAAAGTTGTGTAAAACATTTCTACAGTTGAAGCAAAAGTGAATGAAAGAAACACTCAAGCAGACGAAGATGAATTGAAATTATCTTTACACAGTGATTTTTTGATCAGAATCATTGAAGATAATTATAGTTGCAAACAAGAAAATATCAATAAGATAACACAATCTCAACACATTCACATTGAAGCAAAGAGTTTACTCAAATAATAACAACAGCAAAGATGATGTTACAGTGATCATAATGAGAATGAACTGAGAGCTAAATAAGAGACTGAAAGAATTGACTTTAGTCATCACTCATCATGATGAGCTGAAAGAATTAGTCGTAAAAATGAAACATCTTGCAGATGTAACGACAGCAAATCAAGAATGTCATGAAAAGATATATAAAATATACAGTGATAGTCAGATCTCTTTGAAAACAGTGAAAGTCATGATATCAACAAAAAATCAGACACGTCTGTGATGAGTTCAGACTGCACATGAAAACATTCAATCTCAAGAAGTCACGCTGAAGTTACATTGAATAACAAAACATGCAGAAGTGCTTGAAAATGAAGCAGTAAACAAGATGATTGATGATGCACATGAGTTATTTCTATTGTTGATCAAGCATCAGCGCACTGAAATAATGACGCAGTTGATACTCATACAGAAACAGATCAGACAGACATGAAGAATAGTCTGAAGAAAGAAATTCAACGCAGCTCATTTTCAATATCTGACATTAAAGATGACTCATCAGCATCAGCATCTACACAGAGATCATGCAAAGTTTCACAGCGCACTATTGACGCAGTTACACATGAGAAAAATTGACTTCAATTAATTTCTACATGAGAGACGAGTACTTAATATCGCTATAACAACGTGTGAGTGTGACAGAGATCAAATGTTGATCAAGCACATTCTATTAACATGTTTCAGATGAAAAGTAGAATGAAAAGCAATGCAATGAAAAAAGAACATCACGAACTTGAGAAAGCTCTTAGAAATCATGAGCGCAGCAATAATGATCATTTGAATGATACTTTCAATGAGCATACTGAATCAATTTCAAGCTGTGACGTCATTAAAGAATCAAATGAAAGAGAGAAAATAAAGAAGAAACAGATTCATAAAGTTCTTGCATTGAGAACAGTTATAGTATAAAGCGCAGAAAGAAGTGATTTTTGATGCGAAAAGAGCGTTGCGCTAGCACAATGCTCGCTACAGTATATAGAATCTTGCATAAGTTCATAATGAGTGTTGAATCAAGTAAGAATTAAAAAAAAAATTTATTAAGTAAGAGAACATAGTTTTTGACATTATAATCACAAGCATCATGAATGCAAAGAAAACATCTTTCATCTTTGAATCAAGAATTGAATCAAGACATCGTTTGTATAGAATATCATCAATGAAGAGCAGAGCAAAGATAATGCATCATAATTAAACAACACAGTATCATGATGAATTGACACATAGAAGTCAGATCAAAGACTAGAGTCAGAAACTGAGTCAAAGATCAAATCTGAGTTAACTTTGAAACTCTATGACTTTGTCAAGACATCATTTAAACTACGTCATATTTTCGACTTAATATATCATGAATTATGTCGTGCTCAACTTGATAATGCTTGACAAACTCTCTATAGTCGATTGATCTTCTCAAGTTATCGAGAGCTTCTTAATAATTAACTCTATTATAATATATACTCATTCTGTGTCTGCTTAGAATATCACATTGTCATATCACTCTTATAGATTTCGTCTATTTATCTAGTAAATTAAGTCATCACAGTTCTAATTATTTCAAACTTTTCTTAGAAATAATGACTTGATATTCAAGCATGACAACAGCAACGCAATTGCAACAAAGTTGAAATGATGATATTTCAATCTTGCAAGACATCATATCAGAAAATGAACATCATATAATGAAATCAGAAAGCAAAGAAGCAGAAGATGAACTCTCTCTTGATATTAATGAACAGCTGACATGAACAATGCTTCAATGTGATGAACTGCGAAAGAAACAGAAGTTAGCAACTATTCAATCAAAGATTGAAACTCTGCAAGTTATTGAAATGATGAAGAAAAGTCATCAAGCTTTCACTTGAATTCTCATGAAGAATGTCAGAAACTGAGTTAAACTAGAAATACTATCAATATAAAAGACTGATATTATTATTATTACTTTGATAGAATCTAGATACAAGACAATACATTAAATAATGTACAAGATGAAAGACAAAGAATGAAAGAAAAGAATGAAAGTTCAACTTTTATACATATGAATCGAGCAGAATCAAGACTAGACAGTAGTTTTATGACTTAAGATTGCAAAAATTCATGCATACAACTGAAATGATTGAAACAGAATTACTGAGACTAGATTAAGATGATGATGACTAGATTAATGACTTGATTCATTGAATTGCAAAACAGATTCAATGAATTGAAATTATTTAAAACATCAATGATTTATGTTTTAAATCAAGTTAATGATTTGACATCATGACAGTAGCTTCTCTCTTCAAGACTGAGCTTCTGCAAAATGATGAAAAGAAACAAGATGAAATGAGAAAGAATTGAAGATGAAGATTGAAACAAGATGAGAATTGATGTAAATGCATTTTAATGTAATGAAGCACAGACAAAACTAGAATAAATCTGAGTCACATTTGAGTCAAATCTGAGTAAGATATTTGAAGAATGAGATGAGATGAAATGCATTTTAACATGATGATGCACAGCAAAATTGAAATACATTTAAATCACATCTGAATCAAATTTAAACACAATGTCTGAGTCAAATCTAGATAAGATCTGAGTCAGATCTGAGTAAGAGAAAGATGAAACATAGTTTAATATAATGATGCACAGATGAGACTAAAATACATCTGAATCACATCTGAATCAGATTTAAACAAGATGTCTGAGTCAGATCTAGACAAGATCTGAGTCAGATTTAAGCTGAGTTGAGATGATGAAGATTGAACTTAAAGTTCTTGACATTGATATTGAGATATTACACATGACAGTACATGTGATTCTTTGATGACAGAGTTGACGAGATGATATTCATTGAGCACTTGCTCACAATTATTCAGAAGATGAAAAGATTCTTAAGTAGAGAAGTGATTTTCTCAATCAATGTAATACTTGAGCAAAGATAAATTATAATGTTTATCACGCTTAAAGTTTAATATGCTGTTTACATATCAGAATCTTTCATTATTTTCAATGACAATGAGTTCTTAAGATTTCTGACGTTAACTCGAAAGAAAATCACTTGCGATATGACTCAGAAGAATGATATGAAAGATTGAATGAATCTTCATGAATGCTGAAAGATTTAACTTAATGATCAGAGAATTATTCTTGAAAACACGCTTGATCTTGAAGAGATCAACATTATGATCATTTAACTTGACAGCAAGACAAGTGATGCTGAGATTGCAAGCATTCAATCAGACTTCATTTTCGACGAAGTATTTAAAACAAGAACGATGAAAAAGATTGACATTGAATTCATAAATGATCTGAGCTATAAACATCTCATCATATAAATGCTCAGTTAGTTTCTTCATCTTCCTGATGAACTCTTTGACATTGATTAACTTGTCTCAAGCTTGAGATGTAAGATTCTTGAGCAAAGATTCAAAAAACTTAAAGTCTAAACGTGAGTTCTGACTCAAATTGATCAAGAAGAATGATGCTAAAGTGATTAACAATGATGTGTTATTGACGATGAATTTAACTTCAGAAAGTCACTTAGTTCAGTCATTCTGCATGTAGTTGACGAAGACTCGAAGATAATGCTTCATGACAGCATTGACTTTCTTGATTTGATCATCAATCTCAAAGTGATATGTTGTTGATAACTTGATGTTTATCTTCAACATTTTACACATATGCTTTCAGACATCAAAGATGAATTATGTGTCTTAATTAGACATAAAGAACTCAAGTAAATCATGATGTTTTCAAACATGAGCATAAAAGCAGTTGATAACTTTTTCAACTTTCATAGAAGTGATGAGAACTAAATGTTTCATTTTGATAAAATGATTAATGAAGACTAGAACATATTTATATGTGATACTTATGAAGATACTGAGTGATAAAGAATTTACATAGTTTATGAAAACATCACGTCAACAACGTTCAAGAATTGAAAGAAGACACAATCATTCTTAAGTTTGTTGTCTAAAAAACTTAAAACGTGTGTACACATGATAGTTTTGTACGAAGTGTTGAACATACTTATAAATATTTGATCATCAATAGACTCAACTGATCAGTTCATAACTTTTTGCTCTTTCTGAGTGATCATCAACGACACTATCATGAATGAGCTGAATGATACGAAGATGTAGTTTATCTGAGTTGAGTATATACTTTCTTTCTTGAAAGTACAGATGATTCTCATGTTTTTCACATTCAGTTAAAAAGATCTTGTTGTGATGTTGTATTTCATTATGAAGTGCTTCAATTATCTGAGCTGCAAATTTGTCATTGATTTCGACTTACTTTCACAATGTTTGAGTGAGAATGTCAGCAAAATCTTCATCAAGATTCAAAGTGTTTTGATCTAGCTGAGACTTGATGTTTTCAACGTTGAATTCTTCAATTTCTAGATTCATGAAGACTAGAATTTGCAAGAATGCTGAAATAACTGAGAACAGATGTAATTAAATTGAATCTAGAGCGATGATTTGTGACTGAAGCTTCATGATCTTGATGTTGAAGATATCAAGAACGAGATTCTCAACAATATTGAAATCTAAAACATAAGTTTTCAAAATTGTTCGATGTTGATATTGATGTTGAGAATTGAATGTATTCTTCTTCTTAGAAAGATTTTCTGAGCAACATGTCAAAGCATTCAACTTATCATTAATCTTGTTGAAATGATAAGCGATGCAATAGTTGAATCTAGATAGAAACTCACTTCAACGAGCTTGATGATGATTCAACTGCTTAGTTGATATAAAATACTCAAGATTTTTGTGATTCGTGATCATCTTGACAGAATAGATAAAGTCTTCAAGCTCTGATCATCATTTCTTGAAAGCGCAAACAATGATCATGAGTTCTTTATCGTAGATTTTATAGTTACACTCGACTGAGTTATGCTTCTTTGAAAAGTAAACGACTGAATGAAGAATCTCGTTCTCATCATATTGAGAAAGAATGTCTTTGAATACATAGTTTGAAGCATTGATTTCTATCACAATCTTATGATCTGAATTATAATGACAAAGAATAATCTTGAAAGTGAAGACTTTCTTAAGAATGTTGAATGCAATCTGACATTTCTGAAATCAGACAAAGAGTACATCTTTTCTGATGAGACGAGTGAGCGAAATAGTTATTCTACTATAGTCATAGATGAATCTTTTATAAAAGTTCGCGAAATCTAGAAAACTTTGAATGTCTTTAACGTTGATCAAAATGAGTCAATTGACAATGATGTTTATCTTGAAAGAGTTCATCTTGATCTCTTTGATGATGATTATCAATTTTAAATACAAGACTTAAGTGATGTGAAACTTGCATTTGATTATATTTATCTGAAGATCTGCTTCTTGCAGCTTTCGCAGAACGAGCTTGACATGAATCTCGTGCTTGAGTTTATTGTCGAAATAGATCAAGATGTCATTCAGATAAGCTGTACAGAACTTATTTAAATGTTCATGAAGAATATTGTTGATGTACTTCTGAAATGAGACAGACTCATTACATAGATTAAAGAGCATGACTAAATACTTGAATAATTCAAATCAAGTGCGAAAGATGATGAAAGCTTCATCTTCTTCTTTAATTCAAAGTCGATTGAACGCAGAGATGATATTCAGCTAAACTGATTGTCAAGTCAAGTTTTCATATTTACATTCTGACTTGACTCAAGTACTTGAGTCGAATCTTCTGACTCGACTCAAATACTCAAGTCGAATCTCATGACTTGACTTGATATCGATCTCGAGTCGAGTCAGAACTCGCTGACTTGACTTGACTCATTAAGCAATCAAATATGACGTCAAGAGAGCTAAATATAGAATTTTTTCTGATTTTTCGCCTTTGCATTATCTTTTTGCATTATTTTTTTGATAGAAAGTCATAAAGAGAAACATGAAGAAGAACATGAAGATCGTTTGATAGAGAGCTTTGATAGAAAGCTATGATAGAGAGCTATGATAGAGAGTCATGACGAAAAACTATGAAGACTGTTTGATAGAGAGTCATGAAGAGAAGTCATGAAGAAAAATCATGAAGAAGAGTCATGAAGAAGAGCTATGATAGAAAAACATGATAGAGAGCTATGAAGAAGAGTCATGAAGAGAAGTCATGAAGAAAAGTCATGAAGAAAAGCTATGATAAAGAAACATGAAGGCTATTTGATAGAAAGTCATGATAGAGAGTCATAATAGAGAGTCATAATAGAATATCTATCTATCTATCTTCATGTCTTGACGAGTCGAGTTGAAAGTTTCAAATCGATACTCGATTTCAATTTTCTGACTCGACTCAAATACTTGAGTCGAACATCTTGACTCAATTCAAATACTCAAATTAAGAATTCTAACGTGAATCGAGTCTTGATGAGTCGAGAACTCGATTCGATCTCGATGACTCGACTCGACGCGATCAGTCTATATTCAGCTTGATAAAGATTTTAGCTCAACTTAGACGATTCAGCGTTTCTGATATCAGAAACAAAGAATATTGATTCTTGATTGTGATAACGTTCAGATCTCGATAGTTCACGCAGAAGTAAAGTTCTTCTTCAAGTTTCTTGATGAAGAGAACAGAGATGATCGTCTGAGAGTGACTGACTTGAATGAAATCTTTGCTCAGATTTTCATTCAGATAACGACAAAGTTCTAGAATTTTGTCACGACTCATGTTGTACAAAGCAAAGACTGAGAATTGAGCATCTTCTTTAAGATGTATGACATGATCATGAGCTTGATGTAAAAACAAGATATCAACGTTCTTTTTGAAGAAAACATCTAAAAAATTGAAATATCTGAACGATAGAATTGTGATTGAATCGACGTTCTTACTTTGTTAATAAACTTCAAGATCTTCTTGTGTCGTGAATGCAGTCAAATGAAATTTCTTTTTCATTTGATGAAGATTCAGACGATGATTCTTATCATACATACTGTCTTAAAGATGAGATGAGAACTGAGCAAGAGTTGAGCTGTTCTTTGAACAGATAGTCAAAGTCGCATGACGCGATTTTGACTCATCAGAGTCTAGACTAGAAGATGAGATTGACTCAAGATTCAAGAAGACATCAATTTTCTTTAGAATGACGCTAAACACTTCAATGTCTTTGACATGAGCAGCATGATCAAAGCTTCAAGCTTTCAACTCAACTATGTCAAGTTGTATAAAAGATTGATTGAATTGATCTGCTTGAAAAACAATAAAAGTTTTAAAGAAGAAAGAATTTTGACACTTGATTTTTGATGAATATTCTTTTTAAATGACTTGAAGAATACAACTAGAAACTTCTTGTTTCAAACAAGAGACAAGATTGAATGAGATTTATTTCTTGTGAATGAGCTGAGTATTAGTTGACTTTTTGTAAGCAAACGAGAAGTTATATTGCTTCTTGTGAGCAGATGAGAAACTGAATTACTTCTTGCAAGTGAATTGAGAACTGAATTGCTTCTTGTGAGCAAACTGAAAACTGAGTTACTTCTTTCAAGCAAATGAAAGACTAGATTGCTTCTTGCAAATGAACTGAAAACTGAGTTACTTCTTTCAAGTGAATGAGAAACTAAATTACTTCTTGCAAGCAAACTGAGTGCTAAATTGCTTCTTGTGAGCAATTTGTAGACTGAATTGCTTCTTGTGAGCAATATGTAGATTGAATTGCTTCTTATGAATGATTCATGAACTGAGTTACTTCTTGTGAGTGAATTGAGAACGAGACTAAAAGAAAGCTACTTTGTTAACTTCAAATGAGAAATTTTCTTCTTGTTATCTTGACGAAAAATGAGCAACAATGATTAAGACAGAAGAAGAAAGACAAAATGAGAATATTGTGTTCAAAATTGACATCAATGACGTGATGATGAAGTCATGATAAACTCATGATGATGAGATATTGACTTAATTCAATGACATAAAAGAATAGTCTTTCAATGTGTTCATCGAGAATCATTGTGATTTCAACGACATGAGTAATGTCATCAATTAAAGTGACTTGATCATCAAATTCTTAAAGTCTGCGAGAGTGAATTAATTGATGCAAGAGAAGATGATGTTGTTGCGTGAAGAATTTATTCATAAAGACATAAGCAGAGACTTTACTATCAATCAGAGTAAGAGTGAGAACTCTAGATTGAGCTTGACGTAAAATACAGAATACTATCATGTGATTATCTTTGAATGTTGAATTGAATTCAAAGAGTTTCAAGACAGATTTAGCAGAAAACTTTCTATATGATTGAAGTGAGAATGAAAAGATTGAGACTAGTAGACAAGATGATATATATACAGATTTTTGAGCGCGATTTAGCTCAGAGACTAAACTTTTCTTATGAACAGTGAGACTTCTTCATCTATACTGACGACGTCATTGTCGTAGATGTTCATGATACACAGAGTAAAGAGTTTCTTATTTGAGCATTCTTTAATGATTTTACTCAAATGTTGCAATTTGCAGTAGTAGCACAGCTTTCACTTGTTGCAGATTTTCTTGATCTCAGAAATGATCAAAGTCTTATCTTGAATGATGATAATGACAAAACTTAAATTCATTGACTCATTGAAAAATGAGAAAGAAAGAGATGAAGATACTGTTGAAACAACAGTCACAGGAGTGATGATTTTTGAACTCAAAAGATTACTAGTCAATGCAGAAATGTTCTTGACTTTGATGAATGAAACAATGACAAAGATGAAGTGAGATTAATGATGCTTAAGCTGCTGAAACTCTTCATTGATGTCAAAGAATGCTTGAATTCATTAATGAAAAATGAATGATTAAGTTTCATTGAGATTTCATCAGAAGAAGATGATGACTTGAATGAAATAATTGACATTGTGCTTCAGACAGTCAATCAATGAGAAATCTTTCATCAAAGAATGTTCTTTCTTTTGATAGAAGAGATTGTAGTAGTTAACAAAGCTATTCATGTTTTACTTCAGAATTTCGCGAAGATATAAATGAGCATCTTTTGTTGTGAAAGAATTGTTGCAGCAATGATGTAACTTATGTCATCAATCTGCAAAGATGAAAATGACACAGAGATCATTGACTCGATATTGACTCATTAAATTGTGAATCTTCTTATCTATGATGAGTCGTGACTCAACATAGATGATCTTGACTTGATGAAAGAAATAATGATCATCGTTCATGTTCATGCGTTGTATCAGACTTTGCTCTCATGCATTCAATCGATTTTTGTTTCTCTCATACTCAAATATGTTGAGAAGCTTCTTGAATCTAGAAGCGATGAAGACAGCGACAGAGTTTGCAAAAAGATAAACGATGAAGAAAGATTAATTGTTCAAGATTTGTGTGATGATTTGAGCTATCATCATAAAAAATTAAGAATTCAATTCTATATAAATTGAAGAACTGAAAATGATGAATGAAGATGAAATGATAACATCATGTTGTCAAACTTGATTTTGAAGCTCTTGCATTACGCGAAAGATCTCAACTGAATTTTCGATTATACTTTGAGTGAACTGTTCAACAGCATGCTCATCATCGATTAAAAGATTGTGAGATGACTTCATTTAAGCGAAAGAATAACTAGACGAGATTTCAACGTATGAAAATTTTGCAGAAAGTGTAGATCTTTTATAATGTCAAAGACTGAGCTAAACTAAAGATACTATCAATATAAAAGACTGATATTATTATTATTACTTTGATAGAATCTAGATACAAGACAATACATCAGATAATGTACAAGATGAAAGACAAAGAGTGAAAGAAAAGAACGAAAGCTTAACTTTTATATACATGAATCGAGCAGAATCAAGACTAGACAGTAGTTTTATAACTTAAGATTGCAAAGATTTGCACACATGACTGAGATGATTGAAACAAAATTGCTGAGACTAGATTAAGATGATGATGACTAGATTAATGACTTGATTCATTGAACTGCAAAACAGATTCAATGAATCAAGATTATTTAAAACATTGACAATTTATGTTCTAAATTGAGTTGATGATTTGACATCATGACAAAGAACTTAAATGATTTACGCATCATTTTCATAATGTTGATGATGACAAAACAAAGTCATTACAAGATCATCTCACAGAAGCAAAGACTCTCAATGTCTTTGAAGAAGTATCATGATAAAATCATAAAAGAACATAAAGAGTGAATTCGCGATGTCAAAATCTTGTTTCAAAATATCTTTTAACATTTTGAAAGTGATGAGAAAAAGATTTTGTACTGCATGATTTATCTGAAGAGTGAATCAAAGAAACTTTGATTCAATCACAAAGAAACTTTGATTTAATCACAAAGAGACTATGTTTGCAGCTCAGCAAACATGATTCAATTTTATTGACTTTCTTCTGAATTTAATTGAGAATTCGATAAATTAAGACATAAACATGACTCAGCAATATGTGAACGCATTGCAATGTTCAGATCAAATGATATGAACGTTTGCAGTTCATTTGAGCATTCTGAAACATCAACTTTCGTTGTATAATGATGAGCATAAGCGAACTCATTTATTCATCAAGTTGAGATCTGAGCTGCGCATGATCATTACTAATGTGCAGTCAATTTCTATCACATGAGATGCATTAATCGATCTTGTCGCTTAATTGAAAATAAATCTGCGAAAAGAACACGTTTTGTCATCGAAATGATCTTAAGACGAGAACTTGCATGATCGAGATAAAGTCGACAAGAAGACTCATTCAAAGTGAAAGAAATCTCATTGATCAATTAGATTTGACTCTTCGTCAAAGACAAGCTCACACGCTTTGTCATGTTATAGCAAGAATTTGTTCAACATAATGTGCTATACATGCAATCAAAAGAGTCATTATTCTACTGATTGTAAAGACAAAAAGATCAAGAATAAATCAAAAGAATTTGATGTAAATTGAGTATTCATTGATTTGATGTCACATATGAATCATTTCAAGATTTTGAAAAAAGATAAGCTTTCAATGAACACTTCAAATCATCGAGAAAAAAACAAGAAGTTCTTTTCGTAAAGACTTTTATATATAAAAAGCATGTAATTCAGAGAAATCAGAAGACAGAAACGAAGATTCACATGAATATTGATGTCAAGATGAATGTGATTAGTCAACGTTTCATCATCAAGCAAGATATGTCATTGCTGAACGTTGATCTCTCAAGATTTATCTGAATGAACAATCAGAATGTTTATTGTTATGACGTTTATAAGATGTGTTATCGACTGAGAAACAGCTGAAACATAGAGAAAAAAGATATAAGTATCTTCTATGCTATTGACAAGAAAGAATCTCTTTTGATTCTGAGTATGTTGAATATGCAATTCGAGCGTATTTGAATAAACATGATCACAAGAACATGATGTTTCAACGTGAATGAACACGCATTTGAGTTGTTCTTTGCACAAGTATTTGCGAAAGTTCTACAAGATGAGTTTACTGTGTATACTCTTGTCATGATCAACATCATCAAAGAGTCGATCGTTGAACATCAAGTAAAAGCAATGAATAACATGATGAATCATATCACAAACGCGCTTGAAACGCAAACTTTACTCGTCAAATTGAAAGAATACAAAGATGTATTTTCAATAAAAAGTGTCAACAAATTGTTCTTGCATGAAGATCATGATCATGCAATCGAAATCACTGCAGAGTCGTTGTATGAATCGTTGTATAATCTGTCAAACACAGAGTTAGCAACTCTGAGACAGTATTTAAACGATGTCTTAGCAAAAGAATGAATTAAGCACTTCATTAGCTCAATTGACGCGTCTATTCTATTCATTCTCAAAAAGAATGATAGTCTTTATTTATGCATGAACTATCAAGATCTGAATAAGATCACTGTCAAAAATCATCATTCACTGTCTCTAATTAGTGAAACTCTAGACAGACTCAATAAAGTCAAGCAGTTCACTAAGTTAAATCTGAAGAATGCTTATCATCATCTCAGAATTCAACGTGAAAATGAGTGAAAGACAATGTTTCATACTTGTTACGATCACTTCAAATATATGATCATGTTGTTTGATTTGATCAATACATTTGTCATCTTTCAAACTTATATTAATAAGATCTTGACAGAGCTTTTAAATGACTTTTGTGTTGTTTATCTGAATGACATTCTAATCTTCTTCGTAGAGAAGACTGATCATGTAGATCACATGAAGCAGATTCTCAAGAAATTAAGAAAGTTCAAGCTATATGCTAGCTTGAAGAAGTGTGAATTCTTCATCACTAAAGTAAACTTTCTAGAATTTGTCATATTCATTGAGAGTGTTTCAATGAACTCAAGTAAAATAGACATCATCAAAACGTGATTCAGATCAAAGATGTATCAAGAAATACAAGTTTTTCTGAGATTCGTCAATTTCTATTGACGTTTTATACATCACTACTTTCAGATAGCAGAGTCTTTAACAGAACTGCTGAGAAATAGTGTAAAAGATGTAAAAATGAGTTCATTCATATGATTGAGCGAAGCGAAACAAGCTTTTAATCAGCTTCGCGACATCTTTATGAAAACATCTATTCTAAGACACTTTGACTCAAAGCGACATATATACATTGAGATCAACGCGTTCAATTATGCAGTCGCGAATATTTTGTCTCAGTCAGATGACGAAGATCAGTGACATTCAATTGCATTCTGATTCAGAATGATGATAAACGTTGAAAGAAACTATGAGACACATAATCAGAAGCTTCTAATCATAGTAGCGATGTTTAAACATTGACAACACTATGTGAAAGACAGTTATCATACTGTCAAAGTTCTGACTGATCATAATAATTTGAAGAGTTTTATGAACGTTTGAAAGTTAAACGAAAAACAAGTCAGATGAGTCATGAAATTGTTGATCTGCAACTTTGAAATAGCACATAGATCAGAAAAGACTGTTATGAGTCTGCATAAAGTGAATCATATGAATGTATTCTAACTAGAAGTTCAAAGCTGAAGTAGAAAGAAGATGCAACACGACGTGAGTTTTACTCACGAAGACACGCTAGATCGCTAGCGTGTCAACAACAGCTTTACTCACAGCTTTATACTAGTCTATGTTAGACTAATCAGACTAATCAAAGATAACAGAGATGCATGCTCATAACATTACTCTCTCTCTTCATTTAGCAATGTTCTCATTGCTGCAGTTTGATCGATCGATTCTTGTTGAGTTGATTTCTAACTTAACTTGTTCAAATACTTCTGATGAAAGTCATTTATGATCTTCAAGCAGTCTTTGAACTCATTTTCATCGACATTGTATTAATGTAGATCAACGTCATAGTCTTTTCAATTGACACGATATTGCAGTCATTTGTCTCGTTCATAGTGTCTGAAGTTCAGTATGTTCTTCACTTTTCATTTATCTTCGTCATTTATCACTATAGAATCAGACGACTCATTTCATTGTTCTTCAAGAAAGTTTTTTGAATTCAGTCATAGCAGATTTGAAGTGAACTCTGAATGAATCTTCATTGTCAATGACAGTTTTAGTCAATATGCATGTTCGATCTCAGTCAGAATCTTGAAAGATTCTAGCATCTTATCGTTCAGCTTCTTTGATGATCTTGCAATCATAATGTTTCTAGAATTCAGAAACATCATGTCATCTATCTTGTAAATCATTTTCTTTCAATGCTTGTCAATCTGTTTCTTCATTGTGACTCTGACTCTTGCTAATGTCTGCTTGATCAACACTAATGATCATTTCATGTGTTCAAATATATTCTCTGCTTTGCTCACTTGAATTCTAGCTTGAGTGATCTCATATTCAGTTGAATTCAAATTGAAGCTCATATGAGAGTGAAAGCTCTTGTTCAGAAAGAACGCTGATTGTTCAATTGACGATGAAATAGCATTGTTATTAATGAATTCAGTCATAAATAATCAGACGAATCAGTCATCTTGCATGTACAAGCAATAACTTCATAGATATTGTTCTACATTCTGATTCGCTCTTTTCATTTGATCGTCAATCTGTGAGTGATAGTTGATGAATAGTTTCATCTTAATGTTGAGTCTCAGACATAAAGACTTTCAGACAATCGATATGAATTACAAATCTTTATCGAACATTATTGATCTTGATAACTCATGAGTTCTGAAGACTCATATCAGCAGCAGCTTAACTGTTTGTTCAGCGAAAGTTTCTTCGTCATCTGATCAACAGAATATATAGTGACGTTTTTTAGATAATTGATCTATCACTGTCAAAATCGCGTTGCTTTCATCACTTTTCAATAAATCGATAATGAAATTCAATGATATGTCTTGTCATCGTTGTTCAGATATATACAATGACTTCAATAGTTCATTGATTCAATCTCTTGATGCTTTTGATCTACGACAAACGTAACAGTTTTGAATGTAGCGTTTGATTGTTATTCTCATCTTCGATCAGCAATATGATCATCTTAACAAGTCTAACGTTCAATTCATGTCAGAGTGATCACTGATCGAAAGATCATATACTTCTTTTATCAATTGAATGATCATTGACTGAGAGACTCACAGTCTATTATTCTTTCAGAGTACTTCGTTCAGTACTCTGCAATTGTCTAGACTCATATCTTGACAAGTTCTTCTGTTCTGTTCTATGACTGTTTGAATATTGATACATTGTTGATTCATTTGATTTTCGACTATAATTCGATTCTGAATGAAAATCATCTCTTCGATCGAATTCTCGTTAGCTTTCGATTTCTGTTTCAAATCTGAGTCAAATATGAGCAAGATCTGAGTCAGATCTTGATCATCTTCTATTGATTACAGTTCAAATGTGCTTGCTGACAATAGCATCTGATGCTGATATAGCTTTCGATCATCATTTGATTCAACTGACTTGACGTCTGACATTCTGATCAGCGCATCTGCTTTCAGATTCTGCTTTTCTGACTGATATATGATCTTGAAGTTATATTCAAATAACTTCTCAGCTCATTTAGTCTGTCGTCTGATCAGTTTCTTGATGATCATGAAGTACTTCAAATTCAGATGATCGATGAAGATCTTGATTGAAATATCAGTACATTTCAATTCAAGACATCAATGCTTCAAGCATTGAATAATAGTCAAAAGCTCTTTGTCGTAAATCTCGTAGTTGCATTCTGCAGAAATCATGTTCTTGCTGTAGAAGATCATTGAATGTAGAATGTCTTCATCATCATATTGAGACAATACTTCGTCGTTGACATAGTTCAAGAAGTTCGTTTTCAGAATAGCTTCTCTGATCAAATCGAAATGCTTCAGAACGAAAGCTGTCATCATCTGTTGCTTCAGTCTTTCAAAGATCGTCTGACAGATCTCTGTTCATTCAAATGAATGATCTTTTCGAGTCAGCTTTATCATAGATTGAGCAATCTTCGAGAAGTTCTTTATGAATCGTCGATAGAAATTGCAGAAGTCAATGAAGATCTGTACATGAGTTAACAATCAAAGCACTTTTCAACTTCGAATCACATCTACTTTTCGAAAGTTCATTCGTAGATCATTGATGAATATCAGTAGTTCTAGAAACGAGATCTTCTGAATCTTGAATTCGCACTTGTCAATGTCTATCTGCAGATCGACTTCACGAAGCTTGTTTAGCATCTTCTTCACATGAGTTCTATGTTTCTTCAAGATCTTACTGTAAATTAGAATGTCATTCAGATAGATCTGACAGAATTTATGCAGACAGTTGAACAACACGTCGTTGATATAATGCTTAAAGAATGTCGATTCATTGATTAATTTGAAGAGCATTACTCTATATTTGTAGACATTGAAGAAAGTGACAAATGTGATTAGATTCTCACTTTCAGTGCTCATGCAAAGCTTATTGAATGCAACGATAATGTTAAGTTGAATCAGATATTTACTGTCTTGAATTCAAGTGAGTACTTCGTCTATCAAGAGTATTGAATAACGATCTCTTTTGATCAGAGCATTCAGTTTTCAATAATTCATGCAAAAGCAAAGACTATCATCTTTCTTTTCGATGAATAGTATTGACGAAGCGAATGAAGCTTTGCTGAGTGTAATAAACTTTTTTTTCAAGTTCTCTTCTAGATACTTCTTGATCTTCTGCAACTTGTGACTTGACATGAAATACAATCGACTTCTAGAAGATTGACTCTCATCTTCTAATTCAATCTTATGATCATATGATCGATGCAGAGACGACTGAGTTGTCTTTTCTCTATCAAAAACGTTCAGAAAGTCATGATAAACTATCAAAAGCTTCTTCTTCAGTTTCTTTAATGACATGACAGAGATTATTTTATTCAGTTTCGCTGAATCTTTGATCAAGCTAAGCATCTTGTTGATTTTACTAATGATCAATGTAAAGATCTTGACATCGTTCTTCTTGACTAGAGTTTGATAAGCAGCGACTTCGATCATGACAATATTAATGAACTCTCTCTTCTTTAATGATTGAATGAATTCATGTTGATCGAGATCAACTTGAGTGCTTTGCTTTCATATGAGAGCTGATTCAATGAATCAATTCACTAATTTCGAATTTGTAGTTCGCTTTAAGATGATCGTTGACATAAACTTCAAGTTCTTTCATTTCATTTTGCAGATCTCGCTTGATTTGAGTCTATGAAATGCTGATTGACTGCTTGCTTTCGAAATGATGTCAGAATCGTGTCTAGATGATACAATCAGTGAAGATCAGAATTGATAGTGCTTGATCTTTAGAGATAGTTATAACTGAATATTAAGAATACAGAAGAAGATTGATACAAAAGCTTCTATTTATGTAATGTTCAGAGACTGCGCTAGGCTTGAAAGAAATGTGTTTGTGACACGAAAAGAATATGATGTAGATGAACAAGATGTTGATGAAAGAAAAGAATGTTGAGTCATATCTGAGTCATATCTGAGTCATATCTGAGTCATATCTGAGTCATATCTGAGTCAAACCTGACTAGCTCGCTGATTAGTTCTAATCATTACGCAGAAAACTCGCTAGCGTTCACTGCGAATTGATTAGAGCTTCAGCCTTGTTCAGTCTTGATACGCTCGTAACATTATCTCTCTCTTCGAAAATTCATGTTCGCATGAATGTAGTTCATTTGCTCGCTTTTGTTGATAGTTATTTCGATATTTAGCGCGATTTGTTTGAATATAGCTTATAAAATTCGTTCAAAACTTTCTCTGAGTCATCGAATTTCTCTTTATCGACATAGTATCATTCGTTGTTTCTATCTAGATCTGTTCATTTGACTTTGTACTGTATTTGATCTCGATAGCGTCTGAAGTTTAATATATTGTCTATCTTTCAGTGTTCATCATCTTTGATAGTGATGAGTCTGAGTGATTCTGAATGCTGTTCTGATAGAGAATCTTCTGAATACGATCGCAGTAGCTTCGAGCTGAACATCGAATGCAGATGCTTCATGCTGACTGATAGACGAAGATGATAGAAGATACTCACTTTGACAGTGATTTGATAAAGATCTAGCTGTTTGTCTTTCAAATCTTTGCAAAGTCTCGTTGTCTTGACGTTTCTGAAAGATAGTCAAACTCAGTCATCTACTTTATAGATGATGTCTCGTCTATGTTTATTGATCTGAACTTCGATGATCAGCTTCGTCTTTTTCAATTATTGACGATCGAAGTTCAGTAGCTCTTTCATTCGAATGACAATATCATCTGCTTTTCTAGCTTCAAGTCGTTCACGAGTTTTTTCGTAGTCAGTCATATCTGAATCGAAACTCATTCAAGAATGAAATTCTTTATTGAAGTAGAAGAGAATCATTGAAGTGATCGAGAAGATATTGAAATTGTCACTGAATTTCATCATAGATATTCATTTGACTCAGTCGTTCTGCATGTAATTGCAGTAGATTCTAAGTTCTCGTTCGACGTCTTGATTGACTCGTTTCGATTGATCATCAATCTCGAAATGATAGACTGTGAATAGACTAGCTGTGATTCTCAGTCGCTTGCAAAGACTTTTTCACATAGTCGATATGAATTGAAAGTCTCTGTTCGAAACAATAGAACTGAGTAGATCATGCAGTCGATAGACGTTTCATAGCATGATTCAAACCGTTTCTTCGACTGAGATGTCATCGTCTTCTCAATGACAGAAAACATAGTGACGTTCTTTGATGAGACAACATATGATTGTGCAAATGACGTTATAGTCTTCTGACAGAGATAGTTCAGTGATGAAGTTCATAGCTATATCTTTTCAGCGTTTCTGTGAAATCGAAAGAGAATGATGAAGTTTATTGATGTCATTTCTAGAGACTTTGCTTCGCTGACAAGCATGACAGTTTCGAATGTATCATCGAATAGTAGCTCGATGATCTGACCAATAGTAGAAACGCTGAACTAGATCGATGATTCGTCTATTGTCGAAGTGAGAGATTGAAGATTGATCATGCACTTCTTGAAGTAATTTCGTGTGCATTGTTAGAAGTCTGTCTAGAGCGAGTTAGATAGAAGTGTCATTTAACTAGAAGATAAATGCTAAGAAAGAAAGATAGCTACAGAAAAGAAGCTGACTACATATGTGTGTTTCTCAGCCGACGCTAGGCTCAATAGAGACTAGTCAAGATGACGA
>JAABUH010001919.1_pt1 | contig 21316 bp, 24 predicted proteins | sample 5559121 | NCBI WGS metagenome assembly JAABUH01 (sample SAMN10711871, study PRJNA513364) | rock metagenome | isolation source: Antarctica rocks | place: Antarctica: Victoria Land, Battleship Promontory nord | collected 2015-12-28
TGGGTGCGTTGTACTCCAGCACCGCCTCGTACTCGCCGTCGAGCAGGTCGCGGTGCTCGTCCTCGAGGTAGTCCTCCAGGACGTACCAGTACGCGGCATTGTTGACGTGGGAGAGCCAGTCGAAGTCGGCGGCGCGGAGTGGGAACGGTGTACCCCGCAGCGCATCGGCACCCTGGGGTGGGCGCGGCAGCATTCGCCGCCAGTGCAGCTTGTGGTCGACGGCGGGCACGCTGAAGCGGGCGATGAACTCCTCCGAAAGGGGTGCCGGCATTCCGGTGGACCCGTCGACGTTGATCCAAAACCCCTCGGTCTCCACCAGGGCCCCGCGGTCGGCGTCGATGGTGACCCGTTTGTTGCACCAACGGGCGGACAACGCAGAGCACCACGAGCGCAGGCGGACCTCGTCGTCGAAGTGCGCTGGGCCGATGACCCGGATGATGCACCGGCGCAGCACCCAAAAGGCATGCTCCTGACCGAAGCCCGCGTCGTTGAGGTCGTCGAAGGCACGTCCTGCAGGTAGCGGGCCATTCCGTCCAGCCGCAGCCGGCGTTGGGTGTCGGCGTCGTTGGCGCGAACCCGCCGATGGCTGGTGAACACCCTGCCCTGGGTGGGCAGCGCAGCTAGCTCGCTGGACTCGGGCATCACCGTCGCACCGAGCTGGGCAGTTTTCGTCCTCCGTGGGCGCGCGTCTCGTCGAAGGCCGCGGGCAGGGCAGGTCCGGCCGACAGCGCGTTCAGCAGCTGGCGCAAGACCAGCCGCTGCGGGGCCAGCAGGTCGGCCGTGACACGGGTGTCCAGCTCCACCAGCGCGTCGTTCGCTGCGGCGAGGACACGGCAACCCGCGGTTGTCACGTCGACGAAATGGCGGCGCCGATCTCGCGGGTCGCGGGTGCGCGCGGCGAGCGCGAGCAGTTCCAGGTCGTCGAGGCTGCCGACCACCGTCGCCGGATCGATGCGCAGGTAGGCGCCCAACGCGAGCTGGGACATCGCGCCGTTGTCGGCCAGTGCCTGCAGGATGCTGTAGTGCCGGACCCGGAGGCCAAGGGGTTCCAACTGGTCCTCGGCCAGCCGGAACAGCACCTGGCCCAACTTCACCAGTAGGCAACTGGTGTGTTCCGCGACGTGACCCGGTACAAGCGGTGTCGGCACCATTAGCACCACCTATCATTCGCGTTACGCATGATCACACGCTATCCGCGCTCCGTCGCGGCCGTGGCTCGCGGCCCGAGTGCACGATCCGCGGCCCCGCGGCTCGCGCCGACTGCGTACGAAACGTAGACTGAGTTGTACAATGGTCGTCGTGGCGACGATGAATATTAGTGCTGCGCGGGAGAACTTGTCCGACGCAGTTGAGTTGGCCCGAACCGAGGCTGTGTTCCTGGAGCGCTATGGGCGTCCGGCAGCCGTGCTCGTCAGCCCCGAGCAGTACGAGAGGCTTGTGGCGGCATTGGAAGACGTCGAAGACGTTGCCGCCTTCGACGCGGCGATGGACGAGGAAGGCCCGAACATTCCCTGGGAACAGGTCAAGATCGATCTCGGCTGGACGTGAGCGACTACCGGATCGAGTTACGGCCGGCCGCCGTTCGTGCCCTGCGCAAACTCGACCCGCCGGTCCGTCGTCGACTACAAGGTGCCATGGCTTTGTTGAGCCACGACCCGCGCCCGCCAGCTGCCCGCGCACTACAAGGCCGACCCGGCCTGCGCGTTCGGGTCGGCGACTACCGCATCATCTACACGGTCGCCGATGGCGTTCTCGTCGTCGCAGTCGTGACACTTGGGCACCGACGCGAGGATTACGACCGATGACGGGACCGTCCAGCTAGCGGTCGCGATCCGCTCGATCAACTACTTGCGCGCTCGCTCGCGATGATGCACACTGCTATTACCGATCATTCGGTTGGTAATAGCAGAGAGGCGCCCCTGATGGCTGGATCCGACGCGACCCTCGCGAACGGCGACGCGGCCGCCCCAGCGGCAGACAGCGCGGTGCTCGCGCAGGAGTTCGACGCGATCATCGCCGCCCAGCAACGGGTGGAGCCGCGGGACTGGATGCCGGAGGGCTACCGCAAGTCGCTGATCCGGCAGATTGCCCAGCATGCACACTCGGAGATCATCGGGATGCAGCCGGAGGGCAACTGGCTCACCCGGGCACCGTCGCTGCGCCGCAAGGCGATCCTGATGGCCAAGGTGCAGGACGAGGCTGGCCACGGCCTGTACCTGTACTCGGCGGCCGAGACGCTCGGCGCCGACAGGGCCGACCTGACCCAGAAGCTGATTGAGGGCAAGCAGAAGTACTCCTCCATCTTCAACTACCCCACGCTGACCTACGCCGACGTCGGCGTGATCGGCTGGCTGGTGGACGGCGCCGCCATTTGCAACCAAGTGCCATTGTGCCGCAGCTCTTTTGGTCCGTACGCGCGCGCCATGATCCGGGTGTGCAAGGAGGAGTCCTTTCACCAGCGGCAGGGCTTTGAGCTGCTGATGACGATGATGGCCGGCACCGACGCCCAGCGGGCGATGGTGCAGGAGTCGGTCGACCGTTGGTGGTGGCCCTCGCTGATGATGTTCGGGCCGCCCGACGCGGACTCGCCGAACACCGAGCAGTCGATGGCCTGGGGCATCAAGCGGCACACCAACGACGAGCTGCGCCAGCGCTACGTGGACATGTCGGTGCCGCAGGCCGACGTCCTGGGCGTCACCTTCCCCGATCCGAACCTCGCGTGGAACGCCGAGCGCGGCTCCTACGATTTCGGCGAGCCCGACTGGACCGAGTTCACCAACGTGGTCAAGGGCAACGGTCCCTGCAACTCCGAGCGGGTAGCCAACCGCAAAGCGGCGCACGACGAGGGTGCCTGGGTGCGCGCGGCTGCCATGGTCTTCGCGCGTAAGGATGCAGCCCGAAAGGCGGAAACAGCGTGAGTGTCAAGGGGTTTGCGGCCGAAGGCGGGCACGGCGCCGTCCCCACCGAGGGCGTTCCCGTCCAGGCGGAACCGGCGTCGGTGCGGGCGGACTGGCCGCTGTATGAGGTGTTTGTCCGCGGCAAGCGAGGCCTGAACCATGTGCACGTCGGTTCGCTGCACGCCGCCGACGACGAGATGGCCCTGCGCCATGCGCGCGACGTCTACACCCGCCGCAACGAGGGCGTGAGCATCTGGGTGATTCTGTCCAACGCCATCGTCGCCTCGAGCCCGGCGGAGAAAGACCCGTACTTCGCGCCGAGCGGCGACAAGGTCTACCGACACCCCACCTTCTACGAGATCCCGGACAACGTCCCGCACATGTAGGGCGCCATTCGGAGGAGACGCGTGATGACAGCACATGATTCGGCGTACGACGGGTTGGTCGAGGCCGACACCCACGACCAGTGGGCGTTCGGCACCAGCTTCGACGACCCACTGGCCGGGGTGGACACCACGCTGGCCGAGGGCATCGATGGGCCGGACCTCGCGGCGTACTGCCTGATGCTCGGCGACGACGCGCTGATCACCGCCCAGCGCCTGGCGCAGTGGAGCACGCGGGCGCCGGAGCTGGAGGAGGAGGTGGCGCTGGCCAACATCGGTCTCGACCTGCTCGGGCAGGCGCGGTTGCTGCTGGCCCGGGCGGCCGCCGCCGACCCCACCGTGGTGCCCGCGCTGCCCGAGGGTTCCCCGGTTCCCCCGGAGGACGCGCTCGCGTTCTTTCGGGACGAGCCGGCCTTTCGGAACGTGCGCCTGGTGGAGCTGGACAACGGTGATTTCGCCCGCTCCGCCGTGCGTTTGCTGGTGTTCGCCACCTACCGCCTGGCGCTGCTGCAGCAGCTACGGGAGTCGCGGGACTCGGTGCTCGCTGCGGTCGCGGCCAAGGGCGTCAAGGAGGTCACCTACCACCGGGACTACGCCGCCCGCTGGCTGGTCACCCTGGCCGGCGGCACCGAGGAGTCGCGTCGGCGGGTCGAGGCCGGCATCGCCCGGGTGTGGCCGTTCGCGGCTGAGCTGTTCGAGGTGCATCCCGTGGAGCGGCGCGTGGCCGCCGCGGGCGCCGGAGTCGACCCGGCCACGCTGCGCGCGGAGTTCGACGCCGTGCTCACCCAGGTCTTTCACGCCGCGGAGCTGCCCGACCTGGCGGGTCCGACGGCAACCTCGGTGGCCGGGCGCGCCGGTCGTGATGGCGTGCACACCGAGGCCATGGGACACCTGCTCGCGGAGATGCAGAGCGTCGCACGCGCCCACCCGACGGGACGGTGGTGAAGTAATGACGACCGCGTTGCTGTCCACTGTCGACCGGGCTCGAGAGATCGCCGCGACGGTGACCGACCCGGAGATGCCGATGCTGACGCTCGCCGATCTCGGCGTGTTGCGTGACGTTTACGTCGACCGGGACGGCACCGTCGTCGTCACGATCACCCCGACGTACTCCGGTTGCCCGGCCATGTCGACCATGCGCGACGAGCTCCGCCGGCGTCTGGCTGCAGGTGGCGTCGAGCACGTTGACGTTCGCACCGTGCTGGAGCCGGCCTGGAGCTCGGACTGGATCACCCGCGAGGGCCGCCGCAAGCTGACCGAGCACGGGATCTCCGCCCCCGCCCACGTGACCGCACGCCCGGCTGGGCCCGTCGCGCTCACGCTCAGCCCGCCGCGTCGGCTGCTGCGCTGCCCGCAGTGCGGCTCCACCAACACCGAGCTGACCTCGGAGTTCGGGGCCACCTCGTGCAAGTCGCTGCACCGCTGCCTGGACTGCCGCGAGCCCTTCGACCACGTGAAGGAGATCTGACCGATGACCACCGCCGAGGCGGCACCTACGCCGTCGGTCTCTTCGAAAGCCCTGCGGAACAAGCAGTTTCACACACTGCGGGTGGCGCACGTGGAGCGCCTGTGCGACGACGCGGCGGCTGTGTCCTTCGAAATTCCGGCCGCGCTGAAGGACGACTTCGACTTCCGCCCCGGGCAGTCGCTGACCCTGCGCAAGGCCGTCGACGGCCACGATCAGCGCCGCTCGTACTCCATCTGCGCCCCGGCCGGAGCCCAACCCCGGGTCGGGGTCCGCGAGGTCCCCGGGGGTGAGTTCTCCACCTGGCTAGTCCGCGACATCCGGGTGGGCGACGAAGTGGACGTGCAGACGCCTTCCGGCACGTTCACCGCGGATCCGCGCACGGGCGGGCGGCATGTGTTCCTCGCCGCCGGCTCGGGCATCACCCCGGTGCTCTCCATCGCCGCGTCGGTGCTGGCCAACCCGGACGCACACGTCACGGTGTTCTACGGCAACCGCCGGACGAACTCGGTGATGTTCGCCGAGGAGCTGGCGGACCTGAAGGACACCTACGGCTCCCGGCTGGAGCTGGTGCACGTGCTCTCCCGCGAGCCGCGCGGCGTGGACTTGTTCACCGGCCGACTCGACGGGGACCGGGTGCGGGTGTTGTTGCAGACCTTGGTGCCCGTCGACCAGGTGGACCACTTCTGGCTGTGCGGACCGTTCGGGATGGTGACCGAGGCGCAGCGGGTGCTGGGCGAGCTGGGCGTCGCCGAGGATCGGGTGCACCAGGAGCTGTTCTACGTCGAAGACGTTCCGCCGGAGCCGGTGCACCACACCGAGTCCGCGGCGACCGGGCCGACCAGCGAGGTCACCGTCATCCTCGACGGTCGATCCAGCACGCTGGAGCTCTGCCGCACGAAGCCGGTGCTGGACTCGGCGCAGGAGTCGCGCGACGACCTGCCGTTCGCCTGCAAGGGCGGAGTGTGCGGCACCTGCCGGGCCAAGGTCACCGCCGGTACGGTGGACATGCGCCGCAACTATGCCCTGGAGAAGGGCGAGGTCGAAGCGGGCTTCGTACTGACCTGCCAGTCGTACCCCACGAGCGACACCGTCACCGTCGACTACGACGCATAACCGGAGAGCCATGACCGCCGTGATGGATAGCCCCGAGGCCATCGAGCTGGCTTCGCGGGATGAGATCGCCGCACTGCAGCTGACCCGGTTGCGGTGGTCGTTGCAGCACGCGTACGACAACGTGGTGCACTACCGGAAGGCTTTCGCCGCCAGAGGGGTTCACCCCGCGGATCTGAAGGAGCTGAGCGACCTCAAGTTGTTTCCGTTCACGGCGAAGGTCGATTTGCGGGACAACTACCCGTTCGGCATGTTCGCCGTGCCCCGAGAGCAGGTGTCGCGCATCCACGCCTCCTCCGGGACCACCGGCCGGCCCACGGTCGTGGGTTACACGGCGAGCGACATCGACACCTGGGCGAACCTGATGGCCCGTTCGTTGCGGGCCGGCGGGGTGCGTTCCACCGATCGGGTGCACGTTGCCTACGGCTACGGGTTGTTCACCGGAGGTCTGGGTGCGCACTACGGGGCCGAGCGGCTGGGTTGCACCGTGATCCCGATGTCCGGCGGGATGACCGAGCGGCAGATCCAGCTGATCGCCGACTTCGAGCCCGACGCCATCATGGTCACCCCGTCCTACATGCTCACCATCGTCGACGCCATGCAGCGGGCCGGTATCGATCCACGCGTCACGTCGCTGCGCACCGGCATCTTCGGCGCCGAGCCGTGGACCGAGCAGATGCGCACCGAGCTCGAAGCACTTCTCGACATGGATGCGGTCGACATCTACGGGCTCTCTGAGGTCATGGGCCCCGGCGTGGCCCAGGAGTGCGTCGACACCAAAGACGGCTTACACATCTGGGAGGACCACTTCTATCCCGAGATCGTCGACCCGATCAGCGGGGAGGTGTTGCCCGACGGCGAGGAGGGCGAGCTGGTCTTCACATCGCTGACCAACGAGGCCATGCCCGTGGTGCGCTACCGCACCCGGGACCTGACCCGGTTGCTGCCTGGCACCGCCCGGTCGATGCGGCGCATGCAGAAGGTCACCGGACGCACCGACGACATGATCATCTTGCGTGGCGTGAACTTGTTCCCCACGCAGATCGAGGAGCTGATCCTCGGTGTCGACGGACTGTCCGCCCAGTTCCAGTGCGTGCTGGACCGCCCGGACCGCTTGGATCAGCTGACTGTACGGGTGGAGGCCCGACCCGACCTCGCGGCGGAGTTGCGCGTCCGGGCCGGCGCGACGCTGACGGAGCAGATCAAGAACCGGATCGGGGTGAGCGTGCTCGTGGAAGTGCTCGAACCCGACTCCATCGAACGATCCGTCGGCAAGGCCCGCCGCCTGCTGGACCACCGGCACCGGAGCTGAGGTCGGCCTCCAGCCATGCGTCTCGCACTTTCCCGATCACTCTGTTGCGCTCGGAGCAGTCGCGATAAATCGTTACTGTGTTGGACAGAGAGTCCATCCGAACGACAGGAGTACGACAATTGATGCACGACCACAACGAGCGGGCCGAGTCCCGTACCCATCGCGATCACGCAGGACGGCACGGCCTCGAAGACGATCGCCGGCGCCAACACCACCCCGAAGGACCCGGAGCGGCCCGCGGAAGGCGCCGATTTGGCGGTGGCCCCCAACGAGGCGAAGGGCGGGGCAGGGGCCGTGCCCAGCGCGGTGACGTCCGTGCCGCCAGCCTGCTGTTGCTCGCCGAGGGGCCGATGCACGGCTACCAGCTGATGCAGGCCATCACCGCACGGACGAACGGGGCCTGGCGCCCGAGTCCCGGTGCGATCTATCCAGCGATCGCGCTGCTTGAGGACGAAGGGCTGGTGGCCATTACCCCGAGCTCCGGCCGGAAGTTGGTTACCCTCAGCGAAGCGGGGCGCGAGTATCTCGCGACAAACGCAGACACCATGATCGATCCGTTCACGGCGATCACCGAGCAGGCCGGTGGGGACCACAACTTGCGAGGAGGCGTCGAGCAGGTTCGGGACGCTGCCCGTGCGGTGGGACAGAGCGGAAACGAGGCGCAGATTGCCGCGGCACAACAGCTCCTCGGCCAGGCCAAGCGGGCGCTGTACCTGATCCTCGCCGAGGACACCGAGCCAACCGCCGGCGAGACACCCGCCGAGCAGACAACCTGACCTACGGTACCCGCCGCGGGAGTAACAATCACGGAGCCAACAGATGAGAAACCGGCTCGCCGAGCCCAAGGTCGCCGTCAGCGTCGTGTTCGTGCTGGCAATGTTCATCTCGATCATGGACGTCACGATCGTGAACGTCGCCCTTCCGCAACTCGGGCGCGACCTGCACGTCGGCGCCAGCGGGGTAGCCGCGGTCGCGATCGGCTACCTCGTCAGCCTGGCCGTGGTGATCCCCGCCAGTGGCTGGCTCGGCGACCGATTCGGCGGCAAGCGCATCCTGCTCATTGCCATCGTGATCTTCACCCTCGCGTCCGCGCTGTGCGGGCTCGCGCAGACGTTCGCTGAGCTCGTCGCCTTCCGGGTGGTGCAAGGCGTCGGCGGTGGGATGCTGACGCCGGTCGGCATGGCGATGCTGTTCCGTGCCTTCCCGCCCGCCGAACGTGTCCGCGCCTCCAGCATCCTGGTTGTGCCCACTGCCCTTGCCCCGGCAATCGGCCCGGTGCTCGGCGGCCTCCTCGTCGACAACCTGTCCTGGCGCTGGGTTTTCTACGTGAATCTGCCGATCGGCGCACTGGCCCTTGCCTTCGGCTTCGTGTTCCTGCGCGACGACGAGCTGCCCTCGGCGGGGCGGTTCGACCTCCCCGGTTTTCTGCTGTCCGGCGTCGGCTTCGCCGGGCTGATGTACGGAGTGAGCGAGGGCCCCCAACAAGGCTGGAGCAACGGACCGGTACTCGCCTCGATCGTCGTCGGCACCACGTTGGTCGCTGTGCTGATCATCACCCAGCTGCGCACCACCCAACCGCTGCTCAACCTTCGCCTGTTCGGCGACCGCCTGTTCCGCTCGGCCAGCGCCGGACTGTTTGTCTCGACGGCAGCGTTCCTCGGCCTGCTGTATCTCGTTGCCCTGTTCTTCCAGAACGGACTCGGGCTCAGCGCGTTGGACAGTGGACTGTCGACCTTCCCTGAAGCGCTGGGCGTCATGGTCGGCGCCCAGCTCGCGAGCCGGGTTCTCTATCCACGAGTCGGCCCCCGGCGCCTCATCGCCGTCGGCCTGCTCGTCGTGGCTGCCACGATGGCGGCGATGGCGCTGATCAGCACGCGCGATCAGCTGTGGCCGATGCGGGGCTTGATGTTCGTCCTGGGCGTCGCTATTGCGCACAACTTCGTGCCCACCCAAGCCGCTGCATTCGCCCGTATCTCCGCAGCCGACACCGGTCGGGCGTCCACCATGTTCAACGCCCTGCGCCAGCTCGGCGGGGCCGCTGGTGTCGCCGTGCTCACGTCAGTCCTCACCGCCGTCGGGATGACCCACCACCCGGTGAGCCCGAGTACACCGGACTTGCACGCGTACCACGTTGCGTTCCTCGTCGCCGCCGGCCTCGCCCTCGCTGCGGCCGCCATCGCCCTGACCATCCACGATCCAGACGCCGACTCCACCCGCCCGCGTCTCTCGCCGGAGCCGGCGACGCCCGACCTGGTGCCCGTAAGCCAGTAGCCGGGGTATTGGTCGACGTCACAGCAGTTGCCGGAGATGGGTGCGTTGTCCGTCGTGGTCGAAGATGCCCAGGATCTCCGCCGGACCCCGCGCGCCGCGTCGTGCTGCGGCCTGATCACCACGTCGTCATCGGCGACGGACTCCACCAGCTGGTCGAGGGTGGTCCCCAGGCCACCCGGCCGTGATCGGGCACCCGGCGGCGCAGGTCAGGGACGGCGCCTACCAGGGCCCGTCTGCCGCCGACCACACCCCGCCCGCACACAAGTAACCGAGCAGGGGTAAGTACAGGGGCGGTCACCGGTGGGGTGGCCGCCTCAGCTCGATGACTGCGAGGAGACTGTGACCATGGGAATTCTCGACCGGTTCGCGTTGACCGACAAGGTAGCCATCGTGACCGGTGCATCATCCGGGCTCGGCGTGGCCTTCGCCAAGGCGTTCGCCGAAGCAGGGGCGGATGTCGTGCTCGCCGCGCGGCGCACCGACAAACTTGCGGAGACAGCGGAGCTCGTCCGCCAGGCCGGACGCCAGGCGTTGTCCGTGGCGACGGACATTGCCGACCCTGCGCACGCGCAGCACATGGTCGACGCCGCCATGGAGCAGTTCGGGCGGGTAGATGTCCTCGTCAACAACGCCGGGGTCGGCACCGCCTACCCCGCTACCCGGGAAACGCCGGAGCAGTTTCGCCAGGTGATCGACGTCAACCTCAACGGCGCGTACTGGGCGGCACAGGCGTGTGGTCGGGTGATGCAACCGGGCAGCACCATCGTCAACATCTCCAGCATCATCGGACTGACCACCGCGGGGCTACCGCAAGCCGCGTACAGCGCGAGCAAGGCAGGGCTGATCGGGCTGACCCGGGACCTTGCCCAGCAATGGGGCACCCGCAAGGGCATCCGGGTCAACGCCATCGCGCCGGGCTTCTTCAAATCCGAGATGACCGACCAGTACCCGGATGCCTACCTCGACAGCATGGCACCACGGCTGGTGCTCGGCCGGATCGGTGATCCCGAAGAATTGGCGGCCAGCGTGATCTGGCTGGCCTCCGACGCTTCCGGCTACGTCACCGGGCAGACCATCGCGGTTGACGGCGGCATCACCATCACCTGACGCCGTCGAGGAAGGCTTCGAACAAGCTGTGAATGGGAGCGGATAGTGGAACCAGTCGTCTCGATTGCGCAAGGGACGCTGCGGGGAGCAAGCAGCGACGGGATCGTGTCCTTCAAGGGTGTGCCCTATGCGGCCGCGCCGCAGGGCGTGAATCGCTTTGCAGCCCCGGCGCCCGCACCGTCGTGGGACGGAGTGCGAGACGCTGTGCGCTACGGGTCGACTGCCCCCAAGGCGCCCTACCCGCAGCCGATCGACAAGCTCCTGCAGGAGCCGATCATCCCCGGCGCCGAATACCTGAACCTCAACGTCTGGACCCCTGATGTCAGTGGGCGCCTGCCGGTGCTGGTGTGGATCCACGGCGGTGCCTTCGTCAACGGCTCCGGCGCGGTGGATGTGTATGGCGGATCGGCGTTCGCCAGGGACGGGGTCGTCTGCGTGACGATCAACTACCGACTGGGCGCGGAGGGTTTTCTGCTGCTCGACGGCGCGCCCGCCAACCGCGGCCTGCTCGATCAGGTCGCAGCGCTCACCTGGGTGCGCGACAACATCGCCGCATTCGGCGGTGACCCGGACGCGGTCACGATCGCCGGCGAATCGGCGGGAGCGATGAGCGTGGGGTGTCTGCTGTCCATGCCTGCTGCCGCTGGGTTGTTCCGCCGGGCCATCGCGCAGAGCGGCGCGGCTCAGCACGTCATGTCCGTCGAAACGGCCAGCAAGGTCACCGCTGCGCTGGCCGAGCAACTCGGCATCGCAGCGACCCGTGACGGATTCGCCTCCGTCTCCGCGGAGGCTCTCGTCGCGGCCCAGACGGCGCTGTCGGCCCGGATCGCCATGGAACCGAGCCCGCTGCTGTGGGGCGAGATCGCCACCGACTCGATGGCCTTCGAGCCCTGCGTCGACGGCACCGTCCTCACCGCGCGCCCGCTCGATCGGCTCGCCGCGGGCGCATGCGCGGATGTCGACGTGCTGATCGGCACCAACTCCGACGAAATGACGCTGTTTGTGGTGCCCAACGGGCTCGTCGACGTGATCAGCTCGGACGTGCTGCGAATGGGTCTCACCGCGTTCGGGCTCGACATCGACGCCACCGTTGCCGCTTACGGCGCCGTGCTACCGCAGGCCTCACCGGGCGTGTTGTTCGCGGCCATTGTTCGGGACCGGTCGTTCTGGATACCGGCGATCCGGGTGGCCGAAGCCCGTCTGACGCACGGCGCGGATACCTTCGTCTATGAGTTCGGCTGGCGCTCGCCGCAACTGAGCGGACGGCTCGGCGCCACACATGCTCTGGAGATCGCGTTCGTCTTCGACAATCTCGGGGAGTCAGAGGGACATCCGCTCACCGGTGCTCAGCCACCGCAGGAACTGGCCGATGTGATGCACCGTGCGTGGGTGGCGTTCGTGGCGTCCGGCGATCCCGGTTGGCAGGCCTACGGTGCGGACCGTCAGGTGATGCAGTTCGACGTGTCCAGCGGCGTTGTCGCGGATCCGGCCCGCGAGCTGCGGGAAATCTGGGACGGAGTCCGCTGAACCTCCTCGGCCTCAAGCGGCGGCTGTTCAGGCGTTCAGGCTTTTGAGCAGCACACGGACCTCGTCCTGCAGGTAGCCGGCCATGACGTCCAGGTCGGGGACGAGCTCGCGGCAGGCGATCAGCCCGAAGTTCATCTGGTCGCGGTAGCTGATCACCGTGATGTTGAGCCCCTGCCCGTCCGCGATGGCGGACAACGGATAGTAGGAGAGCATCTGGGCGCCCGCGTAGTAGAGCGGGATGTTCGGTCCGGGGACGTTGGAGACGATGAGGCCGCAATGCCCCCGCGCACAATGCCATCACCACGTCGTTGATGGTCACTCCGGCCGCTTTCTTGATCGCCTTCACGTCAGCCAACGGAACGTCGAAGAAGGCGAAACGTCGGTGCGGCGTGATGGGCCGGTTGAACGGCGTGCGCGGGGCGCGCAGGTGCGGACGCTCCAGGGTGGCAGTGCGGCTGCGGCCTCGGTCGAGCAGATCGTCGATCACCGGCAAGTGCGGTCGGCCGGGGCTGCGGACCAACGTCGGGGCGGCCCTCAGCAGCTCCAGCGACACCCGAGCGGCCCGGACCGGCTGAAAGGTCAACGACAGCGCACTGCGGGTGAGCAACTCGATTGACGACGGCATCCGGTCGGCGACCCGTTTCGGTGGCGCCTCGATCTCCCGCGGCTCGGGCGTCGTGTCCAGCAGGGTGCCCATGATGTCCGCGCCGGATACGCCGTCGATCGCCGCGTGGTCACCTTGGTGTAGGCGGCCATTCGGCCCCCGGAGAGCCCGGAGATCAGGTACATCTCCCACAGCGGACGAGCCCGATCCAGCGGCCGGGCGTGCAGCCGCGCGGCCTGTTCGGCGAGCATTGCGTCGGTCCCGGGAGCAGGCAGGGCGATCTCGCGGACGTGGTACTCGAGGTCAAAGTCGGGGTCTTCGATCCAGTAGGGCTGGTCCAGGCCGAAGGGCACCTCCGCAAGCCGCCGTCGAAACGGCGGAAAAAGGGGTAATCGGGAACCGACCAGCTCGGTCAGCTGCGCAAGGTTCAGGGGGACGGGCCAGGTGCTGGGGTCGACGATGCACACGCTGCCCACATGACCGAACACCGCCGAGGTCTCCATGGCCAGGAACGCGCCATCCAGACCGGTCAGTTGATGCATCGCAAGTCCTCCGCTCGGGCTCGATTAGTTCGGACGGAGCTCCCGCTTCAGGATCTTGCCGGTGGCGTTCTTGGGGAGGCTGTCCCGGAACTCCACCGTGCGCGGGTACTTGTAGGCGGCCACGCGCTCCTTGACGAAGGCGACCAGCTCGCCCTCGGTCACCGACTCGCCCTGCTTCACGGCGATGACCGCGTGCACCTCCTCGCCCATCTTCGCGTCCGGGACACCGATCACCGCGGCCTCGGCGACGGCCGGGTGGGCGTAGACGGCTTCCTCGACCTCCCGCGGGTAGACGTTGTACCCACCACGAATGATCAGCTCCTTCATCCGGTCCACGATGAACAAGAAGCCGTCCTCGTCGAGGTAGCCCAGGTCGCCGGTGTGAAACCACCCTCCGGCGAACGCTTGTGCGGTCGCGTCCGGGTTGTTGTGATAGCCGTTCATGACATTCGCGCCGCGGACGACGATCTCGCCGACGTTGTCCTTGCCTGCGGCCAACGACTGCTGCTGGTCGTCCCAGATCTGCACGTTGACGCCCCAGATCGGCTTGCCCACGCTGTAGATCTTGCGCTCTGCGGCGCTGATGTTGAACGACGTGGTGGACGCCGTCTCCGACAAGCCGTAGCCCTCCAGGATGGTGACGCCGAAGGTCCGCTCGAAGGTGTCGATGACCTCCGCCGGAATCGGCGCACCGCCGGAGATCGCGATGCGCAGCGAGGACAGGTCGTAGTCCGCAAGCCCCGGCGCGCCGAGCAGCCCGAAGTACATCGTGGGCACACCTTCGAACACGGTGACCCGATCCCGTTGGATGACGTTGAGCACCCCGGAGGGGTCGAAGCGGGGGACCAGCGTCATCGTGCCGCCGAGCAAAATGGAGATGTTGAGGATGCTGGACAACCCGAACACGTGGAACAGGGGCAGCGCGACGAGCACCACGTCCTCGGCCTTGAAGTCGAACAATCGACCGGGCACGTCCGCGTTCATGTACAGGGTGAAGTGCGAGAGCTCCGCGCCCTTAGGCGTGCCGGTGGTCCCGGACGTGTAGATGATTACCGCCGGGTCGGTGGGACTGCGCACCGCCAGCTGCGGCCCCGGCTGGTCACCGGCGAGCAGCGCCTCGAACGGGGTGCCTACTCCGGCGCTTGCATCTCCGGGCAGGCTGACGACGTATAGCGCTGAGACCCCGCCGGACTCCGCCCCCTTGGCGGCCTCGGCGGCGAAGCCACCGAAGGTGATCAAGGTCCGCGCCCCGGAGTTCTCCACCTGGAACGCGATCTCCGGGGCCTTCAGCAGCACGTTCATCGGCACGACCACGCCCCCGGCCTTCAGAATGCCGAAGTAGGCGATGACGAACTGCGGAATGTTCGGCAGTTGAAGGCCCACCGCGTCGCCCGGTGCTACGCCGGCCGCGCTCAGATTGGCCGCCACCCGATCGGACAGTGCGTCGAGTTGGGTGTAGGTGATCCGGACGTCATCGAGGATCACCGCAGCCTTGTCCGGGGTGCGGCGAGCCGACTCGACCAGCATCGTCCCCAGGTTGAAATCCACTTGTCAGCCTCCAGCTGGGTTCACGCGGCCACGTCGCCGTTCGGGTGCACGCCGTCTCGGGATGCGAAGAGGGGGGCGGCCATTGAGCACGCGGTGAACCGCCCCCAGGCGCCCTCGGGTTGCGCCAGTCTGTCCGCCACCACCCACAGCACGGCCGGGTGGTGTCCGAGGCCGCAGTGGCTGCCGATGACCTCGACGTTCTCGCTGCGCGGGCCGTCCACGTCGAGGCAGCTGCGCCAGGAGACGACACCATCGGTCCGGGAGTAGACCGAGGTTGCCGGCACCGACAGCGGCTGGCTGTACGTCGCATCGGTGGACACCGGCTGGGTGACATGCAGGTGGGAGTAGCGGTTGAACAGCCACTTCGCCCGAGTCGGCGTCGCTGCGGTCAGCTGGAACGGGCTGCCCAGGGTGATCACCTGCCGGATCTGCGTGGGGTTCTGCTGAGCCAGCAATCGGGCGTAGATGCCGCCCAGGCTCCAGCCGACGACGCTGACCGCTTGCCCGTGCTGCTCGGTAAGGCGGTCGAGCAGTGTCGTCAGACCGTCCGAGATCTGCTGTGTAGGACCGACATTGCGCCCCAGCCGCCAGCCGTGCACGCAATACCCACGGGTGCGTAAGTACCGCCGCAGCACCCGGGTGGACAAATCGCCTGCGCCGAGTCCCGGCAGCACCAGAACGGGGTGGCCGTCACCGCGCGGTGCGTGGGCCAACACGGGTCGGGCAGCCAGGTAGAGGCCGAGCTCTGCGGCGGCGCGGCTGCCCTCAGCGGCGAGCAGCGCCAACGGCGGCGGACCAGTCTGATTCACCTGCAGGTGTCCCTTCTCTCGACAACGTCATCGTGACACAGCACACGGTTAGGACGTGACGAGACCAAAGATCCCTCGGTGTCAGCGGCGGCGAACGGAGCGCAACGCCCACGAAGTGCGGCATCGCCCTCGGGCGGTGAACACCGCGTGGCCTCGCTCTCTCAGTACGGCGCGGACAGGTCCTTAAACATGGGGAAATGCCGCACATTCCGCGTCAGCAATCGTGAGTCGGTCCGGATGGCGGTCGCGGCAATGGCGAGGTCAGCGCCGTCGATGTCGCGATGACTGGGGAGCCACCGACGGCCCAGGGCGCCGGCTTCCTCGGCCACGTCATCGTCGACCGGATGCCAGACCAGCACCGATAGCAGTGACCGAGTTCCCTGCTCCTCCGTCGGCCGCATGCCGGCAAGGAGTTCCAGCCGCGTTATCTCGCTGGCGTGCAACGGTGCGGCTGCGCGTTCCTGCTCGAGAATCTCAGCGGCGTCCCGATGGCCTCGCAAATAGTCGATCAGCACGGACGTATCGACGAGTGCGCTCATCAGTCGCTCTGCTGCAGACGCGATCCGGAACGCAGTCGGTCTATCAAGCTAGCACTGTCCAGTTCCCGATCGCGCCAAGAGCCGAATGCCCGACGCATGGTGGCCACGTCATCATCACTGGAGCGCTTCGCAACGTAGATGGCGTCAACGGCGTCGCGAATCAGGGCAGAGACAGATCTGCCCGTGCGGGCGGCCGCCGCATCGAGAGCACTTCGTTCCTCTCTGGTGAGCGAGATCTGAGAGCGCAACATGATGTAAGGCTGCATCATATTAACGGTCAACCTGATGGCTGCCCAGGTCCAGGGCGCAAGCCAGCGCGGTCAAGCAGCCATCAAGCGGGCATCACACGCCGAGCTTCTCGCGAACCCCGCCCAGCAGGCTGCGCCCCGCCGACACCGGCGTGAATGGCCGGGCCGCGGCCGTCAGCGCGTCGTGTGCACCGGCGTCGAGAGCCAGGTCGGCCGCCGCCACATTGAACTCCAGTTGCTCCACACTGGACGCGCCGGGAATAACCACCACCTGCGGCAGCGCCAGCAACCAAGCCAGCGCCACCTGCGCGGGCTTGGCATTGTGTGCGGTGGCGACCTCGCGCAACACCGATAGCAACGGTTCCACCCGGCGCAGGTTTTCGCTGCCGAAGAGCGGGTTCATTGCCCGCACTCCACCGGGGCGATTATCCACGCTGTACTTGCCGCCGAGCAGACCCTGCGCCAACGGGCTGTAAGCCATCACCATCCGGTTCTCTCGCTCGGCGAAGGGCACCATGTCCGCCAACGGCGCGGATTGGGCAAGGTTGAACTGCACCTGGTTGCTGATCACCGGACGGCCCAGCGCCGTGTCCGCCTGGCGCCAGCGGCTCAGCGAGTAGTTGGAGACCCCGACTGCCCCGATGCGTCCCCGCTCGAGCAGGTCCCGCATGCCCGGCATGATCACCGAGTCGGGCACCAGCGGGTTCGGTTGGTGTACCTGGTAAAGCGGGATACGACGCAGCTGCAGCCGCCGGGCGCTGGATTCGCCCCGGGCGCGGACCACTGGCGGGAATGGCGCCACCGGAAAGACCTTGCTGGCCACCACCACCTGGTCCCGGTCGGCCCCCAGCGCCTCGCCGAGTATTTTCTCGCTCTTACCGAAGCCGTAGACCTCAGCGGTGTCGAACAGGGTGACGCCCAGCTCTCGGGCCCGGCGCACGATGTCGCCCGCCGCCCCGGACGCGTAGCCCTCGCCGTAACCCCACTCGCGCGACCCGAACTGCCAGGTGCCCAGCCCCACCCTGCTGACCGGGCCCAAACCATCGACCTCGAGAAATTTCATGAGCTCCAGTCTCATCCTTTCCGCGCACTGCCGCACGGTGAGGTGACAGAGTTCGTGCTCGCCACGGACCAGCTATTTGACGATGGCGTCGATCGTCTTCTTGAGGGCGGAGGGCTGCGCAGGAGTGGTCGGCGCCTTCTTCTTCAGCTCGACCAGGTGCTCGCCGATCTCCTGGAGCTGCTTACGGCTCAACTGCTCACGAACCTTCGGGAACCACTCGTCTTCCTCCTCGGTGATGTGGTGCTCGACGTTCTCGATCAGCACGGTGGTCTTCGCGTCGAAGCGCTCGTCCCCGGCGCTCATGGCAACGAGTTCCATGACCAGCAAGTCGGCCACGTGGTGCTCCTCGTACGACTCGAGGATGTCGTCCTCGAGATCAGGTGCGAGCCCGCGGATCTGCGGGTACATGCCTTCGTTCTCGATGTAGGTGTGCCTTGTCAGCGCCGCGATGATCTTGGTGACGATCTTGCCCTTGGTCGCCGTGGCATTGGGTCCTGCCGCACGGAAATCTTTGAAAAGCTTCTTGATCTCTTTGTGATCGTCCTTCAGGAACACGATGGCATCGGTCGACATACACACCTCTCACGGTCGGGATCGGGCTCGGCTGAGGCCCCAGCGGAACCTACCCCGACGCGGCGGAGGCCACCGGACGGAAAGCAAACCCAAGCAGGCCCGGCTCATCGCGGAGTTCGCACCCGAATCAAGCCGACCGGGATTACCCTTTCCACCAGCGGATGGGGAGGAGGGGCGCGATGTCACAAGGGCCGGGCCAACCACCTCGCTGTGCACGACCCGCTGACTGGGCTGCCCAACCGGACGTTATTGCTCGACCGTCTCACCCATGCCCTGGCGATGACGGATCGACGTCAGCGCCCCGTCGCGGTGCTGTTTCTCGACCTGGACGACTTCAAGGCCATCAACGACGAATTCGGACACAGCGAGGGTGACAACTTGCTGGTAGCGATAGCCAGCTGCCTCACCAAGCTGGTGCGCCCCTCCGACACCGTTGCGCGGCTCGGCGGCGATGAATTCGTCATTCGGTGCGAAGACCTCGACGGCGGCCAGGCGGAAATCGACGCACTGACGGCACGCATACAAACCGAGGTCTCCGCGTGCCTCACCCCGCAGCGCCACCGAGCGGTTTCCGTCAGCGTCGGCGTCGCGATCGGCCGCTCCGGCGCCGATCCAGAGCACGTCCTGACGCAGGCGGACTTCGCGATGTATGCCGCCAAACACGGTGCAGGTCGCGTCGCGAGCGGTTAGGTCGTCGGGGTGGGCTCGTCGTCGGGGTTGGTGGCGTGTTCGGTCCTGCCGCTCGGCGTCGGGGCGCCGAGCGCCCCTGGAGTCTCCGCTCCCGTGGGCTCCGGGCCGGAGGCCGAGTCCTGTTTCGTCTCAGTGCCTTTGGCGGTCTCGTTACGGCTGGCGTGGTCGGTCATGTCGTCTCCTGAATAGAGCGGGCCTCAGGGTGGCCGGCGGCCCCCTCCCTGATCATGCACGTCGGCGCGGTGGCGCTGCAGGGTGAAGGACAGCGCCGACGGAAAGCGGCTGCCATTCATTCCAGGTCGCGAGCCGTGACTCGTAGTCGGCCGTGGCGCTGGCAAACGGCGCTTCGCCGAAGAAGACCCGTAACGGCGGGTTGTCCGAGTCCACCAAGCTGAGCACGGCGTCCCCGGTCGCGGCGGGGTAACCAGGGGTACCGCGCTTGCTCGGCCGATTGGCAGCCTGTTCGTGCTCACGTGCTATCTCCTCGGGTAGTCGAGGTCAGGACACCGCAGGGTCAGTCGGCGCTGATCTGCAGGCGGAAGCGGTCGCGCTTGGTGTGCAGGTCCCACAGATGCCCGGCCAGCACATCAGGTCCCTTCTCGGGATCACCGTCGACGATGCGGCCGCCGATGATCAGCTGGGAGACCTGGATGCCCTCCTCGCCCAGGACTTCGTTGAGCAGCTGCGCGTAGGCGGCCTGCCCCGCGAACGCAACGGACGTTCCCGTGACGTTGCGTCCCGGCGTGACGGCTGAGCCGCCGTTGACGAACAGAATGGTGCCCCGGTTCTCGCCGAGAAACCGCATACCCGGCACCACCTGGTGCACCGCCGCGACCGGTCCGTAGATGGAGAACTCGACGGGGCCCACCAGGTCGGCGGGCGTGGTCTCCAGCACCGGACGCATGAAGTCTTACTGCGGCAGCGGGCTGTACTGCAGTACCTCGATCGGGCCGAGGGTCTCGGTGACCTGCTCCAGGGCCTTGGCGATCGAAGACGGGTCACGGACGTCCGCGGTGAAGCCCTTGGCCTGCACGCCGTCCTTGGCCAGCTCTTCCACCAGCGCGTCCAGGCGCCCTTGGTGCCGCGAGATCAGCCCGACCGTGGAACCCTCTGCGCCGAAGCGTCGCGCCACTGCCGCCCCGAGACCTGCTCCTGCTCCGATGATTGCAATGGAAGTCATACCTGGTCCAAGCGCAACGACGCCACAGTGTTCCACCACCCGCGGACGGGGTACTGACCTTGCAGGTGTCAGCCGGCGAACTTCTTCAAGAGCTATCCGAGGGGCTGTTGAGCGGGTCATGGTTTGTGGCTTTCGCCGGCCGGGAGGGGATTCATCTGGGAGATGCGGATTCGGTTTCCGAACGGGTCCCGCACCGCGCAGTCGATGCCATAGGGCCGTTCCTGCGGTTCCTCGGTGACGTCGACACCGGCCGCGAGCAGGCTCTCATAGGTCTTGTGGCAGTCGTCGGTGCTCACCCCAATCCAGCCGCCCGTCGCGCCTTTGGTCAGCATCTCGCGGACCTGCGCCGCCGCGTCCTCGCTCATCGCCGGCGGCCCGGGTAGCTCCAGCAGAATCTCCCGGGACGCGTCGCCGGGCACGCCCACGGTGAGCCAGCGCATGAACCCGAAATCGATGTCGTTCTTCACTTCCATGCCGAGCTTGCCGACGTAAAAGTCGAGCGCTTCGTCCTGGTCGAGGACGTACATCTGGCTGAGGGTGATTGCGTTGATCATCATGCGCACAACGCTAAAGCGCTGGGTGCCCGCGGCGCTTATCCAAAACTGCTCGGTTTGGTCCACGCCCGGGTGAAGCAGGACGGCACCGCGTGGACGTCGGCTCGCAACCGGTACGCGGTCGGCGGGATGCCCACGATGTCACCGAAAGTCCGGCTGAACGTGCCCAAGCTGGCGAAGCCGACGTCGTAGCAGACCTCGGTCACGCTGCGGTCGCTCTCGCGCAGCAGGAACATCGCGCGCTCCACCCGCCGCCGCTGCAGGTACCGGTGCGGCGTCTCCCCGAACGTCGCGCGAAACGTTCGAATGAAGTGAGCGTCGGACACATGCGCCACGCGGGCCAAGGACGGCACATCCAGGGGGTGCGCGTAGGTGCGGTCCATGGCGTCCCGCGCACGGAGCAACGCGCGATTAGACCTCTCCCGTGCCCGAGTCATCGTGCGATCACCCGGCGATGCTAAGCCGCGGACGGATCCGGGTGTTGTGACGGTCTGCCGCGAGCCAGTCGGGATGCGCACCGATCCCGCGGGAGGACGTCGATGCGGAGACAAGCTAAAACACTGCTCGAGAAGATGATCATTTCAGAATCAGTGAGAACGTGTCACAAAATGCGTCCAATGGGCGGAAAACCATTGACACCACAGCGTACCGGGACCAAAGTGGCCAGAGTCACGGCTGAGGTGGCTGTGACGGTAGTGACACGTGTGACTCAATCCCGAGTCGACCAGGGCGTGGCTGCCACCGCATCACCACCGAAGGGGATCTACGATGTTCGAGAAGAAATTCATCGCCAACGCGATCAATCGGAGTGCCGAGAACCAGTTGGACCGGCGACGGTTCCTGCGGGCGGCCGGAATCGGCACCTTGGGTGTCGGGGCCGCGTCGGTCCTG
>JAABUH010001921.1_pt1 | contig 21294 bp, 19 predicted proteins | sample 5559121 | NCBI WGS metagenome assembly JAABUH01 (sample SAMN10711871, study PRJNA513364) | rock metagenome | isolation source: Antarctica rocks | place: Antarctica: Victoria Land, Battleship Promontory nord | collected 2015-12-28
GAGCAACCCGCGCGTCGTCAAACAGAAGATGGCCAATTTTCGTGTCAAGACCGCCCAGCATCAGCGCTGGCCGCAACCCACGAAACCCTTCGCTGACGCTGTTGTGCTGCTTATCTAAACGGTCTTGTTTCTAGTGGGTCGGTCGGCATGCACGTAGCCATTCTGCTGGGGCATGCGATACTGCGGGTGTCAATCTGCGTTATCCGTATGGGATGAGGTGTGCCATGACCCGCCGTCAGATAGTGCCGCTGCGCCCGCTGGCCGAGGAAGAGCGTACGGCGCTCATACAGATGAGCCGGGCGCAGCGCGAGCCAGCCAGCCATGTCGCACGAGGGCACTGTCAATTAAAGTTGGGGCGTGGGGCAGGCGCGTACTTCGAGGCGTATTGTGGTGGGCGGATGCCGGTAGGTCAGGCCATCGCCGGGGTGCCGGTGACGGGCCGCCAGGAGGCGCAGCGCGCGGCTCTGGTCGCGCGGTAGGCGGCGGCGGTCAGGCGGTGGCGGCGCGGGCGGAAGAGGCCGGCGAGCGGCCCGTAGGCGGCGAGGCAGCGCTGGGCGTGCCCCGGCGACGTGAACCGCCGCATCCGCCGCTCCCGCTCCCGCGTCGGCTGGTGCGCGTTCTCGGCGCGGTTATTGCGCCCCTTGTGTCGCCGATGCTCGACACGCGGCAGCACCGCCCGCTTGGCCGCACTATAGCTCGCGCGCTTGTCGGTGAGCAGCACCCGTGGCACGTACCGCAGCCCCTTGAGCAGTCGGCGGAAGCACTGCCGCGCGGCGGCGGCATCGCGGCGGGACTGCACCAGGATAGCGAGGACGCTACCCTCCTGGTCCACCGCCCGCCGGAGGGAGTGCTGCACGCCGCTGCTGCCGATGAACACCGCATCGCGGTGCCACGTGTCCCCAGGGCGCGGCCGACGGCGGCGCAGCCCGTTGGCGGAGGCCTGGCCGAACTTCCGAGACCGGCGCCGGATCGTCGCGTCGGTGAGGAGCACCCCGCGCTCGGCGCGCACTTCCTCCACATCGCGGTAGCGCAGGGCGAAGCGGAAATACAACCAGACGGCGTGGCCGATGAGCTCCACGGGAAAGCGATAGCCGGCGTAGGTAGGAGGCGCCGCATCTCTATTCATGCTACAAGTATCGCACGTCAGCAGCGCGTGATCCCAAGTTGACAATACCTCGCCGACGCCATCGCCTACGCCAACACCATGGACGGCAGCTACCTCGACTTCAACCACATGGCCGCCCTCGGCGCGGCCTTCACCGCCTGCGCCATCGTGGCCGCGCTGGACACGCTGGAGGACACGAGGGTGCCGGGGCAGGAGGCGCTGGCCGACACGCGGCGGGTCTGGAGGCCACCGGCGCGCGAGTGACGACCGATCGGGGGACGGGCCAGCACTGGCCCGCCCCCCGGCGGGCCGAGGTGTCGATTTACTGGCCCGGGGCCACGATGAAGTTGAAAAGCGTGTCGCCCGTGAACGTGATGGTGAAGTAGCTCGAGCCGTCGGCGAGGATCGTGTGGCCTTGGTTGTTCAGCACGGTGATGGTCGACACCGACACCGGCATCGCGACGATAAAGGGGAAACGGCCGACGCTGCTGGGGGGGAACGATCCGGCGGGGAAGACGATGGTGTAGCTCCCCGACCCGGTGCGCGTCGAGCTGAAGCCGCCGCCCTGAGACGTGCCGTCCGGGTTCACGGCCCCGACGTGGACGCCCAGTGTCGCGGCCGTCGCGGCGGAACTAGTACTACAGCGACACTTATCCTGTTCTTCGGTGCCAAGACGAGTACGTTCGCGGCCTACCAAACTACCATTGGCGGGCAGGAGCCCAGTACGAACGTCAAAGTGTCGCTGTAGTACTAGGGGCCGTCTGCCAGGCGACGCCAGCGTTCGTGGCGGTCAGGACCTGCCCCGGAGTCGCCCCACTGTTGCTCAGCTTCGCCGCAGTCACCGTACCGTCCGGCACGGTCTGCGCGGTCTTGGCATTCACGACCGGCGGGTTACTCCCTAACCCCGCCGTGCGCGCCAGGAACGAGGCCATCTCCTCGCGGGTGACCAGGCCATTCGGGCAGTACTGGGTGTAGTCGGGTGGGTTACACCCCTTGGTGATGCCGACGGCGGCGATGGCGGCGATGTTGTCGTTGTGCGGGCTGCCAGTGTTGAGGTCGGTGAAGCCGGCGGCGAAGGTAGCGAGCGGCGTGAGCACGACGAGCAGCGCCACGAGGGCGAGCGGCAGGAAGCGGCGGGGTAGGCGACGGCGCGGGCGGTGCTGTTCGGCACGGAGGGCCGCTTGATTGGCCTGGAGCGTCTCGACCAGGGCGCGCAGTTGGGCCAGTTCGTCATGGGTGTGATCGTCGGCCATGTCCCCCTCCTCGGCGATGCGGTTGTGCGGCACGGTTGCCGCTCGCAGCGTAAGGCCTCCGAAGGTGTGTGTCCATCGGGCGAAAGAGGGATTGCTCATGTGCTTGTGTTATGCTGCGCCGCATGAATGACGATCGAGCTCGGGGCCGGAACCGGGACCGGAGCCGATCGAGGCCATCTATCGGGTGACGCCGACCGAGGTAGAGCAGGCGATCGAGCGCACCGGGGCGAAGTATGTCGCCGATATGGCGAGCCTCTACGATCGCATCAGCGCCGAACTCGGGAAGGTGTACGAGGGGCAGCTGGCAACGAAGGACCAGGCGCTCGCCGCGCACGCGCTGACGATCGCCGAGTTGCGCCGTCGCGCCGAGGTGGCCGAGGCGGAGGTAGCACGGCAAAAGGCAGCAGAGGATAAGCGGATCGACGCGGCCGCCGAATGGCAACGCGCCAACAACGCCGCGCTCGGCGTGCAGCGGGCTGGGTCGATGCTGCGCCCCAATCTCGAGAAGGTCGCCGATCGTCTGGATGCCGCCAAAGCGGTGCCCCCCATCGATCAGCCGGGCCAGCAGCGCACTATTTGGGAGCGTGTGCTGGCCCGCTTGCGCGGCGAGTGGTGAGTGTGTGGCGGGCGACGAGCACCGTGGCAGCCGCGTAATACACAAATTACAAGCACTGAAAAGGGTGGTAAAAAGGGGTGCAAAAAGGGGCGGTGGACAGGACGCGAAAACCCGCGTGGTTGCTGGGAAATCCGGCTATCGCGATCGACCACTCCACCTCTTTTAACACCGCTGGTGTCGGTGGAGAGCGGCACGGGCGGCATCAGCGGACCCCAGCGCTTCGGAAGCGCCCACCGTGGCACAGGAGACGCGCCCGGCGTGTGGGCGCGGCTCAGGCGCTGGTGGGGGCGATGAGGAGCGCTGGGCGCCGGGCAATCGCGGCTCTGCTGGGGCGCCTCCTCGTGGCGCTCGTGTTCCTGCTCGACCCGGCTATCCTCGAGCTCCGGATCCGGAGCACGGGGTTGGGTCCGCCGGTGTCCCCCGTCCTCGTCGTCCTGCTGCTCGCGCTCGCCGGGGGCGCGATCTGGCTCTGGACGCGCCGCGATCCCCCCGATGAAGGGGGTTAGACGGTCAGGGTGAAGCCGTCGAGGAGCGCCAGCAGCGCGAGCGCCCCGGCGGCGAGGCTGACGCGCCAGACCGCCCGGCGCCGGAGCAACGCGGCGATCGCCGACAGCCCGATCGCCACCTGGAAGAGGGTCACCGCCACGGCGAAGCGGTGGTGGTGCGCCAGGTTCGTGCGCGACTCCGCGTTCAGCGCCGCCGTCTCGTCCCCGAGGCGCGTGGCCTCCGGTTGCAGGCTGTCCTGCTGCGCCTGCCGCCGGGTGGCTTCGTCCCGCGCGGCCTGGATCTCCTGCGGCGTGCCGCCCGTGTGCGCCAGGAGCGCGGCCAGGTTCTGCGCCTGGTACTTCTTGATGCTGTCGGCCTGGTACTCGCTCCAGGTGTCGACCGCCTGCGTCTGCCGCAGGACCCCCGCGTTCGCCGCGAACAGCGCCTCGTTGGCGTAGCTGCCCGCCTCCAGCGCGGCGATGGCGGCGAAGGGGGCGGTGCTGACCGCCAGCGCATCGAGCCAGCGTGGCCGTCCTCGTCCCTCGCGCGCCGCCTCGGCCGCCTCGCGCCGACGCTCCGCGACGTCATCCCGACCGCGGTCGATCCCCACGTCGAGGCCATCGCTCATCTATTGCCGCCCGTCGGCGCGCGATGGGGTGCACCATGCCGCGAGGAAGGCGTAAGAGCGGATCATCCGGCGGGTTCCTGTCGTGCTCGTCACGGCGCATGGCTCGTCCGCCTCCTCCGGAGCGGTGCGGCGCATTACGCATGCCAGCGGGCGCGGGGGCTATTTGGTCGGTGCCCAAACCTGTAAGGGAGGCGGTCGGGCTGCTCGCGCTGGGGCACCGGTCCCGCACCAGCCTGCGACGGGGACCATGTCCCGGTGCCGCTAACCGGCAGGCGCGGAGGGCCGGTCCGCATCCGCGCCGGGCGTCGCCGGTGCGTCGCGCGCGGGTGGCCCCGGCGACGCCGACGTGCGCCCGGCGGCCCGCCGGGCCGCCGGGGCCAGGACCCGCAGCAGCACGATCTGGATCACGGTCGCCAGGGGCACCGCGAGGATGGCGCCCGCCAGGCCGAGCACCGCCCCGCCGATGAGGGTCGCCACCGTCACCGTCAGCGGGTTGAGGGCCACCGCCCGGCTCATCACGAGCGGCACCACCGTCTCGCCTTCGACCTGCTGCAACACCAGGTAGAAGACGAGGACCTTGAGCGCCAGGAACGGGTTGCCCGCCACCAGGGCGACCGCGAGAGCCGCGCTCCCGCTGATCCAGGGTCCCAGGTAGGGGATGATCTCGGTCAGCCCGGTCAGCAGGCCGACGAGCAGCGCGTAGGGGAGCCCGAGGACGAGCAGCCCGAGTCCGGTGAGCGTGCCGATGACGAGCATATTGACCAGGATGCCGCGCACGTAGCCGCCCAGCCCCTGCCCCAGGGCCGTCAGCAGCGCGGCGACCTCGCCCTCGGCGGCGGCGGGCACCAGCCCGAGCAGGAACGCCCGGAGCTGGTCAGCGCTGAGCACCCAGAACAGTGTCATGGTGAGGACGACGATCGTGCCGACCAGCGCGGACAGCAGGTTCGCGGGTAGCCGCAGCAGTGCCGGGACGGCCCGGGCGGCCCCGGGCGCGAGCTGGCTCGCGACGGCACCCAGCGCCTGGCGGACCGCCGGGCGCGCGCCGAGGGCCTGGCCGGCCTGATCGCCCCAGGCCTGGAGCCGGGTGCCCGTCTCCGGGAGCTGGTCGAGGAGCGCGCCGACCTGCCGCGCCGTCGGCGCGACGAGCAGCCACCCGAGCCCGGCGAGCGCCGCGCCGACGAGGAGATAGAGCAGCACCACGGCGACGGCCCGGGGCAGATGGGCCCGACCGAGCCCGGCGACCAGCGGACGCAGCGCCTCGCCCAGGATGATGGCGGTGAACACCAGGAGGAGCACGCCCGACGCGTGGACGAGCACCACCAGGAGGCCCGCGCACGTGACGGCGATCGCCGCCGTCAGCCAGAGCGTGCGCGGGGTGATCGCGACCACCCACCGGCGGTCATCGCGGGCCGGGGCGGACGCAGCCGCCGGTTCGGGGGGCGGGATCATCATGCCGTGACTCCCTCCGTGGGTGCGGGCACTGCCCGACCGGCGCGCTCAGTGCTCGAACGTGAGGACCTGTGCCTCTTCCAGCAGCCACGATCCCGGCATACGGCCCGACTCGTAGCGGCAGATCGCCCCGTCCAGCGGTTCGTCCCCGCGCCCAATGATCGCGGCGTTGGCGGCCGCCAGCGACCGCCAGGCCCCGTCGATCAGTGCGGTCGACTCGGCCGCCGCGACGTCTTGCGGCGACATCCCGAGGTGCTCCGCCCAGAGCGCCGCCCGTAGCCCCCGCGCGAGGGGCGCGTCGCACACCACCGCGTCCAGCTCCGTGTCGGTGACGAGCCCGCGGTCGTTCAGGTTCGCCGAGCCGACCAGGCACCACGCGTCGTCGATCAGCGCGACCTTGGCGTGGACGTAGGTCGGGCGGTAGGTGAACGCGCGCCGCCCGGGCCCCACCCCGCCGGCGTAGGGGCAGTAGGCCGCGACCAGGCCGCGGCCCGCGTCCGCCGCGCGCAACTGCGCCACGTGCCGGTCGTTGTCGAACTTCCCGTCCGACGCCTGGGCGGGCAGCACCAGCACGATGCGGAACGCCGGGGTCGGCGGCTCCCGGAGCGCCGCGAGCAGGACCTCCATGACGTGCGGCGACCACAGGTACTGGTTCTCGAGGTAGATCAGCCGGCGCGCCCCCCGCAGCGCCGCGAGGTAGGCGTGCTGGATCCCGAACTCCCCGCGCGGGGCGAAGGGGTAGGTGCGCGCGGGGATCGTGCGCACTATCTGCACGGGCGTCCGCCAGGCCGGGTCGTAGGCCGGGTCGCGGTGCGGCAGCGCGGCCTCGCCGGTGACCGCCCGCCAGCGCTGCCGGAAATTGTGCTCGACATCGGCGACCGCCTGGCCCTCCAGGCGCAGCTGCACGTCGTGCCAGGTGGGCCCGACGCGCAGCGGGTGGGCGGGGGTATCCCAGCGGTCGCCCTGGAACGAGGTCAGGTCCATGCCCCCGACGTAGGCGATCTGCCCGTCGATGACGATCGCCTTCTGGTGGTGGGTGTGGGTGGGGTGGGCCCGCGGGTCGAGCGCGCAGCGCAGGTCGCCGCCGCCGTCCAGCAGCGCGGCCCGCGCCGCGCGGACCAGCCGCGTGGTCGACTGGTAAAAGGCGGCGGCCCCGCTCCACAGCAGGACGCGGACCGGCACGTGCCGCGCAACGTCGGCGAACACGCGGCGCAGCTGCGTCTCCGCGAGCAGGGCCCGGGTCTCGCGCCGCAGCGGCATGGCGGGGGTGAGGCACCAGCCCGCGATATAGACATAGGCCTCGGCGCGGAGCAGGTCCGCGTGCAGCGCGGCGAAGAACGCCGCGCCGTCGACCAGCGGGGTCGCGCGATTGTGGGCGGTGGGCGGGGTGCCCCCGGGATACCAGCGGGGCTCGCCCCCGCTCGGCCGCGGTGGGCCGCCCCCGGCGCAGGGTGCGGGCGTGGCGTCGCTGCGTGACCGGCCCCAGGAGGCGACGCAGCGGCCGCCTCGCGTAGGCCCCGACGAGGTGGGAGAACGCCATGCCAGCCCCCGGGCGAGCGCCCTCGCCGTGCCGGGTCGTCCCGGGGCGGGCGCGCCGACATCCTAGCACAGGCACGGTCAACGTGCGCAAGGGGTGTGCGGGCGTGTGGGGGCGCGGAGCGGTGGTCGCTCAGGCGGCGGACAAGCCGACGACCGCGCACCAGTGCGTCTTCGCCATCGTAGGCTCCTTTGTAAGGATCGTCCTCCCCGGTATCCCGGTGTCCACGGAACCGACGCAAGCCCACAGCTCGTCATCCTCCGGCGCAGCGTCAAGCGCCCGCGCTGCACGCCGACCGACCGAGCGGTCCTGGTGCTGCGTTCCAGCCGCCTCGGGGCTTGGTGTCTGGCGCTGCTGATCGGCGCTGCCGAGCTCCCAGAGGGCCTCGGCGACCTGCCCGGCGTCGCCGAGCGCGCGGAAGAGCCCGAGCGCCTCCTCCCGCAGCGTCTCCCCGCGCGGCCTCGCTCGCGTGCCAGACCAGCCAGCCCACGTCCCGGAGGACGTCGGCCAGGGCGCGCGTGTCCCCTAGCGCGCGGTGCATCCGCACGCGCGACGACACGGGCCTCGCAAGCTGGCTGACCGAGGCGGAGGGGTGTGCGGTTGCCGAGGTGAGCGACTTCGCGGCGAGGATCCGGCGGGATCCGGCGGTCATCCAGGCGGCGCTGGACTATCCCTGGAGTTTCGGTCAGGTCGCGGGGCAAATCAATCGGCTCAAGCCGGTGAAACGCGGCATGTACGGGCGGGCGGGGCTCCCGCTCCTGCGCCGCCGCTTCCTGCTTGTCTCCTGAGCATACGGTTGCCGGTTGTTCGCGGAATCCGCCATCGCCCTCCTGCTTCGGCGGCGGCGAACTCATCAGGCACGATTCCGGGAGGGGCGATTGTCGCACGGACGAGGCCGGTCCAGGTTCACCAAACCTGATATCACTGGCGAAATCGGTCGGGTCGTGGTGGCGGGGCACCAGCCATGAGCGTCGCGAAGGGCGAGCGGCGCATCTTTGCCCGTGGCCTGCCGCTGAACCACTCGCCGAGGCGGAGGAGGTTGAGACCGACCGCGGTCAAGACGTGGCCGAGATGGACGTGTTCCTGACCGATATAGCGCGTCCGTCGCAAGCGGCAGCGGCGGATCCCGCGCGAGAGGGTGCCCTCGATCCCGGCACGGCGGGCGTACTGGGACGTGCATGACGGGGTCCCCTCGCGCCGTCGTGCCGCGTGCAACGCGAGATAATCGGCCTGCGGGCGCACCGAGAGCATGCGCAGGGGCTGCAATCCTTGGTCGAGAGCGTGATGCGGATGACCTCGCCTTGCTTCGGGTCGATGGTCGTGCTCTAACTGAGGCTCGTGTGCCCCTGTGGGCATGTCGCTTGCTGCCGCTCCCGATCGGGTTGGAAATACTCGGTGGCGAAGCCCGTCCGCTCGCGCTCCTGACACTGGTAATCATGATTCACCGCCCTCGGCGCGCTCCCCTGACCTCCGGACGACAAGATATTCGCACCAGGGAACAAATGGCCTGGCATGTCAGGCGTGGGGCGTGAGACCGCACGCGTCGCGCGTCGCCGACACTGGTCCCACGGCGACCTCCCATCGATACGCCGCCATCGCCTCCTGCGCCGACGCAAAGACGCGGCCTGTCCCGACGCGCGCGGAGATGCCGAACCGGTCGAGTTGCTCGCGCACATCCGCAGCCTCGGCGAGCGCGATCGTGAGCCCGCGCCCCTGGAGTCGGGCCAGCGTCGCGGCGAGGGTAAGCCCCGCGGTGTAGTCGATATCGTCGGTGGCCCCCAGGTCGAGCACGAGCCACCGGACGGGGTGGGGCGCGTCGGCGACGAGCGCCTGGAGGCGCGCCGCGCAGTAGTCCGCGTTCGCGAAGAAGAGCGGGGCGGCGAAACGGTAGACGAGCAGCCCCGGCTCGGTCTCGGCCCCCGGCACGGCGTCGCGCACCCGCACATGCCCGTCCGCCAGGGTCAGGACGCTATCCTTCGGATGGTATTCCTGGCGCAGGTGATCGAGGATCGACAGGCCGATGGCGACGAAGATGCCCCGCTCGACGCCGAGGAAGACGACGGCGAGGAGCGTGGCGACGGCCACGGCGAACGGCGCCTTGCGGAAACCGTAGATTTGCCGCAGGGATCGCACGTCGATCAGCCGCGCGCCGATCAGGGCGACGAGCGCGGCGAGCGCGGCGGTCGGGAGCCAGGCGATCACACCCGTAGCGACGAGTAGGACCGCGAGGGTCACGCCGGCGGTCGCGAGCTGGGCGACCTGGGTCCGCCCTCCCGCCGCGTCCACGACCGCGGTTTTAGTGGGGCTGCCGTTGACCACGAACGTGCCGGACACCCCGGCCAGGGCGTTGGCCGCGCCGAGTCTCACCAGGTCCCGATTCTCGTCCAACTGGTCGTCATATTTCTGGGCGAAGCTACGGGCGGTGGCGGCGCTCTGCGCGACGACGACCAGGGCCATCGACGCGGCGACGGGGAGGAGGCGCGCGACGTCCGCCAGGGACACCGCGGGCAGGCCGAACGCGGGCAGCCCGGCCTGCACCCGGCCCACCACCGCGACCCCGTGGCGGTCGAGCCGGAATACCCAGGTCGCCGCGATCGCCAGCACCACGGCAAGGAGCGCGCCGGGCACCCGCCGGGTGAAGCGCTCGAGGAGGAGGAGCACGGCGAGGACGGCCAGGGCCAGGGCCAGTGTCGGACGGTGCGTCGTCGGCAACGCCCGCACCGTCGCGAGGATTCGCCCGGAGAAGTCATCGCCGGTGACCGTGACCCCGAGCATGTCGGGTATCTGGCCGACGAGCAGCGAGACGCCCACGCCGCCGAGGAAACCGACCAGGACCGTCCGCGAGAGGAAGTCGGCGAGGAAGCCCAGCCGCAGGAGCCGGGCAAGGAGGAGGAGGAGCGCGGTCAGTAGCGCCGCCGCGCTCGCCAGGGCCAGCCACCGCGCCGAGCCGGGCTCCGCGGCACCGACGAGCCCGCCGAAAAGGATCGCCGCCGTGGCCGAGTCGGCACCGACGACGAGGTGGCGGGAGGCGCCGACGAGGGCGAAGGCCGCGAGGGGCAGCAGGAGCGTGTAGAGCCCAGTCACCACCGGCGTGCCGGCGATCTTGGTGTAGCCCAGGCACTCGGGGATCGCAACCGCCGCGAGCGTGAGCCCGGCCAGGAGGTCCGGTGCCAGCCAGCCGCGCCGGTACCCGCGCATGCCCGGAGGCACCGGGAATCGCCGCAGCGCGCGTCCCCAGCCACGCCTCGCCACGGGTTTTGTCCGGGTCGAGTCGCCACGCCCCGTCGTCGCCATCGTCCCCCTCATATCCGCCATGGGTACGTCCGCCACCATCCGACTCGCGATGGCGCGCGGTTTCGTTGCCGGTGACGATGGTAGATTTGACCCTGCACCATGGCTTCGGTCGGCGGCTAATCTGGCGAGAGTCCGATTTTACCGCGTGTTAACGCTGGTTTAACCGTCGCTTAATCCGCAGGCGGCGCTGGCTTGTTATGCTGGGAACGCGGAGAGATCGCGATCACGATAACAGCGTCTGAGGTGAGGCTATGGGTATCGCGTTGGGCGAGTTGCTGCTCGAATACCTTGTCTCGCACCTGGCCGAAGCCGTCATCGTGACGGTCGGGCGACACGCTCTCCGGCAGGCCACACGCCGCGCGGCGTGTGGCCCCGCCCGGGCTGTTCCCCGCGCGCCGCACAGCCCCCGCGAACTGCGGCAACCGATGGCCCCAGGGGCCTGCTCGCAGCTACCCGGCCGCGTCCGCCTCGCGGTGCCGGGGCTGCGCGATAGCCCCACCATCATCCCTCTCCTCCTCGCGCACGTACGGAGCCTCCCGGGCATCCATAGCGCCACCGCCAGCGCGCTCACCGGGAATGCCCTCATCGTGTATGACCCCCGACACATCTCGCTGGCGGCAATTCTCGCGGTTGTAGCCGCCGAGCCCACGGCGTGCGGCACGGGGGTTCCCTACCGCGAGTGGTAGGGAACCCCGAGGCATCGCTGTCGAGTGTCCAGGGGAGCACCGCGCGGTCCATGCCCCCGACGGTGTCGCCCCCCGTCACGTCGCCCCCCTGCGCCCCTCGGACGACGATCGTCAGCGCTGCCTCGAACGGCACCCCGCGACATAGAACCGAACATCGCGCATATGGTTGCGGGTGATCGCCGGGCCGAGCGTGGGACAACGCCATCGAGGAGTCAGCAACGTATCCGGCGAAGAGGGCAAGAGGGCCGACGCACCGTCCAACGACCGGCACGACGCCGGGCCGCTCCTTCGACGCCAGGAGGCACCATGGTTGGCATGACACTCACGATCAACCGGTTTGTCGCACCGAGATCTTTGTCCCAGTCGCAACAAGCATATTCGTGCGCTGTCGAGCAGTTCGATAAACCGGGGTGCGGTGGTGGGGCAGACAAGCGAATGCCTCAGTCGCGCGTCGGCACCTCCTTGCGATCGGCGATCCGGCGCGCTTCCGCCCAGATGGAGCCTGGTCGTCGGGCGAGCATCTCGGTGGGAGCGACCAGCGTGATAGTACCCTTGCCGTCGCCGCCGACCGGTTGGGCCGCCCCGTCGAGCAGTTGCCCCGTCAGGCGGGACGCGCGGCTCGCGTCGGGGCGGTTGAGCATCTTGAGGAAGGGGATGGCGGCGATGAAGAGCCCGAGCGGCGGGTCGATCAGCCCGCACGCGACAGCGATCCCGATCCCGCCGTAATAGCCCGTCGTACGGGGCCAGTCGATCTTCACACGCCCGATTCGTGACGTCAGTCCCCGCTCGGTCGCCGGTATCTTCGCGCTCATCGCCAAGTCTCCTATTCCGCATCGCGTCGCCCCGCCAGATCCGCCGTCGAACGTGTTATTGCCACGCACCGGGCCGATCGGTGTGCTGCCCGGATCACCCCAGCACCGGTCCTCGTCCGCCGACCACGCCGCCCGACAACCCCGGAGCCCGTGGCGCGGCCCCTGGGAGAGCAAGCACGCGCCCCAGGGGGACGGCGAGGAGTGCCGCGCCGAGGATCAGCGCCCAACCGGCGGGCAGCGGCGAGGCCAGGCTGAGGAAACCTTGCAGCGTCGGCACCGTGAGCGCGGCGACGAGGATCGCGGCCGAGGCACCTACGGCGCCGAGGACGGCGCGGCTGAGCCCCCCCTCGGACCGGCCAGCGTCGAGGGTCTGCGCCAGCTGGGTGGCGACGATCGACGCGAACGCGACCGTGCGCGCCTGCGACAATCCCGCCGTGGCGAGCGCGACCCCGTAGGCCACCAACGAGGGGAGTGCCGTCGCCGCGCCGCGCCGCAGCACGTCGCGACGCAAGGGTGCGTCGAGCGCGGCCGTGCCCTCCCGGGCCAGCCCGGCGAGGTGGCGCGATTCCGGCGGTTGCAGCGCGATCGCCAGGGCGGGTAGTGCGTCGGTGATCAGGTTCACCGCCAGGATCTGCCGCGCCAGCAGGGGGGTGGCGAGGCCGAGCAGGCTCGCCCCCACCACCAGCCCGAGTTCGCCGAGATTCCCGCCCAGGAGCAGGCCGAGCGCGCGCCGAATGTTGCGCCAGAAGCTCCGGCCCTCGACCAGCGCCTCGACCAAGGTGGCGAAGTCGTCGTCCGCCAGGACCACATCCGCCGCCTGCCGGGCTACCTCCGTCCCGCCCCGCCCCATGGCGACCCCGACGTCAGCCAGCCGTAGCGCCGGCGCGTCGTTCACGCCGTCGCCCGTCATCGCGACCACATGGCCCCGCCGCCGGAGACTCTCGACGATCCGCAGCTTGTCGAGCGGGGTGATCCGCGCGACCACCGCCGCCCGCTCCAAGCGCCGATCGAGCACGTCGTCCGCCAATTCGGCGATCTCGGCCCCCGTCAACACCTCGGCGGCCCCCTCCTGCTCGAGCAGGCTCGCCTCCCGGGCGATGGCGCGGGCCGTGGCGGGGTGGTCGCCGGTGAGCATGATCAGCCGCACCCCCGCTTCCCGACAGCGGCGCACCGCGTCCGGCACGCCGGGGCGCAGCGGGTCGGCGATACCGACGAAGCCGACGGCGACGAGCCCCTGCGGGTCGTCGGGCCGCGCCCCCGCCGCGCCCTCCGCGATCAGCAGCACGCGCAGCCCGCGCGCCGCCAGGTGCGCGGCGCGCGCCAGGAGCGCCCGCCGCCCCGGCACGCCGAGTGGTTGGTCCGCGCCGCCGGTCCGAATGTGGGTGCAGCGCGGTGCCAGCACCTCCGCCGCGCCCTTGACCCGCAAGCGCTCCCCCGCAAGCGCGGCATGGAACCCGCGCGCCGGATCGAACGCCGCCTCCGCCGTGCGGGTGAGCCGGAGGGCGTCCCCGAGCCCGGCGTCCGCAGCACCACGCGTGACCGCCATGTCGGTCGGGTGCGCGCCGGCGTCGGCCGCGTCGGGGTGGGGGCTGGCGAGGGCGGCGGTCAGCAATACCGCGCGCAGTCCCGCCGGGAGGTCGCCCGGCAGGGGACTCTCCCCATCCTCCCCCGCACCGGCGACGAGGCAGAGCGCGAGCGTGCCGACCGTCAGGGTGCCGGTCTTGTCGGTGCAGGCGATGTCCACCCGCCCGAGCGCTTCGACCGCCGCGAGGCGCCGCACCAGCGCGCGACGCCTGGCGAGGCGGCGGGCCACCCCCGCCTCGCCGACCCCGGCCAGCAGCGGCAGCCCTTCCGGGATGGCGGCGAAGGCGATGCTCGCGCCGACCGCCAGCTGGGGCACCAACGGTCGCCCGCGCAGCAGCCCCGACCCGACGACGATCGCGCCGCCCGCCGCGGCCAGAGGGAGGAACTGCCGCAGCAGCCGACCCAGGCGCAGGCTGAGGGGGCTGTGCCCCGTCTCACCCGCCGCCAGCGCCGCGGCGGTCGCGCCCAGTCGGGTCTGCGCCCCGACGGCGACCACCACGGCCCGTCCGTTGCCGACGGTGACGTCGCTCCCTTCCAGCACGACATGCTGGCCGTCGGCCCCGCCTGTGGCGGCCTTGGGCACGGGTAGGGACTCCCCGGTCAGGGCCGCCTCGTCGACCTCCAGCCCCTGCGCCGCGACCACGCGCGCGTCGGCGGCGACGCGGTCGCCCGCGGCCAGGAGGAGGATATCGCCGAGGACGACCGCGGTCGCCGGGACCGTGACCGCCTGGCCGTCGCGCAGGACACGGGCCGTCGCCGCGCCGATCCGCGCGAGGGCCTCGGTCGCCCGGCCCGCCTGGTGTTCCTGCCACACCCCGATGGCGGCGTTGACCGCGAGCATCCCGCCGATGAAGGCCACGTCGGCCGGGGCACCAAGCGCTAGCGAGAAGCCCGCGCCGACGGCGAGCATGCCGGTGATCGGGGAGCGCAACTGGTCGAGCAAGGCCCCCACGATCGGATGTGCGCGCTCCGCCGGCCGCGTGGTGCGGTGGCGCGCGATCGCCTCCGCAGTCGTCAGCCCGGTCGCGGTCGTCCGCAGATCGCGCAGGGTGGTCGGCACGTCACGGCGTCCCCAGCGCTCCGGGCGCGGGTCGGCGAGGCGCGCGGCCATCGCGGCGGGACGTGCCCCGCCCCGGAGCCGCGCCCAGCCGTCCGCCAGCGCCGCGAGCGCGGTGGCGTAGACCGCCAGCGAGGCGCGCTCGATACCGGGCGCGCCGCGGAAGCCCCAGAGCGCGCCCGCGACGTTGGCGACGAGCGAGAGGCCCACCGCATCGCGGGTCGCCGCCGCGCGCGCCGCCCCCGCGTCCACGATCGCCGCGACCGCACCGAGCTCCGGGGCCAGGAGGTCAGCGCGCGCGGGGAAGCGGCCGCTCCGCCCCGAGGTCAGGCCGATCGCCAGGTCGCAGGCGGCGAATGCCGCCGCCGCGTCCGCGCCGTCCGCGAGCACCGCGACAACCTGCCCCGCCGCCTGCCGCGCGCGGACCTGGGCCACGGCACCGGGGGCAGCGTCGCCCCCCGGCAACAGCGCCACGCCGGTCCGTGCGGCGAGCGACGCCCCCGCGAGCGGGTCCCCTCCCGGGAGGAGCGCCACCGCGACGCCGTGACGGCGGCAATGCTCGAGCAACTCCGCGCCGCCCGGCACCAGGCGGGGGCGGAGCACGATGAAGCCCTCCGACCGGTCCGCGCCCGCCCGTCGCAGCGCCAGCAGGCACTCGCCGCGATGGCGCAGGCGCGTCGCGGTCGGCAGGTACGGCCCGGCCGCGGCCGGGCCGAGCGTATATCGTCCCGCCGCGAGTCGCGCCGTCGCGGTCGTCCCGTCGAACGTCCCGGCGACGGCCTCGACCCGGTCGGCCACCGGGAAGGCGTCGCCCCAGGGCGCGCCCGCGGCCGCCGCGACACCACTCGCCCGCGCGAGCAACGCGCCGGCATCGCCCTCGGCGGCCAGGGGCAGTACCCCGGCGACCTCGAAGCCGTTGGTGAGGACGCGCGGCCCGTCGATCAGCAGGGTGTCGGGGCGACGTATGGAGCGCTCCGGCCGCGTGCCGACGACCGTGACCCCCGCGCGCAGAACCCGGGCCGAGGCCCCCACCGCGGCCGTCTCCATCCCGATCACGGCGGTGCGGGAATTAACGAGTAAGAGCGCGGCGAAGGTCCGGGCGAAGGAGCGGGTGGCGAGCGCAGTGAGCGCGGCGTAGCCAAGCGAGCCTAGCCCTGCTATCCCGATGTAACGATCGTAGAGGGTCGGGGCGGGCGGCCCCGGGCGGGGTTGCGGCGTGAACGGTTCGCCGCCCTCCAGGTGGAGCACGAATGGTCCCCCATACAGGCGGGCCCCGGCGGGCACGCGACCACCCGGGAAGACCGCTCCCGGCAGGCCGTCCCGGCCACTCGCCGTCCCGACCCCTTCGTGAACGGTCGCGGCCAGGGGGGTGCGGTCGCCCGCCTCGAGCCGGACGATCGCGCCCGGTTCGGCCGAAGCGGCGGTGTCGAGGCGGGCCTCGTACCGTTTCCAGGCACGCCGCCGCGCCACGATCTCCGTCACCAGACGCAGGCTCTCGGCGCCGGTGAGCGCCAGGCCGAGGGGGCTGCCGGCGAGAGCCAGGCTGACGATCGCCAGCCCCTGGAACAGCAGATCGGCCAGATCCCGTCCCAAGAGGGTACGCAGGCCATTGCGCGTCGCGGGGAACCCTTGCACGATGCCGATGACGCCAGCGGCCCGCGCAGGGAGCCCCCCGGGGAGGGGCGGGCCCTGGAGCCCCGCGAGTTGCCGCCCGGCCAGGAGCGCGAGGCCGAGGCCCGCGCCGACCGTGCGGCCGGCGCTCTGGATGAGGGGTTGCGGGTCCAGGGGGTGGGTCGGGCGGTCCTCGCCGGGCAGATCCGGCAGCTCGATGCCGCTGACCTCCGAGAGGAGATCCTGGAGGTCGGTCAGATGGGCGTCGAACTCGACGAACACGCGCCCGGTCAGGGGATTGGCGCGCGCCGCCCGTACCCCGGGCTGCCGCGCCAGGTGCTCGACGACGCGACGGGCCACGCGGGGATCGCGGTCCAGGCCGCGCATGGCGATCCGTGCCTGGCTAGTGGAACCAACGCGCTCATGCACGGCGCGCGGACCGACCGTACGGGCGGATTGTCCCGCGCGCGGGATCCCACTGCTAGGGGCAAAGCCCTGCGCCACCGGATCCAGCGCGCGCACGGCGGCGAGGATCCCTTCCGCGTCGATGAGCGCGGGGTCGAAGCGAACGAGGACATTGCCGGTGAGCGGATTGGCCTGCGCGCCGCGCACGCCAGGCAGACGCCGCAACGCGCCCTCCAGCCGCCAGGGCTCGTCACCAGCCCGCGCCGGTAGACGGACACGCACCCGCCCGGGGAGCGCATGCAGCACACGGGGTTCCTCGGCGACGGCGGCGCTCATCCGATCCTCGGCTCCTTCTCTCCCCAGCGCTGGTCCCGGCGCTGCTCGCATGTTCGCCGGAGCGGGCCACGGGCGCTGTGGCACAGCGCCATGCATCCTTCCGCCTACGGCTGGTGGATGGGGTTTATGCCCCTCGGCGAACGCTCTGGGCCTCCGCCCAGATATCCTCGACCTCCTCGCGCGTGTGGGCCGCCACCCGGCGGGCCTGCCAGCTCAGGAGCGCCAGCACGCCGCCGATCCGCTCGCCGGTGCGGTCGAGCGCGGCATCGGCGCGCGCCAGCGGGGCCGACCCGGAGGGCGGTGCCGGATCCTCCGCACCGGGCGTCCCGACGATCCCGGCGGTGGCCACGCCCGCCCGCGCGGCCAGGTCGCGGAGCTGGCCGCCGGTCTCCGCCGCCAGCGCCCCGAGGCGTCCCCCGAGCTGGTCGACCGCCGCTCCCGCGCGCGCGCCGACCCCCGGGGCGGGGGTGGTGCCGTGCGCCTGACGATCCGGGATCTCACTCATGGCTGCCCTCCGTCGCCCCGGCCATACGAGCCCGGGCCTTCGGCTTGGTCGTCCCGGCGGTGCTCGGCTCTTCCGACGGCTCCTGCGCGATGGATGGTGCCGGTAGCGGGGCTGGCGTCTCGGTGGGCACCGCACCCGCCCCGGCTGCGGCATCGGCCGTGGCCAGCGCCGGGGTGACCTGCCGGACACCCCGCCCGATCCCGCCTACCAGGGTCGTCAGGGCATCCCCGGCCATCATAATCCCCGCGAGGCCGAAGACCGCGCCGCGGCGCACCACGCGCCGCACCGGCGGCGAGAAGACGACGGCGCTCACCGCGACCGCCACCCCGACCTCGGGGTCCAGATAATCCTCGATCGCCATCGGGCCACCTCCTCAAACACATGCGGACACGCGTCGGTATCGTCGGATCCTGTGAGACGCACGGACCATGCCAGTGCATTAACCTCGCGTTAACCTCGACCATGTCACTATACACGTCGCGCGAGTTGCGCGCTGCGGGCTCGCTCGGCTCGCCTCAACGGGAGCGCTCGGGAACGACAACAATGCGGCCCGTCGGGCGCCTGTTCGTCATCTCCTGGACGGCAATGCGCTAGCGCAGGCCGCATCTACGCGCGTCCATGCGGCGGGCAAGTTGCGCGTCTGCCGCATGGACGCGCACGGCCAGTGTCATCCCCTCTCCGACGAGCCTAACGCATGCGGTTCCCGAGCCGGGTGGCGCCGAATCGTCGCGTGCCGACTCGTAACGGTCGACCGCGTCGCACCCAGCTACGGCAAGTGCCGCACGCACTTGCCGTCCGATACCGGGATGGGCCATCGTGCCGGTCGGGCGGTACCGTAATAGGGGCCAGGGCTTGTGCGGGGGACTCAGACCGAGTCCGCACGGTGCCAGTAGTGTATCCCCGCGATGAGGCCGAGGACGAGCAGGCCGCTGCCGCCCCCGGCCAGCCCGGCCAGCAGCACCTGGCCGGTCATTATCGCGACACCGATGGCCGCGACGACGCTGACGGCGAGCGCGAGCGGGAACTCCTCGCCGAGGTGGCGCTGCAGCTCCTCCGGGATCCTGCGCCTCATCGCGCCTCGTCCCCGATCCCGTGGGCGGGTGGCGGGGCCACCTCCTCGCCCTCCTCGTCGAACTCCTCCTCGTCGACCACCGGTGCCCGCAGGAGCAGGAGCCCGGCCACGATCGCGACGCCCCCGAGGAGGCTGGCGAGGAGCTTCTTCCACCCGAAGGTCGGCAGCGCGCTCAGCCCCAGCGGATGGGCGTAGACTGCCAGCAGCAGGATCACCACCCCACCCACGATCGCGAGCACCGCGAGCCAGCGCGTCTGTGTCATACCGGCAACCCTCCGTGTCGCGATGTACGCCATGTCGCAGCGAGCCGCGCCCCCGGCGGGGCACCCCGCCGTTGACGCAAGGCCGCGCGGCGTCACCGCCCGAGCATACCGCAGTTCGGCTCAACAAGGTGTCAACGGCGCGCGCCGATACGTCGCGGCGCGACGGCGCTCACGAAACGCCACCATCGCGGCCTGCGTCATGTGGGGTTGGCCCATACGTCGCCTGCCTCGCGCGATGCGGCATGGTCGTGTTCCTCGGCTTTTTCGCTGTGGTGATCCGACGGCTGATCGATGCTTGCGCCCATCCTCCGGCCATGGGGACGACGAGCGCTGCTGGCGGCCGGATTACGGACCTTCGGCGCGGCGGTAGCCGGCCGCGCGGGCTGCCGGTTCGGTCGCGAAGCAGGCCTCCGGCGTCACCTTCTCGTAGTCGCGCGTCCGCAGTGTCCGATACAGCGGCACGCCGCGTTTGTTCCGGTAGCCCTTGATCGGGTAAGCAGTCGGGCACGTCGTCGCGTCCAGCGGTGCCGTGGCGGTGTCCGGCAGGGGATGTGGTGCCGGGGTGGCCGGGAGTTGGCGCGGCGCGGCGGGCGTCGCGCTCCCCCCGCAGGCCGTCGCGAGCACCAGGACAAGGAACGCGAGCGCTACCGCGATACCGGTGCGCCGCCCGACGCCGCGCAGCCTTCCCCCAGACACACCTTGCACAACCCGCCTCCCCGCGCGAAGCATGATGAGGAGCACAGCGGCGGAGCAACCCGCCGTGCAATGTCGCCGGTGCTCGGCGGGTCGCCACACCCGGGTGGTGTTCCTCGGCCCGTCGCAGCGGCGGCATTCACGGAGTGGCACGGCTTCATCCGCACCGCGCCGGGCAGCCACCGGGGCCGACACATCGAAAAGCACGCGACTGTCCACCGAGAGTATATGCGCGATGCGCAGGTGCGGCTCGCACGCGCGCCGACGGCCCGGGGTCGCGGCGTCTTGTGTCGTCGCCGCGCTATGCTCCGCTGGCGACCCGGTGTTGGCCGTCTCGCCGTAGCCGGTCGCCGCGCGGGCCGCGCCGGACGATGGGCGCGCGGCCCTGCCCGCGTTCGGGTTCATGGTGGTCCGAGGCGGACACATTGCGCGCCAGAGGGACGACGTTCTCGCTGGGACCGCCGACGCTGCCAGGGGATGGTGGGCGCTCCGGGTGTCGTCGCGGCAAAGGCGAGTTGCTGCTGGACGTAGGCGCGGATCGCACCGTAGTTGCCCTGCCCGGCGACCGGCAGCAGGATGTATTGCCCGCGGTCCGACGTGGCCGCCACCAGGAGCGCGGCGGTGTCCAGCGCCGCGGTGCCGAAGCGCGGGCGCACCCCGGCGGCCGCCTGCTCCTGCGCCCACCCCGCGAGGTCGCGGGCCTCCCCCGCCGAGAGTCCCGTGTGCAGGTGCCCCTCCAGCGCGCCGAGCACGCCGAACGCCCGCGCCACGCCGGTCGGGGTGGCGAGCTGCCGCGCCGCGGCGGCGATGAGGAGCTGCTGGCGCCGCGCCCGACCGAAGTCGCTGCCGTCCTCGGGGGCGTAGCGCGAGCGGGCGAATTCGAGCGCGGTCTCGCCGTCCAGGTGCTGCACGCCCGCATCGAAATGGATGGTCTTGTAGCTCGGGTCGATGTCGGCGTCGTCGTTGTTGGGGTAGTGGTCGTCGGTGAAGGCCTGCGCGACGTCCACGTCGACCCCGCCCAGCGCGTCGACCGCCCGGCGGAAGCCGTCGAAGTCGAGCGCCACCCAGGCGTCGATGGGGATGCCGAGCACCTGCGCCACCGCCTTGCTCGCGAGCGCCCCGCCGGTCGCATAATCGCCGCGCGGGCCAACACCAACCGCGAAGGCCTCGTTGATCTTGCCCCAGTAGCCGCCCCGGCCATCCCCGGTGGCGGGGATCTGGACCCAGAGATCCCGCGGGACGCCGATGAGGGTGATCGCGCCGCTCGTCGGGTCGAGCCGGGCCACCTCCAGCGAGTCGGTCAGGAAGGCCCCGTCGTGGCCCGGTCCGCCGTAGCCGAGGAGGAGGAGCGCGAGGGGCCGCCCCGCGCGCAACCGCGCGCTGAGGGGCGTGCCCGCGTAGCCGAGCGGGGGCACGGCCGCGGTCGGCGTGCCGACCGGCACCGGGGCGCGGGTCGCCGTCGACACGGGCGCCGCCTGGCCACGCGGTGTCGCTAGCCCCTGCGGCACCGAGGTCGCCACGGCCGCCGTCGGGGGCGGTGCCGTGGCCGGCGGGTCGTCGGGGAGCGCCACCATGGCCGGTCGGTCATCGGCTCGGAAGGTGGCGGCGGCGAATCGGCGCGCCCGCACCCCCGCGACACCGCCGACCAGCAACCCCAGGAGGAGCATGCCGACGCCGAAGGCCGCGATTCGCCGGAAGGTCATCACTCGTCGCATCCTCGTCTGCTCCTCTGGCGGCACCACGCCGAGCCAGCGCCGTCCACGCCGCCGCTGCCACCTAAACCGAAGCGCCGATGGAAACCACATGGCTTGTCGGGTATGCTCACCGGGATAGTCGAGTGGTTGTAGGAGCGGGAGCATGGGCGACCTTGCGGCGGCGCTGACGCGCTGGGAGTTGGACCTG